>Ga0210058_1000935_pt1 | contig 26870 bp, 20 predicted proteins | sample CryGeymeta201511_FD_183979 | JGI IMG/M metagenome (GOLD analysis project Ga0210058, IMG submission 183979) | Groundwater microbial communities from Crystal Geyser aquifers in Utah, USA - Crystal Geyser metaG 2015-11 (SPAdes) (version 2) | ecosystem: Environmental > Aquatic > Deep subsurface >...
TTAAGCATAAAGGGATTGATTGGGTTGAGCTGAGCCGTTCTATGCGTGCAAACAGAAGACGCGGGCGTACTGTGAGAGGAGCAAGCACAATAACAATGCAGCTTGCTAAAAACCTTTACTTAAGTACAGACAAAAGTGTTATCAGAAAAGCAAAAGAACTGCTAATCACTTTTAGAATGGAAAAAGAGTTAAGCAAAAAAGCGATCCTTGAAAATTACATTAATGCCGTTGAATGGGGCGAAGGCGTATTTGGAATTAACAAAGCAGCCGGAGTTTATTTTGATAAAGACCCATCCGAATTAAGTGTAATTGAAGCGTCCCGTCTTGCAGCAGTTGTTCCTTCACCTTTGCGGTATGCTCCGAACAAGAACACAAATTATGTGCTGCGCCGTTCTTCCATAATTCGCCGTCGCTTGAATGATGTTTTATTAGATTTTGATAAGTGAAACTAAAACGAAAAAAAATATTAGAGATGATTGAAGGGGGAGAAAATTTTAATTGTGAATTCAAAAGAAAATTTTCTTCCCCTGAAAAAATTGCGCGGGAGATGATTGCATTTGCAAACTCCGGCGGCGGTTTTATGTTATTCGGAGTTGACGATAATAAAGACATTGTTGGCGTGGAGAGTGAAAAAGGAGAGGTCGAATTAATTAACGATGCCGCATTAAATTACTGCGAACCAGCAATCGAGTATTCGATAGACTATATGCCTTTTGAGGGGAAAGAAGTTGTAATAGTAGAAATACCTGAATCAAAAAATAAACCTCACCGCATTCAGGACTATCTAAATGAGTTCGACATAAATAAAGCGGTTGTAACTATAAGAGTTAATGATAAAAGCATGCAGGCAAGCAAAGAAATGATGCGGATCATGCGTGCTGCTGCCGGCGGACTCGTGCTAAAAAAATATTCCATCGGCGAAACAGAAAAACGTGTGTTTGCATTTCTAGAAAAGCACGAAAGAATTTCAGTTAAACAGTTAAGCGGCTTGATCAATATTTCGGAAAGAAGGGCTTCAAGAACTCTGGTTAAGATGGTTAGGGCAAACCTTCTTGCTATCCATACAAAAGACAACGGCGAAGAATTTTTTACCGGCATACAAAACAGCTGATCAGCCTTTTGACAAATCATATTTTTTTCTCATTTCAAAAATTGCGATACCGTATGCTACAGCAACATTTAACGATTGTTTAATCCCGTACTGAGGTATCTCAATTGAAAAGTCACAAAGGTCAATTAACGACTGCCTTACGCCTGTAATTTCATTCCCGACAATAATGCACAATGGAAAATCGGAAGGTTTAACATTGTAATAAGGAATACTGTTGTCAGTTAATTCGAGTGAACAAATTTTTATTCCTTGTTCTTTCAATTGCAATACAGCTTCGTGCGGGTCTTTTAAATATTCCCATTTAATGCTTTGGGTAGCGCCGAGTGCAGTTTTAAGTATTTCTTTTTTGGGAGGATGAGGCGTGTAACCGCAAAGAATTAATTTTTCAATCATCGCACCATCCGAAGAACGGAATATGCTCCCAACGTTATAATTGCTCCTGATGTTATCTAACACAATATAAAGCGGCATTCGGTCGGCAGTTTCTATTGTCTCTAAAGTACTTCTATTTACAGTGATTTCGTCGTGTGATAGTTTTTTCATAATTAATATTTAATAGCAAGTTGACCGCACGCGGCGGCAATATCATCACCCTGAGTAAAACGCACGAGTACAGTGACATCATTATTACGCAGGTTTTGAACGAAAGCTTCTATTTCCTTTTTCGGCGTCGGTTCAAGTTCGGCGGAGAAACCAGAGGGATTCATATGTTTGAGTGAGTTAAATGGAATTACATTTATTTTCGATGGAATAGCCCGTGAAAGCTTTATAAGCGCATTTAGGTCTTCGTTCCGGTCATTTAAATTTTTCAACATTATATATTCAAATGTAATTCGAGTGCCGGTTTTTTTTGCATAATATTTTACAGCCTCAATGCTCTCTTTAAGCGGATATTTTTTATTGATCGGCATTATCTTGCTTCTAATATCTTCAAAACAGGAATGAAGCGAAAGAGCTATTTTAACTTTAAGATTCAAATCTGCAAGCTCAATAATTTTTGGGGATATGCCTGCAGTTGACACGGTAATTTTTTTTAAGTTAATGCCGGAAGTTATTTCTTCAGAAAATATTTTTAGAGATTTTACAGTTGATTCAAAATTAAGAAGCGGTTCACCCATCCCCATGTAAACTATATTTGTAAGTTTATCTTTGCCTAAATCTTGTGCAGCTAATAAATATTGATCAAATATTTCGCCTGATGAAAGGTTTTTTGTGTAGCCCATCAAGCCGGTGGCGCAAAATTTACAATCAAGCGGGCAACCAACTTGCGTGGAAACGCAAAGAGTATTTCTTCTTTCTTCCGGGATAACAACTGACTCAATCTTGTTTCCATCTTCCGTTTGAAAAACAAATTTTTTAGTGCCGGTTTCCGTGGATACTTTAGAATCAACAATGCTTAATGAAATGAGATTTGCATGATCTTTTAATTTATTGCGCAGATCTTTCGGAAAGTTTAACATATCATCAAAATCAGTCGAGAGATGATTGTACATCCAGTTAAATAATTGCTTGCCACGGAATTTTTGTTCGCCGATTCCGATAAAATAATCCTTCAACTCTTCAAGAGTTAATCCTTTTAATTTATATTTTTTTTTAACTTCGCTCGTCACAGTAACCAATCTTAAACAAATTGAGCGCAAATATAGCAATAAGGTTTCGTGTATAAAATTGAATTATAAGTCCAGCCGGTAGGAACGGAATAAAAATTGTTCGGGACAGATATATTATTGAGCAGAGAAAAGAAAAAATGTTTTATTCCTACCTTTGCAGGTATAATATCGTTTAATTTTATATTTTTATTTACATTAATTATTGAAGTTACGCATGAGTTGAATTTCATAAAATATTCTTAGTGAAACTTGGTGACTTAGTGCCTTTGTGGCTCATTTTTTATACTTTCTTTTTGCCACCAAGTCACAAAGACACTAAGAAATCACAAAGTGCGTAACTTCAGTTAATTATGTTAATATTAATAAGTCGCTCAAGACATATAAAAAAATCGCAAATCAAGTTTTAATGCAAATAGGTATTAGATAAGTTAACTCAAAAATTTAATTTCAAAATCAGTCAGTTTCTTAAATAAAAAGGCATGCAATGAAAAAATTAGAACGCAGAGATTTTATTAAAGCAGCAACTTTTTCTGCGGCTGCATTTACTGTCGCTTCGGGAATTCCCGGGTGCGGAAACAATGAGAAAAAAAATAATACTTCCGGTTATAGCGGAAAAACTTTTAACTGGAGAATGGTAACTACCTGGTCGCCACATTTTCCGCTGCTTGGCGAGTATGCCGATAAGATGGCGGTATGGATTGACGAAATGTCCGGCGGAAGATTGAAGATACAGGTTTATGGCGGCGGTGAACTTGTGCCTGCATTAGAGACGTTTGATGCGGTTTCTCAAGGCGTTGCTGAAATGGGACACGGTGCACCTTATTATTGGGCGGGGAAAATTCCTGCCGCTCAATTTTTTTCCGGAATACCTTTCGGTATGAACACACAACAGACTAACGCATGGCTATTCGATGGAGGCGGAATTCAACTATGGGAACAAACTTATGCGCCGCATAATCTTATTCCTTTTGTTTGCGGAAATACAGGCGGACAGATGGGAGGATGGTTCAATAAAGAAATAAATTCGTTAGCAGATTTACAAGGATTAAAAATTCGAATGCCCGGTCTCGGCGGAAAGGTAATAACAAAAGCGGGAGCTTCAGCAATTCTTTCCCCCGGCAGCGAACTTTACACAAACCTTGAGCGTGGAGTAATTGATGCACTTGAGTGGATTGGTCCCTATCACGATTATCTAATGGGATTTCATAAGATTGCGAAATATTATTATTCGCCCGGGTGGCAGGAACCAACCGGTACTTTAGAATTAATTGTAAATAAAAATGCTTATGAAAGTTTACCTGCAGATCTTCAATCAATTATACGATGTGCAGCTTCTGCGGTAACTATGCAGTTGCTTTCAGGATTCGAGCAAAAAAACGCTGAATATCTTTTGAAATTGAAAAACGAAGACAAAATAAACTTAAAAGATTTTCCAGATGATGTGTTGAACAAGTTAAAGGAATTCGCTTTACAAGTGTTTAACGAAATTACTAATGCAGATGCGCAAAGTAAAAAGGTTTATGAATCGTACAAAGAATTTCAAATTCAGACGCATGAATGGACAGCAATAGCGGAGAAGAATTATTAAGTCATGTTACGCACGTTGTCTTGATCTTGACCGTAATCGTGCTCTTTATCGGATTTAAAACCGAGCAAGATTACGATCACGAGCAAGAGTGAGAACTTCATGCGTAAAGTTAGTTATTAGGTCACCTTATGCAGATTGGCGGCTGCCGGATGAAGTGATATCAATTTTGAATTAAAAACAAAAGATTGCTTCACTTCCCGCATGCGGGATTCGCAATGACACAAAAGAACAGTCATTGCGAGGGCAGCAGCACGAAGCAATCTCAACAAAAGAATCAGATTGCTTCACTCGAAGACTCGTTCGCAATAACACAAGAGAAAAGTCATTGCGATCCATTAGATAACGGATTTTTAGAGATGTCCAGAAGTTTATTTTTTCATGCAAAATTGTTTTGCTCCTGCTTTTTACTGATAGATTATCGAAAAAAAAATTATGCTTCAACTTTTGGGACAGTAAAATTGAAACTACTTCCTTCACCATGTTTGCTTTCAACCCATATTTTGCCGCCATTCTTTTCAACAAGCTCCTTGCATAAAATTAAACCAAGCCCGGTGCCAATTTCTTTTGATGTGCCTGTCGTAGTAAAAGAAATTGAAAGATCGAACAACTTGATTTTGTCCTTGTCGGAAATGCCAACGCCGTTATCTATAACGGAAACTTGTGCGAAGTGTTCATCGAAAGGCTGCAACTTTATTTTTATCTCGCCCCCCGGTCGGGTAAACTTTATTGCGTTAGAAACAAGATTCCTAAGCACTGTATGGAGCATATTTTCATCTGCAAACAATTTATCTTCTTCCTCACATTCGAGTGATAATGTAATAGTTTTATTTTTAGCCGAATCATTAAATAATTTTATTACATTTTTTCCGATAGCCGAGAAGTTAATTACTTCCGGCTTGTATTCAATTCTTCCGGTTTGAATACGGGACCAATCTAAAAGGTTTTCGAGAAGTCCATACACATTTTTTGCAACCATATTTATATTTCCAGCAAACTCTACTAATTCGTCTTCGGATAACGATTTGTAATCTGTGCAGATTATATCGGAATAACCGAGTAAAGCGGTGAACGGGCTGCGTAGATCATGAGCGAGGATTGAGAAAAATCTGTCTTTATTTGCATTAAGTTGTTTAAGTTCTTCAGTGTAAGATTTAAGTTTTTCTTCAATTTCCTTTTTGCTTGTTATGTCCCTCGATATTCCAAATGTTCCGATTGTTTCTCCTTTTTCATTTTGTAAAGGAATTTTTGTAGATGAAACCCAGGTAACCGTTCCATCCCGCCAGGTTTCTTTTTCTTCAACGCCAATGATAGATCTGCTTTGCTTCATCATCTCCTGTTCGTCATGGAAAGCTTGATCAGCATGATCGTGAGTGAAAAAATCGTAATCGCTTTTCCCAATTAATTGCTTCGGATTGTCAAGCTCCATTTTTTTTGCTGTTGCCTCATTAACTGCAATAAATCTACTCTTTTCATCCTTGAAATAAATTGAATCGGGAATATGTTTCATCAAAGTGGTAAAAAGGAAATGCTCTCGCGTGAGTTTTTCTTGCATCTGTTTTTTTTCTGTAATATCCTCAACCATTCCTAACGCGTACTCAGGATTACCCTCTTTCCCTCTGATAAGAGAGACCGTAATTTTAGCCCACATTACAGTTGCGTCTTTTTTTATGTATCTTTTTTCACTTTGATAATGAGAAATTTTCCCTTCAAGAAGCTCCATATACATTGCCGCATCATTTTTGGTATCTTCCGGGTGAGATATTTTTACAAAGTTCAGTATTTTCATTTCGTTAGCAGTGTAACCGAACATTTTACAAATAGAATTGTTCACATCAATTATGTTCCCCTTAAGATCAACAAGAGCAATTCCGAATGCGCTGCTGTTGAATATTGTTTGAAACCTCACAAAATTATCGCGCAGTTTTTCTTCGGAAAGTTTACTTTCTGTAACGTCAAAAACATTGCCTATCAGAGCGGGTTTGCCTTCAAACTCAAGATAAGCGCCGGTATAATGCATCCATCTTGTTTCATTGGTTTTAGTGATTATGCGAAACTCGTAGCTTGAGGGGACATTTTCTTTTCTTTGACGTGCAAATCCTCTCTCTTTAACCATTGCCCTATCATCTGGATGAACGATATCCCAAAAATGTTTTTGACGGAGTTCATCCAAAGTATAACCAAAAAGTCTTTCGCCAAATTTATTGATGTATAGAAACTTTGTTTCGCGCACAATAAAAATAGCCGACTCGATTGTATCAGTCAGAGTTTTAAAAGTTTCGCGGCTCTCTCTTAATTCATTTTCATATTTAAGTTGTTTTGTAATATCAAGCACCATCACAAGATCGCCTGCAATTTTCCCGTTTTCATTTTTAATTATTTGCCCGGAAAGTCTGCCGATTTTCAATTCACCCGAAGCGGTAATAAATTCAAGTTCATACGTACCTACTTCTTTACCCCGAAGTCTGTCAGTAAAATTTTTAAGAACAATTGCTTTACTTTTTATAGAAAGAAAAGGAAGCATCAGCAAATTTTTTCCAAGAACTTCTTCGGGCGGATAACCAAGCCATTCTTGAACACGAGTATTAATTTTTTGAATGTTACCTTTTAGATCAAGGAAGACAATTGCTTCGGGAGAATTATTAAATACTAATACGAATTGATTGAGTTGTTTCTCTAAATTAGACGCAGTTTGTTTTAATGATTCGTTCTCGGAAGTAAGTATTTTGATTTCTTCCTTTAGCCGGATAAAATCTGTTGTCGTGTTGTCTTCCTGTGGCTGCATAAGTTAAAATTATTTTCAGGTACTTTATAAATATTTTAAATCTTTCACATCGTAAATATAATGATAAACTTAAAACAGTTTATATAAAGTTTTAAAATTTGTAATATGAATTTATTTAGAATAGACGATACACTTTTCTAATCAAAGAAAGAAAAGCAGAGATTAAAAATTAGGAAACTGAAAACGAACAGACCACTTCATGCAGAAAAAATCATCAAATTCTATTTTTGATTTTTTTCAAGGATATGCATCAGCATTTGGGTAATTGTTTTTCGATCGAAAGGTTTTGACAAATAACCCGAGCAACCTGCATCAATAAAAGCCTCTTTATCTCCTTCAAGGGCATATGCAGTTAGTGCGATAATCGGAGTGTTTTCATAACCGGCAATTTTTCTAATTGATCTTGTAACATCTAAACCGCTTACGCCACTGTCTAAATTTATATCCATTAATATAGCGGAGTAAATATTTTCATTCACTAAACGAATTGCTGTGTCAGCATCTTCCGCAAAATCGAGCAAGCATAATTTCTTTAAAAAAAGTCGTGTAATTTCGCGGCTTGACCTGTCGTTTTCTACAAGCAATACTTTTTTTAAGGGATGATTAGTTTCATCCTTAATTGTTGACGGAGTATTAGCACGATACTCAGTTTTATCTGTTTCATTATTTTCAATATAAAGAGGAAGTTCAACAGTAAAAGTTGATCCTGCTCCTTCTTCACTTTCGACACTTATTTTACCATCCATTAGTTCAACAAATTTTTTACTTATTGTCAAACCAAGTCCTGTCCCTTCAAATCTTCTATTAATTCCTTCGCTCGCCTGCCTGAATTCCTCAAAGATTAATTCTTGAACCTCATTACTAATACCGATACCGGTGTCTTTAACGTTGATTATTGCAAGAGAGCCGGAGTTTTTTAATTCAATTGTTACTCCACCGTTATTTGTAAACCTGATAGCATTACTAACCAGATTGGTCAAAACATCTTTAAGCATTTTTGCTTCTAAGAAACAGTGTATGTGAGGCGCAGGGGAGTAGTTGATATACAAGTTCCTCAGCTCTGCCATTTTTTGGAATTGCTTTACAACTGATTGAATTACAGCATCAACATTTACAACTTTAGCTTCGATCTCTAATTTATTTGCTTCAAGTTTTGAAAGATGCAGAATTAGGTTTAAAGTATCCATCAGCCTATTGCCGCTTTCGTACAGATTTGAAGCCATCTCTTTAAATTCCGTAGCTTCCAACTCATGGTTTAGAATGTCGGCATAACCTAAAATTCCAACCATAGGCGTTCTTAATTCGTGACTCATATTGGCAAGAAACGAAGATTTTAATTTATTAGCCGCTTCCGCAGCTTCTTTAGTTTCTTTCAATTCGAGTTCATATTTTTTACGTTCGGTTATATCCTGCTTTAGCGCTATGTAATGAGTAATTTCTTCGCCGTCTATGCGTACAGGTGTTATTGTCATTTCTTCGGTGTACAGGTCGCCGTTCTTCTTTTTATTTATTATTTCGCCCTGCCAAACTTTTCCCGATTTAATAATCTCCCATAAATTATAGTAATATTTCTTATCCATAACTCCCGATTTTAATATCCGAACATTTTTACCAACAATTTCTGCAAAACGGTAACCTGTTAAATTTGTAAATGAATCGTTAATCCAGATGACGTCCGCATTACTGTCTGTAATCACTATTCCGTTCGCTGCAGATTCAAGAGCCGTGGTCAGAAGATTTACTTGATCTTCCCATTTTTTCTTTTCGGTAATATCCGTAACCACACCCATCAGAGCAATCGTATTTCCGTCATCATTTTTAACAATTGAAGTTGAAAGATAGGCTAAAAATTCGCTTCCATTTTTACGCTTGTTCCAGATTTTTCCTTCCCAGCCACCGGTTAAAGTAGCAATTCTTATTGTTTCGCCTAATTCTGCCGGATTTTTATCGGACCGTACATCTTCAATTTTCCAGCCTGCAAGGTCTTCGTTCTCGTAACCGTACATTCTTAAAAAAGCATCGTTAACGAAAAGAATTTTGTTGTGAGCATCAGTCACCGAAACTGCCTGTGCGATGCTCTTTAAAGCATGCGCAAGCAGACGAATTTTTTCATGAGTCGATTTGGTTTCGGTAATATCGATGAGTGAACCCATAATAGCGGGATGGTTATTTAAAATTGTTGCGGATCCTAAAACTTCAACAATTCTGATTTCTCCGGTAGGACAAACAATCTTAGCCTCATAGTGGAGTTTATCAATTTTGTCATCTAATATTAGTTGAATGTTAGACGTTACAACTTCTTTATCGTCGGGATGGATAACGTTTTCAACTAAAATATTATCTTTTACATTTTTATTTTCTAAACCAAAAATTTTTAACAGAGCATTGTTCGCATAGATAAATTTTCCGTCTTGAACTAAATAAACACCAATGAGAGATTCATCAGCAAGATTTTTAAAATTTACTACAAATTTTGATTCGCTAATATCCCGTACAACAGCCATTAACAAAATATCTTCATCAAAATTTAAGGTTTTTAATGAAACGGATGCATCAAATAATTCCCCGGATTTTTTTTTATGAGTCCAATCAAAAGTATGTTCACCTTCCTTAAGCGCTATGTCTATCATTCTCTTAGCTTTGTCGGAAGATTTTTCACCGGATGGTTGAAACTCCGGTGAAAACAACACAGGCGATGTATTTAATATTTCTTCTTCTTTGCAGTTAAAAAGCTGTAACGTATGCGGATTACATTCTATAAAAAGCCCATCCTTCATAACGAAGACGGCATCTATTGAATTATCAAAAAGCCATTTATATTTTTGATAAGCCCGGCGCTCATCGCTGCCAGCGGCGCTCATGTTTTTATCGGTTACGTTTCTATTCATCAATAATATATCTATTACAATATGAGGTTTTTACAATTACAAAATAAAATAATACTTTTATATATGGAAACATCCGGGAAATAACCTTTTTCATCACAATGTTTTTTTCGAACGTGTAGAAACCATTTCCTGCGGTTAGATTTTGTTGTCGTTCGTCGTTCATCGGACGACGTTAAAATTTTTATTATTTAAGAGGTTTTATATATTATAGTCGTAAAAAATTTAAATAAAATTAATCCTGGATAAACTTAATGACCGAAACAGCGAAAGATTCAGTTATTCAATTTCCGGAGCAAATATTTTCAAATGGCATGGCTCTAGGGACGGATGATTTGTATATTCTTATTCAAAAATTAGGGATAGCAATTCTTATCGGCGTATTAGTGGGCATAGAACGGGAACACTCCCGTCCAAAGGAAGAAAAGATGTTTGCGGGAATAAGAACTTTCCCATTAATATCAATCGCTGGTTTTTTAGCTGCACTAATTTCGTCATTCACATCATTTTGGGTCTATATTGCAGTGTTTACAGGATTTGCTGCGCTTGTTACAACCTCGCATGTTTTTTCGGCAAGGGGAGGAAAACCGGGCGGGACGAGTGAGATGTCCGAATTACTGGTTTTTATTCTGGGCGGACTTGTTTACTGGAATTTTATAATAATTGCCGCAATTGTATCTGTTATTGTTACAGTGTTTTTATCACTGAAGATACAGCTTCATTCATTTGTCAATAAACTTGGCGAAGAAGATATTTTTGCAGCGCTTAAACTAGCAGTTATTTCAATTATAATTTTTCCTCTGTTGCCCGATAGAGCGGTAGATCCGTTAAATATTTTAAATCCAAGGCACATTTGGCTAATGGTAATTTTCATTAGCGGAATAAGTTTTGCCGGATATCTAATCATCAAATTTTTTGGTAGAAATAAAGGAATACAATTAACCGGTTTGATGGGCGGCGCTGTTTCGAGCACGGCGGTTGCTTTCTCTCTTGCAAGAAGAAGCAAGGCAAATGAAGAACTAGGAAAGAATCTTGCTGCGGGGATTATTCTGGCATCTACTGTTATGTATCCCCGTGTGTTTTTTGTTATTCTTATATTGGATAGTTCTATGATTGCACACATATGGGTGCCTCTTCTTTTATTCACTGTTACAGGAACAGTCGTTAGTTATATAATGAAAAGTAGGTTAAATGGACAGGCTCATGAAGAAATTGAATTAAAAAATCCTTTTGAATTAAAATCGGCGTTGTTTTTCGGATTGATTTTCGGAGCAGTGATTTTTCTTTCAAAAGCTGCAGAGTTATACCTTGGCTCCGGTGGAATTTATGCCGCAAGCGCATTGGCTGGATTAACATCGGTAGATGCGATAGTGCTTTCGCTGCTTAAACTTTCTTCAAAAACATTGAGCGCAGATATTGCAGTAGCAGCTATAATAATTGCTTTGATTTCTAACACTATTGTTAAGCTCATAATTACATTAACCATCGGCAAAGGAGAAATTAAAAAATATACTTTGAGAGGTTTAGGAGCGCTTCTAATCGTTTCGGCAGTGTACCTTGCTTTTTTATTAGCGGCTTAAAAAAACACTAAAAATTAATCCTCTCTATATGCAGTTTTTAAAAACAATTCCTTTGCTTTGTGAAGATTAGCTGTCCCAATTTGTATTTACGCACATCGCTAAGAATTTTTTTTAGTTTTACTTACAAGTCATATTGTTTAAATGGGCAGCTTGCTGATAAGAACATTGAGGAAACGTCTAAATTCATTCTTAAAGAAAGAGACATCTAATGAAGGAAGAATCTTAGTAGATGAAATGCGGATTTTTCTATTTGGTATTTCTCTTATCATGGATTCAATAACTAAACGTGTTCTACAATAAAATTCTTAAATTATATAAACATACATTATCGAATTAATACTTGGTAAAAATTGAACAACTATAAGATCATAATAAGTTATGACGGCACGGAATACGCAGGATGGCAGATTCAGAAAAATGCGGTTACGGTGCAGCAAAAAATTTCTGACGCGTTACAAATACTTCTGAAAGAAAAAGTGAATCTAATCGGGTCCGGAAGAACTGACGCCGGAGTTCATGCCATAGGACAAACGGCTAATTTTTTAACGATGAATAAAATAAATGGATATAGATTTTTACACTCGCTTAATTCAGTGCTTCCTTTTGATATTGCGGTAAGAAAAATTGAACTGGTTGATGAATCATTCAGCGCCCGTTTTGATGCCGTGAGACGAAGCTACCTCTATTTTATAGTTAAAGGAAAAAATCCATTCTGGAACAAATATGCTTTTAGAAGCGGCAGAGATTACAACATAGATTATTTAAACCAGCTTTGTAAATCTTTTTTAGGCGAAAAAAATTATACCTCATTTTGCAGGACTCGTACCGAAACAGAAAATAAAATATGCACTATTTATGAAGTCTCGTGGCGGCGGAAGAAGGATTTTATAATTTTTAAAATTGAAGGGAATCGGTTTCTGCATGGAATGGTTAGAGCAATAACCGGAACACTGCTGAATGCCGAAAAAAATAATTATTCAAGTGATTACATCGAAAACATTTTCGCAAGTCGAAATCGTGAGACTGCGGGCGAATCGGTGCCTGCGCATGGTTTGTTTTTATATAAAGTAAGGTATTAAAAATGATTAATTTAACTGGAAAGAGTGTTCTAATTACCGGCGGCTCAAGAGGAATTGGAGCTGCTTGCGTTAGACTATTTGCCCGGGTAGGCGCACATGTGGCATTTACTTATGCTTCAAGTGAAGTAAAAGCGCAAAAGTTAATTGATGAAATTGGCGAAGAGAAAGTAAAATTATATCAATTTGATTTGGCAACAGAAACAGATGCGACGGACTTAGTAAACCGCATAATAGCTGATATTGGCGGTGTTGATATTCTCGTGAATAACGCAGGCGTGTGGGAAAAAGACGAAGCCGATTTGATGAGTCTTAAAAACTGGGAACGCACACTAAGAATAAATTTAACCGGAATGTACATCATCACAAAAGCGGTTTTGCCGATTATGAAAAAAAATAATTTCGGTAGAATAATAAATATATCTTCAACAGCCGGTCAAAGAGGCGAGGCAAACTACTCCCACTATGCAGCTTCAAAAGGAGGAATGATTTCTTTCACAAAATCAGTTGCCGCAGAGTTTGGCAAATATAATATAAACACAAACAGCGTTGCTCCGGGCTGGGTAATGACCGACATGACCGATGATGTTTTCTCCGATAAAGAATATATGGAAAAAGTGCGCAAAGAAATTCCTGTGCAAAGGATTGCAACCGCAGAAGATATTGCCGGACCGGTTTTATTTCTTGCAAGCGAAATGGCAAGGCACATCAACGGCGAAATATTAAATGTTAACGGCGGTTCGGTTTTATGCGGATGATGTCACAAAATCGATTTGTTTTTTACTATTTAACTAATCAATATTTATCATCCCATAATTGAAGAATCTTGAAAGGAACTATAATGGAAGATTTAGCTCTATTGCACGTCAAAGTAATTCATTTCCCGCTTGCTTTTTTGGTTTTATACATTTTGCTCGAATCAATCGGTGTGATTTTTAAAAGGGAGTTTTTCCTAAAGACCGCTCATCTTCTTCTCTTCCTTGGGGTGATTGCGGCATTAGTAGCCGTGTTCACCGGCAGCAATGCAGAAGCGCTTGCGCATTCGTGGGAAGAAAAAGGAGCGATCATTCCGTTTAATGCAATTGGCGAACATGAGAATTATGCAAATATTACAGTTTGGTATTTCTCGGTTCTGTTAGTAATTAGAACTTTTTTAGTATTTAAGAAAAAGTTTTCGGGGTATTTTATGTATGTCATTCTTATTTTAGCATTCGTCGGCGGATACTTTTTATACGAAACCGGTGAACATGGCGGCAAACTTGTTTACAAACATGGTTTAGGCACCGACTTAAAAAAAATGGAAATTGAAGAATAACAACTTGATTAAGAACATTTCAATCCTGCGGCTAATACTAATTATATTTATTGTTAATGCCGCAGGTTTTCTATTAAGATATTTCGAACTTCCAGATTATATAATACTTATTGGTTTTCGATTTCATCTTGCTGCGGTTCTACCTTTTCTATTTATAATAAAAAAAATTGAAGTTGAGTTTTTAATTGATGCTTTCCGCAATCCCCCTTATTTCCGAAAGTTGCTTCCCTTTTTAACACTTGTAATTCCAGTAATTATAACAGCCGCAGTTCTCTACTTTTTTACCGATGTTGAATTGAATGACCCGGAATATTTTTATGAGTTCGGTCTCTCATCTATAGTCGATTTCCCGCTTTATTTGATATGGAATATTCCTCAATTAATTATGCTTTTTGTTTTCTTATCCGTGGCAGGCAAATCATTCATTAACAATTTTTTAATCTTATTTTTTCTTTTTGTTTATTTATTTGTTCCAATTGACATAGCAGCATTTAGCTATTTAGAACCTGTTTCATTTGTCCTATTTATACTTAGCTTGAGCATCGCGCTGAACAAATTTAGCAGCATATATTTCTTTATAATCTATACTTTTTTTTCATTGTGGATTATAAATCTTGCCTTCGGTACTGAGTCTGCAAGAATTGTTAATCTTCTTTTTGCCTCAAGATACGATAGCTGGGAAGGGTTTTTTAGTGTGGGAAAAAAGCTTAGTGGATTTATTATGCCAGCATTCTTCTTTTTCTCTTTGATAGTAAATTCTCTCTTCGGCGCATTAACAAAGAAAAGTTAACTCCGGTTTTTTAAAACAAAGATAATTTTGTATTTTAGTCAGTAATAAAATTGCAATTAAATGATTAAAAAACTCCTGCTAATTTCATTGTTAACGATTGAATATTTATTTGCAGGCGGAATGCCGGCAGAAAAAGCCCGCGGTATTTTCATATCATTCGGAGTGGGACCGCGGCTGCCATTAAGCGCATTTGCAAATTCGTCAGATATAGGATATGGATTTAATTTAGAACTATCATATACAGATAATGAATACATACCGGTTTTTCTATTTGCCAAAGCCGGGTACGAACAATATCCCGGCTCGCAAAGTTTTTATCAGGCGACAGATTATTCAACTTTTTCTACCGTAAGCATACCAATCAATTTAGGTGCACGATATTACTTCAAACCGATTATGGAAAACATATTTTTATTTATGCCGCTTGTTGAATTGTCCGTAGCCTACAATTATTTTGAAAAACTTCACGAATTTAAACCATCTGCCAATAAAAGCAATTACGTGGAAGATAATTCGAAGTTAGGAATTAGCGCCGGTGCAGGTATCTCAATGTTCATGATGGAGATTCTTGCATCGTATAATTATTTTCAGACAAATCAATTCGTTTCTTTGGACTTAAAAATAAGACTTCCATTATACGTAATTTTTTAAGAGGTATTATGAATTATCAAAATTTATTAATCGACGTCAAAGATAATGTAGCCGTTGTTACAATTAACCGACCCGATAAACTAAACTCACTTAACATGCTTACGATGGATGAATTGTTCGGTGCGTTTACCTGGATTAAAAGCAATGGAAATATTGCAGTTGTAGTTTTGACCGGTAAGGGTGAAAAAGCTTTCGTTGCAGGCGCAGATATCGCAGAGCTAAATACTTTAGATATAATTAAAGGCAGAGAATTTTCCGAACGTGGGCAGCAAATTTTTAACTTAATTGAAAACCTTGATAAGCCGGTTATTGCCGCCGTTAACGGATTTGCTCTCGGCGGTGGATGCGAACTTTCTCTCGCGTGTCATATCCGGCTTGCCTCGGCAAATGCAAAATTTGGGCAGCCTGAAGTTAATCTTGGAATTATTCCCGGCTATGGCGGAACACAGCGTTTAACTCGATTAGTAAATTCCGGCAGAGCAATGGAATTAATTTTGACCGGCGACATGATTGATGCAAACGAAGCCTTTCGAATCGGGTTAGTTAATCATGTTTATCCGCTAAGTGAACTGATGGATAAAGCTCTGGAAATGGCAAATAAAATTGCTGCCAAAGCGCAGCAGGCTATTCGTCTTGCGGTTAAATCCGTCAACATAGTTGATGAAGTTTCTTCTAAAGAGGGGCAGATTTATGAAGCGGCTATGTTTGCACTTTGCTGCGGTACAGAAGATTTTCAAGAAGGGACAAAAGCTTTTCTCGAAAAACGGAAGCCCCTGTTCAAAAATAAATAATTAGCGCTTTCTAAAATGAAATTAAATTTATCGCGAACTAATGCGGCAGTGACATTATTTGTTGCTGCTATTTTTTTTATCGTCGCAAATATAGCTGCAGATTACTTATTGAAAAGGGAAGATAAGCCTTTACCCCAGTTAAGCGCCGATCAAATTAATTTAAATTTTTTATCATCTCTAAAAAATTTGGGTATTAAAGAAAGTTGGGTTAAGTCCAAAACTGCAAACAGGAATAAAAAAAACGATTCTCTTAAGTATAATTATAAAGTAGAAATTCCCGCTGACTTACCAATTGCTGTAGTTTTAAGTGAAATAAATGAGATGTTTGATTCGGAGTTAATAACTGTTTCTGTTGATGAGAAAGGAATTAACGGCAAAACGAATTTAGAAATGTCTTCCGGTAGAAAATTAAAACTGATTGCGCAATTTTATTATAATTCCGAAATTATACGGGAGAAGAAAACCGGCGCAGTTATTTTAACTAATATTTTTTCGTTAACTGCGGAAGAATTAGCTGCTCTGTTAACAACACCCGAACAGTTTGCTGCGTTAATTACTCCCGATAAAGAGGCTGGCGATATCATTAAGAAATTGAAAGGTAATGGCAAAGAATATATTGTTTTTCTTGACGATAATATTACCGATTTAGAATTTAAGTTAAAGGGTAATTTTAATAAAACACGCACTAGCGAAGTTCTAAAAAACATTGCCGGTAAATTTAAAGACGCCTCATTAATAATGGTCGATGAAGAAAGCGACCTGTATAATTCTTCGATATTTAATTTTATCAAAGATGAAATTACGGGGAGAAAAATTATGCTGATAAGAAAAGGAGACGCTGCTTTTCTTCAGGGCAGCAGCGAAGATATAAACGAAACTTTTCTTAGGGTTATGCATGAGGGGAACGAGGCGCCGAGATTATTTTTAATCGATGCAGAAAACTATTTTATTATTCAGCAAGCTATTGTAAAGTTGAGAAAGATTGGTTATAAGTTTATAAATCCTTCTCTCGCAGTTAAAGAAAAACTCAACCTTCTATAACCTCGCCATCAGAATTTATTTCTACAACGTCGGCAAACATGATGTTTTTTAATTGAGGTCGGATAATATTTTTATCGCCGGTAATAACATATTTTATGTTTTCAGGAAAAATATTATCAGCGGCAGCTTTATTTACGTCTTCTTTCGTCACTTTCAAAATACTGTCTATGTATGTGTTAAAGTAGTCGTTCTTCAAACCATAGACAACCTTGCCGATTAGATTAACGCTAATTTGTCTTAAAGTTTCAAAGTTCGAGGGAAATTTTCTAATCATTGACGACTTGGCAAATTTTAATTCTTCGCCGCTAATACCGTCTTTAATTTTATTTATTTCTTTATCAATCTCAATAAGAGCATTAGCTGTGTTTTCAGCGCCCACAGAAGTAGAAACATAAAAATGTGCCGCATCTTTATGATAATTAAAACGGGAAAGAGCGCCGTAAGTATAACCTTTGTCTTCTCGAAGATTTAAATTGATCCTGCTTGAAAACTGTCCGCCCAAAATCATATTTAAAATTGATTTTGGAAAATAATCCATTTCATTTCTTTTGCAAGTTAGATGCCCGCATCTAATTTCGCTTTGAACTGTGCCTTCTTTGTGAAGAAGATAAATTTTTGGGGCAGTTTCTTTTGAGTTAACCAAAGTGAAATTATTCGTTCCCTCTATAGTCCATGTATTTAATTTATCCTCGAAACTTTTTTTAAGATGATCCGCTGTAATATTGCCGACGCAAACAAGAAATCCGTTAGAGGGGAAAATAAAATTTTTATAAAAATCTTTTACTTCAGCATTATTTATCTGTTGAACTGTATCTGCATAACCAAAAACAGGATGACTGTAGGGATTATCGTCACCATAAATTATTCGTTCAAATGCAATATCTGCCAGTTCATCCGGAGCGTCTTTAATTTGTAAAATCCGGGTTAAGATTTTTCTTTTTTCTCTTTCAAAAGCAGCATCTTCAAAACGGGGCGAAAGCAAGACATCACAAAACAAATCTAACGATTTTGCATAGTGCTCAGTTAGAGTTTGAAGAGAATAGTAAATCGAATCGCTATCCCTGTTGATGTTCAAAGATGTACCGAGAGTATCAAGTTCATCGCTCAAAGCAAGCGTATCGTAAATACCGGCGCCTTCATCTGCTACCATCCCGAACAAATTAGCAAGCCCTTTTCTACCGGAAGGATCATATTTTGAACCGGCATAAAACACCAGGTTGATATTTATGATTGGCAAAGTATCTTTTTTTACATGAAGAACTCTTAAGCCGTTCGAGAGACAAAAATTTTCAATTTCGGGGAGTGAAAACGATATTTCTTCTTTCGGGAAAGGTTTTACTGCTCTGTTTAAACTCATTCTCATCCTTACTGATTGGGGGTAATTCTTAATTCAACAAATGGAGCAGTTAAATATTTTTCCGCTACAGTTTTTATATGCTCATTTGTAACAACATCATATCGTTTAAGATCATTGCTGAAAGAATTTGGCTCGTCTAAATAAAAATTGTAAAAATTTAATTGATCTGCGAGCGAATCAAGATTTTGCAGCGAATAAATAAATCCCGAACGAATACTGTTTTTGGTTTTCGTTAATTCCTTTTCAGTTGCCCCGTTTATTCGAAGGATATCTAATTCATAAATAATTTCTTTTTTAATTTTATCAAGGTCGTTGCCCGGCTTCGCTGTTGCAACAACCATCAAGTGCCCGGCAAGTTTACCGGAGTATTGAAATACACTTATATCCTGTGCAATTTCAAGTTCGTGAACAATTTTTTTATATAACCTTGAACCTTTTGAACCGGCGAGAATATCGGATAAAACATCAAGCGCCGCATCATCCGCACCAAAAGCTTTGTCCGAGTTCCATGCAAAATAAATTCTATCAAGTTGAACATTTTCTTTACGCTCGATAAAAATTTCCTTTTTAATATTAAACGGTTTTACACTTGGGTGTGAAACAGAATTAGTAGATTTTATCGAACCAAAATATTTATCAATCATTTCTCTTGCTTTGGCTTCTTCAAAATCGCCTGCAACAACGAGCGTAGCATTAGAAGGGGAATAAAATAAATTGAAAAAAGTGGAAACATCCTCAAGGGAATAATTTTCAATATCATTAATAGAACCGATAGTAGCCCAGTTGTATGGATGAACATCAGGGTAGATATTCGATATTAAAATTTCCCATGCAAGCCCGTATGGTTGATTATCATACCTTTCCAGGCGCTCGTTTTTTACAACATCTTTTTGATTGTTTAATTTTTCTAAAGTAAGTGCAGGAAGAAAATATCCCATTCTATCTGACTCAAGCCAAAGAGCCAATTCCAAAAAATTTGACGGCACTTTTTCATAATAGTTTGTTCGGTCAAAATTAGTCGATCCGTTTAATACTCCGCCGGCTTCTTGAATGTATTTAAAATGCATTTCTTTCGGCACATTCTGCGAGCCTTGAAACATCATATGTTCAAATAAATGTGCAAGCCCGGTTTTACCGCGCTGTTCATCAGCAGAACCAACATGATACCACAGATTAACAGAAACGAGAGGAACTGCATTATCTTTATGAAGTATTACTTGCAAACCGTTGCTTAGCTTATATTTCTCATATTGAAGATCAAGAATTGGCATAGTTAATTCAGTTTAATTTTAAGTAGGCGCAAAAAGTTTACACCGGTAATTATCGTATAATTTTCCTCGTACAAAATATTAGTTCAACAATTTTAAGACGCGGTCTAGCCGGATAGAACCGAGAAGTCTGAAAAAATCTGTAAACGGAATATCTCTGTCCCAAGAGAATAAAGTAATAAAAGCTTGTCCAACAATTAAATCTCGCGGAACAAGTCCCCAGAAACGGCTGTCGGCGCTGTCGTCACGATTATCTCCCATCATAAAGAAGTAATCTTTTTTGAACGTATATTTTTCTGCAGGCTTGCCATCTATTAGCACTTTGCCATTTTCAATTTTTACAACTCTTCTGCCAAATTCACGATCGATTGTAGTTGCCCAGTTGTATGCCGATTCCGGTGTCAAATTAATTGTGTAATTTTCTTTCGGAATAATAATTGGTCCCCAATTATCTTCGTTCCAGCTCATTCCCCGTGGAAATATATCCGGGCGTTTAACGGTTGGAGGACGCAATTCATATCCGTATCTGATGTGCGGCGGGATCCAATTTTTTTCTCCGTTTACATAAACTACTTTATTAATGATTTGAACCGTATCGCCTGGAAGTCCGATACATCTTTTAACATAATTAACTCCCAGTTCATCCGCGCGAAGCTGATCCCGGTGACCCGGGTATTCAAAGACAACAATATCTTTTCTTCGTGGTTCTCTTAAAGATGGCAAAGTGAAGTAGGGGAGTTCGATCTCGGTAAACGGTATATATTTTGGCGAAGAAGAACCATAAATAAATTTATTGACGAGAACAAAATCACCCACGAGAATCGTGTTTTCCATAGAGCCTGTTGGAATGCGTGTGTTTTGAATAACAAACGTAATTATGAAGAACGCGGCAATAGCTGCGAATAGGAGAGATTCGATAAAATCCCGCACTTTCTCTTTCGGAGTTTTTTGCTTGTTCAGCTCTTCTTCTGTTTTTATTCCTATAAATTTTTTAAAACCTGATTTGAAAGACAATTTATTCTCCTTTAATTATTTTTTAGAGAGTTTAACTTCTCATGTAAAATTTTATTTGCTATCTGCGGATTCGCTTTTCCGGCTGTTTGTTTCATTATTCTACCGATAAAAAACCCTATTACTTTTTCTTTGCCGGAGAGATATTCTTCAACCTCCTGCGGGTGCGACGATAATATTTCGTCAACAGTTTTTTCTATAACTTTTACATCGGAAACTTGCAAAAGATTTTTCTTTTTAACAATAGCGGCTGGGCTGATATTACCGGCTAACATTTCCGGAAAAATATCTTTCGCAATTTTACCACTTATAGCGCCGCTTTTTATAAGATTAATTAATTCAGCAAGAAATTCCGGTGAAATTGAAAAGTTGGGTATTTCTTTTTTTTCTTCATTAAGAATTTTTAGAACGTCTCCCATAATCCAGTTGCTCGCGCTCTTGAAATCATCTGTATACGACACAACTTTTTCATAATAATCGGCTATCGGTTTTGACTGAGTTAATATTTCAGCGTCGTAAACTGGAAGCAAATACTGCCGAACAAATCTTTCTTTTTTTATATCGGGCAGTTCAGGCAAACTTGCGGAAATATTTTTCAACCAAATATCATCGACAAAAACTGGCATCAGATCCGGGTCGGGGAAATAACGATAATCATGAGCCTCTTCTTTGCTGCGCATTGAAAACGCTTCATTTAAATCAGCATTCCATAAAAGCGTTTCCTGAACAACTCTTTCATTGTTTTCAACAAGATCTATCTGCCTCTCAATTTCGTAGTTTATGGCGCGTTCAACATTCCGGAATGAGTTCATGTTTTTAATTTCTGTTTTAGTCCCCAACACTGAGTCGCCTTTTAATCTTATCGAAATATTCGCATCGCATCGCAAAGAACCTTCTTCCATATTACCGTCACAAATTCCAAGGTACCGAACTATCTGCCTTATCTTACTCAAATATAAATAAGCTTCTTCAGCCGTTTTTAATTCGGGTTCACTAACTATTTCCATAAGCGGAACACCGCAGCGGTTAACATCTACAAGCGTTTCGTTTCCTCTATCGTGAATAGATTTACCTGCATCTTCTTCCATATGTATCCGGGTGATGCCGATTTTTCTTTTCTCTTTGTCAGTTGTTGTTACTTCTATCCATCCGTGCTCACAAATTGGCAACTCATATTGACTAATCTGGTAACCTTTTGGAAGATCTGGATAAAAATAATTTTTGCGCGCAAAAACAGATTTAGAATTGATTTTGCAATTTGTTGCTAAACCCATCAGCGTTGTAAATTCAACAACTTTTTTATTTAATACCGGAAGAACGCCAGGATGCCCAAGACAAATGGGGCAAACATTAGTATTCGGTTCGTTGCCGAACTTTGTAGAGCATCCACAAAAAACTTTTGATGTTGTAAGCAGCTGTGCGTGAACTTCCAGCCCTATTACAGCTTCATATTTAGCGTCCATTTATCTTTATCAATTTTGAATGGCGCAAATATAAACAAGAATCCTTGTAGGAAAAATCCAATTTTGAAATTAACTGGATATTCTGTAATTGATGGGTTTGGCGAGAAGCTGGAAGAATAAAAGATAAAAAATTGAATATAAAAAATATGAATTATTCAATAACAAATAATAAGTTAAAAATATTTGCTATTTTCCACATGAATAAAATTAACCGTTTCAACAATATGAATAAAATAAAAATGATCGGTCTTGTCGCCGGCATTATATCGGCTGCGGCAATATTAATTTTTTTAGACCTCGATCCGCAAAAGCCAGAGCTTACAAAAATGGCAGCGGTTGTTGTCTTAATGGCTTTTTGGTGGATCACAGAAGCTGTTCCGCTCGCAGCCACTTCTTTAATTCCTTTAATTCTATTTCCCGTGCTCGGACTTCTCGGCGGTGAAGAAACTGCTTCGTCTTATATCAACTCTGTAATATTTTTATTCCTCGGCGGTTTTCTACTTGCCATTGCGATGGAAGAGTGGGGGCTTCATATAAGGATTGCATTAAAAATAATCACACTCTTTGGAGGCAGCCCGTCCTCAATAATAATAGGGTTCATGACAGCCGCAGCATTTCTTTCAATGTGGATTTCAAACACGGCAACTGCTGTAATGATGCTTCCAATCGGGCTTGCAATCATCAACAAAATGGAAAAAGAATTTGGCGAGGCAAGCACTAAAAATTTTGCAATAACGCTTTTACTTGCAATCGCATATTCGTGCACCCTTGGCGGAATTGGAACACTAATAGGCACGCCTCCTAATCTTGCATTTGTAAAAATATTCGGGATACTTTATCCGGAAGCTCCGGCAATTTCGTTTGGCTCCTGGATGATACTTGCCGTACCTATCGCACTAATTATGCTGATGTTTGTAGCATTTTTATTGATTAAGGTTTTTTTCAAGTTCGATGTTAAAATTCAGATAGATAAAAATTTTATTCGCAATGAATACCTAAAACTTGGCAGAATAACTTTTGAAGAAAAAACTATTGCGCTCCTTTTCGGCAGCGCTGCATTACTGTGGATTTTTAGAAGCGAACTTAATCTTGGGTTCATTAAAATTCCTGGCTGGCAAAATATTTGCGCCGTACCCGATTTTATAAATGACGGTACTGTTGCCATATCAGTGGCGCTGCTGCTGTTTTTAATTCCGTCAAAAAAAACAAATGCCGGGAAAACGGCATTACTTGATGTAACTGCATTTAACAAAGTTCCATGGGGAATTATCCTACTTTTTGGCGGAGGTTTTGCACTTGCAAAAGGATTCTCATCTTCCGGTTTATCTGACTATATTGGAATACAATTTAATAGTCTCGGTTATTTATCGCCGGTGATAATTGTTCTTCTAACTGCGCTAACAATAAACTTTTTAACTGAGCTAACATCCAACACAGCAACAACGCAGATGATACTTCCTATAATGGCGTCTGTGTCGGTTGCTATAGGGCTTAATCCTTTATTGTTGATGATAACAGCAACGTTATCTTCTTCAATGGCATTTATGCTTCCGGTTGCTACTCCGCCAAATACAATTATTTTTGCGAGCGACAAAATGAAAATACAGTACATGGTAAAAGCCGGGTTTATGATAAACATTGCTGGAGTAATTATAGTGAGTTTACTTGTCTATCTAATTGGATCGGTGTTATTCGATTTGAATACATATCCTATTTGGGCAAAATGAACTGAGCATTAGAGGATATAAATGTTAGTGAGTTGAGTTATATTTAGATAGTGATTTTAAATTTATTATTTAGACAATTAATATTCGTTTTACAAATAATTATTTAATAGTTAGTACATGCTCTAACCCAAGGACTTATGAAAATTAAGATAACTATTTCATTAATGGATCATGATATCCTATTTAAATAAAAACGAAAACGATAAGGAATTATATTGGTTATATATAGTGTATCTGTTATTATCAAGAGAGAATTTGAAGAAGAGTGGTTTGACTGGATGCTGCACATTCATATTCAAAACGTTCTTAAGACGGGTTTCTTTAGCGGATATAAAATTTATAAAACAATCATTCCATCAACAGAGGGGGATAACAAAACATATGTTATTCAATACGAATGCAAAAGCATTGATGACTATCTTGCATATAAAGAAAATTTCGCCGCCTCTATGCAGAGAGAACATGCAAAAAAATTCGCAGGCAAAATTGCAACCGCAAGAATTGTGATGGAAGAAGTGGAATAATCGAAGGTTGTTAATCAGTTTAATGGTGCGTTGCTATTGACTATTGACTTTTGAGTTTATATTATTAGATACAAAATTATTAATGAAGGAATGAACCGCATTGTTTATAAAAGATTCGGAAAAAACAGCAATAGCTTGGCACGAAGATAAAATTTCTTATCGCCGGCTTCTTCAAAATATAAATTACTATTCGTCTTTATTCGCAAAAAATGAAGAAGGAAAAGCCGCCATTTATTCTCCCAATCGTCCGGAATGGGTTTACGCTTTCTATTCAATCTGGAAAAACCAATCAATCGCAGTTCCAATAGATTTTATGTCGACGGTTGATGAGGTTGCTTATATATTAAACGACTGCCGTCCTGAAGTTATTTTTATTTCAAACGAAACAAAAAACTCATTTGCTAATATTCTGCCGCTTCTGAATTATTCGTTGACGGTTTTTAATTTAGATGAAATTAGTGACAAACATCAGCAATATTCTGCAGAAGAGATTGGCGGTTATGATGTTACTAAAACCGCAATTATAGTATACACTTCCGGAACCACCGGAACGCCAAAGGGTGTTATGTTAAGTTATGATAATCTTCTTTCTAACATTGAAGCTGTTAGCGAACACATATCCATTTACAGTGAGTCCCGTAATGTACTTGCACTGCTGCCGTTCCATCATATTTTACCGCTAATGGGCACTGTAATCATTCCTCTTAAAGTGCATACTACAATCGGATTTTCGCCATCAATGGTTTCCGAAGATATTATTTCTACACTGCAAAAAAATAATATTTCGATCATCATCGGTGTACCGCGTCTTTACGCAGCTATTCGCAAAGGTGTGATGGATAAAATAAACTCTAACGGGGTTGCGAAAGCATTGTTTAGAATAGCGCACCTTGTTAATTCACAATCTTTTTCAAAAAAAATATTTAAGAAAGTGCACGATAAGTTTGGCGGCAAGGTTGCGTTCATGGTTTGCGGCGGAGCCAAACTTGATGAAGACATGGCAAACGATTATAAAACTCTTGGTTTCGAAATGCTGGAAGGTTTCGGGATGACTGAAGCCGCTCCAATGATTACATTCACGCGCCCGGGGAGATGGAAGATCGGTTCTCCGGGAGAGGTTATGCCGGGGCTCGAAATTAAAATTGTTGATGGAGAAATAGCCGCAAAAGGAAGAAATATAATGAAAGGTTATTATAATCGTCCCGAAGAAACCGCACAGGTAATAAAAGATGGTTGGCTTTATACAGGGGATCTTGGTGACATTGACGATGAAGGGTTCCTTCATATTACAGGACGATCAAAGGAAATTATTATTCTTTCCAACGGCAAAAATATTAATCCCGAAGAAGTAGAAAAAAAGATTTTAGCAGTATCTAATTTTGTTGCCGAAGCCGGCGTGTTTATGCAAAACGATCAGCTTAATGCGGCATTGTTTCCAAACTATAAGGTGTTGAGAGAAGAGGGCGTATTAAATCTTGAAGAAAAATTTCGCTGGGAAGTAGTGGATAAATACAACCGCTCAGCAGCTCCGTATAAAAAAATCACAAAGTTTATTTTATTCAAGGAAGAGCTTCCTAAAACCAGGCTTGGAAAAATTCAGCGATTTAAACTTGCCGAAGTAACCGAGGGACAAAAATCTAAAAAAAATAAAACTTCAGAACCACAGTTTGAAGAATATATTGTTATTCGTGATTTCCTAAAAGAACAGAAAAAAACCGAAATTTATCCCGATGATCATATTGAAATTGACCTCGGATTGGATTCCCTCGACAAGGTTAGCTTTCAAACATTTCTCGAATCTACTTTCGGAATAAAAATACCCGAAGATACTTTTCTACAACATCCTACCGTAGAAAAACTTTCCAGATTTATGAAAGAAAAGAAAAACAAACTTTCTGTAGAAGCAGTTAAGTGGGCGGAGATATTAAAAGAGAAAGTTGATTTAAAACTTCCCAAAAGCTGGTTCACTCAAAATTTGTTGAAAAATGCTTCAAAAGTCTTGTTCAAAATCTATTTCAGAATAAAGAGTGAAGGCACGGAGAACCTGCAGAACGGACCATTTATTCTGGTGCCTAACCATCAAAGTTTTTATGACGGACTGTTTGTTTCGGTATTTCTAAAGAACAAAATAATGAAAAACACATATTTCTACGCAAAAGAGAAACACGTTAAATTTAAATGGCTTAAATCGTTTGCAAATAGAAATAATGTTATTGTTATGGATATCAATAGAGATTTAAAAGAGTCAATACAAAAGCTGGCTGAAGTATTAAGAAAAGGGAAGAACATTATCATCTTTC
>Ga0210058_1000946_pt1 | contig 26669 bp, 38 predicted proteins | sample CryGeymeta201511_FD_183979 | JGI IMG/M metagenome (GOLD analysis project Ga0210058, IMG submission 183979) | Groundwater microbial communities from Crystal Geyser aquifers in Utah, USA - Crystal Geyser metaG 2015-11 (SPAdes) (version 2) | ecosystem: Environmental > Aquatic > Deep subsurface >...
AGGTGGGTGATGCCGAGGGATTGGCGGGGCAGATGGGGGGGGCTTCGGTTCGTCCCTCGACAAGCTAGGAGTCTGTCGGACGTGAGATCGTCCTACTCGGCAATTGCTCCTGCATTGCTCTACCTCCTGCATCCATGCAGTCGTGCGTCGGCGGGTAATCGGTCCAAATTTCCCCGGTTTTTCGTCACATAGCCACCACTATGATCCTCAAAACCGTGAAAATTTGGCCTCGATTCCCCAATCGGCTCGCTACGGACGCTCAAGCCCGACAGGCTCCTAGGGATGAGCGGTTCGGGTTTCAGGCTCGGTATGGGCGATTGGGATGCGTCGTAAACACAACCCTCTCACCCTGAGCCTGTCAAAGGTCGAGCCGTCTTGGAAAAGCGGCCCTTTCATCCGCTATGATCGCCCCCTTTCTTGCGTCATTTAACCCTCAGGTATCCCCGTGTCGGTCTACACCCAAGTTGCCCCCGAAGAGATCCAGCCTTTGCTCGACGCCCATGGCCTCGGCCAATGCCAAAGCCTCAAAGGCATCGCAGCCGGAATCGAGAACAGCAATTACTTCTTGAGTACGACCAAGGGTGAGTACGTGCTGACCCTGTTCGAACGGGCCGATCCCGAGGCGTTGCCGTGCTACCTCAAGTTGATGGCGGCGGCGGCCCACGATGGGATTCCCTGTCCCGATCCGGTGACCCCGTTGACCACCCTGGCGGGCCGTCCGGCGGTAATCATCACCCGGCTGAGCGGCGGCACGGTCGATGCCCCAACCCCCGAGCAGTCCTTTCAGACCGGGGCTTGGCTTGCCCGGCTGCATCTGGCGCTCGCCGCTCCCGAACTGGGGCGGGGGCTGCCCCCCTCCCATGACCGGGCCCTGGTGCGCGAGCGTTTCGAACGCAACCTCGACAAAGCCAAGGTCCATGCCGAGTGGGGCGGTTTGGTCCCCCTTTGGCAAGGTTGGGTGGAGCGGTTCATGACCATCCCCGCCGGATTGCCTGGGGGGGTGATCCACGGCGATCTCTTCACCGATAACGTTCTCTTTGACGGTGGGCGACTGTCGGGGCTGATCGATTTCTATTACGCCTGCTCCGATGCGTGGGTGCTCGACCTGGCCATCACCATGAACGCCTGGCCCCACGCCGAGGCGGTTGCCGAGGGGTACCGTTCGGTTCGTGCGTTGCACGAGACCGAAGAGGCCGCCCTGCATCCCTGCCGGATCTTCGCGGCGCTGCGCTTCATGATCTCCCGCCTCGACGACGCCTTGAACCCCCGGGAGGGAGAGATGGTGCAGATCAAAGATCCCCTGGAATACCACCGTAAGGTGGCGAATTTGTTGGGGGAATCGGCGGGCCTTTGATGGCGGTATAAAAGGAATCAAGCCGACCCCGCGTGTGGCTTGAATGACACTCCGGCGTTCAATGACGAGCTGGGGGATATCCGTCCCCCGGATGAGCGCGGAGGTGTCGTGATGGTCGAGACTTTAAAACGCGGGTTGCAGGCGGTTGTGCTGGTGCTGTGCGTGGGCGGTGTCATGGGGGGGGCTGGCGCCGCCGAGCGTTGGGGGCTTTACCTGCATGCCCCCTTGCCCGGAAACGACACGGTCGCCAAGGTGAGCGCCAATCTGGCGCAAACGGCCAACGCGATGGGTCTCGGGGTACTGGTCACCACCCCCATCACAACCGGCAATCCCAAGTGGGAAGCGCAGGTGCTGGTGCTCGACGATCCGGCCTACCGCCAGGCGGTCCTCAAGCAGGGGGGCGGCAATGGTGGGTTTGCCGCGACGCTGCGGCTGGCGGTGTGCCGCGATGGGGCCAACCGGTTTATCTCGATCCTCAATCCCATGGCGCTGGCCTCGGTCTTTGTCGGTGCGGGGGGGGGGAGGCAGATCAGTCCCATCATCAACGCCTCTCAAGAGGCGCTCGACCGGCTGCTTGCCCTGGTCAAGCAGGGTGCCGGTGCGGTGTTGGGAGGCGAGGGTGAAGAGGGGGCGGGGCTCGGTCACGCCGAGCCGGTGCGGCTCGAAAACGTCTGGCCCCAGTATCGCTCCTTCTTCGGTACCACCATGCCCGAGGCGTTGGTGGAGCGCGGCAGCATCCCCGGCAACCTGAATCAGGCGGTCGAGCAGATCAGCCGGACCATCGGCCAGCACGACAAGGGGATACCCCTTTACCAACTGGTCGACGAACAGGCCGGGGTGGCGGTCATTGGGATCTCTTGGGCCTGGATCGAAAAAACAGCGTTCGAGATCATCAAGAAGATCGACCACGCCCCCGCCTTTCCGCTGGAATTTGTTTTGGTGCGGGAGGGCAATCGGGTCAAGGTGGAGACCCTGGCCGAGATGTGGCGGATGGACGTCTATTTTTCGGATGCTTCGAAGTGGGCCTTCATGACCCACATCGCCATCCCTGGGGAGTTGGATGACCAGAAGGCAGCCCTCGTGGCCGCAACACCCTGATCCTCAAGGCTCGCAGGCCGAGTTTGCCCCCGACCCCGGCTGGCTGACGCGCTGGCATGGGTACGCCCTGGGGGAGCTCGGTCTGCGCGAGGCGACCCGCGTCGCCTATCTGGCGGACTTGCGACTGCTGGCCCGATTTTTCGAGCGCCACGGTCTGGTCGGCGACACCCTTCCCCCCCAGGTCGACCCCTTGCTGCTGCGCGCTTTCCTCGCCGAGGGGGCGCTGCAGGTGGGCTCCTCCCGTTTGGCGCGTCGGCGCTCCGCCCTCAAAAACCTGGCCCGCTTCGCCCTGCGCGAGGGGTGGTGGCAGGCCGATCCCACCCGCGAACTGCCCTCCATCAAAGTACGCCCCCCCCTGCCCAAACGGGTCGAGATCGAGGACGCCATCCGTATGGTCAGCCACGGCGCCCATGGCCGTTTCACCCCCCGCGATCATGCTTTGCTCGAACTGTTTTACGGCGCCGGGCTGCGCCTGGGCGAGCTGCACGGCCTGAACGTGAAGGATGTCGAGTTGCTCCACGACCGGGTGACGGTGATCGGCAAGGGGGGTAAGGAACGTCGGGTACCGATGGGGGCTGCGGCGGTGGCGGCGCTGGCCGCTTATGCACAAGAGCGCCCCGTCGGGGCAGATCCGGCCCTGTTTCTCTCCCGCGATGGCGACCGGCTGTCACGGGAGCGGATTGCCGCCATCGTGCGCAAGGCTGCCCTCATCACCGGTCAAAAAGCCCACATTACCCCCCACACATTGCGCCACGCCTTTGCCACCCATCTGCTCGAAGAGGGGGCCGACCTGCGGGCGATTCAGGAGCTGCTCGGCCACAGCTCGATTGGCACCACCCAGCGCTATACCAACATAGATCTGGACCATCTGACCAAGGTGATCGACGCCGCCCACCCGAGAGCACACCTCAAAAAAAAATGAGGAGCGGTTTGCCCGAGGGGGCGAGCGTGCCAGGATTGGGGCGTGCGGCAGCGTGTATCTCGCTGCGTTGAGATTGCCGGGAGGGCATCATGAGCCGTTTGTTGAGCATGTGGGCGGCCGTATGTTGGCTCATCACACCACTTCCTGCCGGTGCCGAGGCGGCGGTGCCGGAGCTGGTTCAAAGCAAGTGTTTCAAGTGCCACCGTCCTGACCTCGTAACCGAAAAGCCCCATCGCCCCATGCCTTTGCGCGGGGTGTTCGGCAAGCAGGCCACGGTGGTCGAGGGGGGGTGGCTCTGGGACGAGGCCCATCTGCGCCTCTGGTTGAGCAAACCGCATGGCGGCCCCCGTCAGGCGGTTCGCGACTTCACCGGTGACCCAGTCGCCAAAACCACCATGGGATTTCCGGGGTTGGACGATTCGGCGCAGATCGACACCGTCGTCGAATTCCTCAAGCACTATCAATAAAGGTCTTTTTTGTGGAAACCACTCTGCACGGCACCACCATCCTTTGCGTTTGCCGCGACGGTCAAACCGCCGTCGGCGGCGACGGCCAGGTCACCTTCGGCAACACCGTAATGAAGGCGACCGCCAACAAAATTCGCCGCCTGCATCAGGGGCGGGTGGTGGTCGGTTTTGCAGGCGCAACCGCCGACGCCTTCACCCTGTTCGAGCGGCTCGAAGGTCAGCTCGATTCCCACGGGGGTATCTTGCGTCGGGCGGCGGTGGCGCTGGCCAAAGACTGGCGCACCGACCGCTACCTACGCCGCCTGGAGGCGATGTTGATCGCCGCCGATAAAGACAGCGCCTTGATCGTTTCGGGGACCGGCGATGTGGTCGAGCCCGAGGACGGGGTGCTGGCCATCGGCTCGGGCGGACCCTACGCCATGGCGGCGGCCCGCGCCCTGATACGCCACAGCGATCTGAACGCCGAGCAGATCGTGGCGCAGGGGCTGAAAATCGCCGGAGAAATCTGCATCTACACCAATCAAAACCATGTCATCGAGGTCGTCTGAGACAATGAATCTTCCCTTGACCCCCCGAGAGATTGTCTCCGAACTCGACCGCTTCATCGTCGGCCAGAACAAGGCCAAGCGGGCGGTCGCCATTGCCCTGCGCAACCGCTGGCGCCGCTTGCAGCTGAGCGACGAGCTGCGCGAAGAGGTGACCCCGAAAAACATCCTGATGATCGGCCCCACCGGGGTCGGCAAAACCGAGATCGCCCGTCGTTTGGCCAAGCTCGCCAAAGCCCCCTTCATCAAGGTCGAGGCGAGCAAGTTCACCGAGGTCGGCTATGTGGGGCGGGATGTCGAGTCGATCATCCGCGATCTGGTCGAGACGGCGGTGCAGATGGTGCGGGCCGAACATGCCGAGCAGGTCAAGGTGAAAGCCCAGGAAGTGGCCGAGGAGAGAATTCTCGACGCGCTGCTGCCCAAGCCGCGGTCGGCCATGCTGGGAGCAGAGGAGAAGGAGGAGGATCCGACCCGACGCAAACTGCGCTGGCAACTGCGCACCGGCGAGCTCAACGAGCGCACCATCGAGATCGAACTGCCCGAGGCCCAACCTGCCGGAGGGATCCCCATCGGCATCATGGGGCAGGGGGGGATGGAGGATATCGGCCGCCAATTCCAGGAGATGATGGGGCAGATGATGGCGGCCGGACGCGGTCGCCCCGGCCACCGCGAGAAGGTGACGGTGCTGCAGGCGCTACGCCGTCTGGAGGAGGTCGAGGCACAGCGATTGGTCGACGAGAACGCCGTGCGCGAGCAGGCGCTGCGTCGCGCCCAGGAGGAGGGGATCGTCTTCATCGACGAGATCGACAAGGTCTGCCGCGGTTCGGAAGGGGGGCGTTCCGGGGCCGATGTCAGCCGCGAGGGGGTGCAACGCGATCTACTGCCCATCGTCGAGGGTTCCACGGTGAGCACCCGCTACGGAGTGGTGTGCACAGACCACGTGCTCTTCGTCGCCTCGGGCGCCTTTCACGTCGCCAAGCCCAGCGATCTGATCCCCGAATTGCAGGGGCGCTTTCCCATTCGGGTCGAGATGGATTCCCTGACCGCCACCGATTTCGTCCGCATTCTCACCGAGCCCAAGAATGCCTTGGTCACCCAGTATGCCGCGCTTCTCGGCACCGAGGGGGTCGGGCTGAGCTGGGACGATGAGGCGATTGCCGAACTGGCCCGCTTGGCCGAATCGGTCAATCGCCGGGTCGAAAACATCGGCGCCCGCCGCCTGCACACATTGATGGAACAGCTCCTCGAAGAGGTCGCCTTCACAGCCCAAGACCGCAGTGGCGAAACCATCGTCTTCACCGAAGCGATGGTGCGCGAGCGGCTTGGCGCGCTGGCGGGCGACGACAACCTCAGCCGCTACATCCTCTGATCCCCATGTCCGAATCCCAATCGTCCAAGCAGGTGGAGATCCTGGGGCGCGAGGTCTGCTTCCAAGGTTTTTTTCGCATGGAGCGCTTCAGGCTGCGCCACACCCTGTTTGCTGGGGGGTGGAGTCCGGTCGTCGAACGCGAGCTTTTCGAACGGGGTCATGCCGCCGCACTGCTCCCCTACGATCCGGTACGCGACGAGGTGGTGTTGATCGAACAGTTTCGTATCGGCGCCTTGGAGGCTCCCGGTGGGGCGTGGCTACTGGAGATCGTCGCCGGGATCATCGAGTTGGGCGAAACCCCGGAAGAGGTGGTGCGGCGCGAAACGGTAGAGGAGGCGGGGATCGAGGTGGCTGAAGTCGAGCCCATCTACGACTACTTGGTGAGCCCCGGCGGCACCTCGGAGCGGATCACTCTATTGTGCGGGAGGGTCGACGCCAGCCGAGCACAAGGGATCCATGGTCTGCCCCACGAGGGGGAGGACATCCGGGTCCTGGCGGTTCCCTTTACCACGGCGTGGCGTTGGCTGGAGGAGGGGCGCATCGACAACGCCACCCCCATCGTGGCGTTGCAATGGCTGGCTCTGAACCGGAAGCGACTGCGCCTCAAATGGGGCGTAACGCCGGGGGTGTGAACCGTTCGAAGCGACAAGGGTTTGCCCCGTGCGAAGGGGGTGGTTGCGGTGGTTGACGAACCGGGGTCGGTCCATACAATTCGCCCTCCTTTTTGGGGGCGGACAAAGTGCTGGCGTAGCTCAGATGGTAGAGCAGCTGCCTTGTAAGCAGCGGGTCGGGGGTTCGATTCCCTTCGCCAGCTCCAAAATCGCAGGATGGGGGGCGGGGCGGTGCGAAAGAGGGCTCGATTTTTGAGTGGCGAAACTTGACACCGGCTCCCCGCGCGGGTATCAACCGCGCCCTTTTTCGTGTGGAGGGGTTCCCGAGCGGCCAAAGGGATCAGACTGTAAATCTGACGGCTCAGCCTTCGGAGGTTCGAATCCTCCCCCCTCCACCACTTTCGTTCATGATCGACCGGAGCTTGTTTGGCGTCGGCACTCGGTGTCGGAATCAGGCGGGTGTAGTTCAATGGTAGAACTTCAGCCTTCCAAGCTGACTACGTGGGTTCGATTCCCATCACCCGCTCCATTGATACGCTGCTCCTGTGGTTGTAGTGCCCATGTAGCTCAGGGGTAGAGCACTTCCTTGGTAAGGAAGAGGTCCTCGGTTCAAATCCGAGCATGGGCTCCATATTTGAAGTATTGGCGATCTGGCGGCAGGTCCTTTCTTCTCATTTCAGCTGGAGAAATTCGCGATGGCCAAGGCGAAATTTGAGCGGAGCAAACCGCACGTCAACATCGGGACCATTGGTCACGTCGACCATGGCAAGACCACTTTGACGGCTGCGATCACCTCGGTGCTGGCCTCGAAGGGTCTTGCCGAGAAGCGGGCCTACGATCAGATCGACGGCGCCCCCGAGGAGCGTGCTCGCGGTATTACCATCGCGACCGCCCACGTGGAGTACGAGACCCTCGCTCGTCACTATGCCCATGTCGACTGCCCCGGCCACGCCGACTATGTGAAGAACATGATCACCGGCGCTGCGCAGATGGACGGCGCGATTCTGGTGGTGTCTGCCGCCGACGGCCCGATGCCCCAGACCCGCGAGCACATCCTGCTCGCCCGTCAGGTGGGCGTGCCCTTCATTGTCGTGTTCCTGAACAAGGCCGACATGGTGGACGACGCGGAGCTCTTGGAGCTGGTCGAGATGGAGGTGCGCGAGCTGCTGTCGAGCTACGACTTCCCCGGCGACGACATTCCTGTCGTGATCGGCTCGGCGCTGCGCGCCCTTGAGGATCCCAACCCCGACACCAACGACTGGGCCAAGAAGATCATGGACCTGATGGACGCGGTGGATGCCTACATCCCCGAGCCCGAGCGTGCCATCGACAAGCCCTTCTTGATGCCGGTTGAGGACGTGTTCTCGATCTCGGGTCGTGGCACCGTGGTGACCGGTCGTGTGGAGCGCGGGATTGTGAAGGTCGGCGAAGAGATCGAGATCGTCGGCATTCGTAATACCGTCAAGACCACCGTGACCGGCGTTGAGATGTTCCGCAAGCTGCTGGATCAAGGTCAGGCGGGCGACAACATCGGTGTGCTGCTGCGCGGGACCAAGCGGGATGACGTGGAGCGTGGCCAGGTTCTGGCGAAGCCCGGTTCGATTACCCCCCACACCAAGTTTGAAGGCGAGGCCTACATCCTGAGCAAGGAAGAGGGCGGGCGTCATACCCCGTTCTTCGGTGGCTATCGTCCCCAGTTTTACTTCCGGACCACCGACGTGACGGGTGTTGTAACGCTGCCCGCCGACAAAGAGATGGTGATTCCGGGTGACAACGTTTCTGTTTCGGTGGAGCTGATTGCGCCCATCGCGATGGAAGAGGGTCTTCGCTTCGCCATTCGTGAAGGCGGTCGTACCGTCGGCGCCGGCGTCGTCAGTAAGATCATCGCATAAACGACAGGCAATAGTTCCAACGGGCCGGTGCCAGCAGGCATCGGCGCTTTTTTCCGGGCTAGGCCTGGTATCTGAGTGAGGCTTGAGGTTCGCCGATATGATGGACGGACAGAAGATTCGAATCCGTTTGAAGGCGTTCGATCACCGCATTCTCGATCAGTCTGCTCAAGAGATCGTGGATGCAGTGAAGGCGACCGGTGCGATTGTTCGGGGACCGATCCCCTTACCGACGAAGTTCAGTCGGTATACGGTGATCCGTTCCCCCCATGTCAACAAGAAGAGTCGGGAACAGTTCGAAATCCGAGCCCATAAGCGGCTTTTGGATATCGTTGACCCCTCTCCGCAGACCTTGGACGCGTTGATGAAGCTGGACCTCGCGGCCGGCGTCGATGTTGAGATCAAGGTCTAAGACCGTCATTCGTTTGATTTGAGGATGGTTCGATGGCTACAGGGCTGATCGGGCGTAAGCTCGGAATGACCCGGGTGTTTCAGGAAGACGGGCAATCGGTGCCCGTTACCGTGATTCAACTTGGGCCCTGCAAGGTGGTGCAGATCAAAACCCCCGAAAACGACGGTTATGCCGCCGTACAGCTGGGATTTGAGGATGCCAAACCTTCGCGGGTTAATGGACCGCAACGCGGTCATTTCGCGAAAGCGGGCATTGAGCCCCTTCGCAACCTTCGTGAATTCCGTATCGAGGATCCCAGCCAATACCAGGTGGGTCAGGAACTCGACGTCTCCCAGTTTTCGGACACGGAGTACGTCGATGTCACCGGAACCTCGATCGGTAAAGGCTTCCAGGGCGTGATGAAACGTCATGGGTTTGGCGGCTTGCGCGCCACCCATGGTGTGTCGATCTCCCATCGCTCCCCCGGCTCGATCGGGAATCGCCAAACTCCGGGCCGTGTCTTCAAAAATAAGAAGATGGCGGGTCACATGGGCGCCGAGCGGGTCACCACCCAGAACCTAAAAGTGGTTCAGGTGCGTGCAGAGGAGAGCGTGCTGCTGGTCGAAGGCTCGGTTCCCGGACATGCCGGGTCTCTGGTCTACGTCAACACTGCAGTGAAGAAAGGGGCCAAGGCATGAGCGAAATCGCCCTGAAAATCGTTGACCGGAGCGGCCAAGAGGCAGGTGTTCTCAACGGGAATCCTGACCTTTGGGCTCAGGAGATCCGCAGCGACATCATTCACTTGGCTGTTGTGGCAGAGCTTGATGCTCATCGGCGCGGCACCCGCAAAACCAAGACCCGTTCCGAGGTCAGCGGTGGCGGAGCCAAGCCATGGCGACAAAAGGGGACCGGTCGTGCCCGCGCAGGAACGACCCGTGCGCCCCACTGGCGTCATGGTGGTGTTGCCTTCGCATTCGGCCCCGACCGTCGTCAGGTCAAGATCAACCGCAAGCTTAAGAAAAAAGCGCTTGCGATTGCCTTGTCCGACCGTCTGGCCGAGGGTGATCTGATCATCGTCGATCATCTGAGCCTTGAGGCTCCCCGCACCAAGGAAGCCTTGGCGCTATTGCAAAGCCTGGGTATCCCCGAGGCCTTGTTGGTGACCGATGGTCTTGAGGCTAACCTGGTTTTGGGTTGCCGCAATCTGCACAAGGTTGATGTGGTCGATGTTGCCTCGTTGTCGGTCTACGACATCCTGAGCCGTCCGAAGACCGTCATCACCCAGGCTGCGGTGAAAAAGCTTGAGGAGCGCTTCCAATGAGCCAGCAACACGAACTCTATCGGATCCTCCGTCGGCCGATCGTCACCGAGAAGAGTCTGCGTGGCACCGAGAAGAACAACCAGTACACCTTCGAGGTGTCGGTCGATGCCAGCAAGCAGGAGATCCGCGCCGCCGTCGAAAAGCTCTTCGGTGTCGAGGTGATCAGCGTTCAGACCCGTAACCGGCTGGGCAAGGTGCGTCGTCTGGGCCGTTTCGAGGGCCGCCGTTCTGCCTCAAAGCAGGCTGTGGTCCGGCTGAAAGAGGGTCAATCCCTCGCAATCCTGGAGCAGTGAGGCGGTTATGGCTTTGAAGGCGATGAAACCGGCGACCCCGAGCAGCAGATTCACCGTGAAGGTGGATCGCAGTGAGCTCTCGAAAGAGGGCCCTGAACGCTCCTTGCTCGCCCCCCAAAAGAAAAACGGTGGCCGGAACAACACTGGTCGCTTGACGGTTCGCCACCAGGGCGGTGGTCATAAGCAGCGGTATCGGCTCGTCGATTTCCGTCGCAATAAAAAAGACATTTCTGCCCGTGTCGAGCGTTTGGAATACGACCCTAACCGCACCGCGTTCATCGCGTTGTTGGTTTATGCAGATGGTGAGAAGAGCTACATCCTTGCTCCCCAAGGTTTGAAAGCGGGCGACCAGGTCATTGCTGCCGACGGTGCCGACATCCGGCCCGGCAATGCGATGCCGCTGCGTTCGATCCCGGTCGGGACCATCGTCCACAACGTGGAGATGAAACCCGGCAAGGGCGGGCAGCTCGGTCGTTCTGCCGGGACCTCAATTCAGCTGTTGGCTCGGGAAGGCAACTGGGCAACCCTGAAGCTCTCTTCAGGCGAGATGCGGTTGGTTTCCGTGCATTGCATGGCGACCGTGGGTTCGGTTTCGAATCCCGATCATTCCAACCAAAAGCTGGGCAAGGCGGGTCGCAAGCGCTGGTTGGGTGTTCGTCCCACCGTCCGCGGTGTGGCGATGAACCCGGTCGATCACCCCCATGGCGGTGGTGAGGGGCGGACCAGCGGTGGACGTCACCCGGTTTCGCCCTGGGGTACCCCTACCAAGGGTTACCGCACCCGCCACAACCGGGCGACCGATCGCTTTATCGTTCGCCGCCGCAACAAGTGATGAGGGGGGACCAAGGTGCCTCGTTCGATTAAAAAAGGTCCATTTTTTGACCAGTACCTCATGGATAAGGTGGTCAAACAGAAAGAGGGCAGCCGCCGGGATCCCATTAAGACCTGGTCGCGCCGCTCTACCATCATGCCTGAGTTCATCGGCCATACCTTTTCGGTGCACAACGGGAGCAAGTTCATCCCGGTGTATGTGACCGAAAACATGGTCGGTTACAAGCTCGGTGAGTTCGCGCCCACCCGTACCTACTACGGTCATGGCGTCGATAAGAAGGCCAAGCGGCGCTAAGGGGAATGACGATGGAAGTGAAAGCCGTTGCCCGGCAGATCCGGATGTCTCCGACCAAGATCCGCCCCGTGGCCGATCTGGTTCGTGGCAAGAAGGTCGATGTGGCCCTGGCCGAGTTGGCCCACAACCCCAAAACCGCCGCCCGCATCATCCGAAAGGTGTTGCTCAGTGCGATGGCCAATGCCGAGAACAACCTCGGGCTGGATGTGGATCGGTTGATGGTCTCGACGATTGCCATCGATCAAGGTCCTACCCTGAAGCGGTTTATGGCACGGGCTCGTGGCCGTGGAAGCCGTATTTTGAAGCGGACCAGCCACATCACTGTCGCCGTCGCCGAACGGGATTAACGAAAGGGGAGGTGTCTCTTGGGTCAGAAGGTAAACCCGATCGGTTTCCGGATCGGCATCATCAAGAATTGGGCGTCGCGTTGGTATGCCGAACGCGACTTTGCTGACAAGCTTCATGAAGACTTTAGCCTGCGCAGCTTTTTGAAAGAGAAGCTCAATCACGCAGGAGTCTCTAAGATTGTGATCGAGCGTCCGGCCAAGCGGGCTCGGATCAACATCCACGCTGCCCGTCCCGGCGTTATTATTGGTAAGAAGGGTGCCGATATCGAGACGTTGCGCCAAGAGATCGAGAAGCGCACATCCGAAGAGGTGCACATCAACATCGTTGAAGTGCGCAAGCCCGAAATTGATGCCCAACTGGTGGCCGAGAACATCGCCCTTCAGTTGGAGCGTCGAGTGGCGTTCCGGCGTGCGATGAAGCGTTCCGTGACCAATGCTATGCGGTTGGGGGCCAAGGGGATTCGGATCCACACCTCCGGGCGTCTGGCCGGCGCCGAGATCGCCCGCGCCGAGTGGTACCGCGAGGGTAGGGTACCGTTGCACACCCTGCGGGCCGATATCGATTACGGTTTTGCCGAGGCTAAGACCACCTTCGGGATCATTGGCGTCAAGGTCTGGATCTTCCGCGAGGAAGTACCGACCGGTCGGTTGACCTAAGGAGCGCATAAGCGATGTTGCAGCCTAAACGTACCAAGTTTCGCAAAATCCAGAAGGGTCGGAACAAGGGGCTTTCCCAGCGTGGATCGACCTTGGCTTTCGGTCAGTATGGCCTCAAAGCGTTGACCCGTGGGATGTTGACCGCACGCCAAATTGAGGCGGCTCGTATCGCGATGACCCGCCACATCAAACGCGGCGGTCGTATCTGGATTCGAGTCTTTCCCGACAAGCCGATCACCAGCAAACCTGCCGAGGTCCGCATGGGCAGTGGTAAGGGATCGGTTGACCACTGGTCGGCGGTGATTCGCCCCGGGCGGGTTTTGTATGAGATGGAGGGTGTTACTCCTGAGGTGGCTGCCGAGGCGTTCCGACTGGCCGCGGCGAAACTTCCGGTGAAGACCCGGTTTGTTATGCGAGAAGAGGCATAAACGATGGCCGACGCCAAAGAACTTCGTGGCATGAGCGACGCGGCGCTTCAAAGCAAGCTCGGTGAGCTGCTTAAGGAGCAAATGGGCATGCGGTTCCAACATGCGATGGCACAACTTGAGAACACGGCCCGGATCCGTCAGGTCCGCCGCGAGGTCGCCCAGGTTCGGACCATCATCACCGAGAAGCAGCGGGAGGGCGGTCAATGACTGCGAGCCGCGGACGAGCCCGTACCCTCGAAGGGGTAGTGGTTTCCGACAAGATGGAAAAGACCATTGTGGTGAAGGTCGAGCGGTTGGTTCAGCACCCGCTCTATAAAAAGACCATTCGCCGCAGTAAAAAATACAAGGCACATGACGAGACCAACGCTTGCCGCGAGGGTGATCGTGTGCTGTTGACGGCCTGCCGCCCGCTGGCCAAGGACAAACACTGGCGTGTTAGCCAGGTCCTCAAGCGGGCAGCCGAAGCCTAATCGGGGAGACAGTCATGATTCAGATGCAAACCATCCTCGACGTGGCCGACAACTCGGGTGCCAAAAAGGTGCAGTGCATCAAGGTGCTCGGGGGCTCCAAGCGCATGGTCGCTGGGGTGGGCGACGTCATCGTTGTTTCGGTGAAGGATGCGATTCCCCGGGGCAAGGTGAAGAAGGGCGATGTTCACAAGGCCGTCATCGTTCGGACCAAAAAAGAGGTTCGTCGGCCCGACGGTTCGGTGATTCGCTTCGACGGTAATGCAGCCGTCTTGATTAACAACAACCAAGAGCCGATCGGGACCCGTATCTTCGGGCCGGTGACGCGCGAGCTTCGTGCCCGCAATTTCATGAAGATCATCTCCCTGGCGCCTGAAGTTCTCTAAGGCTGGCAGGCTCCGTTCGCAGGGCTGGAATAGTGATGAAAACCAACATCCGTAAAGACGACGAAGTGATCGTGCTGGCGGGCAAGGAACGTGGTAAGCGTGGGAAGGTGATCCGCGTACTGCCACGCAAAGGTCGCGTCATCGTCGAGCAGGTCAACACGATCAAACGGCACACCCGTCCCAATATGCGCAACCCTCAGGGTGGCATCATTGAGCGGGAGGCCCCCATTCACCTGTCGAATGTGAACCTTTACTGCAACAGTTGTGGTAAAGGGGTGCGGATCGGTCAGCGTGTTCTGGAGGATGGCTCCAAGGTCCGCGTGTGTAAGTCCTGCGGCGAGCAGATTTAAACTAGGGGTAGGCAATGGCCCGGGCACGTTTGAAACAGGTTTACAAGGATCAGGTGGTTCCCGCTCTGATGCAGGAGTTTGGGTACAGCAACATCCACCAAGTCCCCCGTCTTGAGAAGATCGTCATCAACATGGGTGTTGGGGAGGCCATCGGCAATCCCAAGATCCTTGAGGGCGCGGTCCTCGACTTGACCAAAATCGCCGGTCAAAAGCCGGTCGTCACCAAGGCGAAGAAGTCCATCGCGGCTTTCAAGCTGCGCGAAGGGATGAACATCGGAGCGAAGGTGACCCTTCGTGGCGACCAGATGTGGGAATTCCTGGACCGCCTGGTAAGCATCGCACTTCCCCGTGTCCGAGATTTCAAGGGGGTCTCCTCCAAGGCTTTCGACGGGCGCGGCAACTACACCCTGGGGATCCGTGAGCAGATCATTTTTCCGGAGATCAACTACGATGAGGTTGATCAGGTTCGGGGGATGGATGTGGTCATCGTGACCTCTGCGAACAGTGACGAAGAGGGCCGGGCCTTCCTTCGTGCGCTGAACATGCCGTTCCGCAAGTAAGGAGTCCGCCTTGGCTAAGAAGTGCTTGATTGCAAAAGCTGCTCGTGCGCCGAAATTTGGCGTTCGTGGCTACACCCGTTGCGAATGCTGCGGTCGCCCTCGTTCGGTGTACCGGAAATTCCGCCTCTGCCGCATCTGCCTGCGTCAACGTGCGCTGAAGGGCGAGATTCCTGGCATGACCAAGGCCAGCTGGTAATAGGGGATTAGACAATGGCCATGACCGATCCAATCGCCGATATGTTGACTCGGATCCGCAACGGGCAAACTGCCCGCCTCGATGTGATCCGCATGCCGGCCTCCAAAATGAAAACCGCCATTGCCTCGATCCTAAAGGACGAGGGATATATCCGGGCCTATAAGGTCGGAGGCGAAGGTGCCAAGCGCACCCTGAGCATCCAGCTCAAGTACACCCCCGAAGGCAACGGGATTGAACACATCAGTCGCCTCTCCAAGCCTGGCTTGCGGCGCTATGTGGCGGTCTCCGAGATCCCCTTCGTACGCAACGGTTTTGGCATCGCCATTCTCTCCACAAGCCGTGGGGTGGTTAGTGATCGTCAAGCCCGCGAGTTCGGGGTCGGCGGCGAGATTCTTTGCCAAATCTGGTAAATAGCGCGGCCCGTCAGGGCTGCTTTTAAGATTTTGAACTGAGACGAGACAGGGGACGCTTTCGATGTCACGTATCGGCAAGCAACCTATCGAAATTCCCGGTCAGGTGACGATCACCTTCGGGGAGGGTTCGGTGGAAGTGAAGGGGCCCAAAGGGGCTCTTTCAGCGGAGATTCGTCCTGAGGTCCAGGTGACCCAGGAGGGTTCGAGCCTGGTTGTGTCTCCCAAGGTCGAAGGCCAGGGGAACAACTTCTGGGGTTTGACCCGTGCCCTTCTAAACAACATGGTTCTTGGCGTGAGTCAGGGATTTACCAAATCCTTGGAGATCAAGGGTGTCGGTTATCGTTCGGAAGTGGCCGGTCGGACCTTGAAGCTCTCGCTCGGGTTTTCCCATCCTGTGGAATACCCGATTCCCGAAGGGATCGAGATCAAGTGCGATACCCCGACGTTGATTCATGTGTCGGGTGCCAATAAAGAGCGCGTGGGTCAGGTTTGTGCTGAGATCCGGGCGTTCCGGCCTCCAGAGCCCTACAAGGGTAAAGGGGTTCGCTATGTCGGCGAGCATGTCGCCATCAAAGAAGGTAAGAAGGCTAAGTAATTCGGGGTCGACACCATGGCTGTCATTCGTCGCGCACGTTATGCCGATTCCCGCGATCGGCGGGCTCAACGCCTTCGCCGTCGTCTCCGTCGTGAGAGCACGCGGCTGCGGTTGAGCATCTTTCGCTCCAACAAGCACATTTACGCCCAGATCATCGACGACACCCGTGGGGTGACGCTGGCTGCGGCCTCCACTAAGGACAAAGAGCTTTCCTTAAGCATCGGCAGCAATGTCGAAGCGGCGCAAAAGGTGGGTGAATTGGTCGCCAAACGCGCCTTAGCCGCCGGGATCGCTCAGGTTGTCTTTGATCGTAGCGGCTACCTCTACCATGGTCGGGTTAAAGCGCTGGCCGATGGCGCCCGGTCCGCCGGACTCGAATTCTAAGCGGCTGGAGAACACTCATGCGCAATCAAATCAACGCCGACGCCTTGGATCTCCAAGATAAGTTGGTCGGGGTCAATCGAGTCGCCAAAGTCGTCAAGGGTGGTCGTCGTTTCGGCTTTGCCGCTCTGGTTGTGGTAGGCGACGGCAAAGGCCATGTCGGCTACGGCAAGGGTAAGGCCAAAGAGGTGCCCGAGGCGGTTCGCAAAGCGACCGAGCAGGCCAAGAAGAACCTGATCCGGATTCCTCTGAACGGTACCACCGTTCAGTTCGGCGCCGTGGGTAGCTATGGCGCGGGGCAAGTTCTTCTGAAACCCGCTCCTGCAGGTACGGGCATTATTGCTGGCGGCCCTGTGCGTGCGGTGATGGAAATGGCCGGGGTGCAGGATGTTGTGGCTAAAAACCTGGGTTCGAACAACCCCCACAACATGGTTAAAGCTGCGGTTCAGGCGTTGCGCCAGCAACATTCTCCGGCCGACATCGCAGCCCGTCGCGGCAAGAGCGTTGCGGAGATCAACACCCGCACGCAAAGCTCGAAGTAAGGGGGCAGGGCAATGGCTGGTTTGGTCAAGGTAACTCAGGTGAACAGCTCGATCGGTTATCCCGAGCGTGTTCAGGACACCCTGCGCGGGTTGGGTCTGAAGCGCCGCGGCAATAGTCGTGTGCTGAAAGACACCCCCGAGGTTCAGGGGATGATCAATAAGGTTCGGCACCTGATCGCGGTTGAAGCGGTTGCCGAAGGCGATCAGAGCAAATAACGGGGTTTAACCATGTTGAAGTTGAATGAACTTGCGCCGAATCCCGGCTCCAAGACCGACCGTCGTCGCGTCGGTCGCGGTGTCGGAAGCGGTTGGGGTAAGACCAGCGCCAAGGGTCAGAAGGGGCAGCTCTCCCGTTCGGGCGCCAGCCATAGCATTGGTTTTGAGGGCGGCCAGATGCCGCTGCATCGCCGCGTTCCCAAGCGCGGTTTTCATAACCCCTTTCGCGTTGCCTACTCACCCGTGAATCTCGACCAGCTCGAAGAGAATTTCGAAGCGGGCGATGTCGTGACCACCGATGTCCTAATGGAGCGCGGCTTGGTGCCCACCAGCCGTCCCGTGGCCAAGATTTTGGCGCGTGGCAATTTGACTAAGAAGCTTGATATCAAGGTCGAAAAGGCATCCAAGGCGGCCGTGGAGAAAATCCAGGCGGCTGGCGGCAGCATCGAGCAGCTGGGGGCCTAATGGTTCCGGGAACCGCGGGTGTAGGGGATATCGGTCGTGTACCGGAGCTGCGTCGGCGCATTTTTTTCACCCTTCTGATGTTGGTGGTTTACCGGGTAGGTGCTCACGTGCCTACCCCTGGTATCAACACCGATGCCTTGCAGGCGTTTTTCGACTCTGCCCAGGGTACGTTGCTGGGTATGTTCGATATGTTCTCTGGCGGGGCGCTTTCGCGCCTAACGATTTTTGCGCTGGGGATCATGCCGTACATCTCGGCCTCGATCATTCTGCAGTTGATGACCATCGTTTCTCCGACCATTGAGGCCCTTAAAAAAGAGGGTGAGGCCGGACGACGTAAAATCACCCAATACACCCGCTATGGCACGGTGATCCTGGCGATCTTCCAGGGTTACGGGATCTCCATCGGACTCGAATCGATGAGCGGTCCCGGAGGTTTGGCAGTGGTTCCCGACCCGGGTTGGAGCTTCCGATTGCTGACGGTGTTGACCCTGACCACAGGGACCGTTTTCTTGATGTGGTTGGGTGAGCAGATTACGGAACGCGGCATCGGCAACGGCATCTCCTTGATTATCTACTCGGGGATCGTCGCCAACTTGCCAGTGGCCCTGTACAACACCGGACGGATGAGTCAAACCGGGGATTTGAGCTACTTCTTTGTAATGTTCCTGTTTGTCATGGCTATTGCGGTGACGGCGGGTGTTGTCTACATGGAGCGAGCTCAGCGCAGAATTACCATTCAGTACGCCAAGCGACAGGTGGGGCGCAAAGTCATGGGGGGGCAGTCGACCTTCATGCCCTTAAAGGTGAACATGGCCGGTGTAATTCCGCCCATTTTTGCCAGTTCTATCATCCTGTTTCCGCTGACCATTGCGAATTTTGCTCCGGTCGATTTCTTGAAGACGGTAGCGGCGTATCTGTCGCCTGGTCAGCCGCTGTACATGTTGGTGTACACGTCCGCCATTTTCTTCTTCTGCTTTTTCTACACTGCCATCGTGTTTAATCCCCACGAGACGGCTGACAACCTGAAGAAATACGGCGGGTTTATTCCCGGCATCCGGCCGGGTGCAAAAACGGCCGAGTACTTTGACAAGGTGTTGTCACGGTTGACCTTTGCAGGAGCGATGTATGTGGCGATCGTCTGTCTCATTCCCGAGATTTTGATTGCTCAGTACCACGTGCCGTTCTACTTCGGCGGCACCTCGTTACTGATTATCGTGGTGGTCACCATCGATACGACCAGCCAGATTCAGGCTCATTTAATGAGCCATCAGTACGAAGGTCTGATGAAAAAGTCGAATCTGCGGGGGGCTGGACGGTGAAGAAACAAATCATCCTGTTTGGCCCTCCCGGTGTCGGAAAGGGAACTCAGGCTCAGATTTTGACCGGTGATCTCGGGATTCCCCAAATTTCGACGGGGGATCTCCTTCGGGCCGCTGTTCGCCAGCAAAGCCCGTTGGGGGTGGAGGCTAAGGGCTACATGGATGGGGGAAAGTTGGTCCCCGATGCTCTGGTGGTTGCGATGATCGAAGAGAGATTGCAACAATCCGATGCCCAAGATGGTTTTCTGCTTGATGGCTTTCCTCGTACCGTGGCCCAAGCGCAGGCGCTCAGCGCGATGCTTGAGGCTCACGGTCGTGGTATCGAGGCAGTTGTGGCGCTTGAGGTTAACGACGAAACGGTTGTTCATCGCTTGTCGGGGAGACTTTCATGCCCTGCATGCGGCGCCTCGTTCCATCGCAGCAATCATCCGCCCAAAGTTGACGGGGTTTGCAATCAGTGCGGCGGCGCTTTGATTGTCCGGTCGGATGATCAAGAGGAAACGATCCGCCATCGCCTGGAAGCCTACCACGGCCAAACGGCGCCGGTGCTCGACTTTTATGCCCATCAGGGGCTGGTGACCCAGATTGCGGGGGACGCTCCAATTTCGGACGTTACCGTGCGCATTCTGGAAGCCCTGAACTGAATCGACAGGTCCATGGCTAAAGAAGACACCATCGAGATGGAAGGCACGGTCGCCGAGACCTTGCCCAACGCAATGTTTCGGGTCGAGCTTGAGAATGGCCACATTTTGTTGGCCCACATCTCCGGGAAGATGCGTAAACACTACATTCGGATTTTGCCGGGTGATCGGGTCACTGTTGAGCTGACCCCCTATGATCTAACCCGCGGCCGGATTATTTACCGTTCGAAATAAGGTCCACCGGCCCGATCGGCCGGGGTTTCGTTCAAGAGGAAAGACCGATGAAGGTTCGTCCCAGCGTTAAAACCATTTGCCCTAAGTGCAAGGTGATCCGCCGTAAAGGTGTGGTTCGCATCATCTGCGAAAACCCCAAGCACAAGCAGCGGCAAGGTTGATCGCCTAAGTTTCGTATCCCAAACACTGTCGATCCCAAGAGGCCCCCAAATTTGGGGGCTTCTTGACTTGGTGACGTTCATTCGTAGAATTCGCGCCCTTTTGCGCGGGACGTCCGATCGAATCCGAAGGAGGACCATTCGTGGCCCGTATTGCTGGCGTCAATCTGCCGAACAACAAGCGCGTCGAAATTGCTTTGACTTACGTCTATGGCATTGGCCGTTCGTCCGCTAAGCGGATCATCGAACAGGCCAGCATCGATGCTCAGACCCGTTTGGGCGACCTTGCCGAGCCCGAGTTGGCTCGTCTGCGTGAGATCATTGAGCACAACTTCCGGGTTGAAGGTGACCTTCGCCGGGAAATCTCCATGAACATCAAGCATCTGATGGATCTCGGCAACTATCGCGGCCTGCGCCATCGCCGTGGCTTGCCGGTTCGTGGTCAACGGACCCATACCAACGCACGGACCCGTAAGGGGCCGCGTAAGCCGATCGCCGGCAAGAAGAAATAATCACGTCTGATTAGAAGAGGTTTTGCTCCATGGCCAAGGCACAAGCCGCCAGCCGGGTCAAAAAGCGCGAGCGGAAAAACATTTCCGATGGCGTGGCCCACATCAAGTCCTCCTTCAACAACACCATCGTCACCATCACCGACAAAAAGGGAAACACGGTTTCCTGGTCGACGGCGGGTGCTGGTGGGTTTAAGGGATCCCGGAAGTCGACCCCCTATGCGGCCCAGTTGGCGGCAGAAGAGGCTGGCAAGAAGGCTGCCGAGCACGGTCTCAAAAACCTGGAGGTCATGGTGAAGGGGCCCGGTTCCGGGCGTGAGTCGGCCATCCGCGCTTTGGCGGCTGCCGGTTTTAACATCACCTTCATTCGTGACGTGACGCCGATCCCCCACAACGGGTGCCGTCCTCCGAAGCGTCGCCGCGTCTGATTTCTGAGTTGGAATCCGCGGCTGGTTGAAGATGAAGTCCGGACCGTATCCCGGCCGGTAGTTTGATAAAGGAGATCCCCCTTGGCTCGTTATTTGGGTTCCAAGTGCCATCAATGCCGTCGTGAGGGCGTGAAGCTGTACCTTAAGGGCAGCAAATGCTACTCCGACCGCTGCCCCATCGAGACCCGTCCTTATCCTCCGGGTCAGCACGGCCAACGGCGTCCTCGCGTGAGCGACTACGGGGTTCAGTTGCGTGAAAAGCAGAAGGTTCGCCGGATTTACGGTGTGCTCGAAAAGCAGTTCCGCAAGTACTTCGAAGAGGCAGCTCGTCGCCGTGGCAACACCGGTGAGAATATGTTCAGCCTGCTCGAAGCACGCCTGGACAACGTGGTCTACCGGATGGGTTTTGCCAGCTCCCGCAACGAGGCTCGGCAGGTGGTTCGCCACAACCAAATCCAGGTGAATGGCCGTCGCGTCAATATTCCCAGCTATTCGGTTCGGGTGGGTGATGAAGTGGCCGTGATGGAAAAGAGCCGTGGTCAGGCTCGTATTCAGAGCGCCATCGAGTTTGCCAGCAAACAACGTGGGATCCCTTCCTGGTTGGAAGTTGATGCCCAAAAGCTCGCGGGGGTGTTTAAGGCGGTTCCTGCCCGTACGGAGATCGGCCTAGACGACATCAACGAGAGCTTGATCGTTGAGCTTTACTCGAAGTAATCCCCCCATCCGATAGGAGAAAGGGCGACGATGAGCTTTCTGCCCAACGAAAAGAATTGGACCGACCTGATTCGGCCCCGCCGGGTCGAGATGGAAGAGATCAGCGGATCTCGGCATGGCCGTTTGGTGGCCGAGCCCTTGGAGCGTGGTTTCGGAACGACTTTGGGCAATGCTTTCCGCCGGGTGCTCCTCTCTTCTTTGCGGGGGGCGGCTGTCAGCCGGATTCGAATCGACGGAATCCTGCACGAGTTCTCCACCCTTCCCGGGGTTGAAGAGGATGTCACTGATATCGTCTTGAACCTCAAGGGATTGTGGGTGACCTTGGATGGCGACGACGAGCCGGCAACCATGCGTTTGGACGTAACCGGACCCGCGACCGTCACCGGCAAGGATATCGACACCGGCCACCGGGTGAAGGTACTTAATCCCGATCACGTCATCGCCCATCTGGGTGAGGATGGAAAGCTCAATATGGAGCTTTCCGTGACTTCCGGGAAGGGCTACGTGCCCGCCGATCGGCAGGAGTCGACTGGTGTGATCGGGGAGTTGAGCATCGATGCGTTGTACAGCCCGATTCGTCGGGTGTCCTTCAACGTCGAGAATGCCCGAATCGGCCAGGACACCGATTTCGACCGTTTGCTGCTTGAGGTCGAGACCAACGGCGCCTTGAGTGCGGTGGATGCTGTCTCCATTGCTGGGAAGATCTTGACCCATCAGCTCAATCCCTTCATTACCTTCGAACCCGATGTGGTCGAGAAGGTGGAAGAGAAAGAGGAGCAGATTCCGTCGATTCTGACCCGACCGATCACCGACCTTGAACTCTCGGTGCGCTCTATGAATTGCCTGAAGAATGAAAAACTCTTCTACATTGGCGATTTGGTCACCAAAAGCGAACAAGAACTGCTCAAGACCCCCAACTTCGGGCGTAAGAGCCTGAACGAGATTAAAGAGGTCTTGGAGCGCAATGGGTTGGAGCTGGGAATGTCGGTTCCCGGATGGCCCCCTGAAAACCTGCCCGAGCCCGGAACTTTGCCCGTCTCGGATGCAAACGTGGACACCGCGACTGCCTAATCGGCCAAGCGCTGCGATAAGAAACTCCTAGAGGTCATTAGTCATGAACCACCGCAATTCAGGCCGCAAATTGGGGCGTACCGGCTCCCACCGCCGGGCCATGATGGCGAATATGCTCTCCTCGTTGATCGAGCATGAGCAGATCCGTACCACCCTGCCCAAGGCCAAGGAACTGCGTCGCTTTGCCGACACCATGATGACCCTTGGCAAACGTGGTGATCTGCATGCCCGCCGTCAGGCGATCGCCAAGATTCGCGATCAGGGTGCGGTTGCCAAGTTGTTCGAGGATCTGGCCAAGCGCTCGGCCAGCCGTCCCGGCGGTTACACCCGCGTGCTGAAAGCTGGGATCCGTCCCGGCGATGCCGCTCCGATGGCGATCATCGAGTGGGTGGATCGCTGAATCGCGACCGCTAAAGTAATGAAAAGGGGCCCGTTGCTGGGCCCCTTTTTTTTTGGCTGGAGGATCCATGCCGCCATTGGTACTGGCCAGCGATTTTGGAATCGTTAGCCCCTATCCGGGGCAGATGGAACTCGCCGCCCGTGCATGCGGATGGGCGGGCGACATTGTGCAGCTCTGGCATGAGTGGCCTTCGTTCCGCGTCGATTTGGGCCCGGTTCTTCTGCCTCGACTCGTTCGACCTCTTCCTTTGGGAAGCGTGGTGGTTGCGGTGGTCGATCCAGGGGTGGGTAGCGATCGCAGGGTGGTAGCAGTGCCATGGCAAGGCGCAACCTGGATCGCGCCCGACAACGGTTTGCTCAGCGCGATACTCGGTGAGGGGGCGCCAAGCTACGATCTTGAGGACTACCGCCCTGTCGCCTCCAGCGCGCACACCTTTCACGGTCGTGACTGGATGGTTGCCGCCGCAGCAGACTTTCTAACGGGACGTGCCTCTTTGGCCGACCTGCCCTTTGCGCCAAATCCCACAATGTGCTCTTTGCCCCCTCCCGGCCTGGCCTTTTGGGATGCCTTCGGCAATGCAGTGACCACCTGTCCGTGGGAGGGTGGTGCCGCAGGGGCTTGGTGGTCTGCCGAGGGGTGTTTGACGCAAGTGGAACATTTTTCGCAGCAGCCTCCCGGTCGGCTGGTTGCGGTTCGGGGTTCCCTTGGGTTGTGGGAGGTTGCCGTTGTGGAGGGGAGTGCTCGCCAGCACCTCGATGGAACCCTGGATTTACTATGCTGGAAAGATCAATAAGGGAATAATTTCAGATTGTTGGTTTGGATGCCTGCTGTAATACTTTAAGTGGATGTCATTGGGGGAGGGTGCGGGATGGGGCGACCATGGGTCTGATGTGGTGGAAATCCATAACTGGATGGTCGACGGGCTTTCGGGGCGCCGAATGGGGCCTTTTGGTCGCCTTGGCGTGGCTCAGCGCCCAGGTGGTTGTATCGACCCTTGCCCCCGTATCTGCAATTGGCATTTCCTCCTCGGTCGCCCATGTGGCCGCACCCCCATCGGGCGCTCAGGTCGCTGTGAAATTGGACCGCCTGTTGACTTGGACCCCCTTTGGCGCTGCGCATGTCGCCCCTACGCCGAGTGCAGTCCAGGCCCCTGTCGATATTCGCCCCACCTCTTTGCCGTTGAAACTGCAAGGGGTGATTACCGGCAAACGCCCTCTGGCGATCATCGAAGAGACAGCCAAGCGCTGGCAGGAGCCCTACGGGGTTGGGGCTGTGGTGGCGGGGGCGACGGTTATCGAAATCACCGCTCGTCAGGTCAAGCTGCAGGTTCCGGGTGGTGGGATTCAGATTCTGACGCTAGAGGATGAGGAGGGGGGCAAGTTGGTCTCCACTACCCCCGTCCTGGACGTGGTTCAACCAGCACGGGCGGCGGCGGACGGATCCACCACCTTGGCCCGGGCCGATATTCAATCTGCGCTGGCCAACATCAACCAACTGATGGTGCAGGCCCGTATCATGCCCCACTTCACCGATGGGCAGGCCGACGGTTTCACCCTTTCGGCCATTCAGCCCGGCTCATTTTATCAGCGCCTGGGGCTACACAATGGCGATGTGGTGCACCGGGTAAATGGCCGGGAGCTCTCTTCACCCGAGCAAGCGGTAATGGTTTACCAGCAATTGCAGGGTGAGTCCGATGTCGAGGTCGAGGTGACCCGCAACGGGCAACCAACCACCCTGCATTTCGCAATTCGTTGAGGAAAGACGGTCCACGATGAGCCAACCCTGCACCGCAATGACGACACGTTCTTGGCGCCTGTCGCGCTGGTTGGCCGGGATGTGGCTTATCGCCACCTTGGGGCTGGCCCAGCCGGTTCAAGCAGCCCCCCTCTCCATTGATTTCAACGACGCCGAGATCCACGCAGTCATTAAGGCGATGGCCGAGATTACCGGCAGAAACTTCCTGGTCGACTCGCGGGTGAAGGGGCGGGTCTCTTTGGTGGGGCCCAACCCTATTGACGAGAAAGAGGCCTACCAGCTCTTCCAGGCGATGTTGCAAAGCATCGGTTTCACGGCGCTTGATGCCGGGGCAGTAACCAAAATCGTGCCGGTCGCCGACGCCAAGCAGATCGACGGACCTGTCGGGCTCGACCGCCGCCTGGGGGGGCAGGGGGACGAGATGATTACCCAGATCGTCCGCCTGGAGTACGCCAATGCTCAGATGCTGGTACCGGTGCTGCGCCCCCTGGTGAACCCCAACTCGGTATTGGTCGCCTACACCCCCACCAACGCGCTGATTATCTCTGATACTGCTGGGAACATTCGGCGGTTGACCAAGATGATCGCTGGACTCGATCTTCCCCTCTCAGACGCGCTCGCCGAACTCATACCTTTGAAGTACGCCTCGGCCTCGAACGTGCAGCGGATGGTTAAGGAGCTTTTCGCTTCGGGCGGAGGACAAGGGGCGGCAGCACAGCAGCAGGCCATTGGGCAGCGGTTGGCGATCATGGCCGACGACCGCACCAACACCTTGATTGTATTGGGCGACGAGCCGCAACTGCGCAAGGTGCGGGAGATGATCGCCACCATCGATGTCCCCACCGCCCAGACCAAAAGCAACATCCACCTGGTCACCTTGAGCAACGCCGACGCCGAAGAATTGAGCAAAATCCTCACGCAGATGTTGGGCAGTGGTGCCAAGCCGGGGGACGCCTCCCAGGCGCCGGTCACCTTCAACAAGGCGGTGAATGTGGTGGCCGACAAGGCGACCAATAGCCTCATCATCACCGCCGATCCCGCCGACTTCGAGGTTCTGGCCCCCGTCATCGAACAACTCGACGTGCGCCGTCAACAGGTCTTCGTCGAGGCGCTCATCATGGAGGTCAGCGCCAACAAAAGCCGTGAGTTTGGATTCGAGTGGCAATCGATGAACGGGGTGAACAGCTCGGGGGTCGCCGCCTTTGGGGGAACGAATTTCAACAACGCAAGCAGCACAGGGATTCGTTCGGTGGCGGGCAACATCACCGGTCTGGCGGGGGCCGATGGCCTGGCCATCGGGGTGGCCAAGGGGAGCATTACCTATGGTGGCAACACCTTTTTGAATCTGGGGGCGTTGGTGCGCGCCCTGCAAACCGATGCCGACGTCAACATCCTCTCGACCCCGACATTGTTGACCACCGACAACCAAGAGGCCGAAATTGTGGTGGGGCAGAATGTCCCCTTCATTACCGGTTCGTACTCCACGACAGGCAGTACCAGTACCACGACCGCCAACCCGTTTCAGACGGTGCAGCGACAGGATGTTGGGATCACCCTCAAGCTCACCCCCCAGATCAGCGAGGGGCAATTCGTCCATCTCGATCTTTACCAAGAGGCCTCTTCGGTCGCCCCTTCCACCACCGGCGCCGCAGACCTGATTACCAACAAACGCAGCGTGAAGACCTCGGTGGTGGTGCGCGATGGGCAGTTGGTAGCGTTGGGTGGGCTCATGCAAGACAACCAAACCACCACGGTGAAACAGGTCCCCTGCCTCGGGGCAATTCCGCTGCTGGGCGAGCTGTTTCGCTACACGGTGGCGGGCAACAGTAAAACCAACCTGATGGTGTTCTTGCGCCCCACGATCATCAATTCCTACGACGACCTCGACCGGGTCAGTCGCTTGCAATTCCGGCGCATGGACGATGTTCGGGTCGAACAGCAGTACAAGGGGACGTGGCTCTTCAGTCCCGAGAATCCCCCCAAGAAACTCTCAGACGCCGACCTCGACGCGGTTTTCAAAGGCGACGTGCCGATGGACGAAATCGAAAACG
>Ga0210058_1000966_pt1 | contig 26333 bp, 23 predicted proteins | sample CryGeymeta201511_FD_183979 | JGI IMG/M metagenome (GOLD analysis project Ga0210058, IMG submission 183979) | Groundwater microbial communities from Crystal Geyser aquifers in Utah, USA - Crystal Geyser metaG 2015-11 (SPAdes) (version 2) | ecosystem: Environmental > Aquatic > Deep subsurface >...
ATATCTCTATCATGGAAAACAGGCTCAGCCTGAAGGGTGAAACCAGGATGAACAAGAACGTCAAAGAGGAAGATTACATGCTCCGTGAGATCCGCTATGGAGCGTTCGAGCGGACCATCACCCTTCCTGAGGGTGTGGAAACGGATAAAATCCATGCCTCCTTTGACAATGGTCTGCTGACCATTACTGCTCCGGCAAGGGAGGCGGTCAAACCCAAGAAGATCGAGATTGAAGTCGCCGGTAAAAAGTCAAAGGCTGCTTAGCCTGCGATGCCATTCCGTACCGGTCTTAGATTACAAATTATCCGGCATAACGACCCATCTCATAAAAAGTGAGATGGGTTTTTTTATGCGGATGGCTCCAACTTTATCCGCCCGTTTGACAGCAGGGCCAATAGGATATTTAATAGAGGAATGAGCCGTTCTGCTGACCGGTCCATGTTGGGTATCAGCAGGCTATGAGGGAAAGGAGTGAATGGGTATGCAGACTGCAAAAGAAAAAGTGAAACAAGGCAAAAAGAGTACGGTGAAGAAAGCCCATATCATGGGAATGAATCATATCGCCCTCGAAGTGGGCGATGTGGATGAGGCACTCAATTTCTATGGGAAAATATTTCAGTTCAGCCTGAGGGGGCGGCATGAGGGGATGGCCTTCATCGACATGGGTGACCAGTTCATTGCTCTTGCAGAGAAGCGTTATCAGGGCCCTGATGTATCCCGTCATTTCGGGTTGGTTGTGGATGACCAGGAGGCGGTGAGGGAGGCGCTCAAGGCCAACCATATCGAGATCCTGCCCGATACGTTTCTCGACTTCCTGGACCCCTGGGGCAATCATGTCCAGATCGTGGAGTACAGCGAGATCCAGTTCACCAAGGCCCCTTATGTGTTAATGGGCATGGGGCTTGCACATCTGAAAAAGAATCATGAAGCCATCGAGGAACTCCGGGAAAAAGGAATGGCCCCGCCCGATGAGTCATAAACGATGTTATGGTTGTGCAGCAGGAGAGAGGGTCTCGAGTTTGATGTCATCGTAATAGGCCACCGCTGACTCTCCGGTGTTGTCGGTATCGGTCATGATGGCGATGGCGCCTGCAGAGGAGGGATCTTCCCCAAAGCATGTTCTGTAATCCTCAAAGACATTTCTTTTTTCCGTAACCCACGTCCCCACCTTTTCTTCTCCGCTTTCCACAGCGATCATCATGGTTCTTGAATAGTATGGGTTGGGGCATCTCTCCCCCCTGGGGAGTTTGTTGGCCCAGATATAGTTGATACTCTTGGTCAGGGCCGGGATGAAGTGGGGGAAAACCACATAGACCCGAGCCGCATAATCGTCCCCCTGGCGGGTTCTCTCATCCCCTTTTTGAAGGATGTTTTCCACCTTCCACCGCCAGGTCAGGACCGGATAATCTCTTGTGTCGTATTTAATCCTGTAGACAAGGCCGGAAGCCGAAGCATGGCTCTCTGCCTTGAGGCAGCCGTTCCCATCCATCCTGATGGCGGTATACCGGGTTTCTCCCTTGAAAATTTTCTTTTCCCACCGGGGCGTGAGGCCCGCTTCGAAATCGTCGATGAGAACAAAGGGTTCCCTGGCGAATCCTGAAAGGGCAGCGTACAAGAGAAGGATCCAGCCCACAGACAACCATGTTTTGGTTCTTATTTTTCCCATGACCGATGGATTTTCCTGAGGGATACCCGCTCTCTCAATAGGGTCAAGACCCTATGCCCTGCTACATAATATAGTAGCATTATGCCATGATGTTAAGAAAAAAAATATAGCACATGTCCCCAAGGGGTTCTACAGAAGGTCATATTTCTTCATTCACAATTCAATGCCAGGCATTCAATGTTCTTATTTTACGCCATCCTGGCAACCATCGGCTTCTCCTGTGCCCTCCGTCGCATTTCGTGTCTGCCTTTTCGCTGCTCACGCCCCCTTTTAAAATAATCATTTGCAACACATAGAAATTACAACAGAATTCTGGAACCGTCCCTCATCACCATACAACGGAATTCCGGAACCGTCCCTCATCACCAATCCCCGATGACTGAACTATAATCTTCCGGGGTAAAAAAAAGCCGCCCTTTCGGGCGGCTTTTGTAAAATGATCAGCATGTATTAATAGTCTATCCCCATTTGTAAAGGCCTCCCGATGGGAGCAGGTGCTAAAGGATTCAACGTCACCACGTCCGGACGCATCATCTCGTTGTCCTCATGATCGATGATGTGGCAGTGCCAGACATATCCGTGGCCGTTGAAGTCGCTTGGGTCAAATGGGAAGTACAAAACCGCAGCAGCCGTATTCGTCGGCAGGTCGGTAGGCGCCCAGCGCACGGCAATTCTTGTCACCTGGCCAGGGTATGTAATGATGGTATCCTTCCACCCGGCTTCGTTGGCCGCCGGGGGCATGACCGGGCCCTGCAGGTATACGGGCTTTCTGTTTTTGGCGAGAAGACCGACATCAGGATTGCCGCCATACTTGCCGCCTGACAGGAGATTCAAAGCCGGATCATAGCTCAGAGGCGGGCCATAGGCGGGACAGAAGATACCCGGGGTACATCCTGCCGGAAGCGGCACAGGGCCTTGACCGTATGCAGCGTTGTAGGCTGCCGTATAGGTGTTGACGTTGTACATCTGCCGGTTGATCAGCTGGAACTGCACCAGGTGGAGGTGAATGGGATGGGCGTCGGCCGTCTGGTTGACAATCTCCCATACCTCGGTGTCGCCTTCCCTGGGCAGCTCGGAGTAGTAGGTGGTGACGCCGTTGACTGTGATCGGCGTGAAATCAGGCCTGTTCGTTCCTGACCACTTGGTGTTGTTGACCAGGATCTCCAGCGGACCGCCGGGGTAGGCTGTCAGAATACCGGTCACTGGATCAATGGTTGTTATTGGAGCGCCCATCACCTCATTGAGACTAAGCTGGCGGGTCTTCTGCACGGTCACGCCGGCTGCCAGAGTTCCAGTTGCCGGATTGGCCAGGCGGTTGATCACCTGAGCGCCGGTACGCAGGGGTGTGCCGAGCGCGGGATTGTAGCTGTTGTCAACAACAGTGCCCGGTGCAACCCTGAACTGCATAATACGCCCGAGAGTGGTGCCCATCGGCGCCGCACCCTTCGGATAAGGGGTCCTGCCTGTGTTATTGATGACCAGGGTGGCCCCCGCAAAGCCGGCGAAATCAATGATCACTTCATATCGCTCGCCGGGCTGCATGGTCAATTTCTGCCCGAGGTTCGGGTCGAGCTTGACCGGGGTGTCGAGGTAGCCGCCATCAGTGCCGATCACCCAGATGGGAGGGCCCATGGTCTTGGTGACTGTGTTGACCAGGTTCATATCATACGTGCGGGCATTGGATCCGTTGACGAACAGGAAGCGGTAGCGCTTCGACTGGACATTGAGGTAAGGCCATGCCTTGCCGTTCACCACGATGGTGTCGCCAACGAACTCGGGCACCCAGTATGGGTGCTCGGGGTTGGGTGTCCAGAGTACCCCTCCGGCGCTGTCGGCGTGCATGAACAACTGCCCGTTGGTGTCGAATGTGCGGTCCTGGATCACCACCGGGATAACTTCGGTGAGCGGCTGCAGGTTAGCCGGCAGTGCGAGTGCGGGATCCTGAATAAAGTAAGCACCGGCCAGGCCAGCATATACATTCAGTCTTGTTGCTCCCAGGACATGGTCATGGAACCAGAGCGGCCCTGCCTCCTGGGTATTGGGATACTTGTAGGTCGCCGCGTTGGCAGGGGCCCCGGGGAATGTGTAGTACCCGTGACCCGCGTAGGCGCCGTCGCTGGTAAACCAGGCGTCCGGTCCGCCATCAAGCTCCGGCGGCACCTCCCCGCCGTGCAGGTGGACGACACCCGGGATGGGGCCGCTGTAGTTTTGTGCGCAGGGGCTGCCGAAAGCCGGAATTCCGCCCGTCATGGCACAATCATTCATTTCCCAATTGATCGGATCGGCCCAGTGCATGGTCTGGTCCGTGGAGTACTTCCAGAAAGTTAATCCGGAAGTTGCGGTATTTCCCAGATTATTAACCCACGTAATGTCGGTCGACGAACCGCGATTATTTACGATGACCGGGCCGATATAGGTGTCCTGCGGTGTGGTCGGACAACTGGTCCCGGCGATATACCCCCACACCTTCGTTGTTGTCTGAACGCCTGGAGCGATTGTGCCAAGAGGGAGCACATTTGCGTCGAACTCGCACATGTGGATTTCGAGCGGCTGGTTACCGAGCACCGTGGCCATGGTGCCGCCCGGCTGGACACTGAGAATCGGCAGCGGCTGCATGAACTGCGGAATGGCCTTGCCGGCCAACGGGATCTGAGGACTCTGCGCTGCCCAAGCGCCGCCGATGATGGCGAGCGCCGCTGCAACGACGACAAAAGAAGTCATGAATAATTTGATTTTTCTCATACTTCTCTCCTTTCTTGGTTGTGATACTTATACGGTTGATAAAAATTTTTCTATTGTTATTATCATAAATACCTGAATGATTTAAGTTCTGTCAAATGATCTTGCATTTATTTACGAAGATAACGCGTAACACTTTGATTTTATTTTCGGATTATCAAATATTCGTATATCTTTTTGATCTTCATGCTGGAGTCTTTGCAAAATCAATCGTTTTAATAATTGTTTAAAATCAGGATTTCTATATGATTTGTTATGAAAAGCTATGCTTATTATGAGGTATAGCTTTGCAATCAATTTTTTATTGAAAAATAAATACATAAAAATGGTTAGACAGTATCATGGTGCGAGGATCCTTTTCAAATCTTCAAAATTTATCCTTGCCCATTTTACAGGTTGAGCGTTATCATAGCACTATAAACATTAACTCACTGAATTCTTAAACTATTTTGGCTTTCTGCACCATGGCCTGGGACCCATAGGGTGATCCTGTTTCAAGGGGTGATCCATGAGCGCACCTCAGACAGTATATAAAATAACGATTCCCATTCATTTTTTTATCTTTGAGTTTGTTATTAAAGACGCTATACAGCATGCACGTACCGTTACGAGTGCCCGGACAATCATGGGAAATAAATGGGTGCTGTCTCTATTTTCACTTCTTGTGATCTTCGGTTGCGCCCCCAGGCCGATGGTTCGGCCGGAGATCCCAGGCGTCCAGAGACTGGGCGATATTGAGCCGCGCCTCCGGGCCGAGGCCGAGGCATGGGAGAACACCCCTCACGTCCTGGGCGGGAACGACAAGGAAGGCATAGACTGTTCCGGTTTCGTAGTGCTGGTGAATCAGAAACTCTTCGGGATTGAATTGCCGCGCACCTCGGAAGACCAGGTCCGTATAGGCACGCCGGTTTCCAGAAGACGGCTTCAGGCCGGGGACCTCGTTTTCTTCATGCCGTCTTCAAAGAATCCCCATGTGGGGATCTATCTGAGCCACGGGGAATTCGTGCATGTCTCCACCAGCAGGGGCGTCATGATCTCAAACGTTAATGATCCTTACTGGCGGAATTATTACTGGACCGCTCGGCGTATCCTTCAGATGTGATGGCAGGGCCGTGTCAACAGCTGACCACAGAGTGCTGAGAGAAATACTCCGTGTTCTCTGGTTAGTTTTTAAGGATCATCTCCAAAAGAGTGGGTGAAAACATAAGGGTTCAAGGGGTCAAGGATTCCAGGGGTCAAGTGAAGTGCTCAAACACTACAAGGAGTTAAAGGAAGGGCCCCAGTCTTATCAATTATGCTTGGAGATTTACAAAATAACAAAAAGACTTAAGAGTGATATCGAGGAGGTTGAGCGGATGCTCAAGGCACTGATCAAATCACTGGAAAACAAACACTTGACCCCTTGAACCCTGGAATCCTCGAACCCTTTTTACCCACTCGATGGGAGAAGAACCGTTTTTAAGAATACGAACCTTAGAACGAGGAGGCTTCATGGACAGGAGACAAGGGGACTCGCTTCCATCCATTCAGGATGCCGAGCTGGAAGACAAGACCGTGCTGGTCCGTTTTGATCACAATGTGGTGAAGAACGGCGAGATCAAGGACCCCTTCAGGATAGACCGGACCATCGGGACCCTTTTCCATATTGTCGAGAGGGGCGGCCGGCCCATCCTCATGACCCATATCGGGAGGCCCCGGGACAAGGAGACAGGAAAGATCCAATGCAGGGAAGGGGAGTCGGTCAGGCCGATCGTTGACTATATCGAACAGAAGCTGCATACACGGTTCTTTGTCCCCGAGTTTGAAATTGATCCTGAAAAGGGAATCATGGGCATTGATACCTCCATCAATATCGCCATACGGGAGCTGCGCAGCAGGAAGGTCAGCGGCATCTATCTCCCCAACACCCGATGGTTCTTCGGTGAGGAGGCCAAAGGCCCCGAGCGGGAGAGGTTCGCCCTCCAGCTCGCCGGGCTTGCCGATATCTACGTCAATGACGCCTTTGGCTCATGGCAGCCCCATGCATCCACCTATGACATCGTCAGGCATCTGCCGTCGTGCGCCGGGTTTCTCATGCAGCAGGAGATCAAGAACCTGGATCGGGTGCTCGAACCCGAGAGGCCTTTCCTTGCCGTGGTGGCCGGGGCGAAATATGATACCAAGATCGGGCCTCTTTACGCCATCTATGATAAGGTCGACCGGATCATCCTCGGCGGTGTGATCTACAACACCTATCTCTGTGCAAGATACGGTGTCAGGATCAAGGGCGTTTCCGATTCAGACATCAACCTTGCGCGGGAACTTGTTGAAAAGGACAAGGTCACAAAGAAGATCATCGAGCTTCCATTCATCGTGGAGTCGGATACGCTTGAAGGGAGAAAAGAGGGGCATTACAAGACCATCTCCGTTTCGGATTTTAAAAGCGGTCGGGAGTACGGCTATATCGCCGATATAGACCCGGCTTCGTTCAGAGACGGGAAGGTGCATGCGACCATTCTCGATGCCCGTACGATCCTCGTCAATGCCGTCATGGGATTTACGCCTCATTTCATTGAAGGCTCTCAGGCCTTGGACCATACGATTGACGAGAACAGGGACGCGATCAAGATGTACGGCGGCGGGGACACGCTTCAGGAGTTCAAAAACCTCTGTCCCGGTCTCTATCTTTCGGTGATGGACAATGCAAGATACTATTTCTTCACCGGGGGCGGGACCGTGCTCACCGCCATCGAAAAAGGGAGCCCCTACGGATTGCAGCCGATACGCGCCCTGATTGAAAAAGGCGGCCGGGGGTAGGGGATCTCCGGCAGAGGTCTCCGGTCAGGGTGTTTGTTCCCCGGTCTCCCGGCTAACGCCAGCCCACAGGCATGTATCCCCTGTCCCGCAGGCACTGATCCACAAACTGCCGAAGGACCGGGTCGGGGTCACGGGCATGCAGGAGCCCGTGCATGAATCCGCCTGCACTGCCGCCCGCCGCGCCTGCCGCGGCGCCCCGCCCGAACTCGCCTGTGACCGCACCCACCGCTGCGCCGGTGACGGTACCGACCGCGGCGCCGGCTGCGGTGTCACCCGCCACTTTGGCCTCCGGATGCGCCTTGACCCCGTGTTCGGCGGCGAACCGCATGCAATCGTCGAGGTCCCGCTGTGCCGCCGCCGTCCCCACTTCACGCAGATGGGGATTGGGGTAAAGGACCGGCCTCATGGGGGCGCATCCTGTGAGGACAAAGGCCGTGGTGACCGTGATCAAAAATACGGCTGAAAATTTCATGGTTTCTCCTTTTGCTTTCCAGGTTTCTCCTCCCTCGAAACAGACAGAGAAGAAAGTTTTCCCGTTACGGGGCTCTCCCTTGCAAAGTAAACATAGTATACATCCGGATCAGAATCAAGTGGAAGAAGTCGGTCCCTCTCAATAGGATTGTATTTCTGTCTGTATTGTATTATGATTTCACTCCGGTATTCTTCTTGGATCGGGTTTCAGCCGGGGATGACCGGGAACAAACAGGACGGGATGCATGAGGAGATCAAAGTGAGAAAATGGATTCTCATGGTTTTTTCAGCAGCGGTTGCTTTTCTCGTGGCCGCTCAGTTGATCCCTTTGAAGAGGACGAATCCCCCGGTGGAAACGGATGTCTCGGTCCCCGATGATGTCAATCTCATCTTGCGCCGTGCCTGCTATGACTGCCACTCCCATGAGACGGTCTGGCCCTGGTACAGCCGGGTGGCCCCTGCATCATGGCTTGTCGTGTCGGATGTGCACAGGGCCCGGAATAAACTCAATTTTTCCAAATGGGACAGATTGGATGGTCGGCATCAGATCAAAATGATGAAAGAATGCTGGCAGAAGGTTTCCGAGAAGGAAATGCCTCCCCTGATTTACCTGCTCGCTCATCCTGATGCACGACTCACCCCTGCGGATCGTGAGCTTATCCATCAGTGGTCTCTTAGTGAGGGTCTTTAACCCGGATTCTTGAATATGAATAGAAAAATTTTGCGCCATCTTCCATCCCTGTTCGGTATCATTCTCTTTGCCGTTGCGCTTTTTGTCCTTCACCACGCCTTGGAAGAATATCACTACCATGATGTGATCCGGAGCCTGAAGGGACTTCCCGCCCAGAAAGTCGTCCTTGCCGTTCTGCTCACGCTCTTCAGTTATATGGCCATGGTCGGATACGATATGCTGGCCCTGCATTATATCAGGCATCCGCTCGCCTACAGTAAAATCGCCTTTGCTTCGTTCATCAGCTACGCATTCAGCAGCAACATCGGGATTTCGATCCTCAGTGCAAGCGCCATCCGTTACCGGCTCTACTCGGCCTGGGGGCTTTCCACGGAAAAGATCACCCATGTTGTGGCTTTCTGTATCCTGACATTCTGGCTGGGATACTTCACCCTGACGGGCGCGGTTCTGCTTCTGGAGCCGATCGTCATTCCGGCCCAGCTCCATCTTCCGGTTGCTTCGGGCCGTCTCATGAGCGCAATCTTTGCGGCTCTGGTGATCGGATATCTGCTAACAGGCGTCTTGAGAAAAAAGCCGGTCAGGATAGGGGAATGGGAGTTCCCTGTGCCGTCTTTTCGCCTTTTCATTTCCCAGATTATGGTCGCATCCGCGGACTGGATTCTGGCGGGGGCCGTTCTTTATGTTCTGCTTCCTGCATCGGGATCCCTTTCCTTCCTCAGGTTTATCGGCATTTTCATGGTGGCGCAGCTTACGGGTCTGATCAGCCATGTCCCGGGAGGGATCGGGGTCTTTGAAACCGTCATGATTTTTCTCCTTGCGCCGGATCTCGCTGCTTCGGATCTCCTAAGCTCTCTCCTGGTCTATCGGGTGATTTACTATTTCCTGCCGCTCAGCGCGGCCACGGTGATGCTCGGGAGTTACGAGATCATCAAGGGAAGGGAGAGGGTCAAGAGGGTTACGACCCTCCTTGGCCAGTGGTTCTCCTTGCTGGCGCCACAGGCGCTCTCCTTCACGACATTCGTCGGCGGGGCCATTCTTCTCATCTCGGGTGCGACACCTGCTGAAAAAACCCGGCTGGCATGGCTCAATGATTTCCTGCCCCTTCCGGTCATGGAAATGTCCCATTTCCTCGGCAGCCTGGCCGGCGTCGGCCTGATCATTCTTGCCAGGGGCATACAGCGCAGGCTCGATGCCGCCTATATCCTTGTCCTTGCCCTTCTTGGGACAGGGATCGTGTTCTCACTGCTTAAAGGTTTTGATTATGAAGAGGCCATTCTGCTGACGCTGATGTTCGGCGCGCTCCTTCCCTGTCACCGGTACTTTTACCGTAAGGCCTCTCTTTTCAGCCAACGGTTTACTGCCGAATGGATTGCCGCCATTGCCTTCGTCCTGATGGGTTCCATCTGGATCGGACTTTTTGCGTACAAACATCTTGAATATTCCCATGAGCTCTGGTGGCAATTTGCACTGTCAGGAGGGGATGCCCCGCGGTTCCTCCGGGCCACCGTTGGAGTGATGGTCGTTGTTCTCATCTTTTCCACAGCCAAACTTCTTCAGCCCGGCTCCCCCGAACCTTCCATGCCTGATCACAAGGAACTGGACAGGGCGCATGACATTATAACAGACTCCCGGGCCACGTCTGCAAACCTCGCTCTTCTGGGAGACAAGCCGCTTTTATTCAGCGAGAGCGGAAACGCGTTTATAATGTATGCCGTTGAGGGGAGGAGCTGGGTGGCCATGGGCGACCCTGTGGGGCCGCAGCCCGAACGGACGGAGCTGATCTGGCGGTTCCGTGAGCTGTGTGACCGTCATGATGGATGGACGGTCTTTTATGAGGTGGATGTGGAAAACCTCCCCCTCTACGTGGAACTCGGTCTGACCCTCCTGAAACTCGGCGAGGAGGCCCGCGTTCCCCTTGAAGCCTTTAGCATAGAAGGAAAGGCTCGCAGTGGATTGCGATATATAGTTAACCGGTTGGAGAAAGAGAAGTTTGAGTTTTCTGTGGTCCCGTCCCAAGGGGTGCCCCGGCTCATTCCGGAGTTAAAAGAGATCTCTGATGCGTGGCTGACTGAAAGAAAGACCAGGGAGAAAAGATTTTCCCTGGGGTTCTTCGATGAAGCCTATCTGAGGCATTTTCCTGTCGGGACCGTCCTGAAGGAAGGGAGGATCGTAGCCTTTGCCAATCTCTGGACCGGGGCGGGAAAGGAAGAGATCTCCATTGATCTGATGAGGCATCTCCCCGACACCCCTAACGGGATCATGGATTTCCTGTTCACCCACATCCTGTTGTGGGGCAAGGCGCAGGGCTATCAGTGGTTCAACCTGGGGATGGCCCCGCTGTCCGGGCTTGAGAACCGCGCATTCGCTCCGATCTGGAACCGCCTCGGATCTCTGATCTTCCGTCATGGAGAAAATTTTTACAATTTTCAGGGTCTGCGTCAGTACAAAGAGAAATTTGATCCGGTCTGGAGGCCGAAATATCTGGCCTCCCCGGGGGGGCTCGCATTGCCGCGTATCCTGGCCAACCTTTCCTCTCTCATCTCCGGCGGACTGAAGGGCATTATCACAAAATGAAGTCGTTTATTCATCAGATACCCAAAGCCGAACTCCATATCCATATTGAAGGCTCCCTCGAGCCTGAGCTCATGTTGGAGATTGCGGAGCGGAATGGTTTGACTCTTCCCTTCCCTTCGGTCGAAGAGATACGCAAGGCCTATGAATTCACGGATCTCCAGTCTTTTCTGGATATATACTATAAAGGAACGCGCATCCTTCTGCATGAACAGGATTTTTACGATATGACATGGGCCTATCTTGAAAAAGCCCATGCGCAAAACGTCCGCCATGCCGAGATTTTTTTCGATCCACAGAGCCATACCGGGCGGGGGGTCCCCTTTGAAACAGTGATGACGGGCATACACCAGGCATTGCTGGAAGGAGAGAGGAAGCTGAACCTCTCTTCAGGGCTGATCCTCTGTTTTCTGCGGGACCTCAGCGTTGAGGCGGCCATGGAGACATTACAGCAGGTCCTGCGGTTCCGGGACTGGATCATCGGGGTCGGGCTGGATTCATCGGAAGCCGGACATCCGCCGGACAAGTTCGCCCGGGTATTTGATCAGGCCAGGGAAGAGGGATTCAAGACCGTGGCCCATGCCGGCGAAGAGGGGCCGCCGGAATATATCCGGCAGGCATTGGACCTGCTCAAGGTCTCGCGCATTGATCACGGGGTCCGATGTATGGAAGATCCGAAACTGGTTGAGAGACTGGCCGCAGGCCGGATTCCCTTGACGGTCTGCCCGATTTCCAATGTAAAACTTCGCGTTTTCCCCTCCCTTAAAGAACATAACCTGAAAAAGATGCTGGACTCGGGATTATGTGTGACCGTGAATTCCGATGACCCGGCCTATTTCGGCGGCTATATTGAAGAGAATTTTATGGCCGTTCAGCAAGCTCTGAACCTGGATCAACATGATTTGTATCGCCTCACAAAAAATGCTTTTCTGGCCTCGTTTCTAAGAACGGATGAAAAACAAACTCTGGTGGAAGAACTAAATGATTTTATGAGAAAACAAGGTTAAACGCCGACTCAATATGGGGTTGGCATCATAAAAAAAGAGGTTATTTAAGCCGGCGGAGATGTTTTTTTTTAAAAAATACTCTTCAAGCGCTTTACAAATCCGGTAGAATATGGTTAATAGAATATGAACGGTGTCATGAAAAAAAGGAGATCTAACAAAGACTGCACGGAAAGGCATATTTTTTTATGCCGAGACCCTGCCGATGAAGAAGGCCGCTTTTATGAAAAAGAATTGCTGGGAGTATATGAAGTGCGACAGAGGACCGGACGAAGGCAAGGCGGAGACCTTGGGCCTCTGCCCGGCCGCCAACGAAGTGAGGCTGAACGGAGTGCATGGCGGCATGAATGCCGGAAGGGCCTGCTGGGTGGTTCCAGGGACGTGTTGCGATGACTTCGGGACCCATGATGCCGGCACGGTCTTTAAGACCTGTACGGATTGTGATTTTTATAAGCTCGTCAAACAGGAAGAACATCCGAAGTTTATTTTTTCAGGGGTTCTTCTCAAGAACTTAATGTCATGAGCCTTCATACCTTGTCCTACTCTGCCGGGTCATGAATGGATTCATCATGCTTCATCCTCCTCCTCTTTTAACCAGACCGATGGATGGGACGGATTACGTCCGTAAGGAAATAGTCTCTTGATCAGGACATACGCCTTATTCTGCTTGATGGTCCTTTTTGTCGTTCTTGTGCTCCCGATCCAGGCCTTCTGCACCGAGGACTATGCCGGAGAAACAGGCAGGGCTTGCCGGACATGCCATCTCAGTCCTGCCGGAGGCGGAACGCTCACGGCATCAGGGGAGTCCTTCCGGGACGAGTTGAGGGCCAAAGGCCGGGACCGGCCTCTCAACCCCATCCAGCATATCGTACGGTTCATCATCGGATATCTTCATATGCTTACGGCGGTTATCTGGTTCGGCACGATCCTCTATGTGCATCTCTTATTGAAACCGGCCTATGCGGCAAGGGGCCTTCCCAAAGGGGAGCTATGGCTCGGATGGGTTTCCATTGCCATTATGGCCGTGACCGGTACGCTCCTCACCATTGCCCGGGTCCCTTCCTGGTATGTGTTCTTTCATACAAGATTCGGGATCCTGCTCCTGATCAAGATATCGCTTTTTATCGTCATGGTCGCTGCAGCGACACTCGTTACCTTTGTGATCGGCCCGAAATTAAAGAAGAGAAAAGAGTCGAAGACCCGGCAGCAAAAGCGGGACCTCACACCGGAGGAGGTTTCCGAGTTCGACGGCAAGGAGGGAAGACCGGCCTATATTGTTTTTCGGAAAACGGTCTATGATGTCACTCAGAGCAAATTCTGGAAAAAGGGAAGTCATATGGAGAGGCACCAGGCCGGCGCCGATCTGACGGATCTGCTGAAACAGGCCCCCCACGGGGAGGACAATATCCTTCCCATGCCGGTCGTGGGAAAGCTTCTTGCTTCTTCGGAGAAGAGGGGGAAGCCGCCGGAGATCAGGGTCTTTTATTTTTTTGCCTACATGAACCTCGTCATTGTCTTCATGATCATTTTTATCATTGCCCTTTGGCGGTGGTGGTGAAAATAAACAGCACGCGCATTTCCCGTCTTTTTCTGCCTGGGCAGCAAGTGCATATAAATAAAGAAAAAATTCATCAATAATAAATAATTCTTGACAAGTCAAGATTTCTGGTGTATTCTACCAGCATGATTGAACGACGCTATAAATCGACGGAATCTCTTGACGGGGTCATTGATCTCGAACGTTTGAGATCAGGACCGACCGACAGCCTGGAGAGCGGCGGATTTCAGGGGCGAGAAGCGCATGAGGACTGCTCGGCGCTATGCTGGATGCAACCATCAAAGGCGCTTATTTGATGAGTGGAGTCAAACCGTGAAACGAAAAGTCGGAACACTCCTTGAAGAAGACGTGCTGCGCAAGGCCAAGCGCCGGGCGGTTGACGAAGGACGTCCTCTGAGCGATCTGATTCAGGATGCGCTGGAAAGCTACCTCTCAACACGAGCCGTCGACCCGGCAAAGAGCGACGCGGCCTATCAGCTTTATTGCGAGCGGCCGATAAAGCTTACCTCGGCAAAGCTCAAGGCAGTCATGGAGGAAGATGCATGGGATCTGTAAACCTCGACGATATCCCGGCCGGCAGCCTCTGCATGATCGATACGAACGTTCTGCTCTATGCGGAACAGAATGTTTCAGATCAGGCGCAGAGATTTATCCGGCGCTGTGCCAAGGGCGAGCTGAGCGGCGTTCTGCCGCAAACAGTCTGGCAGGAATTGACGCATAAGCTCATGCTCGCAGAGGCCATGATGAAAGGGGCCATCGCAAAAGGCAATCCCGCAGCGCGTCTTGCGGCAAAACCCGAAATCATCAAGGGGCTGAGCCTCTATCGCGCCAAAGTAAATGCGCTTTCTGACCTCGGACTAAGGTTCGCGGCCTGCACGCTGGAAGACCTTACGAAGACTGCGTTCAAGATGCAGGAGAAGTACGGATTTCTTACAAATGATGCAGTGGTGCTGGCAGTGGCGATGCGGCTGAAGGCGGATGTGCTGGTGTCAAGCGATAAGGCATTCCATGGAGTGACGGAGGTGGCGGTCCATTATCCCACGGATTTGCGTCTTTGATTTTTCCAAACCTCAACATGGGCAAGTTTGCCGAATTGAAACCATTTCAATATATAACGCTCAAACGCGGCGGCAATGTCCGCGTCAAGACACGGCCGGAGTGGGGAGTCGGAGGCTGAATATGATCTTTATTGCCGGAGCAACAGGTTTTGTGGGGAGGCATATCCTCGACGCGCTTCAGCGGGAAAGAGCGGCTGTACGATGCCTTGTCCGTGACGAGAACAAGGCAGACTGGGTGCGTTCCCTGGGGTTTGAAGCCGTCCAGGGAGACATCACGGATGCGGACTCACTGCATGGGGCTTTGGATGGGGCCGAGACCATTGTCCATCTGGTGGGGATCATCGAAGAAAATGCAAAGAGCACGTTTGAATCCGTGCATGTACAAGGGACCCGGAACCTTGTGAACGAGTCGGTCTCAAGCGGTGTAAAACGGATTTTTTATCAGTCGGCCCTGGGGGCCGATATCCAGTCTCCCTTCGCGTACCTTAAGACCAAGGCCGAGGCTGAGAAGATTGTTGTCTCATCGGATATCCCCTATACGATCTTTAAACCCTCACTCATTGTGGGGAAGGGGGACGGGTTTACGGAAAGGATGAGGAAGCTCATTTCTGCCGGGCCTGTGGTTCCTGTGCCGGGCAGCGGCCTGGCCAGGTTTCAGCCGCTCTATATCCGGGACTGGCTCGAGTGCTTCCGTCTGGCATTGATCCATGGAGTCTCCGGGAACAGGATCTACGAGTTTGGAGGCCCTGAGCAGCTCACCTATAATGAGATATTGAAAGAGATCATGGATGTGCTGGAGATAAAAAAGCCGGTCATCCATATCCCCATGGGGGTTGTTAGGTTATCGCTCCCCTTCATGGGAGCGGTCCGATCCGTTGCCTCGGCCCTGGGCCGGGAGATCCCTCCGGTGACGGACGAGCTTCTCTCCCTGTTGGGCATGGACAATGTCTGCGATAAGGATTCGATCCGGAAGCATTTCGGATTCACACCGAGCCGGTTCAAAGAGGCATTGAGGGAGTTTCTGCAAGTCAGCCCATGAAAGAGAGGTTCGGGCGTTCGGAATCGCCGGCCATCTTTTATCCCTCCTTCTCGGCCTGGAAACGGCTTTCCAGGAATCGGACGATGTCATCCGATTCATACATGGGCTTATCATCAATGAAGAGACAAGGGATTTGATACATCCCCCCATCCCGTATAAGCCGCATCATATTCGGCGGCCAGAGAATATTTCTATAGACCACATCCGCCTTTAATCTCCTGACGGCCCTCCGGACCTTCATGCAGTAGGGTCAGGTGGGAAACTGGTAGAGTTCGAGCTTCACAGGAATCCCTCCGGATCGTGATTTTCCAACCGTATGTTTCAGTCTATCACGGCCTGATCCATTGTCAAGCACGCCGAAAGAAAACAATATTAAACCAGTCCGCAAATACTTTTTGGAGTCAGTCCCATTCTTAGTTGAAATTCCGTAGCGGCTCCCATCTTCATCAGGCAGCTACACCCTCCTTTCCCGAGGCCGGCTCTATCCTCAACTCCCTTTGGATCGCTATTACCAATTGGAGAAGATGCCGGTAACCACAGATCTTATTCAGCCTGGGCTCTATATCCAATAAGGCGGCAGCCAACTATCTCTGTTTCTGATTCGAGTTCTTCCAATGATCTACTTTGTCCAGTCTCTGACCGATCAGGGACATGAGCGACTCGATGCAGTTGCTGGTCTTCAGGCTGGGGCCGAGCTCCTGAATTCGCCCCAGCTTGTGTAACGTCAACGTCTACTCAAGACCCTCTTTCCGACTTCTGACCGCCGACTCATTGATCAACTTGAGCGCCTTCTTCACCTTGGCCCTTCTTGCCTTGACATTTTTGCCTGCTTATAATACTTTTTTCATCAGCGGTTCATTTCCTTAAAATGGTTTCTAACTGACCAGAAACAAAACCATTTTAGGAGCCGATACTTTAAATTTCAACTAACTTTAGCAGACCGCCGGTCACACTTTATGCGGTCATTGCAGGCAGGAGGAATGGAAACGATGAAGATATATATATCCCCCCCATTTATTACATTTATAAAACAGACCCGGCATATCATTCCCGCTTTTATTTTGCTATATCTTCTTTTTATCATTTCTGATCCTGCTTTTTCACAGGAGACCGGACAGGTTCAGAAGGTGTATGACGGCGATACGGTGCTGCTGTCAGATGGCCGAAAAGTAAGGTATCTGGGAATTAATACGCCGGAATGGCAGGAGCCCTTTTATTTAAAAGCAAAACGGATTAACGAGTCATTAGTGATGGGGAAGGATGTTCGCCTGGAGTTTGACGAAGAACGAGTAGACAAATATGGTCGTTTGTTGGCGTATCTTTATGTGAGAGATCAGATGGTAAATGCCAAACTGATTGAGGACGGTCTCGCTCATGCATTTTTCATCCCGCCGAATCGTAAACATCATGCATTACTGCTCAAACTTCAGGCAGATGCCAGGGAACGCAAATTAGGGATATGGTCTAAACGCGGCAAGATGTCTGTCCTTAAGATTACCAGTGTCCACCCGCCTATCTCCGCTGAAGGAAAATCGCTTCAACCCTATTCACGGATTGCTAATATCAGTAATATTAAGGTCAATCTTGCAGGATACACACTTTCCAGCGAAACAGGACCCTCGTATAAGTTCCCTGATATTGAGTTGGCGCCTGGGTATACCGTTCTTGTTGTCAGCGGGAAGAAAATCAATAATCTGAAAAGCGAAGGTCAGCTCGTTATTTACTGGAATGATCAACCTGCCAAATGGGATGAAGAGGAGGACACTGCATACCTCACAGCCCCTGATGGAACTCTAATAGACTTATATCATTACAAGGGACGCCGAGTCTCACGAAAACCTAAGCAGTAAACTCCTTAAGTAAGTAAAATGGAAAGGTTCTTTTTAAAGGATATGTGCCTGCCGACTTCGCCAATCCACAACGTTATCCGAAATTGTGTTTTTAAGTTGAAAAGATTATGGACTTAACCCCGTCAATGTGACATAATTATTTGTTGGGAACATGATTGGGCTGATTGTCCCCTTGAGGTTTTATGCCTTAAAGAGATTGTTTGTAAATTTAAATAACATGAAAGAGGTTGAACATGAGCAAAAAGGAATTACTTATCAGTGAACTTGAACAGTTTACGGAGCCTCTTCTTGATGAGGTGTTGGATTTCGTCCATTTCTTAAAGACTAAGTTAACAAAGGAAAGGATCGATACTGCTATCGCGAGTGAATCCGCTTTAAGAAAAGATTGGCTTAAAGCAGAGGAGGATGAGGCATGGCAAAGTTTGTAAGAGGCGATGTCGTTGTTGTGCCTTTTCCCTTTTCTGATCTAAGCCAATCTAAAAGACGGCCTGCTTTAGTCATTACATCATTGGACGGCGACGACCTTATTCTTTGTCAGATAACCAGTCAAACAATCAAAGACAATTATTCACTTTCACTTGATGATAAAGACTTTAAAACGGGGAGTCTAAAACAGACAAGCAATTTAAGGCCTAATCGCATCTTTACAGCGGACAGCCATATTATCTTATATCGCGTCGGCAATCTTAGGGATGAAAAGCTCTCTGAAGTTGTTGAAAAGATTGTTGAAATAATTCGCGGTAAAAACACAACTTCCGATAACAAAGCGCAAACGGCTATCACACAAACCTGACGGCTTCGTTTACGCTTGAACGTTATCCGAAATTACGGGCAAAATTTTAAGAGGAATTAAAACCGCGTATAGAAATTCAGATTGATCCTCATACAGGAAGATGTTCCTTCACAAACTCTTCGACATACCAGTCCGTAATGGCATCATTGTACATGACCATGTCCAGTTGTTTGGTATAGGCGGTCAGCTTGCCCATGAGTTCCAGACGTTCTTCAATGTGAGGCTGTTTGAATTTTGCAAGCACGGCATCAATGACGTCTTCGGTAAACGTCACCTTAAAATCCATCTTCTTCAGAATCTTCCGGATGAGCCGGACCCTCCTTAATCTCCTGTCGGCGGAGGCCCCGCCTCCCTTGAAAAAGAATCTGATGTAATTGTCATTCATGTTTTCGCCCGCATACGCCTCCACCATGGAGAAGTGATAACCGAGGCGGATGCTGAAATTCATGTAATGGCCGGAAATGACCGCCAGACTCTTCTCTCCGGTTCGGTAGATCTGATCCTCCGGTATGGCCGCGGTGTGGGCGATCATGCCGATAAAGCCCTTGGCATCCGCAGGACGGGGCTCAGGCCATTTCATGCCGCGCATCCCCTTGAGAAATGCAGAAAATGGGATCGAGCATATGTCCTCGGGAGAGGCCTTCTTGACATGGTTTTTTATACCGCCATCGATGTTAATGAGATGGACCGCAATAGGGATACCTGACAGCAGAGGGGTGGTAGCGACTCCTTCCAGGTCATAGTCTTCCCCTAACCTGAACATCTTGGCCATGGCCATTTCATGGGCAAACCGGGTGATATCATGGAAGGTCCTGCAATATTCAGGCTTGAAGTCTTCCGCTTCAGGGTTGACCAGATTCAAAGGGACAATCCACTTTAATGTCTTTTCCAGTGTTCTGAAAAGGCGGGTCTCTTTGAACGGCTCTTTTCTCTTTGAAGCATACTTCAGCAGCTTATCCACCTTCCCTTCATAAACCGTGCCATGGATGGCATCCACGGTCAGTTCCTGGCCATCCTGGATCATACTTGTTGCCGTCTCTGTATCCAGGATAGCGGGAATCCGATACTCCCTGGCCAGTGATGCCATGTGTCCGGTCACTCCGCCCACATCGGTAATAATCGCAGCGGCCTTGTCCATGACCATGACGAATTTGGTCGAGGTGTGTCTGGCTACGAGCACGGCCCCTGCCGGGAAATCGGCCAGGTCTTTTTCATCCTTCATCAGGAAGGCCTTCCCGTAAGCGATTCCCTTGCAGGCAATGACGCCCTTGTCCAGCAGGATCGTACGCCCCTCTATGCGCCTGGGAACGCTCCCTTCTGTTTGACCGGACGGGACCGTTCGAAGAGGCCGGCTCTGAAGGATGTAGATCCGGTGATCCTGGTCCATGGCCCATTCAATGTCCTGAGGCTTGCCGTAATGATCCTCCAGAACGGATGCATAGCGGGATAATGTGCCGGCCTCGTCATCGGATAGAGCGGGTTTTCCATTCAACTCCACGGGCACAGCTATCTGTTTGATGCCCCCTTCCTGGGCACAGGTCCACATGGTCTCCTGTTCCGGGATGCTGCTTTCCAGGACAGAGCCGTTCTTTCTGGAAACCATGAAGGCTTGCGGAGCAACCGTTCCATCCACTACGGACTTTCCCAGCCCCCATACCGTATTCATGATGACGGTATCACTTTCCGGGTGATTGGGGTTCCTGGTATACATGACGCCGCCGGCCCTGGCATGGATCATCCGCAGGACACACACGGCCATAACCATTTCCTCCTCTGAAAACCCTTTTGTCTTGGAGTAGAATATCGCCCGGGGGGTGAAAAGGCTGGCAACGACTTCTTTGTATTTTTGCAGGATGAGATCGCCTTGGAGGTTCAGGAAGGTGGCATACTGCCCTGCAAAACTGAATTCTCCGTCTTCATGGATGGCGCTGCTTCTGACGGAGACCTTGACGTTCACATCCGGTTTTAGAAATTCACCATTTCCCCCTTTAATAAGGGGGAGTGTGGGGGGATTTTTTTCTTTAAGTCCGGTGTAGGCTGTTTGTATGGCCTCTTTAAGATCCGCAGGAATTTCCCCATGGATCACCATATCCTGTATCCCTCTGCCGACCTCTTCCAGTTTTTCCATACGATCAATAGGAAGTTCAGATAATTTCTTATTGATCTTTTCCGCAAACCGGTTATGTTCCATGAACCTTTTGAAGGCGTATGCGCTGATTGAGAACCCATCCGGGGTGGGAAGGTGAAGCCGGTTTCTGATCTCTCCCAACTGTGCAGTCTTGCCTCCGGAGACATGGGACATATCGCCGGTCAGGTTTTCTATGGGAATAGTCAGGTCGGTTTGCGGGATCTCTATTTTATATTCGATGATTTTTTTCAACTCATCATGGATCTGATCATAGATCGGGAAGAGTTCCTTGAATGGGTCATGAGACAGGGCATTCAAGTCCTGAATGATGTTTAAAACCCTGTCCGCAATCAATTTGATGCGGGTCTCAAGGTAGCGCTTGTCGAACAGGTATTCTCCTGAAAGTTTTTCCTCCATGTCCGCCATGAGTGTCAGAACATGGTTGTTTTCTGTAAGGAGGCGCTGGAACGTCAGGTAGATTTGTTTCAGGGCTTCTTTGGCGGATCGCTCCTCTTCTCTCTTTTCTGAGGATTTTTTGAAGATCCTGAAAAGGCTGCGCATGGATAGAATGCCTTTCTATACGGAGACATGGAAGATCAGATTATTTTCATCTTCTTAATATGTTATTCATTGCCATTTCACGGTTTCATAAAGGGTTACAGCGTGATTATAGCGGATAAAAAAAATCTCGACAAGATAAAATAATATCATTATAATTCAATAATTTTATTATATGCATGTACGGAATCTGATATTACATTGCGACAGAATGGGAATCTTCAGGGATCCTTTTACTGAATGCTGTAATGCAAAAAATGAGTTTCATGGTTTTCACCATGGAATAAAAAAGGAGGTTTTATGCCGAACAACAAGGCTGTGAAGGATTTGATGATCGATGTCTTTGACTACCCGCATATCCCGTATTGGTTTACGATCCGGCAGGCCATAGGGGTGATCAGGAAGTCCATGATCGAGGCGGAGAAATGTTTCAACCCGCTGGCCATTCTGGTATTCGATGAGAAGTATAATCTAATGGGTACATTATCTCTGAAAGATATACTCAGAGGTCTGGAGCCGACGTTTCTGAGTGCCTCAACCAAGGCCCAGGGATATGCAGAGAGCGAAGAAACGCTTGCCATTGTGTGGGATAGTCTGTTTGCAGAAGGATCAAAGACGCTAGCGGAGAAACCGGTGAGCGATATCATGGTTTCGATCCGGGGGTATGTCGGCCCGGAGGATCCGGTCACCAAGGCCGCCTATCTGATGATTCATCAGGACAGCATGCTCCTGCCGGTCATAGAGAACAAGAAGATTGTGGGAATTATTCGGATAAAAGAGGTCTTTGAAGAGATTGCCGGAGTCGATTAAAGATGGTTTGAATATTTATACATATCAGGAATCATTATCAGGGGAGGAGAGAGATGGAAGGCAAACCGAGTGAAATAAAACCAGCAGGCTCCTTGCCGGAGCCGCCGGAGGAGATAAGGCTTGCCAGGATAAAAGAGGCCATTGACTGGAAGAGGGTATTTTTCATCCTGTTGGGTCTGGGGCTTTTTTTTTCTTGTGTATTACACTCCCCCCTGGAAAGACGCTATCGACCCGGTCGGCAAGGCATTCCCGTTGACCAAGGAAGGCAAGGGGGCCATTGCCCTGTTTCTCATGGCGGGCACCTGGTGGGTATTCGAAGTCGTGCCCATCGGGGTGACTTCGCTTGCCATCGGCGTATTTCAGGCGCTCTTCAGCATCCGGTCCGCCAAGGATGCCTTCAAGGATTTTATGGACCCATCGGTCATGTTTATCTTCGGGTCCGTGGTGGTCGGTCTTGCCTTTTCCAAGACCGGTCTGACCAAACGCCTGGCTTATAAGATGCTCGAGGTGGTCGGAGAGAAAACGAGCATGATCCTGCTCGGCGCCTTGGTGGTGACTGCGGGGCTCGCCCATCTCATGGCCCATACCGCAGCGGCGGCCACGGTTTTTCCCATCCTGCTCGCCATCTATGCCCTTTACGGCGAGGAGGACAAGCAGACCAACTTCGGAAAGGCCCTGTTTATCGGCATGGCCTATGCCGCAGGCGCCGGAAGCATCATCACCTTCCTGGGATCCGCCCGATCCGCCGCAGGGGCCGGCATGTTCAGGGAATTTACCGGCAGGGACGTCGGATTTTTCGAGCTGACCAAATTCATGTTCCTCATCGGATGGCTCATGGTCTTCATCATCTGGGGCTATCTCATGATCTTTCTCAAACCGGAGAAGAAGGTCATCTCAGGGCTCAGGGAGAAGGTGCAGAGGCTTTCCAGAGAACTCGGCCCCATGAGAATGGATGAAAAATTCGTCATTGTTACGGTGCTCGGCGTGGTCATCATCATGTCTTTGCAGTCCTTTGTCCCTGCATTAAAAGCCCTGGACCGGGCTGCATTGATCCTGATCTCGACCCTCCTGTTCTTCATATTCAAGATCCTGACGGTAAAAGAACTCGAGGAGATCCCATGGAACATTATCCTCCTCTTCAGCGGCGCCATGAGCATCGGTTTCTGCCTCTGGAAAACCGAGGCCGCCCAATGGATGGCGGTCAACTGGCTGGTCATGTTCCAGCACGCCCACTGGCTGGTCTTCGTTCTGAGCATTGCCACCTTTGTCCTGATCATGACGAACTTCATCATGAATGTGGCCGCCATAGCCATTTCTCTTCCGGTTTCCCTTGTGGTTGCAAAATATCTGGGAGTGGCGCCGGACGTCATCTTCTATGCCTCCCTGGTGACCGCGGGCATGCCCTTTCTCTTGCTCATCGGCGCGGCCCCAAATGCCATTGCCTATGAATCCAAGCAGTTCACCACCGGGGAATTTTTCAAACACGGGATCCCTTTGAGCATCATTCTGATTGTGGTTCTCGGACTGGCCATCGTTACCTTCTGGCCGCTTCTGGGTATGCCGATACAGATTAAATAACGCCGGTTTATCAATAGGAGGTGAGCGCATGAAAGCTGAAGATCTGATGATTCCTCTTCAGGGATATTTAAGCCCCGATAACACCCTTCGGGAAGCGGTCAATCTTCTGAGGACGGCGCCCCGCGGGGTAGAAAGGGTCGGGGTCAAAGGGCTCCCGGTGCTGGATGCAAAGGGGCTTCCGGTCGGCATGCTCTCCATGCGGGATATATTGAAGGTCGTGTTCCCGTCTTACATGTCGCTGATGGACCTCGGGAAATTTACATGGGACGGCATGGTTGAGGACATGGCGAGGAAGGTGGGACATATCAAGGTTTCCGACCTCATGACCAAGAAGGTGATTCATGTGAATGAAGATGCCCAGCTCATGGAATGTGTGGACCATATGATCAAGTATAACGTGCGCAGGCTCCCGGTCATCGGCAAGGACGGCAAGGTGGTCGGTATGCTTTATGAAAGGGATATTTTCTTTGAAATCACCAAGGCCATGCTGAATGAAAAATAACCATTTGAAAATAGAGGAGGTCCGAGATGAGTTCTGAGGCCGCTTCACAGGTCGTGGTCATGGGGCCGTCCTTCTGGATGGCGACAGCGATTTTTATCCTGGCCTATGCCCTGATCATATCCGAGAAGGTTCATAAGACCATTCTGGCCATCTTCGGCTCGGCATTGATGATCGTTCTGGGGATCGTCACGCAGGAAGACGCCTTCCATTCCATGGAACTGGGCATAGACTGGAACGTCATCTTCCTGCTGGTCAGCATGATGATCATTATCAACATCATGAAACCCACGGGCCTATTCGAATATATCGCCATCAAGAGCGCCAAGGCGGCCAGGGGGGAGCCGTTCAGGATCATGGCGATCTTCTCGATAGTCACGGCCACGCTCTCGGCATTTCTCGACAATGTGACGACGGTCCTCCTGATCGCGCCGGTGACGCTCCTGATCTGCCAGGCCCTGGAGCTGGAGGTGGTCCCCTTTCTGATCACCGAGGCCCTGGCTTCGAATATCGGAGGAACCGCCACCCTGATCGGCGACCCGCCCAACATCATGATCGCCTCCAAGGCCCAACTCGACTTCATGGCCTTTATCTACCATCTAAGCCCGGTCATCATCGTTGTACTGATCGCGTACGTAGCCACCATCAAGTTCATATTCGGGAAGCAGTTGCATGTGAAAGAGGAGTTGAAACAGCGAGTCATGGCCATGAATGAAAACGAGGCCATCAAGGACCCGGTGCTCCTGAAGAAGTCCCTTTTTGTGCTGGCCGTGACCATTACAGGCTTTATCTTTCACGGGGCGCTTCATTATGAGCCGGCCACCATCGCCCTCTTCGGCGCAGGGCTTCTGCTGCTCATCTCAGGGACCAAGGAGCCGCATCGCATCCTGGCCGAGGCCGAATGGGCCACGCTCTTTTTCTTTATGGGGCTGTTCATGATCATCGGCGGGGTGGTCAAGGTCGGTCTCATCAAGTGGATGTCGATTGAGGTTCTGAAACTGACCCAGGGAAACCTCTTGGGTACGAGCTTGATCGTCATGTGGTTCTCGGCTTTTGCTTCCGCATTTATCGATAATATCCCTTATGTCGCCACCATGAACCCCCTGATCATTGACATGGCCAAACAGCTCTGGCCCAACCTCTCGGGTGTTCAGCTCCTGCATCATCCGGACCTCATGCCTATCTGGTGGTCCCTCGCCCTCGGCGCCTGCCTCGGCGGCAACGGCACAGCCATCGGCGCCTCGGCCAATGTCATTATCGTGGGCATGGCCGAGAAGATGGGAAAACCCATCTCCTTCAAAAAGTTCATGCTCTACGGCATGCCGCTCATGATCGAGTCGGTGATCATCTGCACGGCCTATGTCTATCTGAGGTATTATGTGCTGAAGATCTGATGGTCTAACCCCCCTCTTTCCCCCCTTACATTAAGGGGGGATGAAAGGGCGGCACAGGTGAACGGTGTGCCGGTGGCCTTCCTCTCCCTCTTTCCCCCCTTAGTTTAAGGGGGGATGAAAGGGGGGTTATCCCTTAATGTAAGGGGGACAGAGGGGGGTTATGGGAGCCCCCACATTCCAGAATCACAGCATTCCTCTGAGAGAGTTCCGCCCGCCGGCGGTATAGAAAATTGCTCTCTTTCGAAGGTTATTTGTGACTTGAGAAGGATGTGGTTTCAGGTCCAGACAAAATCATAGCAGATCAGATGCAAATCCTCTTTCTTGATGGGTCCTGAGATCGTGCCGTTGCCATCTCTTGTCTCGGTCCCGGTTTTTTCCCGCAGATCCTGAACAGTGCACAACAAAGCTTTGATGTCCTTTTGTCCCTGAAAATCCGAATAGGCTTTCCTCAGGGTCTTGTTGTGTGCAGGCATCAGGGGATTATTGAGGAACTGCTTTATCATCCGGACCTCTTTTCGGTCAACTTCAGGACTGTTCATATAACCATCGAGGAGAGTAATCATCGTCGTTTGGATGGGGTCGAGGATCTTTGGAGCGGCCTCAGCCGCTCGTTGTTCCATGGCGGATCTCACGATATCCTCCATGACGGCATCCTGAATGTTGAATATTTCATTTCCGATATCGCCGACAACCCGAGGCGTATCCGGCGAACAGGCGATGAGATTTGCGATGACGAATCGATTGTCGATGATCCGCTTCTCCACAAGGTCATAATAGCGCCAGAAGTGGTGTCTTCCTTCTCCCTTTGCCGATGCCGCGGTGAAATAGAAGAATACGCCCCGGTATCCGGATTGTGCGAGGCCCGAATGTATCCCGTCCGGAAGCTCGTCCAGCATCTTTTGCGCACCGCTTGCAAGAAGGGACTGCAACTGGTGGAGAAGAAATTCATTGCTCGCGAGTTCGGTGAACTGCTCCTGCTCGTCAATGACCGTGCCGTCCTCTTCTCTGATCCGCTTCAGGGTGTTGAAGTTTTGAGGATTGACCGTCTCGCCGAGCACGCTCGCATCCAGGAACCCGGTTCTGTTGATGTCCGCGATTTTTCGGTTCAGGCTCTCCACAAGACCCAGGAGC
>Ga0210058_1000971_pt1 | contig 26280 bp, 24 predicted proteins | sample CryGeymeta201511_FD_183979 | JGI IMG/M metagenome (GOLD analysis project Ga0210058, IMG submission 183979) | Groundwater microbial communities from Crystal Geyser aquifers in Utah, USA - Crystal Geyser metaG 2015-11 (SPAdes) (version 2) | ecosystem: Environmental > Aquatic > Deep subsurface >...
GGTCGGGTGGAACATCAGGTTGTCGAGCCGGTAGTCGCCATGCACGATGCTGACCATGCGTTCATCACGCGCCATGGCCGGAATGTGCGCGGGTAACCACACCATGAGCTGGTCCATTTCGGGAATCGGCTGGGTGATGGAGGCCAGGTATTGCTTGCTCCAGCGGCCAATTTGGCGCTCGAAATAATTGCCCGGTTTGCCGTAGCCCGCCAGCCCCCGGGCGCTGAAATCAACGCTGTGCAGGGCAGCCATCACACGGTTCATCTCGTCGTAAATTTGTCCACGCTGGGTGCGGGTCATGTCCGGCAGGGATTGGTCCCACAGGATGCGCCCGCTTTTGAATTCCATGATGTAGAAGGCGCGGCCTATCACGGCTTCGTCTTCACACAGGCACAGCATCTGCGGCACGGGTACGTCCGACCCGGCCAGGCCGCTCATCACCGCGTATTCGCGCTCGATGGCGTGGGCAGAGGGCAACAGCTTGGCCACAGGACCCGGTTTGCTGCGCATCACATAACACTGGCCGGGCGTGATGAGCTTGTAGGTGGGGTTGGACTGGCCGCCTTTAAACGACTCCACCGTCAAGGGCCCCTGAAAGCCCTCCAGATGCTCGCACAGCCAGTGTTCGAGTGCTGCCGTGTCAAAGGCCTGAGCCACGGGCACGGCACGCGTGCCGATGAATTGGTCAAAGTCAGTCATGGGGCGTTAACGTGAAACAACCGATCGAACGGCAAATAAGGTGGACGGCGAATTGGCTTGCGCTCTCCAGGATGCATGATTCGCAGTGAACAACGCAGCCATGCAAGCTAGCTCTCGGCTTCGGTGATACGCATCAAGGCTTCGCGGCTGCGCACCACCAGGCCACCCGGTTCGATGCGAATGGTTTCTTCGCGCTCCATGGCCTTGAGCTCCTGGTTGACGCGCTGGCGCGAGGCCCCCAGCAGCTGCGCCAGTTCTTCTTGCGCCAGTTGCAGGCCAATGCGCACCTCGGCACCATCGCTCAAAGACGGCACACCGTAGCTGCGCACCAGGTGCAGCAGTTGCTTGGCCAAGCGCGCGCGCAGGGGCAGGGTGTTGAGGTCTTCCACCAAGCCGTAGAGCTGGCGGATGCGTCGGGCGTGCAGGCGCAGCAGGGCTTCGTAGAGTTCGGTGTGCAACTCCAGGATTTTTTTGAAATCGGCCCGTGCCACACACAAAATGGTGGTGTCGCCGTGCGCATAGGCATCGTGGGTGCGTCGGTCGCCGTCGAAGATGGCCACGTCGCCAAACCAGATGCCTGGCTCCACGTAGGTCAGGGTGATCTGCTTGCCCGAGATCGAGGTGGAGCTCACCCGTACCGCACCTTTGGCGCAGGCAATCCATTCTTGCGGCGATTCGCCCCGGGCGGTGATCAGGTCGCTGTCTTTGTAACGTTTGACGTAAGCGCATCGAAGTATGTCGTGTCTGAGTGACGGTGAAAGGCTGGCGAACCAGCGTCCGGCGTTGATCGCCGCGCGTTCGTCAATGGTAAGGATGGGTTCTGTCATGGTCTGTCTTGTGGGTGACTGAAAACCCGTCCATTGTCACGTGGGGGACGATGCTTGCGCATTGGGGTTGTCACTTGGGTGTCAAAGTGAAATTGAACCGAGATTGTCCATTAGGCGGTGCTTTGCGCCTGTCTGAACGCTGGCTGCAGCCTTGTGGTCATTTTGAGCGTCTGCTCGGTGTCCATAGCCCTGCTGTGAACGCCTCACAGCCTTGCATACTGCCTTGCAAACCTGTTCGCCATCATTTCAAACGCTAATGAACAATCTCGGTTGAAGGATTTTTTGGCCAGGCCAAGCAAGAGGAGGCGTCATAGCCGTAGCTATGGCAACAACGAACAACAACGAACAACAACGCCAGTCTGGAAAATCCATCGATTTCATTTTGTAAATGTTTTGATGAAACGAACGACTAGGAGGCTGTCGAACTTTCGGTACACCGGCTGTAATCCGACCGCAGCGGTTCATTTTTTACCGTCTTTTTGGCCCATAGCTACGGCTATGAGCCAGCAAATCCGGCATGTTCGGACTGGCGCTCACACTCGCTGGGGTCGAATTTGGCTACGCCGCTCTTCGAGAACGCTTCGATGCCGAAAGTCCGACAGCCTCCTAGGATTACTTTACGAGCTTTTACTTGGTTGTGAACTTCCTTTACTTGCCCGGAAGCGGCGGCGGTGGAACTGGTATTGCTGCAAGCGCACAGGTGGCGGAGTTGTTCGTCCTAATCTTTCAGTGACGCGCTCCAGCGTTCGTTCCACTGTCCGCCACGCAGTTTTTCGGTGTTGCGACGATCGCGTTTGGTGGGGCGACCCTGCAGCAGGCTTAAGGCGGGTTCTGGGGCCAGGCGGCGTTGTTCGGCGGCTTGCTGGCGTTGGGTGATGGATTCGGCGGTTTCCTGATACAGCAAGGCGGCTTGTGGCGCAGGGCCGCGCTTGTCGCTGATGCCTGTCACTGTGATGCTGCGCGTCACCGGGCCGCTGCGCAGTTGCACGCTGTCGCCCACTTTGAGTTCACGCGCCGGTTTGACCACCGCGCCGTTCACTTGCACCCGGCCTTTGTCGATCTCGTCACACGCCAGGCTGCGGGTTTTGTAAAACCGTGCCGCCCAGAGCCATTTGTCAATGCGTAATTTGTCCATGCTTACCAGGGTGCGTTGGGGCAAATTGCAAGCGAGCGGTGTTGACTTTGGCCTTAAAGGAGTTTTTCGATGTCGGCTACCAGGCTCGCGCTTAGCGGTTTGGTCATGCTGTTGTAGCTGTCCACCACTTTGCCATTGCGATCAATCAGGTATTTGTAAAAATTCCACTTTGGCGAGGTGCCTGTGGCTGCCACCAACTGCTTGTAAAGCGCGTTGCGCTCGTCACCCGACACCACTGTTTTGGAGAACATTGGGAACTTGACGGCGTAGGTGTTGTAGCAAAAATCAGCGATTTCTTTGTCAGTGCCGGGCTCTTGTTTGCCAAAATCGTTGGACGGAAAACCCAACACCACCAGGCCTTTGTCCTTGTACTTGCCATACAACGCTTCCAGCCCCTCGTACTGCTCGGTGAAACCGCAGAAGCTCGCCGTGTTGACCACCAAAACCACCTTGCCAGCGTACTGGCACAAGTTTTGAGGCACTTCGTCTTGCAAGCGCTTGAAGCTGTGGTTGAGGATGGTCGGGCAGGCCGCTTTGGCGCTGGCCGCGGGTGCTGGTGAAGCTTGCGGGGCAGGGGTGGCGGCCTGGCTCCAACCTGTTACCGACAAAGTAAAAAACAGCGCCGAGACGCGCCAGAACTTTTGAGTTGAAACCACATAACCCCCTCGGTTGGATGAACGAGCCTTTGAGTCTATTGGTTTGTTCAAGCCTTTGCTGGCGCGGGCTTTTTCGCTGCCAGTCGCCACAGAGATGTCACCTCGTTGGCACGCGCCGCGTGCAGGGCGTCGGTGCTGTCCTGGGCTTTGGGGTGGGCGGCTTTGGCGTCAATACGGCTGACCACACGCAGGCTGTTTTGCTCAAATGCAGCCAGCAGGGCCTCACGCGTGCGCAGGCCCAGCAGCTCTGCCAGGTTGGACAAAATCAGCCAGCCTTCGCCGCCGGGGGTCAGGTGTTGGCTCAGGCCGGTCAGAAAACCGTGAAGCATTTGGCCGTTGTCGTCGTACACCGCCCGCTCCAGCGCAGACCCTGGGCGCGCAGGCAGCCAGGGCGGGTTGCAGACAATCAGCGAAGCCACGCCTTCAGGGAATAAATCAGCGGCTTGCAAGCTGATCTGCGCTTGCAGACCCAGCCGGGTGATGTTGTCTTGGGCGCAAGCCAGGGCACGTGGCTCGGTGTCGGTGGCAACCACGTGCTCAATACCGCGGCGCACCAGCAGCGCCGCCAGCACGCCGGTGCCAGTACCAATGTCAAAGGCGGTGAGACCGGTTTGACCCTTGGGCGGTTTGGGCAGGTGGGCGCTGGCCACCAGGCCAATGTATTCGCCGCGCACCGGTGAAAACACAGCGTAATGCGGGTGAATCCGTGCAACCGGTTCGCCACCCAGGGCCGCAATTTCAACCCCCACACGCCGCCATTCGCTGGCGCTGGTAATGCCCAGCAATTCACGCAAGGACACCACCGAGGCTTCGCCCGCGTGGCTGGGGTTCTGGTCAGCCGTGTCCCAAGCCTCATGGCAGGCGGCGCTAACCTTGGGGGCGCGACGCAGAGCAACCTGGTAATCCGCATCCAGCTCAATCAGCACCATGCCCAGAATGCGGGCGCGTTGCGCCTGCGCTTGGCGGTGCTGGTTGAAGGCCTGGCTGATGGGCACAGGCGGCGTGGCTTTGATGCGCTTGCGCTTGGGCACCTGGTCGATGCGCCTGGCCATGGCTTCGAGCAAATGGCGCGCGTTGTGAAAGTCACCGCGCCACAGCAGCCCCGTGCCGCCGCAGGCCAGGTGGTAAGCATCGTCTGCACTCAGGGTGTCGTCGGCCAGCACCACACGTTGTGGCGGGGCGCTGCCGCGTTCGCTGCGCCACAAGGCGGTGCGCGCTTGGTCGGCTTCAGTCCAGTGCACGTGGCTTGAGCTTGGGGTCATGGGGGCAGTCGTAGATAAAGGGGTGACGGTTGTAACAGATTTGTTATAAAAAAAAGAGCTGTCTAGCCTTTATTTTTAAGGGCTGGAAGGCTATTTTGTTCATTAACTTTAAAAACCCCTACGGCTTGCTCCAGATGTTGAGCCTGGTCTTGCAGGGACTGTGCGGCGGCTGCGGACTGCTCCACCAGGGCCGCATTTTGTTGGGTGACTGCGTTCATGGCCTCAATGGCTTGGTCTACCCGCTCAATGCCCGCGGTCTGGTCGGCGCTGGCCAAGGAGATGTCGGCCATGATCTCCGTCACATTGCGGATGCTGCTGACAATGTCGTTCATGGTGGCGCCCGCTTGCTGAACCAGGTTGCTGCCAGCCTCGACTTGGGATACCGACGCATCAATCAGTGTCTTGATCTCTTGCGCGGCGTCGGCGCTGCGTTTGGCCAGGCTGCGCACCTCGGACGCGACCACGGCAAAACCACGACCCTGTTCGCCAGCACGTGCGGCCTCAACCGCAGCGTTCAGGGCCAGGATGTTGGTCTGGAAAGCAATGCCATCAATCACAGCGATGATGTCCACAATGCGCTTGCTTGAAGTGTTGATGGAGGCCATGGTGTCGATCACGCCGGTCACCACCTGTCCGCCCCGCGTGGCCACACCGGACGCTTCTTGCGCGAGTTGGTTAGCTTTGCGGGCATGTTCAGCGTTTTGTTGCACCGCCCGGGTGACTTCGGCCATGGAGGTGGTGGTGTGTTCCAAAGAGCTGGCTTGCTGCTCGGTGCGGTTGGACAGATCCAGGTTGCCGCTGGCAATGTCACTGGAGGCACTGTAGATTGAATCGGTACCCTCGCGCACTTGCTTCACCATCTTGGCCAGGCTGATGTTCATGTCTTGTAGCGCCTGCTGCAGGTCGCCCATCTCGTTGTTGGAACGCACTTCTACGCTCTGACTCAGGTCACCTTTTGCAATGCCACGCGCCACCGTCACGCAGTATTCCAGCGGCTGGGTGACGGTGCGGCGGATAAAAGGGTAGATCAGCATCAGCACCGGGATGCAGGTGAAGAGCGCCGCCAAAATTGAGTTGATGCGTTGTTGCGCCAACCCGGCGTTGACCTTGTCCAGCGACACCTTCATGCTGACCACGCCCAAGACCGTACCCTCTTGCGCAAGGTGACAGGTCGTGCAGTCTTTGCCCAATGAATTTTTGGCGGCCAAGGCCGGGCGCACCGCACGCAGGTATTCGCCCTTGGCATCGGACTCCACGGTCACCACCTCTTTGCCGCTTTGCAACACTTGCTGCTCGATGGCGTCGGGCTGGCTGTCATCTTTTTCAGTGCCTTTGCCAAACAGCTTGACGACGGCTTCACCGCGCAGCACCCGCAAGTCGCGAATCGAGCCGAGCTGTTTGACCTGGTCCAGGAACACATCGCGCTGGGCCACCGTGCCGGTGACCATCATGCCGGTCAGGCCTGCCATGGTGGCGTCGTGCATGCTGGCAGAAAAATCAGCTGCCTGGTCGAGTGCCGCCTGGCGCGTCACATGGCCTTGCCAGATGATCACACCGGTCCACACCACCAGCAACGCCACCGCAATGGTGGTCAGCAGTTGAATCCAGATTTTGAATTTGGTCACATGCATGGTGTTTTTTCTGTCTGATCAATGTCTGTTGAAACTATTACTGTGTTGCACCCAAAGCCAGCGCGGCTGTTTTGGAGGCCGCCAGCGCAGCCGTGTCTGGCGCTGCCTTGGTTGGCCAGCCTTGCAAATGCTGCTCGGTGATGTCGCACAGCGCGGTGATCCAGGCTGGGTGGTCATTCAGGCAGGGGATGTAATGAAAGTCCTGGCCACCGGCATGCAAAAAGGCCTCACGCGCTTCCTGGTTGATTTCTTCCAGGGTTTCCAGGCAGTCACTGGTGAAAGCCGGGCACACCACATCGACGCGTTTGACACCGGCTTGACCCATGGCAATCAGCGACGGTTCGGTGTAGGGTTGCAGCCACTTGGCGCGACCCAGGCGCGACTGAAAAGTTACCTTGAATTGGTCTTTTTGCAGGCCCAGCTGTTCGGCCAGCAAGCGCGCGGTTTTGAAGCATTCGCAGTGGTAGGGGTCACCCAGGTGCAGGGTGCGCTCGGGCACGCCATGAAAGCTCATCACCAGCACATCTGGGCGGCCATTGGCTTGCCAATAGCGTTGCACCGTGCCGGCCAGCGCGGCGATGTAGCGGGCGTCGTCTGCATAGCGGTTGATAAAGCGCAACTCTGGCAGGTTGCGCACCGTGCCGGCCCAGTGGTAGACGGCATCAAACAAGCTGGCAGTGGTGGTGGCCGAGTATTGGGGATAGGCTGGCAACACCAATACCCGGGTGGTGCCCGCGGCCTTGAGCGCATCCAGCTGCGAGGCAATGGAGGTGCTGCCGTAACGCATGGCGTAACGCACCTGCACGTCATGGCCACGCTCGGCCAGCCAGCCCTGCAACAGCTTGGCTTGTTTTTCTGTCCAGATTTTCAGGGGCGAGCCTTCAGGCAGCCACACCGTGGCGTATTTGGCGGCAGATTTGGCAGGCCGAAAGCGCAGGATGATGCCGTGCAGAATCAGCAACCAGAGCAAGCGCGGCACTTCGACCACGCGCGGGTCGCCCAAAAACTCTGCCAGAAAGCGGCGCACTGCCGGCGTGCTGGGCTCGTCTGGTGTGCCCAAATTGCAGTACAGCACGGCGGTGCGTGGGGCTTGGCCGTGGGTGAAGGTGGGTTCTTTGGCAAAAGGGGAGCTGAGTAAAGACATGAGGCTATTTTCTTTCAGTTGGCTGCTGCCCTGCTGGCGGGCTTGAGGGTCAGGGTTTCGTGGGTATTGGCCACCACGTCGGCCTCGTTCAGGTAACGCATCAGGTAGCCGCCAATCACGTAGGCTGCGGCCTGGTCGTTGTAATGCGGGTCAAACAGCACGCCGCTTTGGCCCACCGGGTTGACGCTTTGGGACTTGCCGGGGTTGGCAAAGTCGATGATGCGCCGGGTGGATGGCCCGTAGCTGACCGCCCAGGGGGCTGGGCCGATGGGAGCCGACAGGTTATTGGGCACTTCATGTGATCCGGGGGCCGGGAATGGCCCCACGTTGAAGACCCAGTCCAGCGGTTTTTGTGCTGCCAGTGGGTGCGCGTGCGTCAGCGTGTGGGCTTTGCCCCAGCCCCAGTTGTTGGGGCTCTTGCCTAAAGTGGTGCGCAGGTGGTTCATGCTGGCATTCCAGGCGATGCGAACCATGTCGCGGCGCGTTTCGATCTTTGTCGTCTTGACGTTGTCCCACCAGGGGGAGGCCTCGTCTGCGCTCAGCCGGGGCAGCGCCTTGTCCAGCGCGCGCGTGCCCAGCAGGTTGGTGAATTGTTCTTGGCTCAATTCGTCGGCCATGGCGGCCTTGGTCAATTCATACTGAAACTGGGTGAACACGGTAGGGGGAATGTTGTTCACCGTGTACTGGCCATCCCACTGCGCCAGGCTGTCAAACACCGAGCGCTCCAGTGGCTCACGCACCACCGCGCTCAGGTCTTCCATCAAGGGTCCGAGCACACGCCAGTAGTACTGCGTCTGGGTGCTCAGTTGCAGCGATTCGGTGTTGATCTGGTTCCATTGCAGCTGGTCGTTGCCCAGCCGGTCTTCAAGGGCCTGGGCGCGGTCATGCAGGTTGTAGTAACCCGGCACCGGCAAGCCACTGGTGCTGATGGGTTGGTGGTTGGCTGAGACGATATAGCCCCGTGGCGGGTTTTCTTCTTGCGGGTTGTCGCTGAAGCGGTAAAAACCCAGTTTGTCGGCCTCATACGTGCCACCATCCAGAATAAAAGACGGGGTCACGTTCAGTGGCCGCACCGGCAGTTTGGCAGCAGCCCACCAGCCAATGTCACCCGCTGCATTGGCCCACACCACGTTCAGGCCGGGGGCATGGATCAGGCTGGCGGCGTCGCGTGCCTTGGCCAGGGTGTTGGCCCGGTTCAGGTCATAAAAGGCTTGCATGATGGGGTTGTCGGTTTCCAGAAACGTCCACCACATGGCCACCGGCGCGCTGCCTGCAGCGTTGCCCAATCGGTCACGGAAAACCTCGCTGATGATTGGCCCGTGCGGCGAGCGTTGCAGCCGCAGTTTGATGGATTTGCCACCTTTGACCTTGATGATTTCTTCGGTGCTGACCAGGTCAACCCACTGGTCGTTGAACCAGACCTGGTTGGCGTTTTGCGGGTTCACTTTTTCGGCCACCAGGTCGATGTCGTCGTTCTGGAACATGGTCAGACTCCAGCCAAACTGCTGGTTGTGGCCCAGCAGCGCAGACGCATTGAGCGCCTGAAAATTGCCATACAGATCAAACCCCGGCATGCTCAGGTGCGCCTCGTACCAGACCGACGGCAGCGCAAAACCAATGTGTGGGTCGCCGGCCAGCATCGGCTTGCCGCTGGAGGTGCGTGTGCCCGACACCGCCCAGGCGTTGCTGCCCTCAAACAGCGGCACACCGGCCAGGTCTTGCGCGGTCTGGCTGGCTTGGGCGACCTGGCTTAGGGCTTGCCAGTCGGGTGACAACCTGGGGTGTGCAGGCGCATTCATGGCGGTGGGTGGGGCTTTTTCAAGCACGCCCAGCGGGTTCCAGTCCAGGTCAAAAACAGACAGGTATTTTTCGCCCAGTTCGTCACGCACATAGGTCAGCAGCGGTTCGGTCTTGAAGGCGGCGGCAAAGCTGTAGGCCAGGTAGCCCGACACCGCTACCGTGTCTTCCAGCGTGAACGGCCGTTTGGGGATGCCCAAGAGGTCAAACTCGATGGGCACCGGGTGGCTGGCCTGGAACTGGTTCACCCCATCCAGATAAGCGCTTTGCGCCAGAATGGCCGGGCTTTGCAAATCCATTGCGGCCACCGTCTTGATGGCATGGGCGCGCAAGCCCAGGGTGCGAAACAACTTGTCGACCTTGATCAGCTTGACACCCAAAATTTCAGCCAGTTCGCCCTGCGCCAGACGGCGCACCATTTCCATTTGAAACAGCCGGTCTTGCGCATGCACATAGCCCAGCGCCCGGTACAGGTCGGGCTCGTTGCTGGCCAAGATGTGCGGAATGCCGTACTCGTCATAACGCACCGACACCGGGGCGGTTAAACGGTTCAAACTCAACTCACCGGTGCGCTGCGGCTGCTTACTGGAGATGTACCAGAGTCCGCCCGCGGTGCCGGCCAGCAGCACGCCAAGCAGCAGGTAAAGGAAAATTTTGAGTGCGAGTTTCATGGCAAGGTCAAAGGGTTGTGTCGGGTAGACAGATCAATCATATCTGTGCCTACTTGAGCGCTTGCATAGGGTGATGCATGAAAGCCCATGTTCAACACTGTACTGGCCTTGGTTCTCTCGCACCCACGGCTCTTGCATAGGGTGATGCATGAAAGCCCATGTTCAACGAGGACACCCCGAAACATGCAGCATGTGCTGCCTGCGTAGGGCGGGTTTCAACCCGCCATGGTCGACTAAAGTCGACCCCACGAGCATCCATTTCTGCTGCGCATGAAAGTTGTTTCACGTTACCCCAGGGCTTTGGCAGCGGCGATGCCACTGCGCACCGCGCCTTCTAGCGTGGCCGGGTAGGGGCCGGCGATGTAGTCGCCACAGGCCAGCAGGCCGGGGGCAATATGCATCGCCGGGCGCTGCAGGTCTGGGGTGCAGGCAAAGGTGGCGCGTTTTTCCACCACGGTTTGCACCGCTTGCAGGCTTAAGTCCAGTTGTGTTTGTGCTTGCGCCAGCACCTGCGCTTGCAGGCTGGCTCGGTCACCGTGGCAGGCGCTCACCACAAACGCCAGCAGCCCCCTGGGGCCACCGAGTTGGCCGCGGTCAAAGACAAATTGTGCGGGCTGTTGGGCACTTTCGCGCAGCGCCAGCATGGGCTGCGCCAGATGCGCATTCGCGCCCCAGGCATACACCGTGGCAATCGCTTCAAAGCGCAAGGTCTGGCAGATCGCCACCCATTGTTGAACCTTGAACGCTATTGATTCACTAGCTGTTTGCGCATGATTCATAAGGGCTAGAGCTGCATTTGATGCTGAAGTGGCAAGCACGATGGCATCAAAGGTTTGGCCATCCATCTGCCAGCCTTTGCCTTGCGGCTGCCACGCTGTTACCCGCTGACCCAGGCGCAGCTGCGCGCCGTGTTGTTGCAACCATTGCGCGGCGGCATCAGGAAACAAGGCGCTCAAATCCACCCTAGGCAGCAACAGGCGCGAGCCGCCCTGCGCGCCAAACAGCGCATCTTTCATGACACGCAAAAACACGGCTGCGCTGGCGCGATCTGCTGGCGTGTTGAGCGCTGACACACACAGCGGCTCGATCAGCTCGGCCTGCACGCGTGGGGCAAGCTGGCGGCACAGGTCGGCTACGCAAAGGGACGCTGCGCAGGTAAACCCGTTCATCTGCCAGCCCAGCGCCACGCGCAGCAACGAGGCTTTGTCGGCCAGCGACCAACCGCGCGCCCCCAAAATGCCGCCCAGCGCGTCCAGTGGCGTCGGCCAGCCGGTGAACTGCAGGCCGCGGCCGTCGGCAAAGCGCAGTGTCATGGGCAGATCGCGCAGCGCCTGGTCTGGCTCCAACCCCACCTGGCGCATCAAAGCCAGGGTGTCGGTGTAGGCCCCGATCAGGATGTGCTGGCCGTTGTCCAGCGTGATGGCAGTAGCGTCTGGCAGTGTGCAATTGTTTAAGTGTTTTAGGGCTCTAGCCCTTCCACCTATTGAGTTAGATGCTTCAAAAACGGTAGCGTTGTGGCCTGCCTGGGTGGCCGTGACTGCAGCTGCCAGCCCAGCCCAGCCGGCACCGATGATGGCAACTTTCACGGGCGTTGCGTCCTGCTCATAGGCGACCCAAGGCTTGCACCTTCCAGGCCAGCCAGAGCTTGCGCAAGGGTGGCAGGCTGATGCGCTGGTGCAGCACGGCAAAGTTCTCGGCTTCAATTTCGCGCAGCAGGGCGCGGTAAATGCTGGCCATCATCAAACCTGGCTTTTGGGCGCGCCGGTCGGCAGCGGGCAACAGACCCAGCGCCTGGTCGTACAGGCCGTGGGCGCGCTCGGCCTGAAAGCGCATCAGGGCGCTAAAGCGCTCGGAGTAGATGCCCTTCAGGATGTCTTGGGCGGGCACCTCAAACTGCTTCAGATCGCTCATGGGCAGGTAAATGCGACCCCGGCGCGCGTCTTCGCCCACGTCGCGGATGATGTTGGTGAGCTGCAGCGCCTGGCCCAGCGCGTGGGCGTAATCGGTGGTCTGCGTCTGGGTCTGACCAAAAATGCGTGCCGCCACTTCGCCCACCTCGCCGGCTACCAAATGGCAATAGCGTTGCAGGCCGGGGTAGTCCAGGTAGCGGGTCTGGTTCAAGTCCATTTGGCAACCGTCAATGACCGCTTGCAGCTGGCGCTCTTGAATCTGGAACGGAGCCGCCAGTGGCATCAGTGCCTGCATCACCGGGTGGCTGGGCGTGCCGACAAAACTTTGCGCCACCTCGGTGCGCCACCACTGCAGTTTGGTGGCGGCCACGCCGGGGTCGGTCATCTCGTCCACCACGTCGTCGACCTCACGGCAAAAGGCATAAAACGCGGTGATGGCGGCGCGCTTTTGGGGTGGCAAGTACAAAAAAGCGTAATAAAAACTGCTGCCCGAGGCGGCGGCTTTTTGTTGAACGTAGGCTTGTGGGGTCATGTCCAGCTTGTCTTGGTAATGGGTTGTGGCACGTCGAGAACGCGCAGCGTGTCTTTTTGCACCAGGTGCGTACCCCGGACCAGCAGGGCAATCGCGGCCAACAGGTAAAGAAGACGAGTCAATGTTTTAAAAGGATAAGAAGGCTGGAGAGTGTGACACTTTGCGGATTCAATTACAGATGAACCGGCTGCGCTACCAGTCGTACGCCCAAAGCGGCGCAAACCCGGCTAATGGTGTCAAAACGAGGTTTTGCGTTTGGCTTTAGGGCTTTGTACAAGGCCTCACGGCTCAGACCGGACTGTTTGGCCATCTCGCTCATGCCGCGTGAGCGGGCAATGTCGCCCAAGGCTGCTGCCAACAGTGAGGCATCGTTGTCCTCAAGCACCACGGTCAGATAGTCTGCAATGGCCTGTTCGCTGTCGAGGTGCTCTGCCACATCAAAATCTGGCAGATCAGATAAACGTATTTTTTGTGTCATGGCTTATTCCTCAATCGTTGCGGCAAGTTGGATGGCCTTGGCAATGTCAGCAAGTTGTGATGATTTGTCCCCACCACCCAGCATCACAATCACCACCGAGCCACGCTGCGCGTAGTACATGCGCCAACCGGGTCCAAAGTGCTCCCGCATTTAAAACTCGTCGCCGCCAACCGGCTTGAAATCACCCAAGTTGCCCAAAGTCACTTTGCGCAAACGTTTTAGCAGACGGCTTTTTGTCAATCTATCACGGATATGTGAAAGCCAATCATTGAACTCGTCTGTGCGTTTGACTAAAAACATAGCTAAATTGTAGTCAATCGATGACAGATCTGCGTCATCACACTCAAGCGAGGTTTGATCAACGAGGCATCAGCGCCCGTGGCGCACGCGCAGCAGCTCGTCCAGAATCAGGCAGGCCGCACCGACGGTGATGGCGCTGTCGGCCACATTGAAGGCCGGGAAGTGCCAGTTTTTCCAATGAAAATCCAGAAAATCAACCACGTAGCCATACAGCACGCGGTCAATCACGTTGCCCAAAGCGCCACCCAGAATGCTGGCCATGGCAAAGGCAAACAGCTTTTGTCCGGCGTGGGTTTTCAGCAGCCACAAGATCAGCAGCACGGCGGCCACGCCAATGCCGGTGAACAACCAGCGCTGCCAGCCTCCGGCGCTGGCCAAAAATGAAAAGGCCGCGCCGGTGTTGTGCACCCGCACCAGGTTGAAAAAAGAGGTCACCGGGGTGCTGGCACCCAATGGGTAGTAGCCCATGATGAGCACTTTGGTGAACTGGTCGGCAATCAACAGCACCATGGCCCAGCCGAGCCAGGCCATGAGCGTGATGCCTGCGGGCAGACCGCGTGAAGCGGGTGGGCGCGCCATCAGGCCACCGTGCGGGTTTCGCCCGCGCCAAACAGGTTGCTGGTGCAGCGGCCGCACAGCGTCGGGTGGGCAGCGTCCACGCCGATGTCGTTGCAATAATGCCAGCAGCGCTCACACTTTATGCCATTTGAGGTTCTAGCCCTTATGGATAGTGCGTCACCAGCTATTAAAGTAATAGCAGATGTGATGAACACAAACTTCAAATCAGCACCCAGGCTGGCCAGCAGCGCATGGTCGTCGGCGTTCACCGTCAGGGTAATCTCAGCTTGCAGGGAAGAACCCACCTGGCCCGCGCTGCGCAAGGCCTCAATGTCTTTGTTGACCAGGTCGCGCAGCTCGCGAATGCGCGTCCACTTGGCCAGCAGCGCAGCGTCTGGTGCGGCCAGATCGACGTAGCCGTCCAGAAAGATCGACTCGCGGCTGACGGCAGGTGTTTTGCCAGCTGCGCCCAGCACGCCCCAGGCTTCTTCAGCGGTAAAACTCAAGAACGGCGCCATCCAGCGCAGCATGGCTTGTGTGATCTGCCACAGCGCGGTTTGCGCACTGCGCCGTGCCAGGCTGTGCGCGGCGGTGGTGTACAGGCGGTCTTTGAGCACGTCCAGGTAAAACGCGCCCAGCTCTTCGCTGCAATACACCTGCAGCTTGGAGACCACCGGGTGGAATTCATACACCTGGTAGTGCGCCAGGATGTCGGTCTGCAAGGCAGCGGCGCGGCTCAGAGCGTAGCGGTCAATCTCCAGCATCTGCGCCAGCGGCACGGTATCTTTGGCTGGGTGAAAGTCGCTCACATTGGCCAGCAAAAACTTGAGTGTGTTGCGCACCCGGCGGTAGGTGTCGACCACACGCGCCAGGATTTTGTCGTCAATGTTCAGGTCGCCCGAGTAGTCGGTGGAGGCGACCCACAGGCGCACAATTTCGGCGCCCATTTTGCTGGTGACGGTTTGCGGGTCAACCGTGTTGCCCAGGCTCTTGCTCATCTTGCGGCCCTGGCCGTCGGTTGCAAAACCGTGCGTCAGCAGGCCTTTGTACGGGGCGCGGTCAAACAGCGCGCAGCCCAGCAGCAGCGAGCTGTGGAACCAGCCGCGGTGCTGGTCGTGGCCTTCGAGGTACAGGTCGGCTTCGGGACCCTCGGTGTGAAATGGCGGGCGGCTGTAGGCATTTTGGTGGCTGCCGCGCAGCACGTGCCAGAAGGTCGAGCCAGAGTCAAACCACACTTCCAGAATGTCGGTGCTCTTGGTGTAGTGCGGTGCGTCGTCCGCGCCCAGAATGTCTTCCACGCTGACGCGGCTCCAGGCCTCGATGCCGCCTTGCGTCACGATGTCGGCCGCCTGGTCGAGAATTTCCATGGTGCGTGGGTGCAGCTCGCCCGAGTCCTTGTGCAAAAAGAAGGGCACTGGCACGCCCCAGCTGCGCTGTCTAGAGATGCACCAGTCGGGCCGGTTGGCGATCATGTCGCGCAGGCGGGCCTTGCCGTTCTCGGGGTAAAACGCTGTGTTTTCGATAGCTGCCAGCGCAATGTTTCTCAGGGTGTCAGGCGCTTTGTCTTTGGTAAATACGCCCTCGCCTGCGTCCATGCGGATGAACCATTGCGCCGCGGCACGGTAGATCACCGGCGTTTTGTGCCGCCAGCAGTGCGGGTAGCTGTGCACGATGTCGCTGGTGGCAAACAGGCGGTTCGCCTGGCGCAGCGCGTCGATCACCACCGGGCAGGCTTTCCAGATGTACTGGTTGCCAAACAGCGGCAGCTCGGGGGCGTAAACGCCGTTGCCTTGCACCGGGTTGAGGATGGCCTCAATAGCCATGCCGTGCGCCACGCACGAGTTGAAGTCTTCCACGCCATACGCCGGGGCGGAGTGGACGATGCCGGTGCCGTCAAGCGCGCTCACGTAATCGGCCAAATACACCGGGCTCAGGCGGTCATAGCCCGCATCCACATGCGCAAACGGGTGTTTGAAGTGGATGCCACCCAACGCCTTGCCGTTGGTGGTGGCCAGCACCGTGCCGGTCAGGCCAAAGCGTTCCAGGCAGGCACTCACCAAATCTTGCGCCAGCACCAGCAGGCCGCGTGGGGTGTCGACCAGCGCGTAGCTCAGCTCGGGGTGGGCGTTCAAGGCCTGGTTGGCTGGAATGGTCCAGGCGGTGGTGGTCCAGATGACGGCAAAAGCGTCTTTGGGCAGCTGCGGCAGGCCAAAGGCAGCGGCCAGCTTGGCGGGTTCGGCGCACAAAAAGCCCACGTCCAGCGTTTGCGATTTTTTGTCGATGTATTCGATCTCGAACTCGGCCAGACTGGAGCCGCAGTCAAAACACCAATACACCGGTTTCAAACCACGGTAAACAAAGCCGCGTTCAATGACGCGTTTGAAGGCGCGCAGTTGGCCGCCCTCATTGGCCGGGTCCATGGTGCGGTAGGGGCGCTCCCAGTCGCCCAGTACGCCCAGGCGCTTGAAGTCTTCGCGCTGCTGGTTGATTTGCTCGGTGGCGTAGGCACGGCTCTTGGCCTGCATGTCGTCACGGTTGAGGTTGCGGCCATGCAGCTTTTCAATGGCGTTCTCGATCGGCAAGCCATGGCAGTCCCAGCCGGGGATGTATTGCGCATCAAACCCGGCGAGTTGCTTGCTCTTGACGATCATGTCCTTGAGCACCTTGTTCAGGGCGTGGCCAATGTGCAGCTTGCCGTTGGCATACGGCGGGCCGTCGTGCAGCACAAACAGCGGCGCACCAGCGCGGGCATCGCGCAGTTTTTTGTACAAGCCGCCTTCGTTCCAGTCTTTTACCCAGGCGGGCTCGCGCTTGGGCAGGTCACCGCGCATTGGGAACGGCGTGTCGGGCAGGTTCAGCGTGCTGCGGTAATCGGTTTTGCCGGTGCTGTCGGCTGCAGGAGTTTGAGTGGTCATGGCGGCGCTATTTTGCAAAAAAGCCACGCACATGCTGACCATTCGGGTGAATGCCAGCCGTCAAATCAATCAGGGGGTCGAATTTGAATGGTTTGTGCAGTGGGTGGAGAGGCTCCACGCGCTTGATTTTACTGTAGGCACTTCACGCAGCTTGCTCATGCAACACGGGTGTTGATGCGTGGTATCTAATACGCTGATGCTTGGATGGCATCAGTAACGACATTGTTTGATGATAATATTTATGCTAACCGACAAGGAAACCCCATGCGAACCACGCTTGCACTTGATGATGATTTGTTGGCCAAAGCCACGGCTTTGACCGGTGTGACAGAAAAAACCGCCTTGGTGCGCGAGGCTTTGCGCGCCTTGATTCAGCGCGAAAGCGCCAAGCGACTGGCGCTGCTCGGCGGCACCATGCCGACACTGGCAGATGTGCCCAGACGCCAAGTGGAGTCGGCATGATCCTGGTTGACAGTTCGGTCTGGATTGACCATTGGCGCAGCGGTGACGAGCGGCTGGCACAGATGTTGGGGCAGGGTCAGGTGTGGGTGCACCGTTTTGTCACCGGTGAGCTGGCGCTGGGCAACCTGCAACGTCGCGAGGAGGTACTTGGTGCGCTGCAAGATTTGCCGCAGTGCGAAGTGGCCACCGATGCCGAAGTGCTGGGCTTTATCACCGACCAAGCGCTGGCGGGCAGTGGCATCGGCTATATTGACGCGCACTTGCTGGCTGCGGTGCGTTTGACACCAGGCACACAGCTGTGGACGCGAGACAAGCGCTTGCTGGCAGCTGCGGTCAGGCTGGGTTTGGCTTATGCCGCAGTTCACTGAATAAATTGAAGCGGCGCGCGTTGCCAATCGGCGCACCAGCCGGGCAGGGCGCTGGCGGGCATTGGGCGGGCAATGCCATAGCCTTGGGCCAGTTCGCAGCCCATGGCCAGCAGCAGGGTGCCGTGCGCCACGGTTTCAACGCCTTCGGCGATGACCTCGCGGTTGAATGCTGCAGCCAGTCCAATCACGCCCTGCAAAATGGCCGTGTCGTCTGGGTTGTCGCGCATGTCGCGCACAAAACTCTGGTCGATTTTGAGCTGCCTGACCCGCAAGCGCTTCAGGTAGGTCAGCGACGAATACCCGGTACCAAAGTCGTCCAGCGAGAAGGTCACACCGATGCTGGCGCAGGATTCAATCAACTGCGACACCTGCGCGATGTCTTGCAGCGCGCTGGTCTCCAACACTTCCAGTTCCAGGCAAGCCGGTCGCACCTGCGGGTGCGCTGCCAGCAGCACTTGCAGCCGCTCAAAAAAGTCATCTTGCTGCAACTGACGCGCGCCCACGTTCACACTCACTGGTATGTCCAGCCCGACAGCGTGCCATTCCTGTAGTTGGGTCAAGGCCTGGTTGATGACCCATTCGCCAACAGCCACCGCCAGCGGGTGCTCTTCAATGACCGGCAAAAACTCGGCCGGTGCCAGCAAGCCCTGCTGTGGATGTTGCCAGCGGATCAGGGCCTCAACACCCACCACCCGGCCAGTGCGCATGTTGACTTTGGGTTGGTAATAAAGCACCAGCTCATTCTGTGCCAGCGCCTGGCCGATGCGTTCGAGGCTTTTGTGGTGGGTGCGGATAAGGTTGTCTTGTGTGGTGTCAAAAATCTGGTAACGGTTTTTGCCTGCCGTCTTGGCCTGGTACATGGCCTGGTCGGCCTGACGCAGGAGCTGGTCTGCCTCGACCTCTTTTTCCTGCGGGTAAAAGGTGACACCCAGGCTGGCCGAGCTTTGCAACAGCGCTTCGTTGAGATGCACCGGCATGGCTGCGGCCTCGAGCAGACGGGTCAGCAGCGGCAGGCTGTTGGCCACACTGTCCAGATCAACCAGCACCGCCACAAACTCGTCGCCGCCGATGCGCGCCAGCGTGTCGCCCTCGCGCAAGCTGTCCTTCATGGATTGCGCCAACGCGTTGAGCAATTGGTCGCCAACAGTGTGCCCGTGCGCGTCATTGATGGCCTTGAAACCGTCAAGATCAATGTATACCACCGCCAGATGCTGCTGGCGCCGTTGCGCCTGCGCCATTGCTTGTTGCAGCCGGTCGGCAAGCAAAAGCCGGTTGGGCAGGTTGGTCAAGGAATCGAAGTGGGCCATGTGCTCGAGCTGGCTTTGGTGTGTCTTGGCGGCGGTGATGTCAGAAAAAAGCCCGACATATTGCTGCACGGTATTGTTGGCATCGCGCATCGCACTGATGGTCATTAGCGCGGCGTAAAGGCCGCCGTTTTTGTGTCGGTTCCATAGCTCGCCGCTCCAGTAGCCTTGTTGCTGCAAAGTGCGCCACATGTCGGCATAAAAAGACGCGTCTTGCTGCCCTGACTTCATCATGCGCGGGTTCTGCCCCAGCGCCTCGTCGCGGTTGTAGCCGGTGATCCGGGTAAACGCGTCGTTGACATCGACGATGTTGCCTTGCACGTCGGTGATGGTGATGCCCTCGCGCGCATGGCTGAAAACGTTGGCCGCCAGTTGCAGCTTGGCCTCGGCTTGCTTGCGATCAGTCAGGTCGACGTCGACGCAAAACAGCTCGGCGGGCCGGCCTGGCACTTTGACATACGCGTGGCTGGAAAACACGCTCACCCGCGAACCGTCTTTGCGCCGCAACGAGAGTTCGCCCGCCGGGATGGGTACGCCCGTGGCAAACATCTCCCGCATGGCCTGGCGCACGCCGTCTTGCATTTCTGCCGGAATGATGGTGTCAAGCAGGCTGTGGCCAAGGGCTTCATCGGCGCTGTAGCCATAGAGTTCTTCTGAGGCCTGGTTCCAGTAGTGGGTGGTGCCGTCTTCGCCATAGCCTTGCACCGCCACCAGCGGTATGTTTTGCAGCAACTTGCGAAAACGCGCTTCGCTGATCTGCAAGGCCAGTTCGGCCTTGGAGCTTGGCGGTAGTGTCTCAGGCGAGGCTTCCGTCCGGGCAGAGCGAGTCGCCGTTTCTGCCGAAGCAGCGCCCGGTGCCTTGCTGAGTTGGTTCACTTTGCAGCCTTCCGAATTTTTCGAACCCGTCACCTGGGTTCTTCAAGCCGAGTTTACATAGAACCTGCCGTGGATGCGCTGACTACTAGGAGGCTGTCGGACTTTCGGTTCATCGGCTGTAATCCGACCGCAGCGGTTCATTTTTTACCGTCTTTTTGGCCCATAGCTACGGCTATGAGCCAGCAAATCCGGCAAAAACTGCCCTCGCTGGGGTCGAATTTGGCTACGCCGCTCTTCGAGAACGCTTCGATGCCGAAAGTCCGACAGCCTCCTAGGCTACTGGGCAAAGTAGTCACGCGCATCCTGACAATCCTGCTGGATACCAGCGGTCAGCGCGTCCAGCGATTCGTATTTGAGTTCGTCGTGCAGCTTGTGCAACAGCTCCACGCGGATGATCTTGCCGTAGGCGCCCTCAGCGCCTAACCCGGCGGGCCAGTCCAGGCAATGGGTTTCCAGCAGTACCCGCCCGCCGTTCACATCGCGCGGGTCCAGCGACGGGCGGATGCCCATGTTGGCCACGCCTTGCAACGGTTGCGCTGTCAGGCCATATACCAGCACGGCAAAAATGCCGCTGGCAGCGGGCTTCCAGTGCTTGAAGCGCAGGTTAAGCGTTTTGAAGCCCAGCGTGCGCCCCAGCTTGCGGCCATGTACCACATGGCCCGAGATGCGGTAAGGGTGACCCAGCTTGCGCGTGGCGTCCTGCATGCGCCCCTCGGATAACGCTTTGCGCACCGCTGAGCTAGACACGCGCAGGCCGTGCACCTCATAGCTGTTCATGCGCGCCACGTCAAAACCCTGCGCCACACCGGCGGCGTCCAGCGTGGCGTAGTCGCCCGTGCGGCGCGTACCAAAGCGAAAGTCATCGCCTACCAGCACGTAGCGTGCGCCCAGGCCTTGCAGCAACACCAAGTCGATGAACGCTTGAGGTGACAAATTGGCCAGCGCTTGATCAAACGGCAGCACCACGATCTGGTCCACGCCGCAGGCGTCCAGGTCAGTCAGCTTGTCGCGAAGCGTGCCCACGCGCGCCGGCGCCAGGTCGGGGTTGTGGGTGACCCCAGCAAAAAAGTCGCGCGGATGCGGCTCAAACGTCAGCACACAGCTGGGCACGCCGCGCTGCTGTGCCTCGCCCTTGAGCAGGCTCAGCATGGCCTGGTGGCCACGGTGCAGACCGTCAAAATTGCCGATGGTCAGGGCACACGCCGGGGCGATGTCGGGGTGTTTGAAACCGCGAAAAATCTTCATGTTTTGTTACGAATTTAATAGCGTTTTGCGCAGGGGATTCAAGGGCTTGAAGCCAAATTGTCATTTAAAAGATGTATATTGTGTCTTAGATGTGCGCACCAGCGGGGTTACCTTGACCGGATGCCATGTGGTTTTGGCTTTGTTCGGATAACGTCTTTTTTTTCAGGAGTCGTGTTTTGAAAGTCTTAAAGCTGTCAGCCCAGGGGTTGCCCCAATCGTGGATTTCACTGGAACAAGCAGTGATTCACTACGCAGCCGAAGAAGTGCGCTGGGAAATGGGTCACCAGGTAGCGGTGTTTCACGGTGGGCATAATGCGCGTACCGGCCAGCAATCCATCATCACCGTCAGCAGCATCATCGGTACCAAAGGCGTGCCCAACATCAACCCGTTTGAGTTGCGCCCCGGCCTGACCAATAGCAAGCTGTTTGCCCGCGACCGCAACCTGTGTGCCTATTGCGGCGAGCTGTTTCCAGAGCCTGAGTTGACGCGCGAACACATCATTCCGTTTGCCCAAAACGGCATCGATACGTGGATGAACGTGGTCACCGCTTGCCGCGCCTGCAACCACCACAAAAGCCACCGCACGCCTGAGCAAGCGCACATGCCGCTGCTGTACACGCCGTATGTACCCAGCCTGTGGGAAGACTTTATTTTGCGCAACCGGCGCATCCTGGCCGACCAGATGGAGTTTTTGATGGCGCATGTGCCCAAGTCGTCGCGGCTGGCGGCGTGATGTTTACCTACAAGCTCTGAGGGTTGCCCGGTTTTTTCTTGGCGCTGACGGGCTTTCGCCGCCAAAATGGCCGCTGATCAAGACGATTCAAGGAGAGTAGCTATGACGCCATGCCACAAAGCCGTCAACCCCCTTTTTTTGGCGCTCGCTTGCGCCGGCGTTTGGGCACCCACTGCGGCATCTGCCAACACCACGATCGGTACGGCCGAGCCGGTGTCAGCCCAGGCATCGGTGGCTGCGGCCCCTGCACTGATGCACGCCCGGCTGTGGCACGTGGGCGACGACCCCAAGGCGTATTGGGTGAGCGAAAAATTGGACGGCGTGCGCGCCTATTGGGACGGGCAAAGCCTGCGTTTTCGCAGCGGCATCACCATTGCCGCGCCGGGCTGGTTCATTGCCGCGCTGCCAAAAACGGCGCTCGATGGCGAGTTGTGGCTGGGCCGCGGGCGGTTCGATGCGCTCTCAGGCATTGTGCGCCGCAAGGATCCGGTTGACGCCGACTGGCGCAACGTGCAGTACAGGGTGTTTGACCTGCCCGGTGCGCCGGGCACGTTTACCGAGCGCGCCCAACGTTTGACCGAGGTGGTAGCCCAGGCGCAGCAGCCCTGGTTGCAGACAGTGGCGCAGCAACGCGTGCGCAACGCCGCAGCCCTGCACACGCTGCTGCGGGCCACCCTCAAGGGCGGTGGTGAAGGGCTGGTGCTGCACCACGCCAACGCGCTGTGGTCGCCCGGACGCAGTGACGCCTTGCTCAAACTCAAACTCCACGCCGACGACGAGGCGCGCGTGGTGGCGCACCTGCCCGGCAAAGGCCGCAATCAGGGGCGCTTGGGCGCCTTGCTGCTGGAAATGCCCGACGGCAAGCGCTTTGCGCTGGGCACTGGCTTCACCGACGCACAACGCACCGATCCGCCGCCGGTGGGCGCGCTGGTGACCTACCGCTACCGCGACCTCTCGCCCAAGGGGCTGCCGCGCTCGGCGTCGTTTGTGCGGGTGCGCGGGGTGGAATAGGCTTTTCATTTACCCCGGTAATCTGCTAGCATCCGACCATGCTTCCAATCCAGACCAAACTTACCTCACAAGGCCAGGTTTCTGTGCCGGCGGCTGTGCGCAGTTTTCTCAGTTTGACACCGGGGTCGGTGTTGGTCTGGAAGGAAGAGGCCGGGCGCATCAGCGTTGAGCGTGCTGTGCGGCACAACACCGCCGACGTGCATCAAGCGTTGTTTGGCGACGCAGCGGAGGTGCCCACCAAAACTGCAGCGGAACTCAAGCAAGGCATACGTCAACGCATGCAGCGGCGCTATGCTGGCCATTGACACCAACGTGTTGGTGCGATTGCTGGTACGCGATGATGCAAGGCAAGCGGCGCTGGCCGACCAATTTGTGGCCAAAGGCGCCTGGGTGTCGCATTTGGTGCTGGCCGAAACCTTTTGGGTGCTGGATGCCGTTTACGACCGCAAGCCTGCCCAACTGATCGCCGCGCTTGACTTGCTGCTGGCGCATGAAACCCTTGTTTTGCAAGACGCAGATACCGTGGTCAACGCGCTGGTGGATTTTCGGGCCAAGCCAGCGTTGGGTTTTTCAGACTGCCTGGTGTTGGCTATTGCCAAAAAAGCCGGCCATGTGCCCTTGGGTACCTTTGATCAGAGCCTGGCACGTTTGACGGGTGCACACAAGATCACCTGATCGGCAGGTTTACGCAAACACACCCGCCGTCTCGCCCATGCGGTTTGACACCTCGCCCAGGTGGTGCAGGGTGTCGCCAAAGCTCAGTTCCAGCTGCGTCAGGTGCTTGAAGTAATGGCTGCCAATGTATTCGTCGGTGACGCCAATGCCGCCGTGCAGCTGCACCGACTGCTGGCCCACAAAGCGCATCGATTGACCCAACTGCACCTTGGCGCGCGCCAGCGCCACGCGGCGCTCTGCTGCCGGGGCACCCAGTTTGAGCGTGGCGTAATAGCTCATGGAGCGCGCCAGCTCCAGCTGCATCTTCATGTCGGCCATGCGGTGGCGCAGCGCCTGAAATGTGCCAATGGCCACGCCAAACTGCTTGCGCGTGTTGAGGTAATCGGCCGTCAGCCGCAGGGTTTTGTCCATCAGGCCCACGCCTTGCGCGCAGGCGGCTGCAAGACCGACGTCGATGGCCAGTTCCAGCGCGGCCAGGCCGTCACGCGTGATCAAGGTGGCCTGGGTCTGGTTGAGCGTCACGTCAGCGGCGCGGCTGCCGTTTTGGGTCAGGTAGCCGCGCGTTTGTACGCCGCTGGCGGCGCTCTCCACCCAAAACAGTGCCAGCGCGCCGTCGAGCAGCGCAGGCACGATGAAAGCGTCGGCCTGGTCACCCGCTTGTACTATGTTTTTAGTAGCTGTCAGCGCATATATTTGCTGGGATGGAGCCGCTTTTGCTTCACATTTTTCAGGCCTGTAGCGGCTGCTGCGCTCTTGCCAGGCCAGCACCGCCAGCGTTTCGCCGCTGGCGACACCGGGCAGCCAACGCGCCTGCAGATCGGACGGGGCAAAGCGAGCCAGCACGCTGCTGGTGATGAAAGTGTGCGTCAGGGGTTCCAGCACCAAACCGGCACCGAGCGCTTGCATGACCAACATGGCCTCCACCGGCCCCATGCCCAGCCCACCGTGGTCTTGGGCCACCAGCAGGCCGCACAAGCCCAGATCGGCCAGTTGGGCGTAGTTGTCGCGGTCAAAGCCGCCATGTTTCACGGTGGCGCGGTAGTGGTCAAAGGTGTAGCTTTTGTCAACCCAGCGCTGCACAGCGTCTTGCAACTGGACTTGTTCGTCTGTTAGATCAAAGTTCATTGGTTTGCTCCCGCTTAGCCCAGCACCGTCTGCGCGACGATGTTGCGTTGCACTTCATTGCTGCCGCCGTAGATTGTGGTTTTGCGCAGGTTGAAGTAGCTTGATGCCAGCGGCGCACAGTGCAGCGCATCGCCCGGAAAGCCCACCACGCGGCCGTCGACCTGGTCACCCTGCCAACCCGCGTCCATCGCTTCGTGAATCAGCGGCAGGGCAAAGGGGCCGGCGGCCAGCATCATCAGCTCGGCGTAGCGCTGCTGGATTTCGCTGCCACGAATTTTCAGCAAGCCCGCAATGTCGAGTGAGTTCTTGCCAGATTTTTCAGCGGACAACACCCGCAGCACCAGCATCTCCAGCGCCACCACGTCCACTTCCAGCAGGGCAATTTGATCCCTGAACCGCAGGTCGTCCCACACGCCCTCAATCTTGGCAATGCGTTTCAAGCGCTCCAGCTCGCGTTTGCTGCGGTTCACATCAGCAATGTTGGTGCGCTCGTGTGAGAGCAGGTGTTTGGCATAGGTCCAGCCCTTGTTTTCTTCACCAATGAGGTTGTTGACGGGCACTTTGACGTTATCAAAAAACACCTCGTTGACCTCGGGCTCGCCGTCAAGCAGCACGATCGGGCGCACCGACACGCCGGGAGACTTCATGTCGATCAGCAAAAAGCTGATGCCCGCTTGCGGCTTGCAGTCGGTGGCAGTGCGCACCAGGCAAAAAATCCATTCGCCATATTGGCCCAGCGTGGTCCAGGTTTTTTGGCCGTTCACCAGATAATGGTCGCCAAAGTTTTCGGCGCGGCATTTGACACTGGCCAGATCCGAGCCCGAGCCCGGCTCGCTGTAGCCCTGGCTCCACCACACCTCGCCGCTGGCAATGCCGGGCAAAAAGCGCTGTTGCTGCTCTGGCGTGCCAAACGCCATGATGACCGGCGCGACCATCACCGGGCCAAACGGCACGATGCGCGGCGCACCGGCCAGCGCACATTCTTCTTCAAACAAATGCTTCTGGATGGCACTCCAGCCCGGACCGCCAAACTGTGTGGGCCAGCCAAAGCCTAGCCAGCCCTTCGCCCCCAAAATCTTCGCCCAGCGCTGCTGGTCGTCGCGAGTCAAACGCAGGGCGTGGTGCACCTTGTGTGCAATGTCAGCGGGCAGGTGGGCACGCACCCAGGTGCGTACCTCATTGCGGAACTGTTCTTCTTCGGGGGTAAAAGCCAAATCCATGAGGTCTTTCAGTGGCGGCGCACGGTAGGCGCTGGTTTTTTGTTGGACGACGTTTTTAGCACGCGCGCGCCGTCATGCCTGTCCGGGGGGTGACAGGTACTTTGAGCCTCGTGGCGAAGATGAGCCGTGAAAGGTTGACGACGTCAGCGAGTCAATTGTGCTTGATCATGACGTGACGAGCGCAGCTGTAGTCTTCTAGCGCATAGACCGACATGTCTTTGCCGTAACCCGACTGTTTCATGCCACCGTGCGGCATCTCGGAGGCCAGCATGAAGTGGGTGTTGACCCAGGTGCAGCCGTATTGCAGGCGCGCTGCCATGGCCATGGCCTTGCCCACATCTTGCGTCCATACCGAACTGGCCAGACCGTATTCAGAGTCGTTGGCAAAAGCCAGCGCCTGCTCAGCATCCTTGACGCGGGTCACCGAGACCACTGGTCCAAAGACCTCGCTGCGTACAATTTCGTCTTGCTGACGGGCTCCAGCCACCACGGTGGGTTTGTAGAAAAAACCTTTGCTGCCCAGCGTGCTGCCACCGGTGGTGATCTCAATGTGTGAGAGCTCGCGTGCGCGGTCCACAAAACTCGCCACGCGGTCGCGCTGGCGGGCAGAAATCAGTGGGCCCATTTCGACGCCCGGCTCTTGCTGGGTGGCAGCCTTGATGGTCGAGACGGCGCTGCTAAGGTCAGCCACCAGGCGCTCGTAGATTTTTTCGCCCGCATAAATGCGGCAGGCGGCCGTGCAGTC
>Ga0210058_1000980_pt1 | contig 26102 bp, 14 predicted proteins | sample CryGeymeta201511_FD_183979 | JGI IMG/M metagenome (GOLD analysis project Ga0210058, IMG submission 183979) | Groundwater microbial communities from Crystal Geyser aquifers in Utah, USA - Crystal Geyser metaG 2015-11 (SPAdes) (version 2) | ecosystem: Environmental > Aquatic > Deep subsurface >...
ATTCGAAATGGTGCGCCCAACTGGTGATCACCGGCCGGCACGCGCTCCAGCCCACCTGCAAGCTGGCCGAAGCGCACCACGCCGAATCGAAGTGGTGGTACAGCAGCCAACCTACGGAGTGCTCTGCAACCAGAGCCTGCAAGTCCCCGTCCGAAGGCCAGCCCAGGACCACGCGGACCTTCGTGTCCAGCCCGCGCCGCCACACCCCCGGCATCACCTCGCTCTCGAAGAACTGCACCTGCTCCGACCACGCACCCGGCACCAGCGCCGCGTGGATCGTGAGGGTGGCGTCGGGGAACTCCGCAAGCAGGAGCTTCAGCGCCTCCAGGCACTCCCCGTAGCCTTTCCCTTGACCGAGAATCCCCCACGTCACCACCCGGTGGCTCACCTCGTCCGGCAGCGCCGACAATGGCCGCGCCGTGGCGTGCGGAATGAAGGCCAGGTTGTCCGTGGTCCAGCCCTCGCGCAGTGCCGCCTCGAAGGCGCGCGGGCTGGTCAAGACCACCACGTCCGGTCGCCGATTCCTGGTGACCGGCTGCGGCTCTTTCGGCAGCGTGTGATACGTGACCACCACGGGGCAGACCGCCTGAATCTGCCGCAGCACCGCGTCCCACTCCCCTGGATCCCAACAGAACGACAACTCCTGCTGGAGGTTGACCACGTCGGGTTGGAGGCGCCGAACAGTCCTTGCCACTTCTGCCCAGGAGCGCCCCCGTTGCCAGCACCGCACCGTCTGCCCCGCCGGGAACTCTCCCCGCAAGCCGCCCGGTGGCACCCGCTCGCCCAAACACCACACCTCGTGTCCGAGCTTGCGCCATTGCTCCACCAGGCTCTCTGAGTAGACGCCGATGCCGCAGGGGTAGTCGAACGTGCTGACCACGGCTATGCGCATGCCGGAGCCGCCGCCATTGGGGCCTTCGGGAGGGCGTCGAGACAGCACCGGCGGCGACGGCCACAGATCCACATCGGAGCCAGCACGGCGTCTGGTGCTGCTGGGGGAGTCGCCCTCCGCCACGACCTCCTCTAACAACTCCGCCCACTGCTCCGCGCACCGGTCCCACGTCATCGTCTCCGCGAACTCGCGGCCGCGACGACCGTACTCGGCGCGCAGTTCCGGACTCTCGTACAGCTTGTGCAGCAACCCCACCAAGTGCTCTGTGTCAGCGATCGCAAGCGCGATATTGTAAGGACCGACGGTTTGCCGGTCCTTCACGCGGATGAGTTCCCCTCTGCCTCTCACGAGTTCCGTAACCGCACTGCAATCCGTGGCGACCACGGGCACCCCACATGCCATGGCCTCCAGAATTGGCAGGCCAAAACCCTCGCCCATGGTGGGAAGGGCGAAAACGTCGAACAGGCCGTAAATGGCGTTCAGATCATCTGCCGTTGCTCCTTGGACGACACTTACATTGCACGTTACCCCGGCATGTCTCTCCAAGTGCTCTCTGTGTATGAGCTCAACCAGATCGCTGCCTGCTTGATCACGAGGGTCGCAATGAAGATAGAGAACGGCGTTCGGCCTGCTCGCCAGGAACTGCTTGAAAGCTCTGACAAGCAGGGGGAGTTGCTTCCGAGGCTGGTTGCGGGCCACGCAGCCGACCACGAATCTGTCAGCCATTCCGAGGCCGAGGCGAGCTTCGTCTCTTCGGGAACCGAGCGATTTGAATGCAGCCGTATCTACACCCAGTGGAATAGTGCGCAAACGTCTTTCGGGGACGATCTTCTCCACCACTTGCGTGCCGAACGAAGAGCAGGTGACCACTTTGTCCGCAGTCCGCAATGCGTCCTGCCATTTCTCCGGCATCCCCTCACCGTCCAACGTGACTGCGGCGACCCATCTCCCGCTGCTTCGCGATTCCCTCGCCACCCAGTCCATCATCCACACGTCGCCACACGTGACCAGCACGTCGTGCTCTTCTCGCCGCAGTACGTCCTCCAAGGTCTCCCGTCCGTATTGGTCATCGCCGGGAAGGATGCGATAGGGGAACTTCGTGGGGTCGATGTCTTTGTGAGCACTGAAGCAGGCGTAGCAGGTGATGTCGACGTCATGTTGGCAGGCCAACCTCGGCAGCAGTTCGCGAGCCACTCGTGCCAGACCTGTATACAGCACCGGACTGTCGCTGACCCAGAGTAGTCTCGGTTTGCGCATTCGTCGCCTCCCCTCGACTGCTACTCCAAGCTGGCCCAGAAGCTATACAGCAGGTTTTGCGCTGGCACGGCTGGCGCGTTGCCCTGGAACGTGACATTGCTCATGGCCAATGCACCGCTCACGACGACGCTCCCGGAAGCGGCAGCAGGACCGAAACCTGGTATCGCTGCCGCACCACCAAATCGGTTTGTCGCGGGGTCCAACACAGTGAATGGTACGTCGATCAACGCCCATGCGCCCGCAGTAGATTCGTGGATCAGGCGGGCGCGCCAGACATTGTCAGCGTTAGGAAGCGGTTGGTTCGCGGTGGCCCCGCTGACAGCGATCCTGAACGTTCCCGCACGAGCATTCGCCGCGTTCGGGTCGAACCGCCAGTACGCTGGCGAGAGGTGGTTGAGAGGAATGTCGATCTCTGAAGCCTGGCCCGGTATTGCCAGGACACTAGTGCCACGTCGATCTGGCTGGCAGATGACGTCATCCCAGTGTTGGATCCAGGCATCATAGGCGAAGTTTCCAAAGGACGTCGGCAGATCGGATCCACATGCCGCGATCTCTCCTTGCACGGCCTCGATGCCTGTCCCGCCAAGGCGGAAGCGGTCCCAGGTACGTTCCACGAACTGCGGTCCTATGGCCGAGAAGTCATGGTCCACCAAGTGTTTGAAGAACACCGCGCGAGTATACGCATACAACTGGTGGCTGTCGTCCAGCCAGTTGTGGCTATTTGTATCGAGAATCGGGAACCACGCGCCAGGATAGGCGGCGTTGCAGACGCGGTAGATGTACTGATCGTTGTCGGGAAAGGCCCTACCGGGAGCCCAGTCGGCGGTGGACTCAAACAACCACTTCTGATCCGCGTAGTCGGCTGATCGACCGTATCGACACTGAAACATGTGAAGAAGCTCGTGGGCAGCTATGTGGTCCGCGAAGCTGTTTGGACGCGCCTCCGCTGTTGACAGACCGATGTTGTAGTGGATGAGCGAGTCATCGCCACCCACCCCCTTAAAATAGCAGACCCCCGTGTTGTCCGCGTTCGGATCCCAGAATCTGATGTGCTCCAGATTGAAGATCACAAAGCGTTGGTTATCGCTGTCAGTATATGCTAGCGCCCGAAAACCCCACGCGTTGTACGCATCACGAGCATCCTCCAGCGTCTGTGCTATGCGCGCTGCGTATCCCGCAGCAGGCGTATGGGGATCCCCGGCTGCCGAAGAGTAGTAGACTCTGCAGCCCTGCCCGCCGGGGTTACTGTCAACCGTGTCTCCCACCAACACGATCTTTATGGTGCCAGGAAACCAGTTACCTCCTACCGGATCGCGCCCGATTCCCCGGACAGTTACACCGCGCGATGCTCCCGTTTGAACATTGCAGGTCCACTCTCCTGCAGCATTTGTGACCCCCTGGTTGGCGCTGAAGAGGTCGTTAGGACCGGCAGGGGCGAACGCGCCCCAGCCATTTGCGCCATTGGCAGGTGTCCACAGCCGCAACTCAACTTGGATGTTGTTCAGTGGATTCCCAGCAGCATCTGTGACGCGTATGGTGATGTTGCCAGTGGCCCCGGCAGTCCTACACAATACCGGGTAGTATGAACTGTACTCAGAGTTCTGCCATAGGTCATCGGAAGAGGGAGTCCCCCCGTTGCTACGGGCACCAGAGCACCTCCTTGTTGCTTCCTACAGCAGACGGCTGTTGTTCTGCCTATTGGCCATCAGTGGAGAACACGTCATCGCCCGCGAGGACCATGTAACAGCCGTCCGGGCTAATCGTCATTGCGCGTGGTCCGACAGCCGCTCCAAGCATGTGCATGCGGTCCTCGCCAAATGCAGATGGTCGTCGCACTTGAGGCTCCAGGGTCACCAATTCGAGTTGCTCAGACGTAGCATCGTATGCAACCCACTTCCAGCGCACCTGCTGAGGAAACGCGTTGTCAGACAATCGGACATCGCCTGCGTATTCGAATGGGCGCGTTACCAATAGTATCCGGTTGGCGGTTCGTCCTGCCCACGCGCTTGCTGTGATCTCTATTTGCTCCGTCTCTTTGATGTCGTCAGACGCACCCCGAAGGAAGTCAGCAACTCTGGGATTGAGGTGAACGAATCTCCGCGTCGTGGTATCGAAGAGGTAGTACTGTGGAACCGAATCAATGGGCTGCAATGCGAGTAGAAGACGGCGGGAGTCTCCGGACCACTGTACAGACTCGCAGTTCGAACGTGGACCATACCGCGACGTCCCCTCAAGTAGTGGGTATCGGGCGTCGGTGCCCGTGTCCAGCGATTGAATGACCAGGACGTTTGGGTCATCACTGCCGCCTGTGTGATCCCACAGCCAGTAAGCAAGCTGCTTGGCGTCAGTGGATATGTCGACCGGATTGCCCAACGTGACGTCCGAGGCAACGGTGACGGCAGGCCTATCCCACGGCGCGCTGGCCTTGTAGAGTCGCCACTTGGCTCCGGAATCAACGGTCGCCGCGGACTCCGGGCGCCAGAAGAAGACCTCGCTGCCATCAGGGTTCCATTGAGGGAACTGTGCCCGTTCGCCAACCAGCCACTTCTTGAGTTGCGCGACGTCCACGACCCAGAGCTGCGATGTTTCGGCAGGGTCAGCCGGTTCTCGAGCTGCCCTGGAGCGGGAACTGGAGTACGCCAGATGAGTGCCGTCTAGAGACCACTGCAGACTGGAGATGTCTACGTCCCTTCCCGCCACGAGCCTACGGCCTTTCTCGCCCCGTGCGCCGCAAACCAGTATCTGCATCTGCGTGCCGTCTTCAGCTTCAAGTGTGCCAGCGACCAGCGGAGGTGAGGCCGCAGACAAGGCCAGTGGTCTACAATGAGCCTTGTCGGCGTGTGCAGACGCTCGAACCTGTGCACCCCACTCTATGCGTTTCCACGCGGTCGGCTTGCTGATTGCTGGTGCTGCCACAGAAACCATCTCCTTTGACTGCTGCAGGCTCGCGGCAACAGCAAGTACTAAGACAAGGGCAATGTAACGGTGCATTGTTCAGCCCTCCTCTAATGCGGGTGCTTGACTGTTGCCACCATGCTTTCCGAGCCACTCGGCATATTACACGCGATCATGTCGGCCAAATGCCCCGGAGAACGATTCGCGCGCTGGGCCGCGCACCACTTGTCGGGCAATGCAATGCCGTTCTCGAGATCCCACAGGATCTGTCCTCCGCTGCAGGGGTGCGCGTCGATGGACACCATTCGGGGGCGTTCTCGACGCCTCCTCGGGGGTACCAACGGACTCCCTGCGGCACGAAGGGCGCTCTGTTGACAGGTCGACTCCTCACATCCGAGCGACAACTCACCATGATTCTGGTTCAGGATCATTCCTTCACCACCACCGCCGCCGCCGGACAGAACAGATCAGCCGGACAGGCGGCCCATTGCGCAATGTCAGCCTGCGCCTCGGCGGGAACGCCCTCGGCCGGGTACTCCAGCGGCTCGGCAAGCTCCAGCCCGGATGGCTCCACGATGCGCTCCATGAACGCCGCCGTGTCGTAGATCCGGCCGCCCACCGGGAAGGCGCACCACGGCACGAACAGCGGCCCCCACTCGAAGGTCAGCACCGCACGGCCGCCGGGCTTGAGCACCCGGGCGATCTCCTGTGCCGCCCGGGTGTCGCCCTCATCCGGGATATGCTCCAGCACGGACACGCTGAAGACACGATCGAACGTCTCGTCCAGGAAGGTCATGGCGGTGGCGTCCATGACCTGAAACGCCGTGGCGCCCGAGTCCTCGATCCAGCGAGCATAGTCGGGTTCGATGTCGATGCCGACGAAGTGCTCGGGATAGCGCCCAGCCAGGAGAACGCTGAGCAGGCAGTTACTGGCGCCGATCGACAGGCAGCGCATGCCTGGCCGCAGGTCGAGCACCAACAGCGTGTGCGGGTACTCCCAGTCGCGGAACGCACCCCGCCCACGCAACCCAGCGTGAAGCAGCGCGGCATACTCGATCCGCGCCTTGTCTGACGGTGTGTATACCCGAGAGAACATGGAAACGTCCTCTGCTCCTGCGCCGAACGGTTGGCGGTAGGCGACTATCCCGCGAGTATAGCCGATACTCGTCCGCGCGGCAAGTTGCGCTGGGCGGTTCCTCCTGCCGCGTCTCACCTGTCCTCGCCTTCCGCCCGTCACACCCTCGGCAGCCAGTACCGCTTCGCGATATCCGGCGTCACGAAGGGCGTGATGTTCCCCCACACCACGCCGCCGAAGAAGAAGTGCCCAAGCGCCAGCCCGATGAAGGCCGGGGTCAGTGTGCGGTACAGCTTCACCCCGCCCAGGCGGAGGACGAGGATCTTCAGCAACCAGACGAGGAAGAAGGCGAACCAGAGGGGGCACTCGTTGCCATAGGCGGTGGCGATGAGGTAGCCCAGCGGGTGGAGCGGGAACTTGAGGAGGTTCAGGCGGCAGACTGCCAGACCCCCGGTGAGCAGGAAGCCGAGACCGGCGGCGATGGTGCGGCGCATGTCGGCCGGGACCTCGTGATAGATCATGCGCTCGGCGGCTTGGTACTCCTGCTGGGCGACAATCGCCCGGTAGTCGCCGAAGCCGCTGCCGCCGTCTACGACGTTCTGCCCGTACTGGTAGTAGGCGGACAGATGCGCCCAACAGGCCCACACGAATCCGGTCAACATGGCAACGCCCAGCATCCAGGCCCACGAGCGCCGCGAGGTGCCGGTGGCGTCGCCGAGCTTGAAGCCGTCGATCTGGTACGCACCCATGAACTCGGGGTAGTAGTGGCGGGAGAGCCAGCCAAGGCTGGCGAAGGCCACGCGGCCCTGCGGCCCGGTCAGCCGCATCATCGTGGTGCCGCTCAAGGCATTGGTGATCAGCGCTGCCGGGAAGTCGCGCGGGTAGAGCATCGAGTAGGGCACGCCCGTCTCCGCCCGGATGCGCGCGAAGACCAGTGCATACAGGAACAGCAACGGGAACAGCACCGCAAAGAGCCACCCGGGCAAGCCGGATAGCCGGCACCAACCAAACAGAAATGCGCCGCCCGTCAGGATGCCCAGCGCGGCGCCGCGGTAGGTCCACGGTTCGTCGTCGTCTGCCGCTGCCCCCGGGCGGCTGGCTGCCTTCCGGAGGGCGTCCCAGAGGTGGCGCCGGGCAAGCCACACCAAGAGCAGCCCGATGGCCACGTAGCCGCCGGCGCTCTGCTCGATCCAGTACGGGAAGCCGGCGGGTTCGTAGCCGGCGGCGCGGCCGAAGACGCCGACGAACTTGTTGAGCAGGAAGAACACCCACACCGACAGGCTGACTTCGAGCGACACCAGGTAGCCCAGCCCGATGACCTGCGGGAAGTACTCGAGGCGCAGCGGGTTGACTGCGTCCAACGGTCGTTCGGTGAACAACCCGCCGAGGTCGAGCAAACGCCCGAACGCTGGCACGTTCGGGTTCGCTGCGTTGAGGATGTTGGTGAAGTTGTAGACAAACGCGACTGCCACACCCGTCCAGAAGATCGGGTTGCGCACAAACGCCAGGCTCAGCTCGCCCTGTTGCTTCCCTTCGCCGACGATCTCCAGCGGGATGTACAGCAGCGGGAACGTCAATCGCTCCCGCTCGACCCACTGTTTGCGGAAGAACACCAGTAGGCACTGGATTACCAGGAAGATCGCGAGGAAGAACAGCGCCCACAGCGCCAGCGGCGCTATCCACGGCCCCCAGGGCACCCGCTCATTGTCTGCCGCCTCAAAGCACTGCCGGATGATTTCATGGTCGTTAGGCTTCTGCCAAGCGGGCAGCATCGGCCACAGTTCGAGGAACTTGTTCTCCGGGAGGGCGTAGTAGCTCAGGACGGTCAGGTGGGGGAGGAAGGCGCGAATGATCCCATATCCCGACATGGGGATCGCCATGGTCAGGAAGCAGTAGACCAGGATGATCTCAGAGCGGCTCAGCGCCCACCCCGCTCGGATCCGCTTGAGCAACGGCGTAGCCAGCGCCAGCAGCAGCAGCCACCCCAGGGCCGCCGCGGGGGGCGTCCCGCCTGTGGCGTAGCTTCCCGTGAGCAGCTCGGTCTTCAGGATCCAGACGTTGGTCACGAAGACCAGGCCGATGCTGAGCACAAGGGCGCGACCCGACAGGCGTCCGCGGCTGGTGGGCTGTGGCGTGGTCGGTTCCGGCATCGCGTGCAATGCTACCCGGTGACGCGGCGAGGCGTCAACCTCCGGTCGGGCGCCGCCACTTCGGAGAAGCGTAGAGCGGGCAAGCTGCCCCGCTCTACGTTGCTCTCAGAGGAGACCTCCGGTCGGCGCGGGCGGGCTGGTCAGGAGACCAGCCCACAGCAAGGGACGCGCATGACACGTGACACCTGACACTTGGCACGTAACACTTGACACCCGACACAACCACAGAACCCTACGTCGAAACCGTCCGCGCCTTCCGTCGCCGCAGGTGGTCGTACATCACGGCGAGGATGATGATGGCGCCGATGGTGACCTGCTGCCAGTAGACCTTGAGACCCAGCAGGTTGCAGCCGTTGCGAAGGATCGACATCAGGAAGGCGCCCAGCACCGTCCCGAGCACCGTGCCCTCGCCGCCGAACAAGCTGGCGCCGCCGATGACGGCGGCGGCGATGGCGTCGAGTTCGTACATCTGCCCTTCGGTAGGCGAGCCGATGCCGATGCGGGAGGCATGCATTACGCCTGCGAACCCCGAGAGCGCGCCGCAGAGCATGAACACGAGGGTGAGGCTCCGAGCCGTCGGGATGCCTGACAGCCGGGCGGCCTCCGCGTTTCCGCCGATGGCGTAGACCTGCCGGCCGAAGCGGGTGTACTTCAGCAGAATGCTGGCGGCGATGGCGATCACGACCATGAGCAGCGCTGGCACAGGCACGCCCGCCAGCCGCGCCTTCCCCAACCAGTCGAAGCTCTCCGGCAGGTCGTAGATCGGGGTGCCGTCAGTCAGCACCAGCGCCCCGCCGCGACCGATCCCCATCATGCCCAGGGTGACGATGAAAGGCGGCATGCGGAACTTGGTTGTGATCGCGCCGTTGAAGAGCCCGCAGAAGCCGCCCATGGCGACCCCAATCAGGACAGCCAGCGGGACGGCAAGGTGATGCGTCATCGCCATGCAGGCCACGACGCCTGACAGCGCAACCACGGACCCGACCGCCAAGTCGATGCCGGCGGCGATGATGACAAACGTCTCGCCGATGGCGATGATGGCGATCACGGCTGTTTGCAGCGAGATGTTGAGGAGGTTGTCGGTGCTCAGGAAGTTCTTCGTGGTGAAAGCCAGCGTGCCACCCAGCACCAGGAGCGCCAGGAACGGCGCGATCCGGTCCAGAATGGACTCCCGAAGCTCTTGCAGGTTCATCTGGGCGACCGCCGCGCGCAATGGGGAGTGTTAGTCACCGGCCGTGTCCTCGAGGACTTTGCGGTCGCCGTATTGCCGCTGGTAGTACTCGGCGAACGCACCGGACTTGATCTTCCGCCACCACCACTCATTGGCGCGGTACCACTGCACCGTCTCCGCTAGGGCGTCCTCAAACCGGCGGGCCGGTTGCCAGCCCAACCGGTGCAGTTTGCCGCAGTCCAGCGAGTAGCGGCGATCGTGTCCAGCGCGGTCTTCCACGTGCCGTAAGAGCGACTCGGGTTTGCCCACCAAGCCGAGAATGAGGCGGGTGACCCCCAAGTTCTCCCGCTCATTGCCGCCGCCGACGTTGTAGACCTCGCCGTCGAGACCGTGCTCCAGCACGAAGTCGATCCCGGCGCAGTGGTCCTCAACGAAGAGCCAGTCCCGAACCTGCTTGCCATCGCCGTACACAGGCAACGGCTCGTCGTCCAGGGCGTTGGTGATGAACAGCGGGATCATCTTCTCGGGATAGTGAAACGGCCCGAAGGTGTTCGACCCACGGGTGATGAGCGCCGGCACGCCGTAGCTCTCGTGATGGGCGTGGACCATCAGTTCGGCGGCGGCTTTGGTGGCAGAGTACGGGTTACGCGGGGCGTAGCGGTCGGTCTCCTTGGAGGACCCGGCCGCAACCTGCCCATAGACCTCATCGGTGGAGATCTGCACGAACCGGGCGACGCCCAGTTCTCGCACTGCCTCCAGCAGGACATTGACCCCGTGCACGTCGGTCATCACGAAGGCCGACGGATCCAACAGGGAGCGGTCGACGTGCGTCTCGGCCGCGAAGTTGACAATCGCGTCCGCCCCCGCCGCCGCAGCGCGAACGGCAGCCGGATCACAGATGTCGCCCTGCTGAAACGCGAACCGCCGGTCGCTTTCGAGGTCGCGCAGGTTGTCGAGATTGCCGGCGTACGTCAGCTTGTCGAGCACGACGACTTCGCGGTCCGCGTGGTGCTTGAGTTGGTACCGAGCGAAGTTGCTGCCGATGAAGCCGGCGCCGCCGGTGACGAGAATCCTGTGCATCCGAGGTCTCCTTGGTGATCCTGGGAGCTGCTGTCTTGCGGCACCGAATTGTACACCAAGTCGGCCAACGAGTGGACGCCAGCAAGACGGCTTCCGCTGAGCATCTGCCGACCAAGCAGCTTTCGGGCTATACTTGCACCCACATACCTCGCGCCGCCTGAAGGAGGCTGCCATGGACGAACTCCGTACGAAGAGAATCAAGCTCGGTCTCGCCCCCACCCGCCGCAACCTGTTCAGCGTCGAAGACAGCCTGCGGCAGAAAGCGTTGATCGAGGCGAAGCTGCGGGAGTGGGGCGTTGACTTCGTCAACCTCGACTCCGTGAACGCGCAGGGGCTGCTCTACGATACCGCCGACGCGCGCAAAGTCGTGGCGCTGTTCAAAGAGCAGGCGGTCGATGCTGTCTTCTGCCCTCACGTCAACTTCGGCACGGAGAATGCTGTCGCCTACGTCGGGCGCGAGATCGGCAAGCCGTTCCTCCTGTGGGGGCCGCGGGACGAGGCGCCGGACGAGAAGGGCGAACGCCTGCGTGACACACAGTGCGGGCTGTTCGCAACCAGCAAGGTGCTGCGCCGGTTCGGGGTGCCGTTCTCCTACATCGTCAACAGCCGCGTGTCGGATGAGGTGTTCGAGCGAGGGTTCAAGACGTTCCTCGGCGCGGCCGCCGCAGCGAACTCCTTCCTCGGCGCGCGGATCGGCCAGATCAGCACGCGACCCGACGGTTTCTACACGGTCATCGTCAATGAGGGGGAACTGCTTGAGCGCTGGGGCATCGAGCTGATCGGCACCACGCTGGTCGACCTCACCGAGGCCCTGAAGAAGCGCGTGGCGAGGCCGACCGACGAACTTGAGCAGACCGTCGCCGACTTCCAGTCGCGGGCGGAGTTCCCCAACACGAGCGACGACCAGATCCGCATGATGGCCGCCATGAAGCTGGAGCTGCTGGCGTGGGCTGAACGGGAAGCGCTCGATGCCATTGCCATCCAGTGCTGGAACGGCCTCCAAGCGGCGTGCGGCGTGATGCCCTGCTTTGTGGACAGTGAGCTCACCGGCCTGGGCTTGCCTGTTGCCTGCGAGACCGACGTGCACGGCGCGCTGACCTCATTGTTGTCCCTCAACGCCGCGCAGACGACGCCCACATTTTTCACCGACTTGACGGTGCGCCATCCCGAGAACGAGAACGGTGAGCTGCTCTGGCACTGCGGCCCCTTCCCCATGAAGCTCGCCGTCGAGGGAGGACCCCGCAAGGTCTCGGGGCACTACCTCCTCCCTACCGAGTGTCCCGGTACGGCGGAGTGGCAGATCAGAGGCGGCGACCTCACCTTGGCCCGGTTCGATGGCGACCACGGCGAGTACTCGCTGTTCATCGGCGAGGCGCGAGGGTGCGAGGGACCGTACACCCGTGGCACCTACGTGTGGATCGAGGTGGGAAACTGGCCGCTGTGGGAAGAGACCCTCATCTACGGCCCCTACATCCACCACTGCGTCGGCGTCCATGCGAAGATCGCCCCGGCGCTCGCCGAGGCGTGCCGGTTCCTCCCCGGGCTGCGGGCCGACCCCGTCGAGCCCACGGAAGCGGAGATCCGGGCGTGGCTCAGAGGCGGGCGCTGAGGCGGACGGCCGCCCCACTCACTTCGCCTCGGCCTTCGCTTCGTCCGGTGGGGCGATCACCACGAAGCCCTGCGCCGCCGCGTACTTCGCGCTCAGTGCCGCGTCCCAGTTCGTCGACAGCAGCAGGTCCACGCCGGGGTTCATCTGCTTGATCTCGCACGAGCACGCCCCACAGACGAACCCGCAGGCATCCTGGAGATTCTCCTCGTTGATGCCTTTGCCCACCAGCGCGAAGAGCGCCCGCCCGCGTCCGAACACCGGGAAGACGATGGGCTCCTTGAAGGTGAGCAAGTCCTCCTCCGAGTGGAGGAGCAGGTCCAGCAGCACCTTCTCCGCGGGATCCGTGCGGCTCAGTCGCTTCAGCGGGAAGGACACTTTCAGCCCTTCGCGTTCGGCGGCGAGCGCCTCCTCGTACTCGTCCCCCATTTCGGGGTCGGGGAGCTGAATGACAGACTCCATGTGCTTGAGCGTCTCTCGCAAGAGCTGCTCGGCTGCCTCGTTCTTCTTCTGCTCCTCGCAGTCGATCAAGATCCACACCGTGGTCGCGCCGTCGAGGAGCTGCTTGGCGAGCGCTTGCCGCAACGGAGAATCGACCAGCGCCTTCGCCGCCGCCAGACTCAGCTCTCCGGCCCACGCGGGCACCGGGATCCGCGAGACCCGCGGATATAGCGCCACCAGCCACGGCAGTTTCTCGGTCGCCTGGGCCTTCCACAGCTTCTCGGCCGACTCGTCGGGGCTGGCGTCGAGGTCGATGGTCCGAAGCAGGTAGTTGGCGCCCGACTCGGCGTAGACGTCCCGTTCCTTCAGCCACTTCGCCGTAGCTTGGTCCTGCTCCGACAGCGGCCCGCGGTGGAAGACCACGACCTCGTACGGGTCGGCCGGCCAGCGCTCCAAGGCGTACTGGAAGACCGGCACCGAGCAGGCCGAAACAGGGCGGCCTCCGAGCAGCAGCGAGAGAAGTGCCAGACCTACGAGCGCTTTGCGCCAATGTGCAGTTTGCATGGTGTTCTATTCTACCCGAGGTCAGTCTGCCGTCGTGCCGGCGATCGCCCCGTCGTCCGCAGTCGCCGGGTTCGCTGACACGCCCCGCCGTATCAGCTATAATCTGGCCCGGGCCACTCAGCGAGACAGATCCAACGTTTTCTGCGACCATGTACCCAACTTGACTGGAATTGCACTGGGGCTGCCTGAGCCCGCCCGCGCTGTCTGCTGGGCGGCTGCCGGCCGCAAGGCCGACTTGCGGGCCAGGTCGGTGGTCGGGCGGGCAAGTTCTTGCGCTACGGGTGTCTCTGAACGCGTCCACGGTCTCGGTTCGCGTCTCTCATAGGATGTCCCCCAACCCGGCGAGAGGGAACTCCCGGCCCGCTTTGCGAAGGAAGGTGCACTGCAGTGCTTGATCTGCTGCGGCGGAACAAGACCGAAACCGAACCGGTGGGTGGAAGACCTGCCTTGGCGTACGCGCCCGACGAGGAGGACGGCCCTCAGCTTCCACGGAAGTCCGTCTGGGTAAAGGCCGCCGACCTCGGCAAGAAGCTCATCGAGAAGAACGAGAAAGAGCTGAAGAAGCTGCGCCCATTGGTGCAAGCGGTCAATGCCATCGACTTGACGGCTGAGACGGAGGCGCAGCTCAGGCAGCGCTCGGAGCGGCTGCGCGAGCGCGTCCGGAGCGAGGTCGAGAGGCGGGTTGAGCGGTTCCTCACGGCGGCCGACGAGGGCGAAACACCCAAGGGGGAGGACTACGACAAGGCCGTCCGGCGGGCGGAAGATGCGGTGCTGGACGAGGTTCTCCCGGAGGCCTTTGCGTTGGTGCGCGAGGTCGCCTACCGGACCATTCAGCTCCGTCCGTACGACGTGCAAGTGATCGGCGGCATTGTGCTGCACCAGGGCAAGATCGCCGAGATGAAGACCGGTGAGGGGAAGACGCTCTCCGCGACGATGCCCATCTACCTGAACGCGCTGACGGGCCGGGGCTGCCACGTTATCACGGTCAACGACTACCTGGCCGAGCGGGATGCCAACTGGATGCGGCCGGTTTTCGAGTTCCTCGGGTTGACGGTCGGGTTCATCGTCAACGACATGACGCCCGAGCAGCGACGGGCGGCCTACAACTGCGACGTGCTGTATGCCACCAACAGCGAGGTTGGGTTCGACTACCTGCGGGACAACATGGCGCCCAACAAGGAAGACTTGGTTCAGCGCCCGCTGAACTACGCCATCGTCGACGAGGTGGACAACACCCTGATCGACGAGGCGCGGACGCCGCTCATCATCTCGGCGCAGGTCGAGCTGAGCGACCGCGCCCGGCGGAAACGTGAGATCGCCAAAGTGTGCGACCGCGTGGTGCGCAAGCTGCTCCCGGCCGTCACCGAGCAGGAGCTGAAGGACTTGGTGGACGAGTACACCAAGGGCAGCAACATCGCGGTCGACACCCTCACCGAGAAGCTCTTCGCCTCGGGCGCTTTCGAGAAGGCAATCGACTACTTGGTGGAGTCCTACGTCGGGCAGGCAGACAGCCCGCGCACCGAGAACCTCGGCCGGCTCCTGAACATGGCAGACGAGCTGCTCGAAGCGGAACTGGTCACTGACGAAGGGTGGCGTGCCCTTGCCAGCCTGGCCGAGGGGGCTCCTGACGCCGCCTCACTGCGCACGTTGGTGGAGACCGAGGCACGCAACGTCCTGGCGCCTTTCTCGCGCACCATCGCGCAAGCGGCGGAGTACCTGGGGCGGGTCGAGGCTGACGAGTTGGACGCCGGCGAAGGGCTGTTGACGCTGCTGCGGGCTTCCGGGTGTTCGCAGCCTGAGCTGGTTGAGCGCGTTGCCCTGGCCCTCCAAAACGGCGAGTGGGGCGAACGGATGCTGGGCCTGGTTGCCTCCGAGTTGGTTGGCGTGATGCAGGACCGCTGGATTGTCGACGAAGCCGCCGGCGACCGCATCTCCAGCGACGTCATGGCAGCCGTTGACACAGAGCAGACGGACGAGTTGCTCCAGCGCGAGGCGCTCACCGGCAAAGGGGCGCTGGCCTCGGCATTGGTCATGATCGATGAGTTGGAGGAGTGGCAGCAATCCGTCGAGTCCGAGACAGGTCTCGAGCGGACCATCGAGGACGCCCGCCGCACCTTTGAGGTTGTGCGTGAGATCAGCGCCGGCGAGTTCCTGGCGGCGGAAGCCGCGGACCGGCTGTGGGAGACCATCCAGCTCGCCCTCCCGCGAGCCGGGCTGAAAGAGGCCGTCGTCCGAGCGCTCACGGAGCATCCGGCTGCAAGGCTGCGCGAGATTGCAGACTTGGTGGTCGAGCATCTGCAGAGCCGCAAGGCCTATCTGGGCGACGGCGCAAAGTCGCTGGAAGCAGCGCTCAGGCCCGTGCAGACCGTAACCAAGCCAGCCGCCACAGCGTTGTGCACCCGGGCCCGCCAGGGAGCCAAGCCACAAGAGCTTCAAGACGCACTGACAGCCGAGTTGCTTCGGGTGTCGCCAAACAGCGACTGCCTGGCGGAGGCCGCCAAGTACGGCGCCGAACAGAACAAACAGTGCGACTTGGCAGCCCAGCGGCTTGCCAAGGAACTGGAAGAGGTCATTGAGCTGCCGCGCGACAAGAAGAAGGTGCTGCCGGCGCTTGTCCGGCAGGGCGGCGTGGTGGAGCGGCTGCGAGACCGTGTGCTCGACAGTGTCCGCGACCTGCCCGGAGAGTCCTCCGAAGTGCCCGGGATGGTGACGGAGGCGGTGAATGCCGTCGTCCACTGGCGTGAGGTGAACACCGACTCGTTCATCGATCGGCTGGTGGCCTTGGCGCCGCTGGCGCCTGAGTCCGTACAGCGACTCTTGGCGGACCTGAGCGAGGGGCTGCCCACCGAGGTATTGGTTAAGGCCGTCAGCGAGGAGCTGCTGCGCCTGGAAGGGAACGCGGTCGCGGTCCGCGCCCTGGAGGAGCATCTTGAGGCGCGGGAGGTCCGCGAGCGTGAGCAGCGGGACCGGTTGGCGGAAGCTGTACTCGCCTGGAGCCTGTTCCCGGAGGACAGCCTCCCCAAGATCATCGAGCTGGTGTTCGACGCAGAGAACGACAAAGTCCTCTACCAGGAGTTTGTGGTGCTGCTCGCCTCAGAGCTGGCCGACAAGCACCTGGAGCCCACCTTGGCAGCGGAGTACGCGGGCCCCCTCGCCGACGAAATCGGCCGCCGCATGGTGCTCTCGAAGGAGCTGGCGAACAAGCTGTCGGGCGACGAGTTCACGGGGAAGACCAAGGAGCAAATCAAGCGGCTGATCTACCAGAAGGCCCGCGCCTCGCTGCCGACGTTGGAGCTGAAGGACTTCCAGCGCGCGCTCAAGCTGCTCGGGTGGTACTCCGAGAAAGACGAGAAACAGCGCGCGTCGTCGCTCACCGAGACGGGCAACTTGCTGGCCGAGCAGTTGTTCAGCGCCCCGAACATCCCCGACCCGGGCGGGTTCGGTGAGCGGTTGGTAGAGGCCGGCGTGATCAGCGAGGAAGACCACGCAGCCGTCACTGCTGCGCTGCAGACCGACACGCACAAAGGGCGCGAGTTCTCCGCAGTTCTGCAGGACCTCCGCAGCCTCGACCCGCCCACGCGCCGGCGCGTCGCCGAGCTGAAGCTGCAGGAAGCCAGCAGTGAGATGGAGCAAGCGGTGAAGGCGCACGCCCTGTTCCATCGGGACGTCCACTATGTCGTTCAGCGCGGCGAAGAAATCGTCATCGTCGATGAGTTTACCGGCCGGCTCCAGCCGGGCAGACGGTACAGCGACGGGCTGCATGAGGCACTGGAAGCGAAGCACGGAGTTGAGGTTAGGCTCGAGAGCCAGACGGTGGCGACCATCACCATCCAGAACTACTTCCGGCTCTACTACAAGCTCGCGGGCATGACCGGTACCGCGAAGACGGAGGAAGGGGAGTTCATCAAGGTCTACAGCCTCGAGGTCCTGTCGATCCCCACCAACCGTCCCGTGGTCCGGCACGACTTCCCGGACATCGTGTTCAAGACGGAGGAAGCCAAGTTCCGCGCCATCGCCGGGGAGATCCTCCAGTTCTACTGGAAGCAGCAACCCGTGCTGGTGGGCACGCGTTCTGTGGAGGTTTCCGAGCGGCTCAGCGAACGGCTGAAGTCCCACAACATCCAAGCGCTCGCGCTGATTCAGCTCCTGAAGGCGAAGCTGTGGGATCTGTCGGAGAAGAAGGACCTCTCGGACAAGGACCGCGACGCCCGCCTCGCCGCGCTCAACGCGCCGCTGCCACAGCTCAACATGGGGTTCCTGCGCGCGCAGGCCAAGGAGCTGGGCATCCCCAACGATGTCTCCGTCAAGGAGAACCTCACCCGGTTGGGCGAGTTACTGGACAACGTGTCCGACGACCACCAACTGCTGGCGGATACGCTCAAGCGCGGTGTTCCCCACAACGTCCTGAACGCCAAGAACCACAAGGGAGAGGCGCGGATCATCGCGGAGGCGGCGCGTCCCGGCGCCGTCACCATCGCCACCAACATGGCGGGCCGCGGGGTGGACATCGTGCTGGGCGGCACCCTGGACGATGAGGCCAAACTCCGCGCCGTGGTACGCCAGATCATCGTGAAGCTCGCGGCCGGTGACCGAGTCCACGTGCGCAGCCGGACGGACCAGACGACCGAACGGCTGGTGGAGCACCTGAAGCCCCACCTGCTCCAGAACCTCTGCTGGGTGACGGTTGTTGAGCGAGAGACGCAGACCTTGGTTCGGCAGAAGCGGCTCGACACGTACAAGGGCAAGGCACTGCTGGACACCCTTGCCAGCCCGTTGTCGCACGGCGACATCCGGACGCGCGTCCGCTCAGCCGCCAAGAAGGCCGAGGCCGCCGATGACCTGCCGCTGGACGAAGACGTGCTGCAACCCAGGGCACTGGCCCGGGTGGCCCGGGAACTGGGCGTTCAGGAAGGCGAGCAGTCCCTCCTCGCCCGGCTCCTTGGTGACGGGCTCTCCTTCTACGTGCAGCGGATCGACCCGCGCCGCGACCTCTTGCTTCGCGCGCTGATGCGGCTGGCTCATGAAGAGGGCGAGCGGGCCCGCGAGCTAATCGAGACCCTTGGCGCGCTGCCGGACTTAGACGAGGCACTGCTCAAGACCGCGGCCGAGGCGCCAGACGCCGCCCTTGTGCCGGCAACCTTGGCGCAGGCCGCTCAAGCATTGGCGCCGCGGGCCGGTCTTACCGAACAGTGGGCGGCAGACCGGCTGAGTGCCTTCGGCCTCGACAGCGCCGCAGCCGCTCAGGCGTTTTTCGACCGCCGCAAGTCCAGTGAGGAGGCGGAGTTCAGCGACCAGCAGATTGTGGCGGCGCTCACGGCCGACGGGGAGGCGGGCATCGACCGGGACTGGGTCGACGGCTACCTGCGGTCGCTCGGGCTGGTCCGGGCCGAACGTCGCTACTCGGCGCCCGAGGCCGGCGGCCAAGCGATCTGTCACTACCGCGTCGACCTCGCCCGTCTGCGGGAGGTCACCCGCGCGGCGGCTTCGAGCCAGCCGGCGCCGTACGTCACCTGTGAGCAGATCCTGGAGCGCATTCGGGAGTCGGATGCGCGGGCTGATTGGGTCAGCACCGACTGGGTGGAGACCTCGCTCTACGACTACGGGATCGTGCGCTCGAAGCAGGACCTGAAGGAACACGTGGTCGTCGGCGGCCCAGACGGCGAGGAACGGCGCGAGGAGACGTTGCACCGGATCCGGCTCGAGAACATCGTCCCCTTCTTCCACCAGAACCTGATGGGGATTCTGTTCCGACACGCCCAGGAGGCGGAGCGGATCAGCGCCTCCGGCGAGGAGGTGCTTGCCGAGATCGTGCGGCAGGTGCCGGAGCTGGCCGGACTGCTCACCGGTCGGTGGTTGAGCGAAGCGCTGAAGGTAGTCAACATCCGCGGGAACCCGGCGCTGGCGGAGGACCTCTCCGCGTCGCTGCAAGTCCGGGCCGCGGATCTGCCCGAGCTGCTCCTGGAGAGCGGCGTTGCCGGGCAGGAGGGCGACCACGTAGTGGTGGGCGGAGTGCGCAGCGAAGACGTGGTTGCTTCCGCCGACCAGCAAATGGTGAAGCGCCTGGGCGGTCTGCATATCCTCGGCACCGAGCGACACGAAAGCCGCCGCATCGACAACCAGCTCCGTGGTCGGTCCGGTCGTCAGGGCGACCCCGGCGAGTCGCGGTTCTACCTCTCTCTGGAAGACGAGTTGATGCGGCTGTTCGGCGCCCGGCCCAAGTTCCTCATGGACCGGTGGCCGGAAGACGAGCCGGTAGAAGCAAGAATCGTCACCAAGTCCATCGAGCGCGCGCAGAAGAAGGTTGAGCTGAACAACTTCGAAATGCGCAAGAACGTCCTCCAGTACGACGACGTGATGAATATCCAGCGCGAGGTGATCTACGGCGAGCGCCGCAAAGCGCTTACCGGCGAGAACATCCGCGATACCATCGAGGACATGCAGGAGAAGACGGTCGAGGCCTACATCGATCGCTACTGCCCGGCGGCGCTAGAGCGGAACGACTGGGAGATCGAGCGCCTGTACCACGCCCTGAAGCACCTGTTTGGGGTCAGCAGCTTCGACGACTATGTCGCTCGTGACGAACTACCCAACCACGGCCGCGCCGACCTGCGCGACCTGCTTCTCGACGCCTTCAGGCGTGCGTATGCGGACCGCGAGGAGCGTCTCACGCCGGACCTCATGCGCGAACTGGAGCGCTGGCGGGTATGCGAGGCAATCGACGACCACTGGATGCAGCACCTGGCCGAGATGGACTACCTGCGCGAAGGCATCGGGCTGCGGGCCTACGGACAACGGGAACCGCTGCTCGAGTACAAGCGGGAAGCTTTCGAGATGTTCCAAAGCCTCCTCGATGCGATCCGCACCGACGTGGCCGAGTTCCTGATGAGCGTCCCGCCGGAGTTCGCCGAGACGGTCATTTGGCAGCGTCGCCAGCAGCGAGTGCGCGCCATCCAGATGCGCCGCGTCATGCTGGTGGACGAGCCCGACGCTCCCGAAGCCGCCGCAGTGCCGCAAGTGGAGACCTTCCAGCGGGCCCTCGACAAGGTCGGCCGCAACGATCCCTGCCCCTGCGGCAGCGGCCGCAAGTACAAACGCTGCTGCTACGCCACGGAGCATGCAGTCTGAACAGCCGCCCCACCGTAGCCCGAGGCGCAAAGCCGAGCGAGACCGCGCCCGCAGCTACCGGGGTCCCGCCACTCGACACCTGACACCTGACACACTACACCCCAGGAGGGCCAACCATGTACGAAGAAGAACGGAAAGAAGCTGCCCGCCTCACGGCGCGCATCGGCGATTTGAGGGATCATCTTTGACTTGGCTGGGAAAGAAGCCGAGATCGAAGAGTTAGAGAAGCAGACCGCCTCCCCCGACCTGTGGAATGACCAGCAGCGCGCGCAGGAGCTGATGAAAGCCCTCACCCGGTTGCGCGATGACGTCGGGCCGTGGAGCCAGCTTGCCGCCCGGGCGGCGGACCTGAGCGACCTCCTCGAACTGGCCGGAGAGGAGGAAGACGAAAGCCTCAGCGACGAGGTCCAGCAAGAGCTTGCCGCAGTCCGGAAGCAGTTCGGGACGCTGGAGATGTCCGCCTTGTTCTCCGGCCCCTACGACCGGTCCGATGCGCTCTTGTCCATCAACGCCGGCGCGGGAGGAACGGAAGCGCAGGATTGGGCCCAGATGCTCTCTCGCATGTACGCGCGGTGGGCCGAGGTGCGCGGTCTCCAGCTTGAGTTGGTGGATGTTCAGGAAGGCGAGGAGGCCGGGATCAAGTCCATGGTCGCGATGATCAACGGCGCCCTGGCCTACGGCCACTTGCGGGCCGAACGCGGCGTGCACCGCCTCGTGCGACTATCCCCCTTCGACTCCAACCACCGCCGCCACACTTCGTTCGCCGCCGTCGACGTGATCCCGCAGATCAACGAGGATGTTGACATCGAGATCAACCCCGACGATCTGAAAGTGGACACCTACCGCGCCAGCGGCGCCGGGGGCCAGCACGTCAACAAGACAAGCTCGGCTGTGCGGCTCACTCACTTGCCGACCGGCATCGTCGTGCAGTGCCAGAACGAGCGTTCCCAGCACCGCAACCGCGACATGGCAATGCGGGTGCTCCGCGCGCGTTTGTTCGAGCGACAACTCGAAGAGCAGCAGGAGGAGCTGGAGAAGATCCGCGGCGCCCAGTCCAAGATCGAGTGGGGCAGCCAGATTCGCTCCTACGTCTTCCATCCGTACAATATGGTGAAGGACCACCGGACGAGCTGCGAGACGTCGTCGGTCGACGCGGTGATGGACGGCGACATCGACTCGTTCATCCGGGCGTTCCTGGAGCTGACCTCCGGCGACGCGCCCTCCTGAGCGAGTCGTCGGGGAACCGCTCCGGCAGGGGCTCGTCGTTCAGCGGACACACCCTCGTTGAAGCGGGAGGATCCCGAATGTCTCACCGTCTATCCCGGCGCCCCCTGAACCCAAGCAGCGCTTTGCTGCTGGCGGCGCTGGCAGTAGCCAGGCCGGCCGCCAGTGGGCCGCCGGCATTCGACAACTCAAGCGCGCGTACGGAGGAGACTTCCTTCGGCGACCTCCTGGCGGACGCTGTGCGTGAGGCCGCCAAAGCCGACATCGGGCTGGTCAGCGCGGGAGCAACCCACTTGACCACGGCAACCATCGAAGGCGGAGACACAGAGCCGTTGACAGACCTACTCGTCTGCCCCGAGGAGAAGATCGCGGCACTTTCGCTGACTGGTCAGCAAGTTCTGCTGGCGCTGGAACGAGGCCTGTCGGCGCTACCGACCCCCAGCAACGGCTTCCTGCAGGTATCGGGCGTTAGGGTCACCTTTGCCGTTGGTGCTCCTGTCGGTGCGCGCGTCAAGACCGCGACCGTCCTTCAGACTGGCAAGCCAATAGATCCGCAGGCCAAGTACCGGGTGGCGACGCAGCTCTCCCTGGCAAAGGGCGGGCAAGGGTACTTCATGGTGTTTGGCCGGGATGCGGTCGTGGAGACGATAGACATCGGTGTGAAGGAGGCGCTGGAGGAGTACGCGTCCGTGACCAAGCGGCTTGCCGCGCTACAGAAGGGCCGGCTGGAGGCGGTGAAGGAGTAGGGCGGAACGGGTCGCCGCGCTCGGCGGCGGAAGACTTGGGGGGCTGTCAGACCGCGCGCATCCGAGCCGAGCCGGGCAGGCAGTAGCCAGCTCCTGGTCGCCCAGATCCCTACCTGGCATACGCTTCGATCTCGGTCACCCCGGTCCTGTCTGCAGCTCCGGACTTTGCCACCACCCGCACTGCCGTCACCGTACGCGGCGCCCAAGTCGCGGCAATCGGTTTGCCGCCGGGCCGCGTTCCCTCGGCCACCTTGACCAACTGTCCGGTCTCTTCCACCTGGATCTCGTACTCCAGGATGCTGTCGGTATACACGATCACTCGGCCGACGCTGACGGGCTCCTTGAAGGTCGCCTGGATCCAGTCCGGCCACTGGCGCCACGTGTCGTCGGTCCAGCCACTTCCGTTCGTCACCCCGTCAACAACCATCGGCAGTTGGCCGCTGTATTGGTTGGTCGACGAAGTCGTGACGGTTGTGCCCAAGTCGCGATACGCCAGATTGCCGGGTCTGTGGCGGGCGGCTTCGGCTTGGGTGATGGCTGCCTGCGCTTCCTTGACGGTCGGCCCGGCGGCGACTGCCTTGTTGGTCGTGTAGATGTGCCCCTCGTACAGGTCGAACGCGTCGGTGAACTTGCCTCCGGACACGCGGACCGACCGGTTCTCTGAGACGACCCACAGCGTGGTATCGGCGACGCCTTTGAGCGTGAACGTCGCCTGCTGCCGCGAGGTCCGCGTGTTGACGGCAAAGAGGTACAGGTCGTCGTCGACGCGGCGCACTGCGGCTTGGAGATGCTCCTTCGCCTCCGCCTCCCAAGTCACCCCGTCGGGCAGCTCCGGCGCGAGGACCGCGTCGGTGAGACGTTGCGCCTCGCGCCCGAGGAAGGGCATGCCGACATCGAGGTCCTTGTAGTTGTAGCGGTGGCTGTAGGTGTACCACAGGAATCCCCGCGCGCCGTTGATGATCGACTGGAGTTGCTGGTTGCGCAACTCGACGAGGTTGGGGCAGCGGCTGTTGGCTTTGCCGCCCATGTAGTAGTCGAACGCCTGGGGCGTCACCCACCAGGCCCGCTTGCCCTCGCTGGCCTCGCGGCAGGCCCGCATGAACTTGGAGGGGTACTCAATGGGTTGCCCCGCCAGACCGCCCCTGCTGAACAGCGGATACGGGTCGGGCATCAGGATGTCGCCACCGTTCCGGTACTTGTGGATCCCGGGGAGAGTGTCATTCAGCATGATGCAGGGATGATCGGGGTCTTCCTCGGCAATGATCTGGTAGAGCCGGTCGGCGCGCTCAACCAGCATCGGCCGCAGCTCCGGCTCATCCCACAGGTAGTAGGCAAACAGCGCGGGGTGGTCGCGGAACGCCCGGATGCGCTCCCGCACCGCCTGCTCTTCTTCGGGTGACACCGGCTGAGTGAAGTTGTCCATGAAGGCACTGCTGGGCCACGGGTAGAAGCAACCATATAGCCCCTGCGCCTGCAACTGGTCGAGCCACTCCAGCGTCTTCGCCGGCGGGAAGTACTGCGCGCTATACGCCTGGATGGCGGTGACGCCTTCGTCCCGCAGCTTCGCAGCATCCGAGACGGACGCGGAGAACCAGCCGTACGGAAGGAAGGGCTTGCCGTTGTGGAGCAGGACGAGGTTCTCGTCGAGCCGCCACTCGTTGGGAGAGGGCGCTGCCCTGTGGAGAGGTGCCTCGGTTACGAACGTCCGGCCGTTGACCAGCGTCGCCGTGACGGCGAGAACGTACTCGCCTACCGACAGCTCCTTCACCGGAATCGACAGCCTCGCCTCCGCTGTGTCGGTCTTCTCGGCTGCGGAAGCAACAGGCGCCCGCTGACCCGCCGCGGTGCTGAAGAGCGTGCCTTCCAGGCGCGCTCCCTTGAGTTGGTCCTCCGGCAGCGCCAGTCTCACGGTTGCTTCGACTGCGCTGAGCTGCTCCGTCGCGTAGAGCGTGTTGCGGTAGGAGGGCTTGGTGACGGTCAGGCGGAGGGGCGAGTACTGGAGGACAACTTCCCTCGAGCGGACGCAGAGCGGCACGTCGGGCTGTTGCCGGTCGGCAATGACGAGGGTCAACGTGTGCGGGCCCGGCTCGGCGAATGGCACCCGGAAGACGTACGGTTGCTGCTGCCCGTCGTCGTTCCCGCCGGTGAGCGTCTGTGAGGTGGTGGCTTCGCTGGCGCGGAGCGTCGCGGTCACCGACGTGAACCGGAACCGGCCGGTGCCGTTGGTCAGCAGTGCCTTGAACTGGTGGGTCAGCTTGCCGGCGTCGCTGGTGGTCAGTTCCTCCAGGGGTGCCTTCACGTCCCACAGGAATCGACTGAGGTCCGCCCCCGGAAGCGTCAGCGGCGCGTAGGTGTCCGGCACGTGGAACGAGCCGCCGCACTTCATGTACGAAGTCAGCTCCAGGGCGCCGCCGGCCTGCCGCTCACGCGCCACCTGAATCGCCCACGCCTGCTTCGCCGACTCCGGCGTCAGCCCCAGTTCGACGAACGGGACCGCGAGTTCGACCGAGAACGAGTTCGCCCCAACCGCCCCTGCGGCTTCGGCCGTTGAGTCCCATTCCACCGAATACGCGTGCCCGCCCTGCCGCCGTTGCGCATCGTACAGCGCGCCGTTGGCGTTGACGACGAAGTGGTAGTACTCCACCCGGTCGCCGGTGGGGTCGATCATGAACTCGACGCAGTCGTCGCGGAACACCTTGCCGCCCCGTTCCGTTTCGGACCGCTTGAGCTGCGCTACCTCCGGCTCGTCGGCGACGGCGGCGAAATACAGGAAGGAGTCATCGAAGCGCACCGCGAAGCGCGTCTGCACCGGCGCCTTGTCACCTCGTCCCGCGGTGATGAACCCGGTGTACCACGGGCCGTTCTGCCAGGCAGCCTCGGCGAGGGCGCCGTCGATGGCGACACCATCCGCGCGGGAAGCCGTCACGGCCTTCGCCTTCTGTTCGGCGGCGTTGGGCTGGGCGTGCAAGGCAGCAGCGCTTGCCACGATCCCGAGCATGCCCCATGCGGATCGGCGTCGAGTTGGGTGCATAGTCCTGATTCCCTCCGTACACGCCGCCCGAAGGAGAGAGCGGCTATTCGGCGAACGGATTGCGTACCGTGACGGGCCCGTACGTCTGACCGTTCGAGAGGTCTTCCGACAGCACCGGGTCGCAGCGGGCCCGCTCGGCCGCCGCGATGATGAGCCCGTCCCAATGGCTGAGCTGCCAGCGGGCTCCGACGTCGATCACTCGGACGACCAGAGGAACGTCAACCTCGACGACGCACAGGCGTGCCAGCAGTTCTACCTCGCGACGGGCCAATGCAGCCGGGAGGGGCTTGGCGATCTTCCTCGTCACGGTGACGTAGAACTCGTTGAGCACTTGCGCTGAGAGGACCGCATTGCCTGCCGTCAGCCCGTCGAAGATGAGAGCTTGTGCCGTCGCCTGTCTGCCCGGGGAGGCAGTGTCGTGCGCGTAGACGATGACGTTGGTATCGAGGAACACCCTCCCGTTCATGGAGGTCTTCCCGGGGCCGCGTCCGCCCGCCGATGACAGCGCCGCCTTCGTTGAAAAGGCGGCTCAATTCGGCAACTACGGTCTCATCTTCCTGAGGGTACCGCTCAGCTACGCTCTGGAGGAACCCGCGGACGAGCGCCGGGACCGTGGTTCCGTTCTCAACGGCATACCGACGCGCCTTCTTCAGCAGCTCACCATCGACGGCCATGGTCATATTGGGCATGTTGCACCTCTTCCATGGGGGCTCACGCCACACAATGAGTCTATACCCGCGAAGGTTAATACTACAACCGTACTTAGCGCGAATGTGCTCGGCGAGGGTCTCCTGACCCCGCCGCTCCCCGGACCGACAGGTCTCCTCGAATCCCGTGGATTCGCA
>Ga0210058_1000988_pt1 | contig 26019 bp, 18 predicted proteins | sample CryGeymeta201511_FD_183979 | JGI IMG/M metagenome (GOLD analysis project Ga0210058, IMG submission 183979) | Groundwater microbial communities from Crystal Geyser aquifers in Utah, USA - Crystal Geyser metaG 2015-11 (SPAdes) (version 2) | ecosystem: Environmental > Aquatic > Deep subsurface >...
TCTAAACAGACAAGTTGAATATATGGTAGCTCCGGATGAAGGACATGGATTCGCCGGAAAAGAAAACCGTCTTGCCATGTACGTTGCGATGGAACAATTCTTTGCCAAGCACTTAAAAGGAAGAGTTCAAGATGATATTCGTCCTGAAATTCAGCAAAAATTAAAAGATATAACAGTTGACATTAAAACCGTTACCATGCCGAAGAATGAATCAGTTGAAGCGCCGAAAGAAATGTTAAAATCTTTTGACGGCTCGAAAATTCAAGAAGGAAATTTTAAATATGCTGTAAAAGTAAATGCTATGGGGCAAAACTTTACAATGAATTTGGAAAGAGCAATTACAAAAACAGCGTTCGACGGAAAAGATGTTTTTCTTGTTGTTGATAATTTGACCGGAATGATGGCGATGAAAGATTCTCTTTATCTTGACCGCGTTACCGTTCTTCCGGTAAAAAGAATGATCCAGCAAGGACCGGCAACTGTAGAACTTACTTTCAACGGAAATGAAGTTACGGGCAAAATTGTAGCTGGTCCGCAGAATATGCCGGTAAGCGCAAAAGCCGATTCACATCTTTTAGTTGATGGTTCGGGAATCGAATTGCCGCTTCGTACCTTACCTTTAGCTGAAGGATACCAAGCTTCATTCAATCAACTTGATATTCAAGCAGGCGGCGCAAAGACAATGTCTCTAAAAGTTATCGGAAGCGAAAACATTACCGTTGATGCAGGCGCTTTTGATACTTACAAAGTAGAAATAAAACCGGTTGAAGGTGATGCAGGTTCTTCAACGCTTTGGGTTGCAAAAGATTCAAAAGTAGTTGTAAAAACCGAAGCTAAACTTCCGGCAACAATGGGCGGCGGAACGGTTGTTTCGGAATTAACTAAGTAACAATCTTTTCTAAATGAATAAAAAAACGGCGTCAGTTCTGACGCCGTTTTTATTTTAAAAAATTTTCATCAATGCTCACAAGCAAAAATAGACGTTCGCTTCCCCATCATTCGCGCCAAACAAATTCCTTCTTTACTTTTTTTCTTCTTCCCTTCCTGACCTTTGCCCCAATATTATTTGTTATAACTGTGAAAGTTTTCTTGACTAATAACCAAGAGCTTTAGCAAATTCTCCAAACGCATAACTTGCCGGTTGCTCATCCAACGAGTTTGCGTGGGTAATTATTGTGATCTTTTTTATGCCATCATAAAATACCATCGTATTCCATCCGATAATTCCTCCCGAATGTCCGGCAAAATTACCAATCCTTTCAACTCCAAATCCATAACCGGAACCTTCAACTCCAATTTGAAATCTTTCAATTTTTGAGTTATCAGAAAGTAATTTGCGTTCGTATAATTCTTTAGCCCAAATCTTTAGATCATCAAAATTAGAGATAAGGATACCGGCTGCATTGCCCCATGAGTTTCCATAATAAGTGACATCAAGATTACTGGTTCCTAAAAGATTAGTGTAGGCGTGATGATAGGGTTGGGGAATAAAATTCGTTTCAGGCCAAAAGGTATGCGTCAAACCCAATGGTTGAAAAATCTTTTCTGCAAAAACATCTTTGAGTGCTTGACCGGTTACTTTCTTGATTACCAAGCCTAATAAAATAGTATTTGAGTTGCAGTAATTATATTGTGTACCGGGAGTAAATTTCAACTGAGATGTTAGAAGTGGAACGATTAGTTCTTCAGGTGTAAACTTGGCTGTTCCTTGACTGCCATAATAAGTGTTCATAAGTCCGGGGTCACTGAGGACATCGACTAATCCGCTCGTCATATTGCCAAGCATTCTTATTGTAATAGTATCTTTTCCGGGAATTGCATATTCAGGTAAATAAAAAGAAATGGTTTTGTTAAGATCAATCTTTCCTTCATCGCATAATATAAGAACTGCTTCCGTAGTAAAAGTTTTTGTTACACTCGCCATTCTGAAGTAATTATTTACATTCATCGGCTCACTTGATGCCAAATTCCCGACACCCCGTGTTATATATATATCCCCTTCACCTTCAACGGCGATATACGCAATCATCCCCGGGGCTAACTTCTCCATCATTACTTTATCCGCGGTTGCTTGCAATTTTGCGATTGCTGCATCGGTTAAAATTTGGTTCTGATGGGGTTTGGTTGGTACTGACTCTTCTTTACATGAGGTGATAAAAGCTGAGAGCAGTAAAACAATAAGGAGAGGAAAGAAGGAATCCTTTTGAGATTTGAAAACTGACACTAAGTACTGAATAGACTTTTTCATAACTTAATCTCCAGATTTTGGTACGTTCAATATTTTCTATTGAAAATTATTTAAAAGAGCAGTTTCAAACTAACTTTATTCCACTATAATTCAAATGGTTTTCTTCCCATCATCCATCACCCGTCATCCATCACCCGTCATCCATCACCCGTCATCCATCACCCGTCATCCATCACCCGTCATCCATCACCCGTCACCCATCATCCATCATCCATCACCCGTCATCCATCAACCATATTCCATCTTCCCTCAAATTGCCGCTTCCCAATTTTTATTCTTATTTTGTGGAAGTAAAAATGGAGCAACTATGTCTTTGGATTCATTGAAAAATAAAGTTCAACAAGCATTTAATACTTGGGACGAGAAAACCTACCAAAAATTTGTGTCAAAAAATCCTGAACGTGAAAAAGATTTTACAACCGTTTCGTTTTCATCAGTAAAGCCTTTGTACATTCCGAGCGATATTCAATCAGAAGATTATGTAGAGAACCTCGGCTTCCCAGGTTTCTATCCTTTCACACGCGGCATACAACCTTCGATGTATCGCGGAAGATTTTGGACGATGCGGCAATACGCGGGATTCGGAACGGCGAAAGAATCTAACGAGCGGTATAAATTTTTACTCTCGCAAGGGCAGTCAGGTTTATCCGTTGCGTTTGATCTGCCGACACAAATTGGTTATGACAGCGATGATGATATTGCTTACGGCGAAGTTGGAAAAGTCGGAGTTGCGATTGATACACTTGCCGATATGGAAATTTTATTTGATAAAATTCCACTTGATAAAATTTCAACTTCAATGACGATTAATTCAACTGCTGCAATTCTTCTTGCATTGTACATTGCCGTAGCTGAAAAACAAGGTGTTGCCAAAGAAAAGATCAGCGGAACAATTCAAAACGATATTTTAAAAGAATACATCGCACGCGGCACATACATTTTCCCGCCAAAACCTTCCATGCGTTTGATTACGAATATTTTTGAATATTGCACAAAAGAAATTCCAAAGTGGAACACCATTTCAATTTCAGGTTACCACATTCGCGAAGCAGGTTCTACCGCCGCGCAGGAAGTTGGATTTACATTGGCGAACGGAATTGCTTACGTTGAAGCCGCGCTAAAATCCGGTTTGGATATTGATAACTTCGCCGGACAACTTTCTTTCTTCTTCAACGCTCATAATGATCTGTTGGAAGAAGTTGCAAAGTACCGCGCTGCGCGTCGTCTTTGGGCGAAAATTATGAAAGAAAGATTTCACGCAAAAGATACTCGTTCTATGATGATGAGATTCCACGCGCAGACTGCCGGTTCAACATTAACGGCGCAACAGGTTGATAATAATATTGTCAGAGTGGCAGTTCAAACATTAGCCGCGGTTCTTGGCGGAACGCAATCGCTCCACACAAATTCACGTGATGAGGCACTTGCACTACCGACTGAAGAATCTGTTCGAGTAGCTCTCCGTACACAGCAAATTGTTGCATACGAAAGCGGCGTTACAAATACAATTGATCCTCTCGCGGGTTCTTATTATGTTGAGGCGATGACCGATCAAATAGAAAAAGAAGCGGTTGGGTATATTCAAAAAATAGATGCCCTCGGCGGAGCTGTGCAAGCAATTGAAAACGGTTATCAGCAGAGTGAAATTCAAAGAGCTGCTTATCAATTTGAAAAGGAAGTAGAATCGGGAAGAAGAATTATTGTCGGACAAAATAAATTTCAAACGGAAGAAGAAGTTCCAACGGGACTTTTGAAAATCAACATGAACGTTCAAGAGGAACAAATTAAATTTCTTGTTAGTATCCGTTCGGAAAGAAATAACGAGGCTGTGGCAGCAACTCTTTCAGCATTAAAAACAGCGGCTCAAAGCGATGCGAACTTAATGCCGCTTATTTTGGATTCCGTTCGAGTGTACGCGAGTGTTGGGGAAATATCCAATACGCTTAGAGAAGTTTTTGGAGAGTACAAAGAAACAGTCGTTATTTAATTACGAATTAGGAATGAGGAATTAGGAGTGAAAGAACCTACTAAAATAGAGCATATCGGTATAGCAGTTAAGAATCTTACCGAAGCAATTTCTTTTTACGAAAATGTTCTTGGACTGAAATGCTACGCAATTGAAGAAATTGAAGATCAAAAAGTGAAGACTGCGTTTTTTATTGTTGGGGAAACAAAAATTGAATTACTTGAAGCCACATCCGAAGATAGTCCGGTTGCAAAATTCATCGAGAAAAAAGGAGAAGGAATTCATCATATCGCTTTTGAGGTAAGTGGTTTAATTTATCTTCTTCCGGGATTGGAAAGCAAAGGGATTCAACTCATAGATAAACAACCTCGAAAAGGTGCAGAAGGAATGGACATCGCATTTCTTCATCCGAAATCTACATTTGGAGTTTTAACAGAACTTTGTGAAAAGTCAACCAGCATCTAAACTTCATCAGCATAAGTAGTCAACAAAGAGATCGCCCGGTCAACGGCGGCGTGGTTTCCCGTTAGTACAAGCCTATCGCTGGCTGCCAAACGGATGCTTCCTGACGGATTGGTAATCGTATTTCCCGCTCGCACAATAGCAATAATCGTAACATCAACCTTTGCTCGCAAATCAATTTCTTTAAGTGATTTTCCAACGATGATATTACCTTTGTCAACATAAAAAATCTCCGTCAACCCCTCGGCAAGAATTTCTTCAATATGATCAAGCGGATGTTTTTCTTCTTTTTCTTTCCGTAAAAATTGATACGATTCTCCCCGCAGAATTGAAACTTGTTTCATAATCACATTTAACGGGATATGATATTTCACTAATACTTTATTAAAAATTTGGAGTGAAGTCTCAAACTCCTCAGGGATCACTTCATCGGCATTGAACTTCTTTAATTCATCTATTTCACTAATATAACGCGTGCGAACGATCGCAAAAATTTTTGGATTCATCTGTTTTGCAAGCCGCAGCGATATTTTGGTTGATTCCGGCGCTGATATAGCAAAGACAATTACCTTCGCTTCGCCGATGTTTGCCGCCGCCAGGATTTCACGCTTGGTTACATCGCCGTAAAAAATATTTTCTCCCCTTTCTTTAAATCGTACTACAGTTTCAGGATTTAATTCGATGATAATATAAGGTATCCCCGTTTCTTTCAAAACTTTTGCCAAATTTTTTCCGTTTAAACCGAAACCGACAATAACTACGTGATCCTTTATTTTTATATTTCCGGAAACTACTTCTCTTTCCTTCCCTTTAAAAACAATTTTAGATAAAACAACATGTGCTGAAGAAATGAGTATCGGGGTACAGATCATCGTAAAAATTGATGCGGTAAGAAATGCGTTAAAATATTCTCCGCTGATTAAACCAAACTTCGCCCCCGACTGTGCAAGCACGAAAGAGAATTCTCCTATTTGCGCCAGACCAACGCCGGTGATTACCGCTATTCTCGGAGGGAATTTTACCCAAAGAACAACTGAGAAAATGATAATTGATTTTATAACAATGATTCCCAGAATCAACCCGATCAACTGTAAGGGAAAGGAAAGTAAAAATGAAATATTTAACAACAGCCCGATGGAGATAAAAAACAAACTATTAAATGCATCTTTGAAGGGAAGGATCTCGGCAATAATCTCATGGTTGAAGTCTGATTCAGCAAGAATAATTCCCGCGATGAATGCTCCGATGCTGAATGATAGACCCAGCGTTTCTGTAAGATATGCAGTCCCCAAAATCAAAAGTAAAATACCGATTGTGAAAACTTCGCGGATGCGGAGATTTGCTATTTGAAAAAGTATTTTCGGTATGAAAAATCTTGCTAAAAGGAGGATAACCGAAACTGCCCCGAAAGCGAAGAGTAGTTTCCAGATTATTTCTAAAATCGAAAGCTGCTCTTTGGCTCCAAGGATGGGTAGCATTATCATCATCGGAACAATGATGAGATCCTGAAAAATAAGTATTGCAACAGATATTTTCCCTTGAGGCGCATCAAGTTCGTTTTTATCTACAAGAATTTTTAAGACTATCGCGGTGCTGGAAAGACTGATCAACATTCCGAAGAAAACAGCGTGCGGAAGGCTGACGCCCATTATTGAAAAAAGAAAAGCCACCACAATAATGGTCATACCAACTTGCGCAGTTCCCGCATACAAAAAAAGCTTTTTCATTTTCACTAATTTTCCGAGCGAAAATTCCAACCCGATGGTAAACATCAACAGGATAACGCCAATTTCTGCCATTGTTTCAATATGCTCTGACGAGGCGATAAGTTTTAATCCATACGGACCAATAACCACTCCGGCAATAAGAAAACCAATAATGCTCGGCATCTTCAGTTTTTTAAAAAGAAAAATGATCGGAATTGCAACCGAAAGAATAATGACGATTTCTTTTATGAAAAGATATTTTTCCATAACCAAAAATAAAAAAATATTCATAGCATCAAATAAAATTTCCTCCCGGGCGTTTTTTCAATTCTCTAAGTTTGTCTAAATTAACCAAGAATAATAAAAGGATTATCCATGAAGCATCAACTCGTCCATGAAAAAATTAAACAGGCGGTAGAAATACTGAACGAAAAAAATATAGACGCATGGCTGATATTCGTACGCGAAAGCGCCACCATGCGCGATCCTTCATTGGAACTTGTCGTCGGGACAAACTGCACATGGCAATCAGCATTTATTATTAACCGGAACGGAGAGACAGCTGCTATTCTCGGATCGCTCGATGTGCCGAATATGAAAACTGTCGGTACCTATAAAAAGGTAATCGGATTTGTTCAATCAGTTAAAGAACCACTGCTTGAATATCTTAAAAATTATGATCCCCAAAAAATCGCTTTGAACTATTCGCTCCACGCTAATCTTGCCGATGGATTAACTCATGGAATGTTCCTTGCACTTTCCGGATATTTAAGAGATACTCCTTATTTGAAACGATTCGTCTCTTCTGAAGAAATAATAGCCGCATTGCGCGGAAGAAAATCTGCTTCTGAAATTGAAATGATGAAAGTCTGCGTACGCGAGACTGAAAGAATTTTTGATGAAGTCACTCAATTTTTACAACCGGGAAAATCTGAAAAGGATGTTGCCGATTTCATAAAATCCAAAGTTATCGAGCGCGGTTTTGAATTATCCTGGGATGAAGACCATTGCCCTGCTGTTTTCACAGGACCTGATACTGCCGGCGCTCATTCAGGCCCAACTGATAGAGTGATTGAAAGAGGTCATATTCTCAACATTGATTTCGGCGTAAAGATAAACGGCTTCTGTTCCGATATGCAAAGAACGTGGTACATCGCAAATGAAAATGAAACTACCGTTCCGCCCGAAGTGCAGCGCGGATTTGATGTTTTATGCGAATCAATTAATCAAGCCGCAATAATGGTTAAACCCGGAATGCAAGGTTGTGAAATTGATGACGCCGCAAGAAATTTTATTACTCAAAACGGATTTGAAGAATATTTACACGGGCTCGGACACCAAGTTGGCAGGGATGCACACGACGGTGGAAGCGGTTTCTTCCCGCGCTGGGAACGCTACGGAAATCTTCCTTTTATCCCTATCGAAAAAGACCAGATTTATACTATTGAACCGCGGTTGATGGTTGAAGGACACGGCATTGTTACAATGGAAGAAGAGATCGTAGTTACTGAAAACGGATACGAGTATCTTTCGCATCCGCAAAAGTCTTTATGGATTATTAAGTGAGTTTAAAGTAATAATTGCTCATAAGGTCAACTTATTAAAGGAGAACTTAATATCGAATAATGAACACGGAACACCGAATAATGAAGTTTACTCCGGGATGTGTAAAGTAAAGCTGGAGATAAAAGAATGATTGAGCGTAATGACCTTATTGTCCCAATTCATAGGGATAATAAGAATTGAGTCTGCAAGAAAAAACTATGGAAGAAAAAAAATCAGTTTTTTTACCTCAACCCGGCATGCATTATTTCTTGTTCGGTATTCGATATTTTTTCATACACTCAATGTTAGAACTATTTTAATTAAAATACAGAAAGATTACCCTTAGCATGAAATTTTTCCTGGTCATTCTATTTCTTTCACTTTCAGTTTTCGGACAGCCGCAACTCGATAGTGTTATGAACCGGATAAAATATTTAGATGATGCGGCAAAAATTAAATTGATTAATGAATATTGTCTGAACATTCGTGGAAACGATCCTGCACTGGCTCTTAAGTTAGCTACTCATTCTCTTGAACTTGCCAAAAAAATTTTTAACTATCATTTTGAAGCTGAATCTGAAAATCTTATCGGGGTTATACAAAGAAATTTAGGTGATCATAATAAAGCGCTTGTGCATCACCTTCGCGCATTAAAAATTGCTGAAGAGGCAAAAGACTCCATCCAATTAGGTTTTAGTTACAACAACATCGGCGTGATCTACCGGCAGCGGAACAATCTTAATCTTGCGACGGAAAATGTTATTCACGCCCTTAGGGTTTTTGAGGCGATCAATTACCTCGACGGAACGGCTTTTGCGAATCTGACGATAGGAACGGTTTTTGTGCTTCAAAAGAACTATGCAAAAGCACTTACCTATTATAAATATTCGCTTAATATTCGCGAACTGCAGCATAACGAAAATGAGAAGGCGCGGACATTGGATCATATTGCCGCTGTCTATTTCTTAATGGACAAGTATGATGAAGCGCTTCAATCTTATCTCAATTTAGAAAAAATTTATCAAAAGAAAAACGACAAACGCGGGCTTGGCGATTGCTGGATCGGAATAGGGAAAATTTACTCCGTTAAAAAGAATGACCCGAAAGCCATAGAATATTTTACTAAAGCTTTGAATAATTTCCGGGAGTTGGATTATAAAGAAGAGATGATCATTGCCGGTCAAAATCTTGGTTTAGCATATACAAAAATAAATAACCCGGCAGCCGGATATCCATTTCTTAAATCTGCGCTTGCGATGGCTCATAAAATTAAATCTCCTAAATTGATCAGCGAATCGTTGCGCTTTACGTCTGAATACTATGAACTCTTAAAACGGTATGATTCAGCATTCGTCTATTTAAAACAACATCATACCATTAAGGATTCAATCAGCGAGGCAGAAAATTTTTCTAAATTAACCAGTATAGGAACGCTCTATCAATCCGAAAAAAAAGAGCGCGAGAATAGGATTTTATTGCAGGAGGTTGAGGGACAAAAGCGTCAGTCAACTTATCTTTTCCTCATTGCTCTCCTTATTCTAAGCCTTGCTGCCGGGTTGGTGATGAAAAATAGAATACTTAAAAAAATTAACAAAGAGTTAAAAGAACTGCACGCAATGAAAGATACTTTTTTTAGAATTATTGCCCACGATCTGCGCGCTCCCTTTAATGCTATCTTTGGTCTCACCGATATTTTGTTGGAAGATTTTCAATCTTTATCTGAAAAAGAAAAAATTCAATTCATTGAGCATATCTCAACTGCTTCCAAACAAAGTTATCAACTGCTCGAAAATTTACTTCTTTGGGCACGTTCAAACACGGGAAGAATGGAATTTAACCCCCAAGAATATCAACTTAAAAAACTTTTTGATGAAACCGTTGAGCTGCTTGAACCCACCGCAAAGAACAAAAACATCAAACTGCTGACGGAAATTCCAGAAGCAATTCATCTTTCTGCCGATAATGAAATGCTCAAAACTGTTTTTCGCAATCTCATTTCAAACAGTATAAAATTTTCAAATGAAGAAGAAGGAATTATCAAAGTTTTTGCTGAAGCAAAAGAAAAGAAAATTAAAATAGAAATTTCCGATAACGGTGTGGGTATGCCTGAGAAAGTACAGCAAAATCTTTTCAGAATTGATAAAACCACTTCAACAAAGGGAACAAAAGGCGAAAAAGGAACCGGGCTGGGGTTGCTGCTGTGTAAAGAATTTGTTGATAAGCATAACGGATCAATCACGGTTGAAAGTAAACTGAACGAAGGAACGAAGTTTATTATTGAATTGCCGGTAATATAAATATTGATTTTAAAAACAAACCCTCTGGCATTTCAAAAACACCGGAGGGTTCAACTAAATTATTCTGACTTCTGACTTCTATTTCATTAGGATAAGTTTCTTTGTTTGATTAAATGAACCTGCTTCTATTTTGTAAAAATACATTCCGCTTGCAAGCTGCTTTCCACTTATTGTAAACTGTGCATTGTAACTTCCAGGTTCTTTCCATTCATTTACAAGTACTGCTATTTCATTACCGAGAACATCGTAAACTTTTAGGGTTACGAAACTATTTGCGGGTATTTGATAACTTATTTGTGTGCTTGGGTTGAAGGGGTTGGGGTGGTTTTGAGCCAAAGAAAAAGAGAAATCATTTTCAAGTTTTTTATCTTCTTGACCGACTGATTTATTCATCCATTCATTCACAGCTTTGGAAACTGAATTTGAGGGAATTGATTCTTGAGGGACATGATCATATATCGCTGTAACATAATAAGAGACATAAGTTTTTGTGTTGCCTATGGAATAAAGAAATTCAGATCCATCCGTAAAAGAAGTGACTGTTGATGACGCTGTGCCAATCAAAGTATAACTACCACCGCTTCTTCGTTTATAAATGTTATAAGAATAAACCGTAGAATTACCAATATTATCAGTAAACTTAGCCCAAATTAATTTAGGATGATTATTCACAGAAGTACAAATAAGCGTTTTAGACCAGTCAGTATACCCGTGAACAGAGACTTGATTTGAAGAATATAAATAGTTTGACCCATTGAACGCTTTTATTTTATATGTTATTGTGGAGTGATCGGTTAAATTATTCGTTTCCAGTTCAGTAACCGCCTGATCATTAAAATTTAAATTGGCACTGGTAACATTGGCTATTTCTTGAAAATCCGTTTCATTTGCAGGATCATTTTCTGGGGTATAAGCACGACACATTTGATAACCGGTGATATTTTGATAATCCGGATTCGTTTCCCAAATTAGCGTAGGGTTATTGTTTATTGAGTAAACTCTAAGATTATTTGTGCTATAGTTTTGAAAGCCATTTGTCACATTTATAGGAGGAATTTTTTGTTTGATTTCCCAGATTCTTAATTCATCACCACTATTTATTAAAACATAATTGCCCTGTTCATCTTTATAACTAAACATACCGGCACTCCCATCATATCTAAGGTAAAGATCGCAAGTACGCCCAGAATAGGGCACAGAGTTTTCTACACTCCACTCGCAATCTCTATAATCTATATAAAAGACCGAGTTATTTAGGCTATTGCTTACCTTATAAAACCCGAATCCAAATACTGGGTTACCAACATCAATACTTGAAATAAAATGCCAACCTATAAGGTAACCTGTATAATTTCCAACTACTGTTTGATCCGAATATTTAAAATTTGGATCGTTAGTAAGGGAATGATTTTCTTCCCAGATAGTGCTTCTAGTTTCTAATCTAACAGTGAGGGTATTCCCAGTAGAATTCATTGTGTTAAGATAGAGTTCAAGAATTCCACCAGTTGTGTTATACTGTGCAAAAATATAATTGCTAAAAAAGTTAATTAGAATAAAATATTTTATTAAAATCTTCATTTTTTTTACTCTTTGTTTTACTGAATTAAAAAAATTTCTCTGCTTCGCCAAGCTGGGAATATTAGTCTTGAGTTAAGAATTGCAGGGGATCCGCCAACCTGTCCGGAAATCCCTACAGGAAAATTATTTTCCCAGACTAACGCGCCGTTTGAATTAAATGCTTTTATTGTGATAAATAGTTGATCATGAATTGATGACCCAGCATATACCATTCCTTCTGCGTCACAAACTAACGGACAATCGGCGATACCTGGGAGGAGTTGTTTCCATCGCAATTTGCCCTGATAATCAACACTATACAAAGAATCGAAAGCAAAATATATGTTGCCGTTTTTATCAATCGTCGGTGAATTTGCGACTATTCCATCTTCTAGAATATTTTTATGAATATAAACCCAACGCACTGTTCCATCCGGTTTTAATGAGTACAGTGCAGGTTGCTCTCCACTACTTGAATCTGTTTTGGTTAATAGGTAAATATTTCCTTGAGCGTCAACCATTGGTTCTCTCCGACTAAGATGGTTTCCAAACCCCCATTTGACTTGCCTTTGGGATATGTCAATTGCAAGTAGTGCCGGATTAAAACCCGCAGTGTATAACGTTTTCCCATCTGGAGAAAAAACTAATCCTGTATAAGAAGACCACATAAAACGAGAATCAGTAAGAGACCATAATAGTTGCCCTTGAGAGGAAAGAACAACAAGTGTTGAACCTGCATCGACAAAATAAAGATTTCCAACTTTGTCAATTGCCAAAGTTTTTTGCCATATTTTCTTACTGTTTTTATATGTCCAAATCATTGTTCCTACACCATCATAACAAGAAACCCGACCTGTCAGTGGAGTTACGACAAAAATATTTCCATTTGAAGAAACAAGCGGAGTTGAAAAGATTTCATACCCAAGTGTATCTATCAATCTTTGCCAGTTTAATTGTCCATTGAGTTTATACGAAAAAATATTTGCCATAGTCGCAAAATAAATTGATGAATCTTTCCCAATTGAAACTCCGCTTTCTTGCCAGGTTGTTGGAATTACGATGTAGTTAGTACCTGATTTAGGTCCAACAAAAATACTTCTTCCGGTATTTTGCGGGTCATGGTGATTCATCGGCCAGGGAGAATCAGCTAAAGATGTCCAAGGGATATCTTGTTGATATCCTTCCGGTAATGGTGTATCCGGCGGGTTGGTGGCTTTCTCTTTGCATGAGTAAAAAATTATCATGCTTATAAGTAAACTTGTTACAATTATGTTTTTCAAGAGTTTCTCCTTTTATTTATTTGCTATCTTTAAGCACTCTCACATTAACCCGCACATAATTCATACGGCTCCAGGTATTAATTATTTTGTTCTAAGGCAAAAGTACAACTTCATTATTTAAATATCAATACAATTTAAAAAATAAAACCTCCGGCGTTTTCAAAACGCCGGAGAAATTATGTTTAAAAAGCAAAAAGGGAAACCTTTCCGTAAATTAGCAGGAACTAATTAAAAACGGTAAAGGAGTCCCTTATGCAAACGGAAAATAAAGAAATAGATTTTCGTAACAAAACCATTTATGCCGGAATAGATGTCCACAAAACAAAATGGGTAGTAACTCTTAGGATGGAACATTTAGAATTAAAAACATTTTCAATGGAACCCTCAGTAGAAGGCTTGGTCGGTCATCTAAAGAAGCGATATCCGGGCGCATCATATTCCAGTGTTTACGAAGCAGGACAAAGCGGTTTCTGGATTGACCGGCAACTGAAAAGACTTGGTGTAGCCAATATGATTGTTAACCCTGCAGATATCCCAACAACGGGAAGAGAGAAAGATAAAAAAAATGATTACCGTGACTCACGAAAATTAGCCCGTGAATTAGAGAACCATACTATGCGAGGAATATACGTTCCTTGTGAATCGCAAGAAGCATTGCGTTCATTATGCAGGATCAGAAGCCAATTTGTAGGAGAAAAAGCAAGACTGAAAAACAGAATAAAATGTTTCTTAGCCTATTACGGGAAACCATTTCCCGGGAAGAACACCCGGCAATGGTCGGAGCGGTTGCTGACCACGGTTGGGGAGATTCGTTACCCATCCTCCATAAGCAACGAATGCATGGGATTATATTTAGATCAAATAGTACTGCTCCAACAAAAAGTAAAAGCAATTGAGCAGATGATAAAAGAAAAGGCTGAAGAACTAGGTGTTCTGAGAACCGTTGAAAGACTGCAAACCATTCCCGGGATAGGTTTTGTTTCGGCAATAACGATTTATACTGAACTCTCGGATATAACAAGATTTCAGAAATTAGATCAACTGTGCAGTTATATTGGATTGGTTCCCTCGACAAGTTCTTCCGGCGAAAAAGAAAGAGTTAAGGGTATCTCCTTACGGCAGAAAAAATATCTCAAGAGTATTATTATTGAAGCGTCATGGATGGCGTTACGGAAAGACCCGGCATTAACGCTCAGCTATTCGCACTTGCTAAGCAGAATGCAAAGCCAAAAAGCAATTATTAAAATAGCAAAGAAAGTATTAAACAGAATACGGTATGTCTGGATTCATGATACAGACTATCAACTTTCGGTAGTTAGATAAATCAGTGTTAATAAAAAATCGATTTCAGTGGTATTGACCGTTGTACAAACCTTGCAAACCTGTATTGCATGTCGGAGATTGCGGCAGTACACATATAATAATGTAATATATTTCTTGCAGCATCACATGTTGAACGACTGCTTATAACAGGATGATTTTTTATACTGATTTGATACTACTTGGCGTTACAAAGTACGGAAAGGAATCTACAATAATTTTCACGAGCCTTCAGCCCGAGCTCTTTTTATTGGCTCTGGCTTCGTCTCGTGAAAATTATATAAGGATTTTGATTCTCCTATTGACTTTTAACATAACAGGTTTTATTCAATTTATCTTCTACTGCGAACTGCCGACAGAAGACCACCGACTGAATACTGTTTACTTCATCAGCTTTTCATTTGCTTCAACCACCGCAATAGCAGCCATATCAACAATGTGTTCTATCTCCGCGCCTTTCTGCAAAACGTGAACCGGTTTGCTCAACCCCATAATGATCGGTCCGATAACTTCCGCGCCGCCGATTCTCCATAAAAGTTTGTAAGCAATATTTCCGGCATCCAAATTCGGGAAGATGAGAACATTTGCTCTTCCTTTTAAATTTGAGAACGGGAAATATTCTTGTAATTCTTCTTGGACGACAGCTGCGTCAACCTGCATTTCGCCGTCAACATTCATTTCGGGATATTTCTGCTTCATCATTTCAACGGCAGCCCTGACTTTGTTGGACTGTGGATAGGGAGCCGAACCAAAATTACTAAATGAAAGCATTGCAATATTCGGGACCATATTAAACCGTTGAGCAGTTTTAGCCGAGAGATATGCAATTTCAACTAATTCTTCTGCCGAAGGATCAACGTTAACGGTAGTATCGGCAAAGAAATAAACATCTTTTTTAGCAAGTACAATATACATTCCCGAGACTCTACGAACTCCTTCAGCCGTGTGAATAATTTCCAGCGCAGGCTTTATGGTATGAGGGTATGAAGTGGTTAATCCTGAAATCATTCCATCGGCATCACCCATACGAACCATCATTGCGCCGAAGTAATTTCCTGTGCGGATCATTCTGTCGGCAGATAATTTTGAAACTCCACGGCGTTGTCGAAGTTTATAATATTCTTCCGCATATGCTTCAATCTTTTCATATTCAAGGGGGTCAATAATTGTAAAAGAAGTGCTGTCAATGTGAGATTCTTCAATCACTGCTTGAATTTCTTTTTTATTTCCAAGGAGAATTGGATAAGCGATTTTTTCATCAACCAACGTTTGAGCGGCTTTCAAAATTTTTACTTGATTGCCTTCCGGGAAAACGATCCTTCTTGGATTTGATTTTGCTTTTTCGATGGTGCGGCGGATAATTTCTTTTGATAACCCTTGACGTTCGCGAAGCTGATCTTTGTAGGCATCCCAATCGGTAATAGGAAATTTTGCAACGCCGGTTTCAATTGCTGCCCTTGCAACTGCCGGGGCAACATAGGTTAGCACACGCGGATCGAACGGTTTGGGAATGATATAATCACGTCCGAACTCAATCGATTTACCACCGTAAGCCCGCAAGACTACATCGGGGACTTCTTCTCTTGCTAATTTAGCAAGAGCTTTTGAAGCGGCAAGTTTCATTTCGTCATTAATTCCAGTTGCACGAACATCCAATGCGCCGCGGAAAATAAATGGGAAACCAAGAACGTTGTTGACTTGATTAGGTTTGTCTGATCGTCCGGTAGCAACAATAACATCCTTGCGTGCGGCTTTTGCATCCTCGTAACTTATTTCCGGAATCGGATTTGCAAGAGCAAATACTACCGGGTCGTCTGCCATCGAACGGACCATATCTTTAGAGACACAATTGGCAACAGATAATCCGACAAAGACATCAGCGCCAATCAAGGCTTCTGCGAGTGTTCTCATTTTTGTATCCATAGCATACACTTCTTTAAATTCGTTCATCCCTTCTTTTCGACCTTTAAAAATTACCCCTTTACTGTCGCACATTATAATATTTTCTTTTTTCGCCCCGAGTTTCACATAAAGATTGGCACAAGCGTTAGCCGCAGCTCCGGCACCGTTGAAAACAATTTTTATTTTTGCTAAATCTTTTTTTGCCATTTCGCATGCGTTAAGAAGTGCCGCTCCGCTTATGATCGCGGTACCGTGCTGATCATCGTGAAAAACCGGGATCTTCATGGTTTTCTTTAATTCTTCCTCGATATAAAAACATTCCGGTGCTTTGATATCTTCAAGATTAATGCCGCCGAAAGTTGGTTCAAGCAATTGAACCGTACGGATTACTTCTTTCGGATCCAGGGTATCTAATTCGATATCAAAGACATCTATATCTGCAAAACGTTTAAAGAGAACGCCTTTCCCTTCCATCACGGGTTTTCCGGCTAAAGCGCCAATGTTGCCTAAACCAAGTACCGCTGTGCCGTTACTAATTACAGCAACTAAATTTCCTTTTGCTGTGTACTCGTAAGCAAGTTCTGGATTTTTTTCAATTTCTAAACATGGGTCTGCAACTCCCGGTGTGTAGGCTAAAGAGAGATCGCGCTGCGTTTGACAGGGCTTTGAAGCGATGACTTCAATCTTTCCTTTTCTACCGGTGCTGTGATAATCAAGAGCATCTTGTTTGGTAATTTTCATGGTGAGTCCTTAAAGATTTGTTTGAGTTGTGAACGTGTAAAAGTTCTTTTTTCATAGAAGAAAATTACAAAAATCTTCGCGAAGGAAGAAAAATAATTTGTTTGTTGGTTGTTGTTAGTAGATAGTTGAATGTTGAAGCAAGCTCTTTTGTTCATATTTTAAGATTAATTTTATCCATAGTCCCTCTACTTCTCATTACAAGAATGAACGGCAGGATTAAAAAATTTCAAAACTGTAATTCTCAAACAGTATGCGCTACAGATAGCTTAGAAGATTCATTTTTTCTTTAAGACGATTGTATGGAGGTTAAATAAAAAACCTCTTTTCGATAAGATGACTTCACCTATTTTAAATTCTTCCATCTTTTTAATCGTTTCTAAAAATTCATTCAAACCAAACTGATGAGGATGAAGAATATCTAATTGGAGTGTTTTGAAAAGCGGACGTAAAAATAGCATTGAGTGTGTATCAACACTTATTACAAGAAAACCTTCCGGCGCCAAAAGATGTGCGAGGATTTGCAGAGAATTTTCAACATCAATAAAATGGTTTATAGCATTCAGACAAAAAATTAGATCGTATTTTTGGGGAGTGCTAAACCCTTCAATCGGTGTCGTATAAAAGGTTACATTTTTATAGAGTTTTTTTGTAAAATGAGGGATATGCGTTTCATATTTATCAAAGAGCGGATCAATTGCATCAATTTTATTTTTGTCCCATAGAATAAATATCCCGGCAGGACCAGCACCCACATCAAGTATTTTTGTCTTTTCGTTGATTTCGATTTCAGTAGACAATTGCCCAAGAAAAGAACTCCAGTATTTCTTCTTCGACAAAAGATACTCCTCCGGATTTTTATGCTGAAGGTATTTTCTCCACCACCTAATTTCAAAATATTGTGCAACCTTCCATCTTTTTGTCAACTTCATTATTAACCTTGAATGAATATTAATTAAACTTTAGACCAGACTGACCCGAATCGTAAGGTGCTCGAGCGTATGCTTTCCATTTTCAATTTTAATTTCTTTCACTATACGAAGAGCATCCACAACACGTAATCAAGGACAAGGATTGAAGCGGCTGAAAGAACAAATGCGCGTATGGTTGAAAGTCCAACTCCTTCCGCACCCCCTTCCGTGCGTAACCCGATGTGGCATCCAAGCAAGGCTGTTGCACCGCCGAAGAAAATAGTTTTTATTAACCCGTAGATAAAATCCGACATGAGAAAGTATCGTTTAACCGAGCCGAAAAAAACTGCCGACGATACGTTCATAAAAAAATTAGAGACAAAATAAGCTCCGATAACCGCAATAAAATTTGCGAAGATAACAATAAGAGGCATCATAATAATTGAGGCAAGAAACCGCGGCATTGCTAAATACCGCACCGGACTTATTGCCATACTTTCGAGCGCATCAATCTGTTCGGTAACTTTCATCGTTCCCAATTCAGCAGCAATTGACGCCCCGACTCTTCCTGCTATGATGATACCTGTAAGCACCGGACCGAGTTCCGTAATAATTGCCCGGCTCGTTGCGGCGCCGAGAAACGAGAGTGGCGCAATTCCTTTTAATTGATACGCAGCCTGCCACGCAGCAACCGCACCGGTAAAAACCGCTACGATTGAAACTAACGGGAGTGAATTCACCCCGATGTGTTCCATCTGAAAAAGGATAAGTTTTCGGCTTTTTATCAGTTTAGAAAAACTTTTTATAATACCGATAAAAAGTTTCGATATTTCACCAACTTCTTGTAAAACATTACTTGTTTTATTTCCAATTTTTCCAACAAAGGTAACCGGGAACGTGTTTTCCATTTATTTCACTTCGTGATTTCTTTTTTCAATTGCAATATAAACAATTTCAAAAAGCGAATAAATTTTTCTTTCTTTTGGATACAGCACTCCGATTCTCTATTTTTTCAGAGAAACTTTTAATAATTAGGAATCGAGAATTAGGAATTAGGAAAAAAGTTGACCAAAACAACTATGTTTGATATCCCAAGGCAAACTACCGAACGGGCAATTTTAATTGGATTGCGAACGAAAGAGGTAACACGGGAAATTTTAATTGAACAGCTTCAGGAATTGGAAGAACTTGCTTCTACTGCCGGAGCTGATACAATACTGAAAGTTTCGCAGGATCGCATCACACCCGACAGGGCGCTTTATCTTGGAAAAGGAAAAGTTGAAGAATTAGCTCAGCTTGCCGATTTGAACGATATAGATATTATTATCTTTAACGATGATCTGTCCCCAATGCAGGTGCGAAACCTAGAAAAAATGCTCTCAAAAAAAATTGTTGACCGGAGCGGGTTGATCCTGGATATTTTCGCTTCGCATGCAAAAACAAAAGAAGCGAAAACGCAGGTTGAACTTGCTCAACTGCAATATTTACTTCCACGACTAACACGCGCATGGACGCATCTTTCAAAACAGTTCGGCGGTATTGGAACGAAAGGTCCCGGTGAAACACAAATTGAAACCGATCGTAGAATTATCCGTACACGAATCAGTACATTAAAAGAGAAACTGCTTAAAATTGAATCGCAGAAACAAACGCAAACACATCAACGAAAAGATTTTTTCCGCGTCTCGCTTGTGGGTTATACTAATGCCGGGAAATCAACCTTATTTAATTTGATTACGAATGCGGAAGTTAAAGCAGAAGATAAACTTTTTGCCACGCTTGATTCAACAACCAAGTCATTTGAAGTTGATAAAACAAATAAAATCCTTCTCAGCGATACGGTTGGATTTATCCGTAAACTCCCCGCTCACCTGATTGCTTCATTTAAAAGCACGTTAAATGAAGTTGCCCAGGCTGACCTCATTCTGCACGTTATTGATCTCTCGCATCCCTATTTTAAAGACCATATCCAGGTTGTTGATCAGACTTTAAAAGAACTGCATTGTGAGACCAAACCGCAAATTAAAGTTTTCAACAAAGTTGACCTGGTACAAGACCGGTCAAGCTTGACTGAATTGAAAAATGTTTATGTACATTCGGTTGTCATTTCGGCTGAGCGGGGAATAAATATTTCTTCACTCCTGGAAATGATTAAAGGAAGTATCACCGAGCTACACGTTGAAGAATCTATCAGACTAAAAATATCGGAAGCAAGAGTAATTTCGATGATCCATTCACTTTCCGAAGTTCTTTCTATAAAATATGCTCAGAAGTTTGTAAGCATCACGTATCGAGCTACAAAAGAAAATTCAAATAAAATCAGGAAAATGATCAATGGCTGAAAAAATTCTCGCTCTTGACGGAAATTCACTTTCAATAAATGATATCGAAAAATTTGTTGAACAAAATCTTAAAGTGAAAGTGAAAGCTTCCGCGCTAAAGAAAATGATTCAATCAAGAAAACTTGTTGAGGAATGGATTTCAAAAGATGCTATTATTTACGGCGTAACAACCGGTTTCGGTGAGTTCAGCAATGTGAATATTTCTCATAACGATCTGGAACAACTGCAGGAAAATTTGATTGTTAGTCATGCCGTCGGATGTGGCGATCCTCTTCCTCCGTTCATCGTTAAAATAATGATGCTGCTTCGCATCAATGCGCTTGCAAAAGGGAACTCCGGCATTCGCCCGGAAACGGTTCAATTGTTAGTTGAAATGATGAATAATAATATTATTCCCGTTGTACCCTCGCAAGGTTCGGTTGGTTCAAGCGGAGATTTAGTTCAGCTTTCACATCTCGTTCTTGCAATGATCGGCAAAGGGAAAGTGCAACTTATAAAAAATGTGTTTGATGAATATGCCGGACAAACAAAAATAATTTCATCTAAACTTGCACTGAAAAATTTTGGACTGCAGCCTGTAAAACTTCAGGCAAAAGAAGGCTTGGCTTTAATTAACGGAACGCAGATGATGACCTCGTTCGCCGCATTTCTTTCTGCCCGTTCGATCAAACTAAAAAAAATTGCAGACATCGCCGCAGCTTTATCACACGAAGCACTACGCGCAACCGACAAAGCTTTCGATAAAAGGCTCCATCAATTACGACCGTATAAAGGACAGATTGAGACCGCGGAAAATATTCTTTCACTAATCGAAGGAAGTGAAATAAGATCCTCGCATTTAAAGAATGATACACGAGTTCAGGATGCTTATTCCATCCGCTGTGTTCCGCAAATACACGGCGCTTCAAAAGATGCAATTGATTACGTTGCATCTCGTGTTGCCATTGAGATAAATTCTGCCAATGATAATCCCTTGATCTTCCCTGAAACAAAAGAGCATATTGAAGGAGGAAATTTTCACGGGCAGCCAATGGCGCTGGCAATGGACTTTTTAGCGATCGCTCTTTCCGAACTTGCAAATGTTTCAGAAAGAAGAACTGAAAGATTAGTCAATGGGGCGTTAAGTCAAGGACTGCCTCGCTTTCTTACAAAACACGGTGGTATTAATTCGGGAATGATGATCGCACAATACACGGCTGCGAGTTTGGTCTCGGAAAATAAAGTCCTGGCACATCCGGCAAGTGTGGACTCAATTCCAACATCTGCAAATCAAGAAGACCATAATTCGATGGGTTCAATTGCAGCACAAAAATGTTACCGGATTATGTTGAATCTTGAGAATGTATTGGCGATAGAGTTAATGGCTTCGGCGCAGGGATTGGAATTTCTTAAACCATTAAAACCGGGAAGAGGAACATCAGTGGCATACAATGAAATTAGAAAAGCAGTTCAGCCGTTGAAGAATGACAGATTCCTCTATGATGATATTAAAAAAATTAATGTGCTGATCAAAAAGGATATGCTGTTGAATGCAGTTGAAAAAATTGTGAAGTTATCCTAATTCGTAATTCCTCATTCCTAATTATTTAAAAGTCATCCCGGATCAACAGCAAAATTGCGGTTTGAGAAACGATAAAATATTTTTCATGGTCGTACTCAATTTCGTAGGCATCCTTTTTAAGAAAGATCGCCAAATCCCCTTCCTTAACTTGCAGAGGAATGTACTTTACTTTTTCTTTTTGTTCTTTCCATGGTTCGTCGTCTGCAGGCATTCCGATCGCATATCCCGGTCCAATTTTTATCACATATCCGCTCTGGATATTTTCTTTTTCTTTTACACCAGGCGGAAGATATAATCCGGAAGTGGTTTTCCCAGATTCTTCTTCCGGTTTAATTAAAAGTTTATCGCCGATAACTATCAGCTTGTTGATATTTCTCAAGAGTAGTTCCTTGTTTAAAAGAATTCATCAATTTTACTTCACAAAATTAGTGAATTATGAGGTAATTTTGCATTTTAAAGAAAACCGTTGAAAATATTTTGAATCTCGACAGAGAGTTTTTCATCACATTAAACAAAATCAAAAACAATAGGTGAATCTCATGAAAAAAAATGTTGGCTCAGTGGATCGTGTTCTTAGGATTGTTCTCGGAGTTGTAATAGTAGCTCTCGGTCTATATTATCAAAGTTGGTGGGGAGTATTGGGAATTATCCCTTTGTTCACCGCTTCCATCAGCAGCTGCCCGTTATATATGCCATTTGGTATTTCTACTTGCAAAACAAAAGAAACCGAAAAATAAATTTCACCCAAAAATTTTCGTGAGGCTGTAGTTCAATGATTTTAGTTGTGACATTACACAACAAAAGCACTACAGCCCCTTTTGTATTAAACTTTTCTTGCTATTCACCCCATCTTCTTATAATTTCAAAACAGAAGATTTTTCTATTCCTATTAAAATTAATAAATACTTCTATTATTAAACGGGGAAACCATGATTACTTTTTCCCGGCAAACCTATTTTGTTAAAATTTGGGTTTTCGCTTTTATCTCTGTTTTCACTTTTTCATCTCTTTCCATTCTTGCGCAGAATGGAAGCTTAGCCAAATATTAACGCTTTGAAAAAGAGACCGTATTCATCAATAAACTAGATAAGAACGGTGCCGTTTATTGTGAAGAAGTGAAAAGTACTAATTCACTGCTGAGCACTAGGGCTACTATAACAAAGCTACATCTTCTTCCTTCATTAAATGATCAAAAATCTTTGCGAGGGTTGAAGATCATTTTACGCGCAACAGATCAGCTGATGAAAAACCCGGATGCTGTTTTAGCATTCAGAAGAGCCGCGGCACGCTGGGAACGCGTTATTACCACTCCGATCACTACAGTGATCGATGTTGATTACGGCATACAAGGATTTGGTGTCTTCTTTCCTCCTGAAGTACTCGGGTCATCTTGGCCAACAGGGTATTATGCTCAACTCGACGATCTTGGGTATGCTCTTGTTCCCGATATTGTTCAACACTTAAAAGATGTAAAACCATCTGACCCGCAGCTAAACGCTCTTTATGATGCTATTCCATTTCCGACTCATTCAACTTTACAGACTGATTTTGGAATAGCAGTCGGCACATTAACTAATTTACAAGCGCTCGGATTTATTGAGGCCGAGGTTAGCGCCAATCCAAATGTTAATCCTTTTGGAAGTGTTCCGGCAATCGCGTTTAATTCTCTGTTCCCGTTTGATTTGGACCCTTCTGATGGCATTGCTTCCACTCAATATGATTTCGACGCAGTTTGTACCCATGAAATTGGTCATGCTTTAGGTTTTTTTATGGCAACCACTTTTGTAACCCATCTCTTTATGGAAGAATTTTATTCCCCTTGGGATCTGTTCCGCGTTCGTCCCGACGCAGTTGAACCGGGAAGTTTAGTGGAATTTTCAACTGCACCAAGAGTTACTACAGCCGGACCAGTAAATTCTGTAACTTGGGCTACTGAAGGAGGCAAAACATATTTGTACAGTACTCATGTTTTCTTCGATGGTCTAGCAGAGGTTGAGCTTTCAACTGCAACGGGTGCAAGATTAAATGGAGATGGACAGCAATCCTCGCACTGGCGTGATGATGATCTTCGTCCACCATCCTTGGGTGCAAATAGATGGATAGGTATTATGGACCCAACTTTGGCTGCAGGTACAAGATTACAGATCAATAATCAAGATTTAAGAATGCTTGAAGTTAATGGCATCGATTATGATTTCAAATATGCCTCAATGCGAATAGTAAACGCGCTTGATACCTTAGATTTGGATAACAGAACCGACACATTAAAATTCGGAAATGTAGAAATGAATACTCAGAAACAAATTCAATTACAGTTTACCAATTTAAGTTTAGATAATCCTCTCGTTTATGAATTTGAATTTATTTTAAATGATGTTCAACCCACAGATGCTTCTATTACGTTTAGCGGAAATGCAGGAACCATTGCAGCCGGACAAGTCTGGCGCAGTAACTTTAACCGTTGCAAACGCAATCAAACCGGGTTCGTTTTTGGGAATTATAAGAATCCATACGAACGATGCGAACAAATTAGTTGTTGATATTCCTTTTGAACATAACACCGGCGGCGCTTTGGCTCCTAAACTTAACTCTTCTCCTAATATTTTAGCGAATTTCTCTTTTGCCGCTAAAGAGGAAATCGGATCAAAAACAAAAACTATTACGCTGAGCAACCTCGGCAATATTCCGCTTAAATATAGAATTCTTACCGCTCTCTCTGCAAAAGTAATAAACCTACAGGTCTTTTGAAGTCAGAATACAAGGGCTCTAATCTTGAACAATTCTATGGAAGTGCTGCTTCAGTCCAAACTTATACTCTTACAAATGATTTTGAATCAGGGTCCGGTGGATTCACTCAAGTAAGCGATGCGCCACATGGTTGGCAGAGAACTGTTCTTGGTCCAGCCACCCTAGACGGTCACTCTAAACCCAAAGTGGTTCATTTTGGTAAAGAAGTAAATGGAATTCCGACTGATGATAGTTTGAAAACAGGAACTTTCTTCACCCCAAAATTTGATTTTTCTAAAGTCCTGCCACATGATGTAGTTTCCATTTCGTTCAATTATTTCAACAAATCCGAAGTAGGGTTTGATTTTGTTTATTTCAGTGTCTCACTTAATAATGGAAAGACATGGCAAGAATTAGCCTCTTCAAATAAAGGAATTCTAAAAGAACAATCAACCGTTTGGGAAACTGTTTTGCTTCAGTTCCCGGATTTGTCCGGTAATGCTGATTCTGTTCAATTCGCTTTCCAATTTAACAGTGATGAGTTGGTTGTTCATCAGGGATTTTTTGTAGATGATTTTGAAATAGCTACTCTCCCCGGCTAAACTTCAATTTATACTTCCGTTCGAAGTGGAGAACTAACTACGTTGAATGCCTCTAAAAGTGTTGATGTTACGGTGAATGGAGCGGTTCTCTCACCCGGTTTTTACAACGGCGGAATAACGATCATCTCAAATGATTATAAAAATGCTAATCTAACAATTCCTTTTACCGTTAATTATGTCCTGCTAAATAAAGCCGTTAAAGGAACGCTTTATGCTTCTACAGGAAGAGGGTCAGGAAGTACCGGAAGAGTCATTAAACTTAATACGCAAACAGGTGAAGGCGCTGATGTTAGACCGACAGGCTTTACCACGATCAAAAGTATTTCTCTTAACCCGAACACCGGGGAACTTTTTGGGTTTAATTATTCGCTTGGCTTACCGACGTCTATAGTTAAAGTTGATGGCGAAAACGGGCAGGGACTTTACCAATTTAAAGCTCCTGTTAACTATCCGCCATGGCGTTTGACATATCCGGTAATCTTATCGGAGTTGCATCTACGCAACGGGTATATAAATTTGATCTTGCATCGGGTGACACTACATATTTAGTAACGTCGAAAATAAAGGTCGCGGCATTAGCCTTACAGCCTACTACAGAAGATGTTTGGGTTTCAATTGATGCGACAACCAACAACGACAGACTCTACAAAATAAATAAAGAGACCGGAGATACAATTTTTGTAGGTAATGCAGGAATTGGAAACAGTATCATAAGAGCCTTAGCGTTTGACGACAACGGAAATCTCTATGGAGTTTATGGCGAAGAAAATGTTGTTAGCTCATTTATTAAGATTGACAAATCCTCCGGTGCTGCCTCTACAGTTGGAACAACTAATTATAGAGGTGTTTTCGGTT
>Ga0210058_1000990_pt1 | contig 25988 bp, 20 predicted proteins | sample CryGeymeta201511_FD_183979 | JGI IMG/M metagenome (GOLD analysis project Ga0210058, IMG submission 183979) | Groundwater microbial communities from Crystal Geyser aquifers in Utah, USA - Crystal Geyser metaG 2015-11 (SPAdes) (version 2) | ecosystem: Environmental > Aquatic > Deep subsurface >...
TGTCGGTGCAGACGAAGAGAATGGCGTACATGGCGATGGGCGTAAAAAAAGCGACGCGCATTGCTGCAGGTCGCTGGGATCATGGTGGGAACTGAGAGATTCGAACTCTCGACCGACGGATTAAGAGTCCGCTGCTCTACCAACTGAGCTAAGTTCCCTTTTCTGGAGTGGCTTGGGCCACTGATCGAAGCGGCGAATTATAGCGAGGAAAATTTTCGTCTTGTCGCTTCGGCGCTCGCCACCAACCCGCTACATCAGCAAATGTTCACCCGCGTTGTCGCCCCCGAGCGTGACGTAGTTCACCTTGCGGATGTCCATCAGTTTTTTGCCGCCTGCGTAGCTGATGGAGCTTTGCACGTCCTGCTCCATCTCGATCAGCGTGGCGGCGAGTTGGCCCTTGATCGGCTCCAGGATGCGTTTGCCTTCGACGTGCTTGTACTCGCCCTTGTTGAAGTCGCTGGCCGAGCCGTAATATTCCTTGTACAGCTGGCCGTCGACCTCGACCGTGGTGCCTGGCGACTCCTCGTGCCCGGCAAACAGTGAGCCGATCATGACCATCGTCGCGCCAAAGCGCACGCTCTTGGCAATGTCGCCGTGGCTACGGATGCCGCCGTCGGCAATGATTGGCTTGGTGGCCACGCGGGCGCACCACTTGACAGCGCTGAGCTGCCAGCCGCCGGTGCCGAAGCCGGTTTTCAGCTTGGTGATGCAAACCTTGCCCGGGCCGACGCCCACCTTGGTGGCGTCCGCACCCCAGTTCTCCAGGTCAATTACCGCCTCGGGCGTGGCCACATTGCCGGCAATGATGAACGTGGTCGGTATTTTTTCGCGCAGGGTGGCAATCATCGCCTTGACCGTGTCGGCGTGGCCGTGCGCGATATCGATGGTGATGTAGTCAGGCGTCAGCCCGAGCGCCACCAACCGGTCAACGGTGGCGTAGTCGGGTTGTTTGACGCCCAGCGAGATCGACGCGTACAGCCCACGCGCGGCCATGCGCTCGACAAAGGCCACGTTGTCCAGGTCAAAGCGGTGCATCACATAGAAGTAGCCGTTTTGCGCCAGCCAGACGCAGATGTCTTCGCTGACCACGGTTTTCATGTTGGCGGGCACAGCCGGGATGCGAAAGCGCCGCGGGCCCAGTTCCACACTGGCGTCGCATTCAGAGCGACTCTCTACCCGGCATTTGCGCGGCAGCAGCAGAATGTTGTCGTAGTCAAAAATTTCCATGGTCAAGCACCTTTTGAGTTGATTCAAATGAGAGCGCTTGGATTGCTGCCGGCAAAAAAATACCGGGCTGCAATGGCTTGGGCCCGGTGCTTGATTCTAGCCGTGCTTCCTACAATGGCCGCATGGACTCTGAACTGACTTTTCGCCCCGCAGACGCGCAGCTGCTGCACAACCTCAACCCCGAGCAGCGCGCTGCCGTCACGCTGCCACCTGAGCACGCGCTGATCCTGGCCGGCGCCGGTTCTGGCAAAACCAGGGTGTTGACCACACGCATCGCTTATTTGCTGCAAACCGGCCAGGTGTCGCCCGGCGGCATCATGGCGGTGACGTTTACCAACAAGGCAGCCAAGGAAATGATGACGCGCCTGAGTGCCATGCTGCCGCTGAACGTGCGCGGCATGTGGATCGGCACCTTTCACGGCCTGTGCAACCGTTTTTTGCGCGCGCATTACAAGCTGGCCAACCTGCCCCAAGCCTTCCAGATTCTTGACACGCAAGACCAGTTGTCCAGCATCAAGCGCTTGTACAAGCAGTTTGGTATTGACGACGAACGTTACCCGGTCAAGCAAACGCAGTGGTTCATTGGCGGTTGCAAAGAAGACGGCCTGCGCCCGGCGCAGGTGGAGGCCCAAGACCCCGAGACGCGCAAAAAGGTCGAGATTTACCAGCTCTATGAAGCGCAATGCCAGCGCGAAGGCGTGGTCGATTTTGGCGAGCTGATGCTGCGCAGTTACGAGCTGCTACGTGACAACGATCCGATTCGCGAGCACTACCAGCGTCGCTTCAGGCACATTTTGATCGACGAGTTTCAGGACACCAACAAGCTGCAATACGCCTGGATCAAGATGCTTGCCGGCACGGGTGCGCACAGCAGTGTGGACGGCGCTTTTGCGCCCACCGGCTGTGTGCTGGCCGTGGGCGATGACGACCAAAGTATTTACGCCTTTCGCGGCGCACGCGTGGGCAACATGGCCGACTTTGTGCGCGAATTTCATGTGCAGCACCAGATCAAGCTCGAAGAAAACTACCGCAGCGGTAGCAACATTCTGGACAGCGCCAACGCCTTGATTAGCCACAACAGCAAGCGCCTGGGCAAAAACCTGCGCACTGCCCAAGGGCCGGGCGAGCCGGTGCGGGTTTATGAAGCGCCCAGCGATTTTCTTGAAGCCAACTGGATGGTGGATGAAATGAAGCAGCTGGTGCGTGAAGACGTGCAAAGGAAAGAGATTGCCGTGCTGTACCGCAGCAACGCGCAAAGCCGGGTGATCGAGACCGCGTTGTTTAACGCCGGCATGCCCTACAAGGTCTACGGCGGCCTGCGCTTTTTCGAGCGCGCTGAAATCAAGAACGCGCTGGCCTACCTGCGCCTTTTAGAGAACCCGCGCGACGACACCAGCTTCATGCGCGCGGTGAACTTCCCTCCGCGTGGCATCGGCGCGCGCAGCCTGGAGCAGTTGCAGGACGCGGCGCGCAGCCTGGGCTGTTCCCTGAGCGATGCGGTCAGCAGCCTGGGCGGCAAGGCGGGCAGCAACATTGGCGCGTTTCTGGCCGGCATCGACGTGCTGCGCGAGCAGACCCAAGGCCTGAGCTTGCGTGAAACCATCGAAGCAACGCTTAAACACAGCGGCTTGATCGAACATTACAAGGCCGACCGCGAAGGCCAAGACCGCGTTGAAAACTTGGCGGAACTCGTCAACGCCGCCGAGAGTTTTGTGTCAATCGAAGGTTTTGGCCGCGATGCCGTTGCACTGCCTGTGGACGAGCTGGGCAACGCGCTGACGCAGTCGCCCGCGTCGCAAGGGCTGGACATGAGCCAACCCATGCAAGACATCCCCGCGCCCGATGCCGACACCGGCGAAACCTTGTCGCCACTGGCTGCCTTTTTGACCCACGCCGCGCTGGAAGCCGGTGACAACCAGGCGCAAGCCGGGCAAGACGCCATCCAGCTCATGACGGTGCACGCCAGCAAGGGGCTGGAGTTTGATTGCGTGTTCATCACTGGCATGGAAGAGGGCCTGTTCCCGCATGAAAACTCCATGACCGACCGCGAGAGTCTGGAGGAAGAACGCCGCCTGATGTACGTGGCCATCACCCGCGCCAGATCCCGCTTGTACCTGAGCCACGCGCAAACCCGCATGCTGCACGGCCAGACGCGCTACAACATGAAGAGCCGGTTTTTTGATGAGCTGCCCGAAGAGGCGCTGAAGTGGATCACCCCCAAGAACCAGGGCTATGGGCGCAGCGGCAGTTCTTCGGATACTACATATTCCGGAGCTGCTCACGCTTATTCTGCGGGGGCTAGAGGCCAATTTGGCACTGATTATTCCAAATACACCGCGGCTCCCGTGCCGGTGCAAAAAGCGCCACCCAGCGGCTTTCAGCTGAAGCAAAAAGTGTTTCACGCCAAGTTTGGCGAAGGCACGGTGACGGCGCTGGAAGGCAACGGCGACGATGCCCGCGCGCAGATCAACTTTCCGCGCCACGGCGTGAAATGGCTGGCGCTAGCCGTGGCCAAGCTCACACCGGTGCCATAAGATGAGGGGAGTCCATCATCCTCTGATTCGCGTGCTCAAGTGCGTGAGGCAATGAGGTAACGCGAAGGACATGCCTTTGTCACAACACTGTCACAAAAGAAAAGCACACTGCGTGACGTTGACTCCACTTGACCGCATGATTGCCCCCGACACTTCCACAGTAAATCCCACCGACAGTCTGGTCGATACCCACTGGCTTGACCGTGACATGAGCCTGTTGGCGTTCAACGCACGGGTGCTGCACTGGGCGCAAAAGCCTGATGTGCCGCTGCTCGAGCGGCTGCGCTACCTGACCATTGTGTCGTCCAATCTGGATGAATTTTTTGAAGTGCGCGCAGCGCTCTACACCAGTTTGGCCAAGCCCAAGGTGGACCTCAGCGCGATTGACGCGCAAGCGCAAGCGGCCCTGAGCCAGGTGGCGCACAGCCTGGTTGATGCGCAGTACACCTTGTACAACGATGCCCTGATGCCCGCACTGGCCAAAGAAGGGGTTCGCGTGGTGCCGCATGGTGACCGCTCACTGGCGCAGCAGCGCTGGGTGAAAAGTTTTTTTGAGCGTGAGGTGCGGCCATTGTTGCTGCCCGTTGGGCTGGATCCGGCGCACCCGTTTCCGCAGGTGGCCAACAAGTCGCTGAACTTCATTGTGCGTCTGTCGGGTCATGACGCCTTTGGCCGCGACAACGAAATCGCCATCGTCAAGGTGCCGCGCAGCCTGCCACGTTTCATTCGCCTGCCTGACAAACTGTCCGGCAAACGCACGCTGTTTGTGTCGATCTCCAGCGTCATCCGAAGTCACCTCAAAGACCTTTTTCCGGGGCGTACCGTCGGCGATTTCTCGCAATTTCGTGTCACGCGCCATTCCGATTTGTCGGTCGACGAAGAGGACGTCAAGAACTTGCGCACCGCGTTGCGTCAGGGCCTGGTACACCGCAATTACGGTCAGGCGGTGCGGCTGGAGGTGTCGGCGGGCTGTGCCGAGCCCTTGGCCCAGATGCTGCTTCGCCAGTTTGAACTGCCGGTGTCGGCGCTGTACCGGGTGCACGGCCCGGTCAATCTGGTGCGCTTGAGCCAGCTGATTGATCTGGTCGACCAGCCCAAGTGGTTGTTTCCACGCTATGAAGCCAGCTACCCGCATCAGCTGGCAACCACCACGCCGATCATTGAACAGATCAAGACGGGCGACGTGCTGATTCATCAGCCCTACGAGAGTTTTGACGGTGTGCTCGCTTTTTTGCGCGAGGCGGTCAATGACCCCGCTGTGCTGGCGATCAAGCAGACCATCTACCGCACCGGCTCTGATTCGGTGTTGATGGAACTGCTGCGCCAGGCGGTGCAGCGTGGCAAAGAGGTGACGGTGGTGGTCGAACTCAAAGCCCGCTTTGACGAAGAAGCCAACATCAACTGGGCTGAAAAGCTCGAGTACATCGGTGCCCAGGTGGTCTATGGCGTGGTCGGCCTCAAGACGCACGCCAAGATGCTATTGGTATCAAGGCGCGAAGGTCACAACATTTGCCGCTATGGCCACTTGTCTACGGGCAATTACAACCCTAAAACCGCACGGCTCTATACCGATCTGAGCTACCTGACCGCCAATACAAAAATCACGCAAGACATGGAAGCCGTGTTCGGCCTGCTGGCCAACCAGAGCCGCATTCCGCGCCTGGGCAAGCTGATTCTGGCGCCGTTTGCCCTGCAGCGTAGCCTGATCGACTGGGTTGAAAAGACCGCCAAGGCGGCAGCAGCGGGCGCAGCGGGTCGCATTATCCTGAAGATGAACTCGCTGACCGATGAGAAGCTGATGGAAGCGCTGGTGAACGCCGGGCAGGCCGGTGTGCAGGTTGACTTGATCGTGCGCGGCGCCTGCATGTTGCCAGCGCAGCGCGCGGGTTTTACCGACAACATCCGGGTGCGCTCGATCATCGGGCGTTTTCTGGAGCATTCACGCGTGTTCTATTTTTCTGCCGGTACGCAAGAGGCGTTGTACTTGTCCAGCGCCGACTGGATGAACCGCAACATGCTGCGCCGCATCGAACTGGCCTGGCCGGTGGAAGACGCTGCCTTGCGTCGGCGCATCATCGACGAGTGCCTGACGACTTATCTGCAAGACAGTGTCGATGCCTGGACGATGCAAGCCGACGGCCACTACGTCCAGGTTCATGGCACGCGCAGCCGCAGCACAGCCAAAACCAAGCTGCCGATGGGGGCGCAGGGCAAGTTGATGGCGCGCTACTCGGCCAAGAGCTGATGTCGCCCTGGACGTAATGCAATGGACCTGATTCTTTGGCGTCACGCACAGGCACAAGACGCCCCGCCTGGGTGTGACGACGCCTCGCGTACACTGACGCACAAGGGCGAAGGGCAGGCGGCGCGCGTTGCCGCATGGTTGGACCGCCAGTTGCCCGAAAGTACCCGCGTGCTGGTAAGTCCGGCCAGGCGCGCAGAACAAACCGTCAAGGCGCTCGGGCGCAAATACAAGCTGCGCGATGAACTGGTACCCGACAGTTCGCCAGAGGAACTGCTGGCGCTGCTCAAGTGGTCACCTGAGACCGCAGCACCGCACAAGGGCGCGGTATTGCTAGTGGGGCACCAGCCGACACTAGGGCAACTGGCAGCGCGCTTGCTGGGTACAGCCGAGTCGGTCTGTGACATCCGCAAGGGCGCGGTCTGGTGGTTGCGCAGCCGCCACCGCGACGGCCAGCTGCACGTGGCTTTGGTCGCGGTTGTCAGCCCTGACCTTATTTGACGTCTTTGGGCCTCCCTGTTTTGATGGTGGGAACATTGCTCAACGCTACTTTGAACTGGATGTCTGACAGGGCCGCCAGTGCCTTGATGCCCGCGCGCAGGAGCTCGCTTTTTTTGACCGACTGGCCCAGCTTGCCGGCGCGCACCTTCAGCAGATCAATCACCACATACTCGTCTTTGGGGATGGTGAAACTGTCGCGCACCAGTTTGGCTTTTTTGACCTTGCTGGGCTTGGCTGCGGTGACTGCTGGCTTGGGTGCAAGCACTTTGGGCGCGGCGGTCTTGACCGCGGGGGCTACCGATTTCTTGGCAACCGCTTTGACCGCGGTAGCGGCTTTGGCGGGAGCCTTTTTGGCAGCGACGGTTTTGCCGGGAGCAGCGTTTGTAACCATGGTGATTCCTTGGGCAGTTAATGATGTAAATAGTATAAATCGTTTACATCTTTTTTGTCCAGTGCCTTGCCCTCAGCGGCAGGCGAATGAAGTGTTAATGTCAAATTGATGACAAATTCATGGCGGAAAAATTACTTGCAAACCGTTTGATTTTGATCAGAATTTGCTCGGTTACAGTTTGTAACAAGCGGCCCGTTGCCGTTAGCATACAGCGGCACAAAACGATGGAGTGTGACTATGTCAAGGCATCTGGATAACCTGGAACGACTGTTCAACCGATTGCATCTTTGCATCGGCATCGACGACGAGCTGACACAACAGGTGGCGCAAGACCTGCAGCGGCTCAAGCGTGCCGAACCAGCCACCCGCTTACCCTATGATCGTTCTATTTCGTATCGCAAATTTATAGCGATGGTCACCCAGGACAAGCGCACCACAGACGCATCCTTGGCCACCCACTGATGACGTTTGCAGCGCTGCGCAGTGGGTCTCAGCGGCGGCTGTACAGGCGTGAGCGCTGCAGCGCCAGCAGTTCCTGCAGCCCGTGCAACACACACGCCAACAGCACGGGGATGCGGTAAATATGAAGTCTGGTCAGCATCGACTTGCCCTCCTGGGAACGTGAATCAAATTGGCAGGGTAAACCCGCCGCGTGACACCTGTGTGTCAGTGCCAAACAACCACAGGGTATTGCCGCGTTGTCTTGCGGCAACGGGTGCAGTGCCTCTATGCTCTGTACACATGATGTCCAGATTTTCAATTTGCAGGCCAAGCACTTGAACGCGCGCAAGCTGCCAGAGCTTGATGCGCTGGAGCGCATCATTGAACTTGGGGCCGCCTGGCTCGACGTGCACGTTGCCTGCCAAGTGACGATGCCCAAGGGGGGCAGCTACCCGGTGTATGTGATCACACTGGGCAACCCGTCGCCCGAGGTTCCCGCGGTGGGTTACTTTGGCGGCGTGCATGGTTTGGAGCGCATCGGCGCCGAGGTGGTGATGGCCTACCTGCACAGCCTGGTGATGCGCCTGCAGTGGGACAGCACCTTGCACAAACAACTGGAGTCGCTGCGCCTGGTCTTCATGCCCATCGTCAACCCGGGTGGTCTTGCTCTGGGCACACGGGCCAATCCAAACGGCGTTGACCTGATGCGCAACGCGCCGGTACAGGCCACAGAGCCGGTGCCGTTTCTGGTTGGCGGGCAGCGCATCAGTGCTGGCTTGCCCTGGTATCGTGGTCTGGAGAATCAGGCCATGGAAGCGGAAAATCAGGCCGTTTGTGCGGTGGTCACGCAGGAGTTGCTGACGCGTTCTTTCAGTGTGTCGGTGGATTGCCACTCAGGTTTTGGTGCGCGGGATCGCATCTGGTTTCCATTTGCGCACCAACGCGCACCCATGATCCACCTGGCCGAACTGCGCGCGCTGAAAAATATTTTTGTTCAGTCCAACAGCCATCATCGCTATGTGATTGAGCCGCAGAGCCTGCAGTACCTGGCGCACGGTGATTTGTGGGACCACCTGTATCTGCAGGCGTGTATCACGCCAGAGCGGATTTTCTTGCCGCTGACACTGGAGATGGGGTCCTGGCTGTGGGTTAAAAAAAACCCGCGGCAGTTGTTTTCGCGGCACGGCATCTTCAACCCGCTGATTGCACACCGCCAGCAGCGGGTGTTACGTCAGCATCAGCTGTTTCTGGATTTCCTGGCCCGTGCCGCCAGCGGCCACAAGCTGTGGCTGCCAACCGAGCAAACACGCGCGGCGCTGCATGCGCAAGCGTTGCAGCACTGGTATTGAGGCGGTATGGCCAGCTGGCTTTTTTTGCGTGGTTTGAGCCGTGAAAGTGGCCATTGGGGCGGCTTTGTCGACACTTTTCAAGCCCGCTTTTCATCCGACCAGGTTGTCCTGCTGGACTTGCCCGGCAACGGCGTGCTGCATCATCAACGCAGCCCTACCCATGTTCATGCCATGGTTGATGCTTATCGCGAGCAGCTGGTGCAGCGCGGTCTGGCACCACCCTACCACCTGTTGGCACTGTCACTGGGTGGCATGGTGGCGGTGGCCTGGGCGCAGACGCATCCGCATGAGGTTGTGGGGCAGGTGTTGATCAACACCAGCATGCGTCCCTTCAGTCCGTTTTACCAACGGCTGCGCCCGGCGAACTACCTGAGACTTTTGCGCCTGGCGCTGCCTGGACGCAGCGACGCGGTGCTGGAGCGCACTGTTTTGAACCTGACCAGCGCATGCGCCAATCCCATCGTGTTGCCCGACTGGCTTGCGCTACGCGAGAAGCGTCCGGTGTCCACGCGCAATACGCTGGCGCAATTGCTGGCGGCAGCAAGATTTCAGGCCGACAGGCAAGCGCCGTCGGCTGCCACGCTGGTGCTGGCCAGCACGCATGACCAACTGGTTTCGGTGCAATGTTCACTGGCGCTGGCAGCGGCTTGGCGCAGCCCGGTATGGTTGCATCCCTGGGCGGGTCACGATTTGCCATTGGACGATGGTGCCTGGGTTACCCAGCAGATCGCGCAATGGCACGTCACCAAATTGTCATGAAATCGCCATAACGCTGTCACGCATGCCACCGAAGATCAGGCATCAACTCAGAAGGAGATGCCATGAGAGAACTACCCAACCCCACTTTTGACCTGTCGCCGACCTCGCTACCACGGGGGTTACTTCACCGACCCTGTCCAACGTTTCAACCCGTTCAAGGCCCTGCTGCGTCGCCGACCAAAGATCGGGCGCTGGTGGTCACGTGGGCCAGGCATCTTGACCAGGTCCGGCAAGTCCAACGTCTGAGGTACAAGGTTTTTGCCGAAGAAATGGGCGCCCGCCTGAGTACCGCGGTGCCCGGCCATGACATTGATTTGTTTGATAACTTCTGTGAGCACCTGATGGTGTGCGATCAGGTCACCGGCGAGGTGGTCGGCACCTATCGCTTGCTCACACCGGTGCAGGCCAAGCGCGCTGGCGGCACGTACAGTGATCAGGAATTTGACCTGACCCGCCTGCGAAGCCTGCGTGAACACATGGTGGAACTGGGTCGCAGTTGTGTTCACCCAGACTACCGCCATGGGGGTGTCATCATGGCGCTATGGGGCGCGCTGGCCGAGTTCATGGTGCGCAACAAACTCGACACAATGATCGGTTGCGCAAGCATCCCGATGCTGCACAACGGCGTGACCAGTGGCGACGCCGCGGCGAGCATCTGGCACCAGGTCAAGCTGACGCACATGGCGGGCATTGAATACCATGTAAGAGCCCGCTTGCCCTTGCCGGTAGAGCAGTTCGACACCCGTCTCGTGGTGGAGCCACCGGCCTTGATCAAGGGTTACCTGCGCCTGGGCGCCAAGGTGCTCGGTGCACCCGCCTGGGACCCGGACTTCAACACGGCAGACTTGCCCATGCTGATGCGCATCAACGACCTGCCCACCCGTTACCGCAAGCACTTCTTGGGGCACTGATGCGCGCCGACTTCAGTCCGCTGGCTTTCTTTGCGCCAGGCGTCACTGAACAGGGCGTGCAAGCCAGTGCTGAGTCATCGCCAAACCGCTACCGCGCCGTCTTCATCTCTGACCTGCACCTGGGCACACCCGGCTGCCAGGCTGAAGCCTTGCTGGCGTTCATCAAGGCGCACCCCAGCGACTACCTGTACCTGATCGGCGACATTGTGGATGGCTGGCAGCTGCGTCGTCGTTGGTACTGGCCTGGGCTGCACAACGACGTGGTGCAAAAACTGTTGCGCCGCGCGCGCAAGGGTTGCCGCGTGGTTTTCATTGCCGGCAACCACGACGAGTTTGCACGTGCATTTGTTGGCCACCAGTTTGGTGGCATCGAAGTGCAGGAAGACGCTGTTCACACCACCGCCGACGGCAAGTCGATGTGGGTGACACACGGCGACCAATTTGACGGCGTGATCCAGTGCGCCAAGTGGCTAGCGTATCTGGGTGACAACCTGTATGAATTCACCTTGCGGCTGAACCGGCATCTCAACAGCTGGCGCGCGCGCCTGGGTTTGCCCTACTGGTCGCTGTCGGCGTATCTGAAACATCGCGTTAAAAAAGCCATGATGTACGTCGCTGATTTCGAGAAGGCGGTCGCGCATGAGGCGTGGCGGCGCGGCCACGATGGCGTCGTGTGCGGTCACATTCACCGCGCCGAAATGCGCGACATTGACGGTGTCCTGTATTGCAACGATGGCGACTGGGTGGAAAGTTGCTCAGCGCTGATCGAGCACCAAGACGGCCGTCTGGAACTGCGCCACTGGACAGCGCTTGGCTTACAGCATGAAGCCACTGTGTCATCGCGTTGACACAAATCCTTCTTACCATTTTCGCCGCCATAAAGGGATTCACGTTATGTTGAAGAAAACAGCACTGGTGTGCTCGTTGTTGTTGGGGTTGGTGTCTTGCGTAGCAGCCAGATGTGCGGTGTCGTTGGCGACGTTGAACCACCGCGTTGGTTGACATGGACATGTTGTACCCGAAGACGTGGGCTCCAACGGCTGTGGACATAGCGACCAGACCAGCAATACCATCGCAGCCAGGTGTGCGCGTCACAGCGCAGGGCGGTTTGGCCCGAGTGTTGCAGGATCGGCAATTGCATGCGGTATTTCAGCCGATTGTCGACCTGCGTGATGGTGGCGTTCATGCCCATGAGGCGCTCATACGGGGGCCAGTTGGCACGCCGTTGCACAGCCCGGACGCGTTGCTGAGTGCTGCTGCCAAAGAAGGGCTGGGGTACGAATTTGAAATGGCTTGCATCGTCACCCAACTGCACGCGTGGGGCAAGCTGCGCCAGAGCGGACGCCTGTTTCTCAACATCAGTGCTGAGGTGATGGTTGAGCTGGTGGCGCATCGGGGCATTGGGCATTTGCTTGAGCAACTCAGCCTGAGTGGTGTATTGCCCAGGTATGTGGTGCTGGAAATCACCGAGCATGAGCGCGTCAAAGACATGGATCGCCTGGACGAGGTTGTCAGCGCACTGCGCGAAACCGGCATCTCTATCGCTTTGGACGATTTTGGTGATGGTCGTTCAAGTTTGCGCCTATGGTCACAGTTGCGTCCCGAAATCGTGAAGATTGACAAGTACTTTGTGCAAAATATCAGCGCCACTGCGGACAAACTGAAAACTGTGCGGGCGTTGCTGCAAATTGCCGATATTTTCGAGACCTCATTGGTTGCCGAGGGCATTGAGAATGCGCAGGATCTGCGTGTCATCCGTGATCTGGATGTCCGTTATTGCCAAGGGTTTTTTTTGGGTCGCCCTGAAAGCCAGCCGTTGTTGGAGGTGGGGGAGGCAGTGACTGAATTGCTGAACGACGCCCCGATTGCGGTTTACCCCGAGTCAGCCCAACAAGTCAATTCCGGTTTAATCAACGGCTTCAACATCATCAAAGCCCCCACAGTGACACCGAAGACCACCAATAACGCGGTCGCCAGCATTTTTCAGCTTGAACCTAATTTACACGCGGTAGCGGTTCTTGAGAAGGGTCGACCGGTGGCGATTATCAACCGCTTGCTGTTCATGAACCAGTACGCCAAGCTTTATTACCGCGATCTTTCGGGGCGAAAGAGTTGCATGGAAAACGCCAACACCGAGCCGCGTTTGATTGAAAAGAACTACCAGATTGATGAGTTGGTGGGCATTCTGACGTCAGAGGATCAGCGCTATCTCACCGACGGCTTCATCGTCACAGACAATGGCTGTTATCTGGGTTTGGGCACCGGTGATCAGCTGGTTCGCAACGTGACCGAGTCGCGCATTGAGGCGGCTCGTCATGCCAATCCACTGACCTTTCTGCCAGGCAACATACCGATTACGCAGCACATTGAACGGTTGCTGCGCAAGCAAACCCGATTTGTCGCCTGTTACGCTGATCTGAATTCGTTCAAACCTTTCAACGACTGCTACGGTTACTGGCGTGGCGATGCGATGATTCGTTTGCTTGCCTCGGTGATCAAAACGCAGTGCGATGCCCAACGCGACTTTCTGGGGCATGTGGGCGGGGACGATTTCATCGTCTTGTTCCAGAGTCCTGATTGGCGTGAACGCTGCCAGCGCATCATTGCCGAATTCAATGCGCAAGCGGTGCATTTGTTTGAGGAAAGTGCGCGCCTGGCGGGTGGCATAGAGGCCGAGGATCGCCAAGGTGTGCGACGCTTCTTTCCCCTGACGACGCTGTCGATTGGTGCCGTTGTGGTTCCGAGTGGTCAAACCTTGCACGCCGAGGACGTTGCCAACCAGGCGGCACTGGCCAAACACGATGCCAAACTGTCGGGCGATGGTTTTTTTGAGCGAATGGTCGCTTGAGCGTTTCGTGCTGGCTTGTCAGTCTGCGCTGTGGTCACCCCACGACTGCAGCGCCCGCAGCAGGGGGCGCTTTTTGGCTTGATGTCCGCCCATTCTTTGCAGGATATCGACCAGCGTGTGAATGGCCTGGGCAATAAAGGGGCCCTTGTTGAGCATCACGCATTCGGCGCGCACACCCATCCCTGCGTCAGAAATTTCAGCGCGTGAGGGTAAGCCGGTTTTGGCCAGCGATTCAAGTACCTGGGTGGCCCATATCACCGGCATGTGCGCAGCCTCGGCACACCAGAGGATTTCTTCCTGCACCTCGGCCAGTCGCTCGTAGCCGCATTCAATGGCCAGATCACCGCGTGCAATCATCACCCCCGCTGCCTTGGAGGCCATAGCGGAGAGCATGAGCTCGGGCAGGTTCTCAAAGCCTTGCCGGGTTTCGATCTTCAGGACAATGCCCATGTCGTCGCGCTTGAGTCGCTTGAGGTGCTGGCGCAACAGCGCCACATCGTCGGGCTTCTGGACAAACGACAAGCCCACCATGTCGGCCTCCATCGCCACGACAGAGAGGTCTTCCAGGTCTTTGTCAGTTAACGCGGGCAGGTTCAGCTGGCTGTCTGGCAGGTTGATGCCTTTGTCGGCTCCCAGCTTCTCGCCGCCGTCACGTGCATGGGTGATTTCAATGTCAAGCCAGTCGGGTGTTACCGAGCGGATCACGCCGCCAATGCGGCCGTCGTCAAACCAGATGCGTTCACCTACCTGAACCTGCTCGAATATCTGCGGCAGCGTGCAGGAAATGGTGGCCATGTCGCTGTCGTCATCCTCCTCGTGCCCTGTGCCGGGTTGCTGTGTCGATGACCCCTGCCTGGTCAAACGCAGCATCTCGCCGCGGTGCAGGTGCAAGGTGCCAGGACGCCGCTCGATTTGGCAGACCAGGGTCGAATGCTTTCTGCTGTCGTGGCCGGTGTCGATGTAAAAAATGGTCTCGGGGGTCATGTACGCGGTCTGCAGACTTTCGGCAATGGCGCCGCTGTGGTCAATGTGCACCACCAGTAAATGCCGCTTGGCACCACGTGCGTCAAAAAACTCGATGTTGGAGCCTACCTTGAGGCGATCAAGCCAGATTTCCCATACGCCGATACTGGCGTCGACACCATTGAGGTCATCGGCCCCGCAGATGGGGTGCAGCCGCAGCCGTGCCGGGCGGAACACCCGTCCGAGGTCGTCCTTGCCTGGCTTGAGCTTGAGTACCGGTGCTTGCAGCGGCAAATCACCGGTTCTTATTTTTGGCCCGCCCAGGTCCATCAGCAGCTTGACGCGGCGCTGTGCTGCCTTGGCAGCGCGCTGGACGTTGGCCGCCATCGTGCGCCAGTCACTGGGGGTGTCGTGCGCGCAATTGATGCGTGCCACGTCCATCCCTGCGTGGACCAGCTTGTGCACGATGCTGTAGTCATTGGCGGCTTCACTGGGCAAGGTGACCATGATCCGCACAGGCCGGTTGGGCTCGGCCGGGCCAAGCAGTTTGCTGGTGTGCTTTTTCAACAGCTCACGGCTGCTGACACTGCCTGCTGGCTCATCGGCCGACTTGCTTTGCCATGGCTGGCCTGTCAGGTGGTGCAGGATACCCAGTACCTTGTCCAGGTTGGCCAATACGTGGGATTCCGATCGTCCCAGGGACGACAGGCCAATCCAGGCCAGTTGGTCCTGCAGCCGGCGCAAGTCAACACTGCGCAGGGTCAGGTAATGAACCAGGTTGCGCGCGCTTTGCTGGTTCTCGGGCAGCACCTGGTCAATCACGTTTTTCAGGCTGACTTCGCGTTCCAGCATGGCGCGGCGCAGTTGCCAGAGCTGGCGGATGAGGTCGAGACAGATCTCGTTGTTCCAGTTGGAGGGCAGGCGATTAACCTCGGTCTCGGGCGACTTCAAAAGAGCGGGTTGGGCATTCATGCCCCGGTTATACCGACGCACTGTGAAAAATTCGTGACAAATCAGCGCACAGTCAGTTCAAATGTCCAGCTCGTCTTTAGCCACGACTGCGCTTCCTGGCGCAGCAGGTGGGTAGATTGCGGGAAGCGCTGCGCCCAGTCGGCGGTGATGCTCAATACAAAGCGCTGTCGCTGGGCGTTGCAGCTGAGCTCCAGGCTCTGATCCTGCGGGTCGCGGCGGGCGTGGCACAGAATGACTGCCAGCCGCAAGGCCAGCAGCAGTTTGATGAAATCGGCATCCTCAAAGTTGGCATCGAGCTTCTTGAGCTTGCCGCGATGGCCGAGCACCAGCAGACCGAGCCGGTACAACTCGGGCAGGCTAAAGCCCATCATGTCGGCATTTTCAAGGATGTAGGCGCCATGCTTGTGGTAGTCACTGCATGAAATGGCGTTGCCAATTTCGTGCAACGTCGCCGCCCAGCCCAATTTGCGTTTGAGTTCTGCCGCACGGGGCGTTGTCTCGGGCATGATTTGCGCCAACAGGTGCCCGGCCACCTGACTGACACGACGGCCTTGGGCGCTGTCGACGGCAAACTTCTGCGCCAAACGTTGCACCGAAACATCACGCGCGTCGGTCAGGTTGGCATCGCGCTCCACCATCTCCAGCAGCACGCCATGGCGCAGCGCGCCCAAGGCCAGGGTGAGTGTGTCGATCTGCAGTAACTCCATGAGACCGCGCAAGATGCTGACGCCCCCGCTGATGACCGCGCGGCGGTCGTCTTTCAGGCCGTCAAGCTGAACCTTGTAGGCGTTGCCTGCGCGCAGCAGACTTTTTACCAGCCAATTCAGACCGTCGCGGGTGATGGTGCCCTCTGGCCAGCCACCCAGCATCAAAATGTCAGCCACCGCACCGACCGTGCCCGATGCACCGTAGGCTACATCCCACAGCTTGCGTGGGTACGTGGTTAGCGCCTCTTCGAGCACCGCCTGGGCGGCGATTTCAGCACGGTACAAATTCTGTTCGGTGAATTCACCACCGGGGAAATAGCGCATCGACCACGCCACACTGCCCACTCGATACGAGGCGGTGTGCAAGGCTTGGGGGCCAGCGCCCAGCACCATTTCGGTGGAACGCCCGCCAATGTCGATCACCAAACGGCGCTCGGCGCTTTGCGGCAGCATGTGCACCACGCCCTGGTAAATCAGCCGTGCCTCTTCGGTGCCGGCGATCACTTCGATGGGGAAGCCCAGAATGGCGCAGCCGCGCTGGATGAATTCATCACGGTTTTTGGCTTCGCGCAGCGTCTGGGTCGCTACCGCGCGCACCTGCTCGGGTTTGAAACCGGCCAGGCGTTCGGCAAAACGTGCCAGACATTCCCAACCACGCGCCATGACCTCGGGCGACAGACACCGCTCTTCGTCGAACCCGTTGCCCAGGCGCACCGTCTCTTTGAGGTAGTCGACACGCTGGATTTGACCGTGGTCATAGCGACCCACTTCCAGTCGAAAGCTGTTGGAGCCCAGGTCAATGGCTGCCAGAAAAGTACCGTTGTTCATCGCTTGAGTTTAAAGAAGTTTGACGATGCTCTCGCGCACAGCGCTCGCCAGCCGCCGCCGATCAAAGCCCTGTGCCAGCACCGGCTCACCAAAGCTGAGCTTGGCACGCAGCGGCGGGGCAGTCAGGGTGCGCCAGATCGCGCCGAACAAGGTGTCGTCGCCAATGTAGCAAGGTGCCAGACTGGGCTGCTGTGTGCACCTATCTTGATACTGCAAGGCCACAGCTTGTACCGGCACCTCGGCGCTGACCGCCGCCTGAAACAGGTTGGCATGAAACGGCAACACCTGCAGCCCATTGCTGGTGGTGCCTTCCGCAAAGATGGCCAGCGTGGCGCCCTGGCGCAGGTGTTCGGTCATCTGCTGCACCACGCGCACCGCGTCGCGCGGCGACTGGCGTGAAATGAACAGCGTGCCGGTGGCGGTGGCCAGGGTGCCGATCAGCGGCCACTGCCGCACCTCGGACTTGGCGACAAAGCGGCACGGGCAGGTCGCCAGGATCACATAAACGTCCAGCCACGACACATGGTTGGCTGCCAGCAGCGTTGAACCCTCTACGGACGGCCTGCCAACTACTTCTAAATGAATAGCTGTATGCGCAAGTAAATCAAGGGCCCAAGCCTGAATTGCCTTGTTTTTTTGGAACGCAGACCAGCGTGGGAAAAACCAGACGAGCGTAAAAAAACCGCGCGCGATATGCCACATCAGGCAGAGCAAACGCCAGCTGGCAACCAATTGAACGGGTAATCTCATAAAAAAGCCGCATCGCACGTTGCCGTTGCGATGCGGTCAAGCTCCCAACCTTTACTTGACGGCAGGCAGTCCGCCCAGGTAACCCACCGGCGCGTGGAACACGTTGATACGGTCCCTGAGCTGTTTGGCCAGATCAGCCGGCACGGTCTTGGCAAAGTCTCCCCAGTGCTGATTGTTGGCCATGATGTAGGCGTGACCGTCCAGGTTGTCAAGCACCTGCAAGCCGGTGTTTTCAGCGCCCGCCACCGAGCTCAGGATGCGGCTGAGTTTTTTGGTGTCGACGTTGTAAGCCCACAGGTAGTTGTTGGTGTGGATCAGCGAGTCTTCGCCAATGAACAGCGTGCGCATGCCTTCCGAGTAAAACAGGTTGTCGGGTTGGGCAATGCGTTCATCGTCAGCGGTATTGCCTTTGGCGTCGGGCTGGGGCAAATCCAGACCCAGCAGCGCCGGCTCGACGTACATTTGCGTAGCGACAAAATCAGAGGCAATTGGTGCGCCGTTCTGGTCGCGCTGGCCACCCGCCAGGTCAGCGGTGTAGGTGGCACCGGCTTCCACTTGGGGCAGGCGGATGTGGTTGGCGGGTTCGTCCTTGCCGTCTTTCATGCTGTCACGAATGGCGGACATGGCCATGTAGAGCTTTTTGTCTTTGGCGTTGATCGCCACGCCTTCGTATTTGGTGAACTCGGTGGTGGCACCCATCAGCGCGGCCATGCGGCGGGTTTCCAGGAAAGCAGCAGCTTTTTCTTTGCCGGGTTTGACCTTCAGACATTCGTCTTCCTTGGAGCCGCTGCGCACGCGGGTAAAGCTGGCCGGGCAACTGCCAGCGGTCGGTGTCGCCACCTCAAAGATGTCGGCAAAAGTGTGGCTGTCAGCCAGCGCCTTGACCTCGTCGCTGGTGGCGTGGCCCAGTTTGACCCAGCTCAGGTTGGCACGGCCGCCACCCTGGTCGCTGGTCTGGTTCCACTTGGCGGCGTACAAGCTGCCGCTGTCCAGATTGCCCCGGGCATCGCCCACGTACATGGCCATCAGGCCATAGGTGCCGTCGTCACCCAGGTAAGCGGTCTTGCCGTCGGGTGCCAGGCGAGTCAGCTCCCAGGTGCCGCGCCCCATGGCGTAATGTTTGCTGACCACGGTGTTGCCGGTGGCACGCACGGCAACCTCAGGGATGTAGCCGTAGTGGTAGGGGTTGGCAGGCTTGCCGTCCAGGTAGAGCTCGGTCATGGCTTTCAGGCCGGCAGCGAGTTTGGGCGCGTTTTTGCTGCTGGGGTTGTACTGCAGGTCGTAATCTTCTTCCGAGCCCAGGTGGGTATTCCACGGCGTTTGGGAGCCAGCGCAGGCGATCCACAGGCCATCAACCCCCGAGAAATCGACCGGGTTTTGCTTGACCACGCTGAGTTGCCCATCTTTGGCTTGCTTGAGTTCGGTCAGCGTCATGCCCATGGGTGCGCGGCTGTACCAGCCCTTGACCTTGCGCGCTTCGGTTTTGTCAGACAGCAGCCAGTCGTATTCGTAATGCGTCACCATGAACAGCTTGTCGCCCACGGCCAGCAGGCTGTTGGCGTCGGGTGTTTCAGCCACCAGCGGTTGGCCCATCGGGTCTTTCAGGGCTTGCATCTTGTGGTCAAACAATTGGCCTGCCGGGTGCTTGATGCCCTTGACGTCGTTGATCTTGTCGTCTACCGAGAACAAGGTGTGGAACTGCAGCGGGTAGGTTTTGACGCTGCCGTCCTGGTAGGTGACCTTGGCGACCGAACTGGAATAGGTGCTGGCCATTTTGTCTACCTCGGCAGCAGACGGTGCCGGGGTGTGGCTGAACTCGACCGACGTGACGGCGGACGCCTTTGGAGTTGACGACGAGGTCTGGGTGGTCTGGTTGGCACAACCAGCCAGGGCTGCAGCAAGCGCGGCAGCCGTCAAACTCAAGTGAAACGGGAAACGATGGTTTGATTGCACAAAACACTCCATGCGGGTTGAAAAAACCCACGCAGTGTGCTTTGCGAATGTGTCAGTTTTTTGACGCGGGATCCACGGGCACCTCAAAGCTGTCGCGGTAAGTGAAATACAGCGAGGTGAAGAACATCGAGGCCACAAACAGCAGCGTGGGCATCAGCATCACGCCCAGCATGGTCGGGGCGTCGAGCATGCCCGAGATTGCAATGATCAGCACGACCACGCCGATCATCAACGCCATCCAGGCCAGCGCAAAAACTGTTAACGCCCAGAAGTTACGAAAACACGCCACAAAGCTGAAGAACATGGCTTTCAGCGGCGGGATGTCCTGCCAGTAAACCAGCGCTGGCGCGTGCCAGAAGGTCAGTGACAGCGGCAGGTGCAGGCCAATGAACGTCCACATGGCGCCCAGGAAACCGTTCGACTCCATAAACTCCTTGGCCGGTACCTGGCCACCCAGGTACATGCGGGCAAAGCCGCCGCCGTCGACCAGATACGACGCGCCCATGGCACACAAAAAACCGCTCGCGTACAGGCCGCCCAGCAGCAGCATGGCGCGCAGCTTGACCGGTCCGGCGCGAAAGCCGCTGAGCAAAATCAGCGGCATCGGAAACTTCCCCTGGGTTGCCTCGCGCGTGGCGACCATCAGGCCGAGTGTGATCGCCGGCAGCAGCGTCATGGCCACCGGCAAACCAATCAGCGGCACCATGGTGGCCACCGACATCAGCGCCATGAACATGAAAAACAACCCGGCCAGCGCCAGCGGTTGCTTTAAAAAAGTCTGGATGCCCAGTCGGACCCAAAGCGCACCGGTACCAGCGCTGACCAATTTTAATTTCATGACGCACCTGCCAAATCGTTGAAGCTGCGCTGGTGCAAGCTGCGCTCGCGCAAGATACGTTCACAGTGCGTGGGGTCACGCGGCTGCAGCACACTGGCCGGACGCGGCAGATAAAAGTCCCATAGCCGTGAGATCCAGAAGCGCAGCGCTGCACCGCGCAGCAGGGCGGGCAGCAGCGCGCGCTCGGCGTCGTGCAACGGCCGCACCGTGCTGTACGCCCGCAGAAACGTCTGGGCGTGAGCGCTCAGGTGCGCCGCGTCTTTTGGGTCAATGCACCAGTCGTTCAGGCAGACTGCCAGGTCAAACAGCCAGGTATCGACGCCGGCAAAATAAAAATCAAAGAAGCCGCTGAGCACCGGCGCGCCATCGACTGTGTCGAACATCACGTTGTCACGAAACAGGTCGGCGTGGATGGGGCCGCGCGGCAGGCGGGCGTAATCAGGGGTCGTGGCAAGCTGGTTTTGGTGGGCTAGTTCGTCTTGCAGCAGCGTTTTTTGCGCGTCACCAAGGTGGGGAAGAACCACCGGCGCGGTCTCGTTACACCAGGCCAGTCCACGCAGATGTGGCTGTTGCAGGCAGAAGTCGCGTCCGGCCAGGTGCATGCGCGCCAACGTGGCGCCCACCTGCGCGCAATGTGCCGGGCCAGGATGCAGTTCACTGCGCCCAGGCAGCCTGTCAACCACCGCAGCGGGTTTGCCCAACAGCTGCAGCACCAGATTGCCAGCGGCATTGGCGTGCGGCTTGGGTACCGGAATGCCGTGCTGCGCCAGGTGGTGCATCAAGTGCAAATAAAACGGCAACTGCGCCTGCGTCAGCCGCTCAAACAGCGTCAGCACATAGTGGTGCGGCTGGCCTTCGCATTCGGTTGAGGCAAAGTAATTGGTGTTTTCGATGCCGTCGCTGCAGGCCTTCAGGCTGGTAAGTTCGCCCAGGTGCAGATCGTTTAGGAGCGAGCGGGCTTGGTGCTCAGAGACCTCGGTGTACACCGCCATCGGTCAGAACCCCAGCACATTCCAGCGCCGCTCGCCGCTTGCTGGCGCGACCTGGTAGCTGGGCATGCCGCCTTTGGGCTGCACCGTGATCGAGCGGGTTTCGCCACCGACGCGCACCTCGTCGATGCGGTTGCTGGCGTCTTCGACACGGATGGTCTCTGTCAACTGCTCCACCGGTGCACGTTGCGTCGCGGATGCGGCAGGCAGCGGTGGTGACGGCGCTGGCGTTTGCGCCTGGGCCATGCCGCTCATGAGCATAGCGGCAGCAGCGCCGAACAGACTTCGGGCAGATAACATCAGGGAAAAAGGGATAAATCGCATCGTTTCATTGTAGTTGGGCGGCTTCCTGTTGGCCACGCAGGCAAAATGCCGCCATGAACATTGCCCCCCCAAAAACGTTGCTGCTGGTCGACGGCTCCAGCTACCTGTACCGCGCCTTTCATGCCATGCCCGATTTGCGCGCCGTGCCGGGTGACCCGACAAGTGCGCCGACGGGGGCGATCCGCGGCATGATCAACATGCTGCAAAGCCTGCGCAAGGAGGTGCCTGCGGCCTACGCCGCTTGCGTGTTTGACGCCAAAGGCCCCACCTTCCGTGATGATTTGTACCCGCAGTACAAGGCCAACCGCTCGCCCATGCCCGATGACTTGCGCGCGCAGATTGAGCCGATTCACGAGGTGGTGCGCCTGATGGGCTGGAAGGTGCTGGCCATTCCCGGTGTCGAGGCTGATGACGTGATCGGCACGCTGGCGGCTACAGCCGCAGCGCAAGGCATGACGGTGGTGGTCAGCAGTGGTGACAAAGACCTGGCGCAACTGGTCAACGAGCGCATCACCATCATCGACACCATGAACGGCAAGCGCCGCGACGTAGCCGGTGTGACGGCAGAATTTGGCGTACCGCCGCACCTGATGCGCGACTACCAGACGCTGGTGGGTGACACCATCGACAACGTGCCCGGTGTGCCCAAGGTCGGTCCCAAAACGGCCGCCAAATGGCTCAACGAATACGGCTCGCTCGACGCCATCGTCGCCAACGCCGACAACATCAAGGGAGCGGTTGGCGAGAGCCTGAAAAAGTCGCTCGACTGGCTGCCCACTGGCCGCACGCTGGTCACCATCAAGACCGACTGTGACCTCGATGGCTGGGTAGCAGGGCTACCTGCTCTTGAAGATATAGCTGTTGGCGCAATGGATACGGGGGCTCTGGCCGGTTTTTATGAGAAGTTTGGATTCAAGGGCCTGGCCCGTGCGCTGGGGACCACGACGTCAACAACGTTCGAAACCGTTGGTTCAGGAATTGGGGTCAGATCCGCGTCGCGTAGCGACGACGGCTCTGACCCCAATTCCGTGCGAGGCACTGCCAAAGAGGGGGACCTGTTCGATGAAGAACACGAAGCGCTGGCCACACCCGCTGCCCCCAGAATCACCGCGCTGCGTTACGACACCATCCTCACCTGGGACGCCTTCGACACGTGGTTTGCCAAACTCCAAGCCGCCGATCTGGTCGCCATCGATACCGAAACTACGTCACTGGTCGAAATGCGCGCGCAGATCGTCGGCATCAGCTTCAGCGTCAACCCCGGCGAGGCGGCCTACATCCCGCTGGCGCACGCTTACCCTGATGCGCCAGTGCAACTGCCTATCAACGAGGTGCTGGCCAAAATGAAACCCTGGCTGGAAGACGCGACCCGACTCAAGCTCGGCCAGCACGTCAAATACGACCGCCATGTGTTTGCCAACCATGGCATCGAGGTGCAAGGCTACGCGCACGACACCATGCTGCAAAGCTATGTGTTGGAAGTGCACAAGCCACACGGACTGGCCAGCCTGGCCGAACGTCACCTGGGGCGCAGCGGCATCAGCTTTGAAGACCTGTGCGGCAAGGGGGTGAACCAGATTTGCTTTGACCAGGTGGACATTGCCAAGGCCGCCGAATATTCGTGCGAAGACTCTGACATGACGCTCGACGTGCACCGCACGCTGTGGCCACTGCTGCAGGCTGATGCCAAGCTGCGCTTTGTCTACGAGTTAGAGATCAAGAGCAGCGAGGCGCTCTACCGCATTGAGCGCAACGGTGTATTGATTGACGCGCCCATTTTGGCCACCCAAAGCCATGAGTTGGGTCAGCGCATTTTGCAACTTGAGAAAGAAGCCCACGAATTGGCCGGGCAACCGTTCAACCTGGCCAGCCCCAAGCAGATTGGCGAGATATTTTTCACCCAACTGGGCTTGCCCATCGTCAAGAAGACCGCTACTGGAGCACCCAGCACCGACGACGAAGTGCTGCAAAAACTGGCTGAAGATTACCCGCTGCCGGCCAAGATTCTGGAGCACCGCGGCCTGGCCAAGCTCAAGGGCACCTACACCGACAAATTGGCGCAACTGGCGCTGCCCCGCACCGGACGCGTGCACACGCATTACGCACAAGCCGTGGCGGTGACCGGGCGCCTTTCCAGCAATGACCCCAACCTGCAAAACATTCCAGTGCGTACGCCCGAAGGCCGACGCGTGCGCGAGGCGTTTGTGGCACCACCGGGCTGCCAGATTGCCAGCGCCGACTACAGCCAGATCGAGTTGCGCATCATGGCGCACATCAGCGGTGACGCGGCCTTGCTGCTGGCGTTTCATGATGGCATGGACGTGCACCGCGCCACCGCTGCCGAGATTTTTGGCCTCGACACCGCGCAGGTGACCAGCGAGCAGCGCCGCTACGCCAAGGTCATCAACTTTGGCCTGATCTACGGCATGAGCGCTTTTGGCGTGGCCAAGGCGCTGGGCATCGACAACACGGCGGCCAAGAACTATGTGGCGCGGTATTTTGAGCGCTACCCGGGCGTCAAGCAGTACATGGAACACACCCGCCTGCAAGCCAAGGCCCAGGGTTATGTGGAAACCGTGTTTGGCCGCAGGCTGTACCTGCCCGAGATCAACTCACCCAACGGCCCGCGCCGCGCCGGTGCCGAGCGCGCCGCCATCAACGCGCCGATGCAAGGCACGGCCGCCGACCTGATCAAGCTGAGCATGGTGAAGGTGCAGGAGGTGATAGACGCGCAACACCTGGCCACCAAGATGATCATGCAGGTGCACGACGAACTGGTGTTTGAGGTGCCCGAATCGGAGGTGGATTGGGTGCGCCATGAGGTGCCCAAACTCATGGCTGCCGTCGCGCAGCTGAAGGTGCCACTGCTGGCCGAAGTGGGCATCGGGCCGAACTGGGACAAGGCGCATTGACTGGCATATGGCCCTCAAAGCCCGTTTGCAGGATGAAACAGGCAGATGCGCTGGAGGGGCCTGGGTCACGTCATGCTGGCTGATGAATCAGCCGGGCGATGCGCTTTGCTACGTGTCCCCCGGCCTGCGGCCTCCTCCTTTACCTCCGCAAAGCGCATCACCCGACTGATTCGGTGCGCCCGTGGGTCGGCTGGCAGAGGGAATTCAAAACGACCGAGACCCGATTGCGTGCGCAACAACGTGATCGGTTTGGCGCGAAGAATCTTCACATGAAGCGTTCAGGCGCGGTGATTGGGTTGTGCGACCGGGCTTTGGGGGCAAAGGCGCGCGCCGACAGTCGCTGGCGCGCTGATCCCTCTGTTTCGCGCGTGATTTGCTCCCAAAACCGCATGCGCATGACCCGGTCGCCGTGCCGGGTTCGAAGCAATCTCTGGGCTCACCAGAGACATCACATAAAACGTCCTATAACCCATATAAACAAAGCGCAAATAGCTACGTTTTAAATAGTTTATTGCGCCTTATTTTGCAGGCCTTGCTTCAGTCAACAAACAGCGTCGCCGGGCACTCCAGGTAACCACGCACGCGCTGGATGAACTCGGCGGCGTTCATGCCGTCCACCACCCGGTGATCGAATGACGACGAGATGTTCATCATCTTGCGCGTCACCACCCGACCGTGTTTGATCATCGGCCGCTCGACGATGCGGTTGGGGCCGACGATGGCGACTTCGGGGTGGTTGATGACGGGCGTGTGCGCAATGCCCGCCAGTGGCCCCAGACTGGTAAGCGTGATGGTCGAGCCGCTCAGTTCCTCTCGTGCAGCTTTGCCGCTACGCGCCGCGTCGGCCAGGCGCTTGACTTCGGCCGCGCAGGCCCACAAGTCCAGCGCCTCGGCGTGGCGAATCACCGGCACCATCAGGCCGCCATCGGTTTGCGTGGCCAGTCCCAGATGCACGGCGGCGTAGCGGGTGATGACCGCGGCATCGTCGTCATAACGGGCGTTGACCTCGGGGTGCGTGCGCACCGCCAGCACCAGCGCGCGGATCAGGAACGGCAGCAGCGTCAGCCGCCCGCGCGTCTTGCCGTGCTCGGCGTTGAGCTGCGCGCGCAGCGCTTCGAGTTCGGTCACATCCATTTCTTCGACGTAGGTGAAGTGTGGAATGCGTCGCTTGGCCTCCTGCATCTTCTGCGCAATCTTGCGCCGCAGGCCGATCACGGGGATCGTTTCTGTGGACTCCAGAGGCTGGTAGCCCTTATTAGACAAGCGTGAACTGCTATCCAATTTGGAGCTGCTGGCGCAGCGATCCAAATCGGCGTGAGTGATGCGCCCATCGCTTGCGGTAGGCGTGACGCTGGCCAGGTCAATGCCCAATGCTTTGGCGCGCTGGCGCACGGCGGGGGCGGCTAAGGGGTGTGCGTCACTTTCTCTGCTGCTGGGCGTGGGCGGGGGCGCGGGCTCAGCGGCGGCAGGGAAAGCTACGTTAGGACCTACGTCGGATGCTGCTGGAACTTCAGTATTAATAGCTGCTTGAGCAGAGTCCTCATGGGCT
>Ga0210058_1000994_pt1 | contig 25876 bp, 25 predicted proteins | sample CryGeymeta201511_FD_183979 | JGI IMG/M metagenome (GOLD analysis project Ga0210058, IMG submission 183979) | Groundwater microbial communities from Crystal Geyser aquifers in Utah, USA - Crystal Geyser metaG 2015-11 (SPAdes) (version 2) | ecosystem: Environmental > Aquatic > Deep subsurface >...
AATCGCACCGCTACCTTCTCGAGTCCCAAAGGGATCCCTTCGGGACAAGCTCGACCACTACTCCTTAATTCTTATTCCTGTTTCCTGATTTTATCCTGAAGTTATCTGCGTCCAAAAAAGGAAATTTCTATGCTATTGAGTTAGTATACCAGAAAACCGGAAAAATTGGCAACTTATAGTAGCGTATTTTTATTTAGCAGAAGGAGTAATCGGGAAAGTTGCTTGATGACTTTAAACGGTTCTGCCGCCAACACCTCTGCTTTACTGCTGGAACCGGTAAGAACAATGATTGTTTTTACGCCGGCCCTTTTTCCGGTTTCGGCATCAAGCGCCATATCGCCGACATAAAGAGTTTCCCCGGGAGAAACCCGCAATTTTTCCATAATTAAAGACAAAATCTTTGCTTCGGGTTTGTAACTGTTGATTTGGTCAGCGCAGAGCACGAAAGAAAAATATTGAGCAATCCCCAGAAATTTAAGAAGGAAGGTCGAGAAACCGGAAGGCCGGTTGCTGGCCACGGCTAACTTATAACCTTCTCCCTTTAATTTTTTAAGGACTTCTTTTGCCCCGGGAAGAAGTTTTGCCATTTTGGGAAGAAGGGTTTCCTGGGATTTAAGATAGATTTCAACGGCCCTGGGGTAATCCTTTTCTTTAACCAAAGGATGGATGAGTCTCTCCACGCCCCAGCCAACACTTTTTTTAATCCCTTTAGGTTTTTGTTGCGGATAGCCGAGAGATTTAAGCGTCTGATTAATCCCTTCGGCGATAGCCGGGTAAGCGTCAATTAATGTTCCGTCCAGGTCAAAGATAACCAGTTTATACTTCTTCATTTTTGACTTATTCTATCATGCAGGATATAATCTTTCAAAAGGAGAAGAATGAATATGAATAAAAAGAAAAAGGCAGAGTTAATTTTTATTGGGGTATTGGTAATAATCTCTCTTATTGCTGTTCTGGTAGCTCGCCAGAGCCGCATCTCTTATCAAAGGCTGGAGAGAAATGTTGAGGCAAGAGTAGAAAAACTTGCTTTCCCGTATCTGGAAGAAACAAAAACTTATCTAAAAGAGGCGGCGATTAGCGCTAAAGCATCTAATTTCGGAGACGCTAAAAAATTGCTTGAAAAGGCAGGCAAAAATATCGATCTTGTCCTTTCTGTTAGCGAACAACTGACCAAAAGGAAGATTCAGGGTATTACCGAACTGATTAAAAAAATTGAGAGAGAGGTAGATGCAGGCAACAAAGAAATTGAGGTAAAGGCACAAGAGATTATAAAGTCTATTGATGAGATTATACTGCCCTAAAAAAAGATAAAAAGGAGAGACGAAAATGGTGAAAAAGATTTTGATTTTGCTATTAGTTTTCTCGTTTTTAGGGATAGTGGGTTTATGCGCGGATGAGGAAATTTACCAGGGGACGAAAAAACGAATTGCCGTGGCTGATTTTGAGGACAAGTCGGCTCATCCCTGGTGGACCGGAGATAATGTTGGCACCGGAATGAGCGATATGCTGGCCACAGCTTTGATGGAAAGCGGAAGATTTACTGTTCTGGAGAGACAAAGGGTGGAAGATATCATCGGAGAACAGGATTTAGTTTCCGCCGGCAGAATCAGCAAAAAAACCGGAGCAAAAACCGGAGCGATTATTGGCGCCCAATTTATGGTCTATGGAGCGGTTACTGAGTTTGAGCAGCAAGAGAGAGGAGGAGGAGTGGGTCTTTCTTATGGAGGAATCGGAATAGGGGTTGCCGGTTCCAAGGCGCATGTAGGAATTGATTTGCGCGTTTACGATACCACCACCGGCCAAATCCTGGCCTCCAAACGGGCAGTAGGCACTTGCAGTGAGAGTGGTCTTGCCCTTGGCGTGTCTCGCGGAGGGGTAAATTTTGGTGTGGGCAGTTTCCAGAAAACCCCCATCGGCAAAGCCTCCCGCAACGCGATTGAAGAGGCAGTTAAGATTATTTCCGAGGTGTTGGAGAGTGTCCCCACCCTTAGCGCGACGGAAATTTCCGGCTGGGAAGGGAAAGTCGCAAACGTCATCGAAGATAAAGTTTACATTAATGGCGGGAGTAATTACAATATTCAAGTCGGAGATGAATTTGTCGTCTATAAATCGGGAGAGAAACTGATTGACCCGGAAACCGGCGAGTCCCTGGGAATGGTTCAGGGTAAACTGGTGGGCCAGATTATGGTAACTTCGGTCTTTGAGAAATATTCCGTTTGCAACGTTGTCCAGGGGAAAAATTTTGCTAAAGGAGATACCTTAAAGACAATCAAATAAATAGTGTTATTAGCAATTGATATTGGTAATAGTCAAATTGACCTGGGTCTTTTCCGGGGGAAAAGATTAATTAAGTCTTCCTTTTTCCCGAAAGAGGATTGGCGGAAATTTCCCCTAAAAAAATTCATCGGAGAGAAGAAAGTAAGCCGTGTTTTTATTGCTTCGGTGGTCCCTTCCTTAACCGGAAAAATCGCTCTTTCCTGCCGGAGAAATCTTTCTTTAAAACCGGAGATTATCAAAGCAAAAGATTGCGGCATCCCGATTAAGATAAAAAACCCAAAAGAAGTAGGGGTTGACCGGGTTCTCAACGCTCTTGCGGCTTTCTCGGTTTATCGGAAACCGGCAATTATCGTTGATGCGGGAACCGCTACCACCCTTGATTTAGTTTCAGAAAAAGGGGCGTACCTTGGCGGTATAATCTTACCCGGTTTGAGAATTTCAGCAGAAGCCCTCGCGGAAAAAACCGCGCTTTTGCCTAAAATACCTATAAAAAGGCCAAAAACTCTGATGGGCAAAGGGACCATCAGTGCCATTCAATCCGGCATCATCTATGGTTCGGCAGAGGCCATTGCCGGTTTAATCAGAAAAATCAAGAAGGATTACCGGAAAAAACTGCTGGTTATCGGCACCGGCGGCTGGATAGAGACGCTGGCTCCCCTGATTAAAAGTATTGATAATATTCAACCATATCTTACCTTAAAAGGACTTGCCCTCATAGGTGCTACCAGAAAGAAGTAGCCATAACCTTACTATTTGTAACCAAATTTGACAAATAGTAAGGTTATTTGTATAATATCTTTACAAATGGTAGAGAAAATTTTTGATAGAGGTCTGAGAACAAAAATAATTAAGTTTCTCCCTGACCGGGAAGCAATTGTAATTTTAGGAGCAAGACAGACTGGAAAAACAACCCTTCTCAGGCTTCTCCAGAAGGAAATCCAACCACCCGGTCAGCCCTTCTGTTTTGACTTAGAGAACTCAAGGCACCTGGAAATTCTAAATTCTGGACCCGAAGAGCTCATTCAATATCTAAAAATCTCTGGTGCCAACTTAACCGTAAAGAATTATCTCCTGATTGATGAGGTTCAGTATCTGAGCAATCCTTCCAAGTTCATCAAACTGATGGTTGACCACTATAGCAATAAATTCAAACTTATTCTTACCGGTTCCTCCGCTCTTCTGATTAAGATGAAATTTAAGGACTCTTTAGTTGGTAGAAAGCTTGTCTTTAATCTCTATCCCCTTTCCTTTCGTGAATTCCTCATTTTCAAAAATGAAGAGAAACTTGCCAGTTTATTGCCAGATAACCCCTTTATCCAGAAGGATGACCCCGGTAGATTTTTCTCCCAGGATTATCAACGCTATCTTCAGGAATTTCTGATTTACGGAGGATTCCCCCGCGTTGCTCTGGAGGCAGATAAGGAGAAGAAAATAAAGGTTTTGGGAGAGATTGTCGACTCCTATATTTATCAGGATATCAGAAGCCTTTTTCGGTTAAAGGATATTGCCAAATTTAACCAGTTGGTAAAAATCTTGGCCGCCCAATCAAGTGGGCTTCTGAATATACAGGAACTCTCCAAAAGTGTGGGTTTACCCCGAGCTACCATCTCCAATTATCTAACAATACTGCAGGATACCTATATCCTTGCTTTAATTTCTCCGTACTTTACCAACAAGAAGAAAGAGGTGGTTAAATCTCCTAAAGCCTATTTTCTGGATACCGGCTTAAGGAATTACCTCATTGGCAATTTAAGTTTTTCTTCTACCCGTGATGACATCGGGAGGTTGTTGGAAAACCTTGCTCTTGCCAGTCTTCTTAAGAGAAAAGAGGAGGGAAGCAATCTCTGTTTCTGGAGGGCAAAAAATGGCACGGAGGTAGATTTCATTATTCAGGAGGATGGTCATCTTTTCCCCCTGGAGATAAAGAGATTGGGCAAATCCCACCGTGGTCTCCTTTCCTTCCTGAAAAGATATAAAGTAGAGCGTGGCTATATTGCTCACCAGTCTGATTTCAAGCAAGAAGCAAAATTCACCTATCTTCCCATCTGGTGGCTATAAAGGTTGTGGTAGCACTACGGTAAAATTATGTTATTCTTACCCTTATCCATTCTTCTATTTTTGCTCTTTATTCTCCTGCTTCCGCTGCTCTTTTTTCTATTGCAGATGAAACTGGTGGGGCATGCCCTGGTCAAGATAGGCATAAGTCCGGCGGTTGCCACCCTCATCTTTTTCCTCTCTATTATTGGAAGTCTCATCAATATCCCTTTGCTTTCCGGAAACCAAAATATCGCCATCAATGTGGGCGGAGCAATTATCCCTTTGCTTTTATGTATCTATCTTTTTCCGAAAGTTCCGATTTTAAAAACGATTATTGCGGTTATGATTTCAGCTTTAATAATGAATAAGATGGCGCAGCCGATTCCGATGGTCGGGGTTACCATTCCGATGTTTATTCCGCCTTTAGTAGCAGTTCTTTTGGGTTTTATTTTTTCTCCGCGTAATCCCACCCCAGTGGCTTATATTGCCGGGGTCCTGGGCGTCTTGATTGGCGCAGATTTAATGAACCTATCCCAGGTTACCGGAGCCGGGATGATGAGCATTGGTGGCGCGGGGGTCTATGACGGAATATTTTTAGTGGGCATCATCTCCGCGCTGATTGGTTAATCGTAGTGGTCGAGATTGCTCGACTATAATAATGCAAAGCAATCTTTGCCACTACATAAACAAAAATGTAGTTGCCGAGCTTGCTCGGCCAATTGACAGACTGCCTTTTTGTAGGTATAATTAGAATAGGAACTAAGAAGTATAACTTTATACTGGGTGATAATTGACAAGGGCTTATCATGACCAAGCAGTAAGCGCCATAGTTTTGCTACTCATAGACAATTTAGCCTTAAAAATGACTAAACAGTAAGAAATATCCGCAGTACTGCGGATATTATGCCATTTTGGTAGGATAAACGCAGTAATGCGTCTGTTAGTAGTTATACGCCATGCCAAGGTTTAAGAAAAGAGTAAAATATTATTTCAGGAAAACTTAACTTATTTATTTTTGATGGAGAGAAAAAGGGTTTATAAGATTGGGGAATTTGCTAAAAAAGCAAGGATGCCAGTCAGCACCGTTAATTATTATGTAAATAAAGAACTTATCCGCCCCCAGAAGGTAACTCCCTCCGGGTATAGGCTTTTTTCGGAAGAATCTCTGAACACTGTGTCCGCCATCAGGCAACTTCAGGCTCAGTATCTGCCTCTGGAGGAGATAAGGAAACATTTAAAAGCAAAGGGTAAATTAGGCTTTAAATTTTTCCAGACAACCCTTTCCTTTCCCGAGATTGAACAGCCTTCGGTTACCTTTCAATTCCCTTCAACCAGGTATCAAGGTAGTAAATTGAAATTGGTAGAGTGGATATGGCAAAACATAAAACATCTTGATTTCAGGAGTGCCCTGGATGCTTTTGGAGGAACAGGCTGTGTTGCCTATATGTTTAAGACCAAAGGTAAACAGGTATTCTATAATGACATCTTAAAATCTAATTATTACATAGGCTTAGCATTGATTGAAAATGACCATCAGACCTTAACCTCCGAAGATTTAAGATTATTACTCGAAAAGCATCCTGATATAAAATATCCTGCTTTTATTCAAGAAACATTCCGGGATATTTACTTTACCGACGAGGAAAATGCCTGGTTGGATATGGTTATTAAAAATATAGAGTTATTAGACAACATCTATAAAAAAGCACTGGCTTACTATGCTCTTTTCCAATCCTGTATTATAAAACGACCCTATAATCTGTTTCATCGCAAGAACCTTTACATACGTATGGCTAATGTAAAAAGGAGTTTTGGCAATAAGATAACCTGGGATACTCCTTTTCCGGTGCACTTTGTCCGTTTTGCTGAAGAGGCAAATGAGAGCATATTTTCCAATGGGAAGAAAGAAAAGGCTTTTAATCTTGATGTTTTTGATATAGAAGGTCAATATGATTTGGTTTATATTGATACACCTTATATCTCTTCTAAGGGAGTGGGAGTAGATTATTTCGAGTTTTACCATTTTCTGGAAGGGATATTGAACTATAATCAATGGGGCAATTTAATTAATTACAGAAGTAAACATAAATCTCTGGAACATAAGAAGTCAGTTTGGACAGGTAAGGATCTTATCCACAACGCTTTTGATAGACTTTTTAATAAATTTAAGGATAGCATCTTAGTTGTATCCTATCGAAGCAATGGAATTCCCTCGGGTGTAGAAATTATGGCGCTTCTAAAGAAATATAAACGAGAGGTGGAAGAGGTAAAAAGAAAAGATTATAAATATGTGTTAAGCAATAATGGCTCTGAGGAATTGCTTTTTGTCGCTAAGTAATATCATTAATTGAATAAAATTGTTAACCTTTAGGTTTCTTCTTCCAGGCAAAATATTCATTTAAATTTCGGTAAGGCCTTCGGATGCCTTGCCTTTCAGCATCTTCCCTTCTCAAGTAATTTACCCAATAATCTTGGAAGACTTTATCTCCGTATTTAGCGAAGGGACCAGTTCCATTTCTCAACATTTCAATATTTGCAACGGAGCCAATGTTAGCGGTATTTCCGCTTCCCGGGACATAATTAGCAATTCTATATTTCTCCTGGAGAATAATTTCTAAATCGGTAATAACCGAATTGATATTAGGCAAATCATCAAGAGAATAAATCCTTTTTTGCTCTATTTCCTTTTTGCGAGTATAAATGATACCTAAAATCCAATGTTTGGCATATTGTGAATATGGGAATCTGCTGTACCTGGTAGAAAGCGGACTTCTCAAACTTCCCCGAAAAGAGCCGAGAGTGAAACCGCCCTTAAGTTTACCCCCAACTCTATAGGTTGTTTTAATATCTGCCGCGTATTTCTTATTTTTTATCTCGGCTCCTTCCAAAGTTATGTCAGGATATTGCAGTTGGTGTTGGGCAAGATAAACCTTTAACCGATATTTTTTGGCGAAGGAAGTCACTATGGGAATAGTTGTTAATTCTAAAATCTTAGAAAGAAGTTTAGTGTCTAAAGAAATGGGATAAATATTCTTATGAACATCTATAAATCCTTTTATGTTCCAATCCTTATCCTCTGTAAGTAAGTTGGCTTCCAAATTTGCTTTTAATGATTGAGCAAAATTAAATTTAGTCATTAGTTTATCTATTTTTGGTTCTTCTCCAAAAAGTGTAGTTAGGCATCAAAAATAGCTCTTTGAAAACTTAAGTATTGCAAGGCATCCGCCTTTTCCTGTATAGTTTATATTTAAACTGATATAAAGATACAGGGAGGAGGACAGGATGCCTGATAATATTATAGCAGATTGGCTCAATTTGCCAAGTGTAAAGTTTAATAAGGTTGAGATTTATGGTGTTTCTACCGAAATTTATCTTGGTCGAGATCGCTCCCTGGGATTTACTTGCTCTGGTTGTGGCCAGAAGTCTTTCTGGAGCTGGGATCACTATGAGGCCAGAATTAGAGACCTCTCAGTCTTCGAATATAAGACTTATCTGCTCCTGGATAAACATCGCACCAACTGTCCAGCCTGTGGGGTAAAGATCGAAAAACTTGATTTTGCTGATCCTTATTCCCGCTGTACCATCAGATTCGAAGAACTGGTTGCCAGACTCTGCCGGATAACAAGCGTCAAGCAAGTAGCCAATCTTCTCGACCTGGACTGGAAAACGGTCAAAGGGATTGACAAAAAGTACCTTGAGAAACAGTTTGCTATTCCAGACTATGATGGCCTAAGGCTATTGGCAGTAGACGAAATAGCTAGTCATAAAGGTCATAACTATTTTACGGTAGTTATGGACTTAGAGCGCACCAGAGTAGTTTGGGTTGGTAAAAGCAGAGCCAAAGAGACCCTGGATCAATTTTTCAAAGAGCTGGGTAAAGAAAGAAGCAAAAAGATAGAGGCAGTAGCGACTGATATGTGGGATCCATACATCACCTCAATCAAAGAGCATGCTCCTTCTGCTAAAATAGTATTCGACAAATTCCATGTCATTAAGAATTACTCCAGGGTCATAGACAAGATAAGAAATATGGAGTTTAAAAAAGCCACTACCGAGAAGAAGGAAGCTATCAAAGGCACCAAGTATCTTCTTCTCAAGAATAGAGACAAACTTGAGAAAGATCAGAAAGAACAGCTCCAGACATTGCTTGAACTAAACCAGAACATAAACATCGCCTATATGCTGAAAGACGATCTTAAAAGGTTGTGGAATTATAAATCTTCTGGCTGGGCAAACAAATTTCTTGATGGCTGGATTGACACCGCTATAACCAGCAATATCAGACCTCTTATAAACTTTGCTCAAACCCTGAGTAATTATCGCTATGGTCTTATTAATCATTGCCGTTATCCTATAGATACCGGTAAGTTAGAAGGGATGAACAACAAGATTAAAGTTATCAAACGCATTGCCTATGGCTTTCATGATGACGACTACTTTATCCTTAAAATCAAACAGGGTTGTTCGCCCCTACTGGATACCAGCTGAAACAAAATTTCATCTTCGCAGAGAAACAGACCCAAATGTGGATATTGACGCTTTATGGAAAACTCCAAAGATGCTATATTAGAGCATGCAGTTTTCCACAACGCTTGGATAAGTCTTAAACAAGGAAGTAAATCTAAACCTTGCCGACTTATTCACAATCTCCACATTACGAATATTAATTTTTAATTTTTCAAAGAACTTAAAGGACCCTATGGAAGAGAAGAGCTATTCTTTACCACTATACCACTAAATTTGGAGAAGAGCCGAATTAATAGATAGAACCGAGAATATGATTAAGAATAAACCTAAGGGAATTAGCGAAAAAGCCGTGATAAAAACATACGACATAAAGAAAAAAGATATGGGAATTGAAGAAAACTTTTCTACAGTAAGTAAAATAATAGAAGAAATCAAAGGTCACTTAATCAATTTAGAATGGGTAATGGAATTCACCAACTTTAACGATTACAATAGGGTTTGGAGAGAAAAACGGGATGCAATAAAAAAGAATGACTTAGAAACCATCTCTAAGGCACTCGATGATGCCACTCAAAAAGCCAACTGTTGGAAAAATTCTAAGAAAAAAGAAATGAACAATGCACTTTCTAGAATAGAAAGAATGGAGAAGAATGTAGAAAAAGAGGAACTTAATAAGAAATTTACATCTCTGAGAGGACAAGTAGAGGTCATTGATTGGAAAAAACCTAACGTGGAGTCTCTTCATAATATTGCATCTCAATTAGACACTCTGAGGAAGCAATTCCGAGAAGAACTTATTAAAAAATTACAAAATAATGAAGATGCCGCCTCAATAATTGAAGAACCAGAAATAATTGAGGATTTAGGCCAGAAGAAGGGATGGGGTTTCGATAGGTTTTTCAAAGCATTAGAAGTTGTTTTGCGCAGTGGTGTCATTGAGATAAGGATGGTGGAGGAAGAATGAAAGAGAAAGAAGAGTTTGAGTTTCATAGGAAAATGAAAAAATTTGAGGGTGAATATCTGGTTAAAACTGATTGGGGCAAGATAGTTGTAACCTTGGAGACTATACCTAATTACGCAGGAGGAAAAGGTCGTCCAGATGAAATTCTCGTCCTAAAGATTGAATTTGGTATCTTAGGTACCAATGTTCAATTATCAGTTCCAATACTTATTGAATTAGAGAAAATCGGTTATGCTGGAGCAGAAGAAGACCTTAATAAATTCTGCAAGCGAAGCATTTCTGGTGAACAAAAAAGTTATCTTGAGATTCCTATGATCATTGTTGGAGGGAATGATTGTATAAAACTGAAAAGTCAACAGAAGCAATTGTCTGCCCAAGTTAATATAACACAAGTGCCAAAGAGGATAGTTAAATGAGCACATTAAAATTGCAGAACCACGCACAACAGGAGATGGAAAGGGAAATCAAAGGTTCCCTCCAAATTGCCTTCGGTAAACTTCTTTTACACCGAGGACATTATGTGCAATTACTCTCTAACTCTTAGGGTGATGAAATGGGAGATAAAAAAAAGAGGAATATTGTCTTAACCGGATTTATGGCGAGCGGGAAATCTGCGGTGGGAAAGGAACTGGCAAAAAGATTAAAAATGGATTTTGTTGATACCGACAATCTGATTGAAGAAAGAGAAGGGATGGAAATCTCCCGAATTTTCCGGGAGAAGGGGGAGTCCTATTTTAGAGATGTTGAGACTAAGATTGTTAAAGAGGTGGCTGAATACAAAAATTCGGTTATTGCTACCGGTGGAGGAGTAGTCTTAAAAGAGGAGAATATGCGGGCGTTAAGGAAAAACGGAACGATTATCTGTCTTTCCACCAATCCTGCTACAATTCTGAAAAGGACTTCCCGGAATCAGTTAAGGCCGCTTTTGGAAGGAGAAAGAGAAAAAAAGATTAAGGATTTATTGGCTTTTCGGGCGCCTTATTATCAAAAAGCGGATTTTACCGTTGATACCAGTGACTTAACTGTTGAGCAGACCGTAGAGAAGATAATTAAATTTCTAAATGAGAAAAATGGAAATTGTGAAAGTTAATTTAGGCAAACGCAGTTATTCCATCTATCTTGGAGAGAAACTGTCCCGGATTGAGAAATGGATTAGCCGAAATTGTAAAGTATGGTATAATAAAGGAGAAAAGTGTTGAAAATAAATTAAAAAATGAAAAACTTGGAAGAACTGAGAAAAAAAATAGATGTCCTTGATTTAAAATTGGTTCATTTGCTTAATGAAAGAGCGAAGAAGGTTCTGGAAATTGCCCGGATTAAGCAAAAGAAGGGGGAAAATTCTTACGACCCGGCTCGGGAGAAAAAAATCTTAGAGCGTCTTTTAAAGGAGAATCGAGGACCCCTTTCCAATGCTTTTCTGGTTGAGATTATTAAAGAACTCTTGAATAATTTCCGCAATCTGCAAAAGAGGGAAAAGATTGTTTATTTGGGGCCGCCGGCTACTTTTACCCATCTTGCGGTTCTAAATGTATTCGGAAAAAGAGCGAATCTTGTTCCGGCAAAGAGTATTACCGAGGTTTTTATCGTAGTTGAAAAAGGACAGGCTACTTTTGGAGTAGTGCCCATAGAAAATTCCACCGAAGGAATTGTGAGCCATACTTTAGATATGTTTTTAGATTTCGACCTTAAAGTTTCTGCCGAAGTGATGTTGAAGGTTTCTCATCATCTTCTCTCTAAAGGAAGTTTAAAAAAGATAAGAAAAGTTTATTCTCATTCTCAGGCGATTGCTCAATGCCGGCACTGGTTAGAGGAAAATCTCCCGACGGCAAGGTTAATTGAGGTTGAATCTACCGCAAAAGCGGCAGAACTGGCGGCAAAGGAAGCCGGGACCGCGGCAATTGCTTCCGACGTTGCGGCTTCTCTCTATCACCTTAAGATTGCAGCTAACCATATTGAAGATTCTTTGCATAATTTTACCCGGTTTTTGGTGATCGGGACGGAATTTGCCAGGAGAAGCGGCCAGGATAAAACCTCTATCCTTTTTTCCATCAAGGATAGGGTAGGGGCTCTTTATGATATGCTAACCCCGTTTCGTAAATACGGTATCAATCTTACCAAAATTGAATCAAGGCCGACCAAGCGAAAAGCATGGGAATATGTTTTCTTTGTTGATTTTCTTGGGTATAAGGATGACGAGAAGGTGAGAAAAGCGCTTTCGGAATTGGAAAAAGATTGCCTTTTTCTGAAAATTTTTGGTTCTTATCCTGTCGGAGATTGAAAGGAGAAATAAAATGATTTTAACGCTAAAGAAAGGGACCACGCAAAAAGGTATTGAGCAAATTTGCCATAAGATTACGAAATTAGGTTTTAGTTTCCATATTTCTAAAGGGAAAGAGAGAACAATTATTGGGGTGGTGGGGGAGAATGCCATTGCCAAAAGGGAAATTTTTGAAAGTTTCTTCGTAGTAGATTCTATCACTCCTATCTCCAAACCGTATAAATTAGTCAGTAGGGAGTTTAAAAAAGAGAATACGGTAATTAAAGTAAAGAAGGTCAAAATCGGAGGAAAGAAAATTGTGGTAATTGCCGGGCCCTGTTCAATAGAGACCGAAAAACGGCTTTTGGAAATTGCCGGGATTGTGCAAAAGGCAGGGGCAGTCATCCTGCGGGGTGGCGCCTTCAAACCGCGTACCAGCCCTTATTCTTTCCAGGGTTTAGGGGAAAAGGGTTTGGAGTATTTAGCAAAAGCAAGCAGGATAACCGGTCTTCCCGTGGTTACCGAAGCCAGAGATACCAGCCAGTTGGAATTAATTTCTCGTTATAGCGATATTATTCAAATTGGCGCCAGGAATATGCAAAACTTTGATCTCTTAAAAGAAGCGGGCAAAATTAAAAAACCTATTCTCCTGAAGCGGGGGATGTCGGCAAAAATAGAGGAATTCTTGATGTCGGCCGAATACATCCTTTCCCGGGGCAATAATGATGTTATCCTTTGCGAACGGGGAATTAGAACCTTTGAAGATTCAACCCGTTTCACTTTGGACTTATCCAGCGTTCCTCTAATTAAGAGGTTAAGCCATCTTCCGATTATTGTTGACCCCAGCCATGGGACCGGAAGAAGAGAGCTGATTCTTCCGATGAGTATGGCCGCAATTGCCGCCGGAGCCGATGGTTTAATGATTGAGGTCCATTCCAGACCAGAGGAAGCTCTTTCTGATGGTTTCCAAGCCCTTCGCCCCGCAGATTTCCAGGAATTAATGAAAGAGGCAAAAAGAGTTGCCGGGGTCTTTAAAAGAAGCATCTGATGGGACACGCCATTATTGTCAACCAAGCAGAAAGAACAAGAGGAATAATCAAACTTCCCGGAGATAAATCAATCAGTCACCGGGCTCTTATCTTTGCTTCACTCGCGATCGGGCAATCTATTATCAGGGGAATTTCCCAATGCGAAGATTGTTTTTCTACCTTAAAATGCCTGAAAGATTTAGGGGTTAGAGTAAAGAGAGAAAAAGAAAATCTGGTAATCTTTGGCCGGGGGTTATCCGGGCTTAAAAAGGCCAAGAGGGAACTTGATTGCGGAAATTCAGGAACAACGATGCGGCTTCTTTCCGGTGTGCTTGCCGGACAGAATTTTTCCGGCGTTCTTACCGGAGATAAATACTTAAAAAAACGGCCGATGAGCAGAATTGTAGACCCTCTGCGAAAAATGGGGGCTAAAATCAATCTTACCGGAGGCAATTACCCTCCCTTAAAAATTAGAGGTTCTCAATTGAAGGGGATAGATTATAAATCGTCAATTGCCTCGGCTCAGGTGAAAAGTTGTCTTCTTTTGGCCGGGCTTCAGGCCGAAGGAAGAACTACAGTTACCGAGCCTTCCCGTTCCAGGGACCATACGGAACGAATGTTGAAATATCTGGGAGTTCCGATAAAAATTCAGGGGAAATCAGTAAGCGTCAAAAAGGAAAAAGCGTTTTTGGGAAAAGAGTTTGTTATTCCCGGGGATATCTCTTCGGCAGCATTTTTTGTTGCCGCTGCCTTAATCTTAAAAAATTCCTGCCTTAAAATTTTAGGGGTAGGTATTAATCCTACACGCACGGGATTTCTTGATATTTTAATAAAGATGGGGACCGATATAAAAATTAAGAATATAAGGGAAATCTGTGGAGAGCCAGTTGCTGATTTAGAGATAAATGGGAAGGGGAGATTAAAAGCAATAAAAATAGGGGGCAAGATTATTCCCAGGATTATTGACGAAATTCCTATTTTAGCAGTGATTGGTTGTTTTGCTCAAGGAAAAACTATCATTAAAGATGCTGGTGAACTTCGGGTTAAAGAAACCGATAGAATCCACGCCATCGTGAGCCAGTTGAAAAGGTTGGGGGCGAGGATAAAGGAGAGGAAGGACGGGATGGAGATTTTTGGCAGAAGCGAATTAAAAGGAACATCAGTGAAAAGTTTTGCTGACCACCGCATTGCGATGGCGCTTGCCATTGCGGGAGTAGCCGCTTCCGGGAAGACAAAGATTAATGATACAGATTGTATCAGAATTTCCTTTCCTGAATTTGAAGAGCTACTGAAGAGAGTAATCAAACTATGAATCCACAGATTTCCCAGATTAAAAGAATTTTCACCACAAAGACACAGAGACACAAAGAAAATAGTTTAAATTTTTGTCTATAATTCTCTGTGCCCTCCGTGTCTTTGCGCCTCTGTGGTGAGGTGGTTATCTGTGTTAATCTGTGGTTAAAATAAAAATGAATTATTTTTTTAATCTTCCTACCAAAATATATTTTGGAACCGGGAGTTTGAAGGAATTAAAAAAGGCAAAAAGTTTAGGCCGAAGCGCTCTTTTAGTTACCGGCAAACATTTTGCTAAAAGCAGTGGACTTTTAAAAAAAGTTGAGTCAATCCTGGTTAAGGAAAAAATAAAAACAACAGAATTTTGTGGGGTAGAAGAGAACCCTTCCGTAGAAACGGTAGAGAAAGGTGGAGAACTGGCGCGTAGAAAAAAATGTGATTTTATCATTGGCCTGGGTGGTGGAAGTCCGATGGATGCGGCCAAGGGAATTGCAGTTTTAGCGACAAATTCTGGGGGGCTGCGTAAATATTTTGGCAGTGAGAAATTAAAGAATTCTCCTTTGCCGATTTTAGCCATTCCGACTACCGCCGGCACCGGCAGTGAAGTAACCAGGTATGCCGTAATCAACGACTGGCAAGCACAAACAAAAAAGGTTGTCAGTTCCTTTTCCATTTTACCAAAAATTGCCATAATTGACCCTTCCCTCACCTTAACTCTTCCTAAAAACCTCACCGCTTCTACGGGAATGGATGCATTTTCTCATGCTCTGGAAGGATATCTTTCAACAGATGCAAATTCTTTAACAGAAACTTTCTCCAGAGAAGCGATAGAACTGACTAAAAAATACTTACCTTTGGTTCATCGAGAAAGTTCTGCTTTTTTGAGAGAAAAAATGTCCCTGGCAGCTCTCTACGCCGGGATTGTAATCAATCATACCGGAACAATCATTGTTCACGGAATGGGTTATGCTCTTTCCCTTGATTATGGAGTTCAGCATGGAGCGGCCAATGCTCTTCTTCTCCCTTATGTGATGGATTATCTTGGGAAGAAAAAAGTTTATCAAGAAAAATTGAAGGAAATTCTTAGAACTACTAAAGTGAAAGAATCTCTTTTAAAGTTAAATCGCAGTTTAAATCTACCCCTTACCTTAAAAGAGATAGGAGTGGAAAGGAAGGACTTAAAAACCTTAGCTCGGAGAGCAATGAAGGATTGTGAAAGAGCATTATTGCGGCTCTCCATTCCCTTAAAGGAGAATGATTTCTTCCTTATCTATAAGGAGTCCTGGTAGTCTCATATTGCATTATTGGGGTATGCACTTGACCGATGTATGAAAATTACAATTATTGTAGCGGTGGCATTTATGCCACTGCCACTGTATTTATTTGTGCGATAAATCGCACCGCTACATTCATTTGTGCGATAAATTGCACCGCTACATTCATTCGTGCGATAAATCGCACCGCTACATTCATTCGTGCGATAAATCGCACCGCTACTTGTGCGAGACAAGTGATGTGCATACCCCAATTGCATTAAATTAACAAATATGATAAGTTAATGGTATGAAATGGGCAAAATTTGTTGAAATTATGAGAGATTTGCCAGTAATTGATACAGAGATTCTGCTTGCTGGAGTGTCTGACCCGGACCCCATTAAGGTGCAGATTAGTCGGTGGGAAAAAACGGGCAGGATTATTCAACTAAAAAGGGGAATCTACTTGCTTGCTGAACCATATCGTAAGGTTAACATTAATGAACCGTATCTCGCCTCAATTTTGAAAAAGCCCTCTTATGTTAGCTTAGAAAAGGCACTCGAATATCACGATTTGATTCCAGAGGCAGTGCCAGTGTGGACATCGATTACCACAAAGAGACCGGGCAAATTCATCACAAAAGTGGGAACTTTTGTCTACCGGCATATAAAACCATCGCTCTTCTGGGGATATGAGTCAGTTGTAGTAGATAATCAAACTGCTTTTATTGCTTCTCCTGAGAAGGGACTTCTGGATTTATTCTATATCAATAAAATAGATGTTTCTTTAAACTACCTTGAGGAATTAAGGCTTCAGAATGTGGAGAAGGTAAATCTTGGCAGGTTATCTGAATATGCCCGAAGATTTAATAAACGCAAGATTTCACATGCCGTGGAAATAATCAAGGAATATGTAATTTCTCATAAGGAGGAAGAAAAGGTATTATGAGGGACTATGTTTTGGAACTTGCTAACAAACAAACAGGCTTCAACGCTAAATTGAATATGATGAGGGAATATCTTCAAGCGTATATCTTAAGAATTTTGCATGATGAGGGAGTTTTTCGCACAACTGCATTTTTAGGCGGAACAGCACTAAGATTCATCTACGGTCTGCCACGATTCTCCGAAGATTTAGATTTCTCTCTTTCCAATGGTGAGAAATATTCGTTTGTTAAGTTAATCAAGAAGATGAAGGAGGAGTTGAGATTAGCCGGTTATGAGGTAACAATTTCCTATAATGAGAAGAAGATTGTTCAACATGCTTTTTTTCAGTTTGAGGGATTAACGTATGAGGCAGGCATTTCATCTCATCCACAACAGAAGATTTCAATCAAGATTGAGATTGACACAAATCCACCAAAAGGCGCTGTTTTAAGAACTCATATCTTCAATAAGTATTTCCCAATTGCTTTCTTATCTTATGACCTTTCCTCTCTTTTTGCCGGAAAAGTGAGTGCTTTACTCAGCCGAAAATATACAAAAGGTCGTGATTTTTTTGATCTTGGATGGTATCTTTCTCATTGGAAAGATATTTCTCCTAATATCGTCCTGCTTCAAAATGCGCTTAAACAAGTAAAGTGGAAAGAAAAAATTCCTACTGAAACCAACTGGCGAAATTATCTCTATAGGGTTGTTAAAGAAGCAGATTGGAGGAAAGTGAGAAAGGACATTGAAAACTTTTTGGAAAATCCTTCAGACGTAAATATCTTTACCCAGGAGAATGTACTTAATCTGATAAAATGAAAGTAGTTAGTTTAGCTGAGGTTAAAAAGACGAAAAATCTTATTCTTACCATTGGCTGTTTTGACGGATTGCATCTCGGACACCAAAAGGTCATTCACGCCGTTATTTCAGAAGCAAGAAAGAAAAAAGGAACGGGCGCTATTCTTACCTTCAATCGCCATCCACGTTCTCTTACAAAAAACATTCAGATTCCATTTTTAATTACTCCCAAAGAAAAGTTTAAACTGCTTGATGAATGGGGTCTTGATCTCTGCATCCTTGCCAACTTCAATCAAAGTTTTGCCAATCTTTCTGCTCAAGCATTCTGCGAGGAAATCCTGAAGAAAAGATTGGGGATAAGAGAAGTCGTTACCTCTTCTTCTTTCAGGTTTGGAAAGGATAGAACCGGAGATATAGAACTTTTAAAGAAACAAGACATTTCGGTGAAGGTAATAAAACCACTAAAGGTAAAGGATGAAGTTGTCAGTAGTACTTTGATTCGCAATCTTATTAAACAGGCAAAACTAAAAGAAGCAGTAATTTTTCTCGGTCGTGATTTCTCTGTTCTGGGAAAGGTTATCCCCGGAGAAAAAAGAGGGAGAGTCCTGGGATACCCAACGGCAAACTTAAAAGTTGTTTATCCTCTAAATCTTCCTGGCGGCGTCTATGCGGTGAGAGCAGAGGTAAATGGGAAAGAATATAATGGTTTAAGCAATATTGGTTTTCGCCCCACGTTTAATGGTTCTGCCGAGCATCCAACAATGGAAGTCCATCTTTTTAATTTTGCCGGAGACCTGTACAATCAGAAAATAAGGATTGTTTTCAAAAAAAAGATACGAAACGAAATTGATTTCTCCAAGAACAAATCATTGTTGTTGAAACAGATAAGAAAGGACAAGGAAAAAGCTAAGAAAATTCTTGCAACCGCAGATACACGCAGATGTCATTCTGAGGCATTAGCCGAAGAATCTCTCTTTTCAAAGAAGTATGGGATTGCCACGTCCGCTCAGAGAGTGGACTCGCAATGACAGCCGTGCTGTCATCTGTGTTAATCTGTGGTTAGAATCAGAAAGGAGTTGTAAAAATGGCAAAATATGTCTATTTTTTTGGTGGGAGAAAAGCAGAAGGCAACGGAAAAATGAAGGATCTTTTAGGCGGAAAGGGTGCCGGTCTTGCGGAGATGACCAATAGCGGAGCAACGGTTCCACCGGGATTTACCATTACTACGGAAGCTTGTGATTACTTCTATCGGCATCAGCAATCTCTGCCTTCAGGATTAAAACAGGAAATGGAAAAAAATATCCGAAAACTGGAAAAGATAATGAACAGGGAGTTTGATGATTCGGCAAATCCTCTACTGGTTTCCGTTCGCTCGGGAGCGAAATTTTCTATGCCCGGGATGATGGATACTATCCTGAATTTAGGGCTTAACGATAAGACCATCAAAGGTTTGATTAAAAAGAACAATAATGAAAGATTTGCCTGGGATGCTTATCGGAGATTGATTCAAATGTTTGGCAATGTGGTGATGGGAATAGAGAAGAATAAATTTGAAAGATTGCTGGATAAAAAAAAGGAGGAAAGAAAAGTTAAATTTGATTCTGAATTATCCGAAGAGGATTTGAAGAATTTAGTGGAAGAATTCAGGAAAGTTTACCGGAAAGAGACCGGGGAAGATTTCCCCCAGGATTCATTAAGGCAATTAACAATGGCGCGCGATGCCGTTTTTAAATCCTGGAGCAATCCGCGAGCAATCACCTATAGGAAACTAAATAAAATTCCCGATAACCTGGGAACTGCGGTCAATGTTCAGGTAATGGTTTTTGGCAATATGGGGAATGATTGCGGAACAGGGGTTGGCTTCACGCGTAACCCATCCACGGGAGAGAAGAAATTTTACGGAGAATATCTGCTTAATGCTCAGGGAGAGGATGTTGTCGCCGGGGTGCGGACGCCTTCCCCGATAGAAAATCTAAAAAAGGAAATGCCTGAAGTTTATCAAGAACTAAAAGATATTACTACAAAACTGGAAAAACATTATCAAGATACCCAGGACTTTGAATTTACGGTTGAGAATGGAAAATTATTTATGCTTCAGACCAGAACCGGTAAACGTACCGCTTTTGCTGCGGTGAAGATTGCGGTAGATATGGTAAAGGAAGGTCTCATCAGCAAGGAAGAGGCCTTAATGCGTCTTGCCCCTGCGCAGATTGACCAACTCCTGCATCCCATTCTTGACCCTAAAGTAAAAGTGGATGTAATCGCCCGGGGCTTGCCTGCTTCTCCGGGAGCCGCCAGCGGAACAATTACCTTTACCGCGGAGGAAGCGGTAGAGAAGAGTAAAAAAGGACCGGTAATTTTGGTGCGGCAGGAGACCTGCCCCGATGATATTCATGGAATGGACGCCGCCAAAGGAATTCTCACGGCTAGAGGGGGGATGACCAGCCATGCGGCAGTCGTAGCCAGAGGAATGGGGAAACCCTGCGTTACTGGTTGTGAAGTCCTGCAGATTTCCGAAGAGGACAAGGAGATTATTGTTGATGGAAAGACGATTAAGGAAGGTGCCTGGTTAACCATTGATGGGGGAACCGGAAGGGTCATCTCAGGTAAAGTTCCTACGGTAAAGCCGTCTCTCAGTGGTGACTTTGGCGTCTTGATGAAGTGGGCGGATAAAATCCGAAAGTTGGGTGTGAGAGCCAATGCTGATATCCCCCGGGACGCTAAAACCGCTATAAACTTCGGCGCTGAGGGCATTGGTCTCTGCCGCACGGAGCATATGTTCTTTGCTCCCGAGAGACTGCCCATAGTGCGAAGAATGATTCTTGCCGATACAGAAAAAGAGCGACAAAAATCTCTTGACGAATTACTCCCGCTGCAAAGAGAAGATTTTCTGGGTCTTTTTAAAGAGATGAAGGGCTATCCGGTGATTATCCGCACGATTGACCCTCCCTTGCATGAGTTTTTACCCAGGCGGGAAGAACTGATGGTGGAGATTGCTTTGATGAAAGAAAGAAAAGAACCGGAAGCAAAGATTGAGAAGAAAGAGGAGTTATTGGCGAGAGTAAACCAATTGCATGAGATGAATCCAATGCTCGGGCACCGGGGCTGCAGATTGGGAATTACCTATCCGGAAATTACCGAAATGCAGGTGCGGGCAATTATGGAAGCGGCTTGCGAGTTGGCAAAGAAAGGTAAAACGGTTTTGCCGGAGATTATGATTCCCCTTGTTGGCCACATCAACGAATTCAAAAATCAAAAGGCAATTGCGGTTAAAGTTGCTAAAAGTGTAATGAAAAACTACGGAGTAAAAATTAAATATTTGGTAGGGACGATGATTGAGATTCCGCGGGGCGCAATTACCGCCGATGAAATTGCTACCGAGGCAGAATTTTTCTCCTTTGGCACTAACGACCTTACTCAGATGGGGTTTGGTTTTTCCCGGGATGATGCCGGAAAGTTCATTCAGGACTATCTCTCCAAGGGGATTTTAAAATCCGACCCTTTCCAGACGATTGACCAGGATGGAATAGGGAAACTGATAGAGATGGGAATTAAGCAAGGAAGAAAGACAAGAAAGAACTTGGAAATTGGTATCTGTGGTGAGCACGGAGGAGACCCGGAATCGGTAAAGTTCTGCCACCAAATAGGAATGGACTATGTCAGTTGTTCTCCCTTCCGGGTGCCGATTGCCCGACTCGCCGCCGCCCAGGCGGTACTGGAAGAAAAGATTTAACCAGCAAGAATACCAAGTCTCAAAGAACACAAAGAAAAGACTAAAATAGCAACCACGAATTTCTCGAATTTTACGAATTATTAAAGAGTAATAATAAAAGAATAAGTCATTGCGAGCGAAAGCGAAGCAATCTTATGAGATTGCCACGGGACGGAGTTTACACTGAACGAAGTGAATGTGTCCCTCGCAATGACACTTCGTGTCAGTTCTTAATTAGAGAAATTCGCGTAATTCGTGGTTAAAGTATTTTATTTCTCTGTGTCTTTGTGACTCTGTGGTGAATATTATGAAAATTTTAGTGATTGGGGATATTGTTGGTAAGAGCGGAAGAAAGGCCGTTGAAGATATTATTCCCTCTCTGAAAGAGGAAGAGGAAATAGATTTTGTTATTGCTAATGGAGAAAATAGCGCGGGTGGTTCCGGCATTACTCCTAAAATTACCCAGGAACTTTTAGCCTGCGGGATTGATGTGATTACCACTGGAGACCATATCTGGAAAAGAAAAGAGGTTTTAGAAATTATTGACCGGGAACCAAGATTGTTGCGGCCGGCTAATTATCCTCTTGGTGTCCCCGGGAAAGGTTCGGTGGTTATTGCCGCCGGCAATAAGGTGAAGGTAGGGGTGATTAATCTGCTGGGAAGAATTTTTATGAAACCTCTGGAATGCCCCTTTCGCACTGCGGAGGACGAAATAAAAAAAATTTCCCAAAGCACAAAAATTATTATTGTTGATATTCATGCGGAAGCAACCTCTGAGAAGATAGCTCTGGGCTATTTTTTAGACGGGAAAGTTTCTGCGGTTATTGGGACGCATACTCATGTGCAGACCGCGGATGAAAAGATTCTTCCCCAGGGGACTGCCTATATTACTGATATCGGTATGGTTGGTTCATCTAATTCTGTTTTAGGCAGGGAAATAGAGCCAATCATCAAGAGATTCCTGACCGGATTGCCCACGCATTTCGGTATCGCTGCAGAAAATACTGTTCTTTCGGGAGCAATTCTTGAAATTAATCCGGAAACTGGAAGAGCATCTAAAATTCAACGAATCACCTACCAGAGTCGTTCAAACTCATCCTGATAGATTGAGCAAATTTCAGGGCTTTCCAGAATTAAGATATTCTCCTCATTTTTCTCCTCTGCTCCCCGGGTGGGATTGTAGGAGCCGGTAATCAAAATTTTGTCATCAATAATAAAAAATTTATGGTGCAGAAGATAAAAATTATTGTCCCATTTTACATCCGCTTTAATATCCTTAAATAACCAATATCGGCAATAAGGGCTGAGCCCTTCTCTCTCCATAATCCCCTTTACCTTTATTCCTTCATTGAACTTCTTGACTATTGCATTAGCAATTTTTCTATTGGTAAAGACAAAGGTGGCAAAGTAAATACTTTTCTTCGCCTTTTTTATTCTTTTGATAATTGCTTCCTCGCAGCCGCCATTCGGTGAGAAATAGGTCTCAATCTTGATATTATTAATCCCCCTCTCCTTCCCTTCCTCTCCCTCAAGGGGAGAGGATAAGAGGTGAGGGAACGGGGGAGGAGTTAGGTGGGGGTGTATCTTAACGATAGAGTAGGGTGGTTTTAAGGAAGAATAATAATTTCCTTCCCACATATTTTTAAACTTTGCTTCAAAATTCTCGGCTAACTGAGAAGAGTTAATAATGATGACATTATTATCGTCCTGATAAGCGGCTCCAGGCGTAAGGTTAAAAGAGCCGGTCCAGACAATTTCTCCGTCAATAATAATGAATTTATGGTGCATCAACGCGCTCTTCCCTCTGTCGGTAATGACTTTTACGTCAATCTTTCTTTCCCGTGCCTTTGAAAGCGCTTTCACCACTGAAGGCAAACTAATCTCATAGCAGGCAAGATGAATACTTTTTTTACTTTTACTAATCAAGGAGATTAATTCAGCGGGAATATCAATCTGGCTGGAGAAATAGATTTTTATATTGGCTATCTTGGGAGGTCTCTCCAGACCTCTTTTAAAGCAGGAAGGAAAAAGGAGGAGAAGAATTACCAGGAAAATAATCTTTTTCATTATTAAACAGCGCAGGCTAAAGCCCTGCGGCTACCGGTAGCCGCAACCTTCAGGTTGCGCAATTTCTATACAATTAAATTATATGCTAAAATGAAGAAAATGAAAATTATTATTGCGCCTGATTCTTTTAAGGGAAGTTTATCCAGCATTGAGGTAGCCGATATCATTGAGAGGGAAATTAAAAAAATTTTGCCTGAAGCAAGAATAAAGAAATTTCCTTTAGCCGATGGAGGGGAGGGGACGGTAAAAGCGCTGGTAAATGCTACTCAAGGAAGAATTATTTCTTGTTACGCGAAGGACCCCTTAGGAAGGAAAATCAAAAGTTTCTTTGGCATTTTGGGGAACAAAAAGACTGCGGTTATTGAGATGGCGTCTGCCTCCGGATTACCTTTGCTTTCCCTGAAAGAGAGAGATCCCTTGCTTACCACGACTTATGGGACCGGGGAGTTAATCAAAGGGGCACTTAATCAAGGTTGCCGAAAGATTATTATCGGAATCGGGGGAAGCGCAACCGTAGATGGAGGAGCAGGCATGGCTCAGGCGCTGGGGGCAAGGCTGCTTGATAAGAATGGAGAAAACCTGCCATTTGGCGGGGGAAATTTAGGGAAATTGGCAAAGATCGACTTATCTCTTTTTGATAAAAGAATTAAAAAAACTAAAATTATTATTGCTTCTGACGTGACCAATCCTCTTTGCGGCAAGAACGGAGCGGCTAAGGTTTACGGACCACAGAAAGGAGCAACCCCTGCGATGGTAGAAACATTGGAGAAAAATCTCTTTCATTATGCCAGGATTATCAAGAATGATTTAGGCAAAGAAGTGCTTAACCTTCCCGGAGCAGGAGCTGCCGGAGGATTGGGCGCAGGTCTTTGCGCTTTTCTTGATGTGAAAATGGAGAAAGGGGTAGAGTTAATCTTAAAGGCCATAAAATTTGAAAAGCACCTAAAAAATACCGATTTTGTTATCACCGGAGAGGGTAAGATTGATGCTCAGGTAAAGTACGGAAAGACGATTTTAGGAGTAGCAAAATTGGCCAGGAAACATAAAATTCCGGTAATTGCTCTTTGTGGAACTCTTACCGATGAAGCCTACGAATTGCATCGGTACGGGATTTCTGTTTTGGAAAGCATTATTTCTTCCCCGATGAGTTTAGAAGAGGTTATGAGGGGAAATAAGGAGTTGTTAAAGAAAAAAGCCGGAGAGTTAATCCGGCTTATTCTTCTTTCTATGTCATTGCGAGGAGTATAGCGACGAAGCAATCTCAAGAGATTGCCACGCTCATTTCATTCGCTCGCAACGACTTCGTCGTCTTTCATCTATGGTCAAGCCACACGATTGATTAGTACCAGTTAGCTGAATCCATTACTGGACTTACACATCTGGCCTATCAACCAGGTCGTCTTCCTGGAATCTTTAGTCCACCTTGCGGCAGAGGGATATCTTATCTTGGGGGAGGCTTCGCGCTTAGATGCTTTCAGCGCTTATCCTTTCCGAACATAGCTACCCAGCGATTGCTCCTGGCGGAACAGCTGGAACACCAGAGGTTCGTCCATCCCAATCCTCTCGTACTAGGGATAGCTCCCCTTCAAATATCCAACGCCCACAGCAGATAGAGACCGACATTCTGTTACTTCATCTCCTATCAGAGACTTATAACCCCTTCTAGATTCAAGAAGAGGTGACTTCGCATTTCTGCGAAACTCTCACAGTCGCCCGTGAGATCGGACTATATCTTTACCTTTTCGAGGTATTTGGCGTATAGTCTCTGAGGCCACAGGAGAAAAATATCTCTTCTTTCAAATAACGTTTCCGACTTCGTGGTAATTGGAAGACCAAATTGGCTATCTTCCTAAAACCTTCAGGTTTAAGGTGACTTCCTTTTTCAATCAACTGAAGTACTTTAACAAAGAGCATAAAATCTTTTCTTTTCCCTGAATGAAGAGGATGTTTCTGAAAGAAAGGTATCAACCTTTCCTTTAGGTCTTTTCTGTCTTTCACAATCAAAACCCAGGTTTTATCTCTTTTGCTTTTAGGGTGATTAGGTTTAAGGTAACCACATCCTAATCTTCTTTGAAATTGTTCTAAAATTAGTTTTCCCTGTGGGTTCTGACTGAGATGGAACTCTGTAATAACCTGCCAACCTAAAGGTAAATCTTTTCTTCGGCTGAAACCTACATAGAAACAGCCTTCTCCATCAACGAAGCCAGTAAAATATTCATCTGATATTTTTTTCCTGCTTGCCTGCTGATTATCCGCACACCCTCCGTTTTTACTTGCCATAGAGATATTTTATCTCTATCAACATCTTTTGTCAAGTAGGAGGTGATTCTCGGATTTCCCAGCATATAGCCAAATTTATAGACAGCAACGGTCACTTACTGTCTTACGACGTTCTAAACCCAGCTCACGTACCGCTTTAATGGGCGAACAGACCAACCCTTGGGACCTACTTCAGCCCCAGGATGCGATGAGCCGACATCGAGGTGCCAAACCTTGCCGTCGATATGAACTCTTGGGCAAGATCAGCCTGTTATCCCCGGAGTACCTTTTATCCGTTGAGCGATGACCCTTCCATTCAGAATCACCGGATCATTAAGCCCGTGTTTCCACTCTGCTCGACCTGTCGGTCTCGCAGTCAGGCTTCCTTATACCTTTACGCTCTACAACCGATTACCAAACGGCTTGAGGAAACCTTTGGGCACCTCAGTTACTTTTTATGAGGCAACCGCCCCAGTCAAACTGCCCGCCAAACACTGTCCCTCTTCTGGTTTCACAGAATAAGGTTAGAACCTCAAAACA
>Ga0210058_1001005_pt1 | contig 25663 bp, 25 predicted proteins | sample CryGeymeta201511_FD_183979 | JGI IMG/M metagenome (GOLD analysis project Ga0210058, IMG submission 183979) | Groundwater microbial communities from Crystal Geyser aquifers in Utah, USA - Crystal Geyser metaG 2015-11 (SPAdes) (version 2) | ecosystem: Environmental > Aquatic > Deep subsurface >...
CGCCGCGTTTCAGCCAGATGATCTGCTCAACACCGGTATATTCCTGCAATTTTTGCGCAATCCCACTGCGGCTCATCGCCGGGTTGCGATTGGGGTTGAGCAGGCATTCCTCGGTGGTCAGCAGCGTGCCCTGTCCGTCCACGTGGATGCTGCCGCCCTCCAGGATGAGGTCGGCAGAGTAGCGGTCAACCCGCTCGATCTCCAGCACTTTACGCGCCGCCAGGGCATCCTGATCCCAGGGAAAATACAGGCCGCCCCAGGCATTGAACCTCCAGTCCACGCCGCGGACAGCATCGGGTTGGCCTATCTTCGCATCATTGACCACGAAAGTCGGGCCACAGTCGCGCATCCAGGCATCATTATAAGACATTTCGACGACGCGTATCACAGGGGGCAGCCTCCGGCGCGCGTTCAGAAACTGCCCGCGCGAAACGCCGATCGTCACGGGTTCAAACTGGGCGATGGCCGTGGTGACCGCGCCAAAGGCACGCTGCGCCGGCTTGGCGCCCAGCCGCCAGTTATCCGGGCGTTCGGGCCAGAGCATCCAGCAGCCGGCGTGAGGTTCAAACTCGGCAGGCATGCGGTAGCCGTCCTGCTTTGGCGTGCCGATCAGCGTGCAGGACATATCAATTGCCCAACCCCTCCACGAACGCTTGTATCCGCCCGGCATGGTAAGCGCGCAAGGCTGGCGAGGGGCGCTTCAGGCGCGGATAGACCAGCCAGACCAAAATGCCCTTCTCGACATGCAGGCGATTCTCCGCCTGGTCATAGATGATGGAGCGGGGAGAATCCATCACCTCGTCAGTCACTTCCACACCGCGCGAGGCCGGCAGGCAGTGCATGAACTTGCAATGCTGCGGGGCTTTCTTCAGCAGATCCATGTTGACTTGGTATCCCGGCATGAAGGCCGCCCGCCGCTCGGGGATCTGCTCTTCCTGCCCGACCCACCACCACAGGTCGGTGTAGATAAAATCAGCGGTGCGCAGCGCATCCTGCACGTCCGTGGTGACGGTCAAGCTGCCGCCCGATTGGGCGCAGTTGGCAGCGGCGATCTCCTGCCAGGCAGGCGGAGGCTGGTACTTTTGCGGCGCGGCATGAGTGAAGTGCATTCCCATCTGTGTGCAGATGAACATCAATGAATTGAGTACATTGGTGGCGTCGCCGATAAAGGTGACATGCAGGTCTTCCAGCCGCCTGCCCGCTGGCATATGCTCCATCATCGTGAAGACATCGCAGACCACCTGCGTGGGATGGTTGTAATCGGTCAGCCCGTTGATGACCGGCACGCTGGCGGCCTCGGCCAGTTTCAGCAGCGTTTCGTGCTTGAGGGTGCGCGCCATGATGACATCCACCATGCGGGAGATGACTCGCGCTGTATCATCGATCGATTCACGCGCGCCGAGGTGGATCTCACCCGGTTTGAGATACAACGCATGACCGCCGAGTTTGGTCATGGCGACTTCGAAGGAGATGCGCGTGCGGGTAGAGGGTTCTTCGAAGATCATCGCCAACGATGTGTCCTGAAGCAACTTTGGTGTGACTCCTTGTTTATCGGCTTCTTTCATCAAGCGAATCAACTCTAGCAAATCAAGCAATTCCTCTTTGGTAAAATCTTGAGTATCAATGAAATGTCTCAGATCAGCGAACTGGGCCATGTCACCTCAATTCCTAGAGCTTAAAGTGTTTTACTCACTTCTGCCACTGTATCCTGCAAGCGATTGAGCACTTCATCAATTTGCGCCTGCGTGATGACCAAGGGCGGCTCGATACGGATGGTCTGCGCGCTGGTCAGCGTGCCTGCTACCAGCACGCCACGCTTGAAGAGACCGGCTGCCACCTTATACCCGGTCTCCGGCGTGTGGAAGTGCTGGCCGATGAGCAAACCCCTGCCAGTGATCTCTTTATAAACCTGGGGGAATTCCGCCGCCAGTTCCTCCAACTTCGGGATCAGGTACGCGCCCTTGGCTGCGGCCTGTTCCCACAGCCGGTCACGCAGCGTGACGTGGATGGAGGCGATGGCGGCCGAGCAAGCCAGCGCGCCGCCGCCGGTGGTGGTGGTGTGGATGAACGGATTCGGGTACATCATGCACTGCCAGATTTCCTCGGTCGAGCAGAATGCGCTGACAGGCATCACACCCCCGCCCAGGGATTTGGCAACCGCCAAAATGTCCGGCGTCACGTTCCAGTGATCCACGCCCCACAATTTACCGGTGCGTCCCAAGCCAGTCTGGACTTCGTCGGCGATGAGCAGCACGCCGTAATGTTTCGTCGCCTCACGGACGCGCGGCCAGAAGTCATCCGGCGGGACGATGGCGCCAGCCTCGCCCTGGATCGGCTCGAACAGCACCGCAGCGATGCCAATGCCGACTTTCTGGCAGATCTCCAACTGCCGTTCCACAGCGTCCGCATCGCCAAAGGGGACGTGATAAACCGGCCCGCCGTAGAGTATCCCCACTGGGACACGGTAATCGGATTTGCCCAACATGCTGAGGGAACCCATCGTTTTGCCATGAAAGGCTTTCGTCGCAACAATGAAGCCGGGCTTTTGCGTGTACATCTTCGCCAGCTTGATCGAACCCTCGATCGCCTCGGTTCCGCTGGCGGCGAAGAAGCTATATTTGATGTCTCCCGGCGTGATCTGCGCCATCAATTTTGCCAGCACGCCGCGCAGCGGGTCAATCAGCTCCTGGCTGGGCATGGGTGTGCGTCCCAATTGCGCCCGTACAGCCGCGACCACTTCCGGATGGCTCCAACCGTGATTCATCATGCCATAGCCGCCCAGGCAGTCAATGTATTCGCGGCCGAGCACGTCGCGGAAAATTGCACCCGAACCGGTCCATTCGGCGGCGGCCCAGTCTCCGGCCTCGGTCACAGATTTACGGTATTCCAACCAACCTTTGTTGAAATGCTCGGCAAAGTTATTCTTCGATTCCTCGATGATTTGCTTGCCTTCGGCCTCGGTGATTTCCGTTTTTTGGATGATTTCCAGCCAGCGGCTGGTATAACTCAGGGCATCTTCTAACGATTGTGGCATAGACCTCTCCATTCGCTCGACCTTCAACCCTTCGGGCTAAGCCTCAGGGCGAAGCCTGCAACCTTCAACCTTCGGCCTTCGACCTTCGACCTTCAACCCATTAGAACTTGCGCGACCACTCCTTCGGCCAACGCTCGATCACAACCTTCTTTTGCGTAAAGAACTCGATGGCGTCCCATCCCTGACCATGCAGGTCGCCAAAGAAACTCTCTTTCCATCCGCTAAAGGGGAAGAAAGCCATCGGCGCGGCCACGCCGATGTTGATGCCGATATTGCCCGCCTCCGCCTCATGGCGGAACTTGCGCGCCGCCGACCCGCTCGAGGTGAACAGGCTGGCCTGGTTGCCGTACTCGCCGCTGTTGATCAGCGCGAGCGCATCCTCGATCGTGTTGACGTGGATCATCCCCAGCACCGGGCCGAATATCTCCGTCCTTGCGACTTCACCTTTCGGCGGCAGATCGAGGATTACCGTCGGGCGGACGAACGAGCCTTTCTCGTATCTCTCGATGACCGTATTCCGTCCGTCCACGGCCACTGTTGCTCCCTCTCCGGACCCGAGGCCAATCAACTGCTCGATGCGCGTTTTGCTCGCCTGACTGATGACCGGCCCCATCTGTACGCCTTTATCCAGTCCGTAGCCGACCACGCGGCTCTGCGCCGCATCGCAGATGGATTCGGTAAAAGTCTGCCGCGCCTCGGCCACGGTGATCGCCAGCGAGACTGCCAGGCAGCGCTGCCCGGCGCAGCCGAAGGCGGAATCGGCGATGATGGTGGTCGCCATGCCCATATCCGCATCGGGCAAGATGACCACGGGATTCTTTGCCCCGCCCTGGCATTGGGCGCGTTTGCCGTTCTCGGCGGAGCGGCGGTAGATGTAACGCGCCACTGGCGTCGAGCCGACGAAGCTGACCGCGCGGATGGCCGGATGGTCGAGGATGCCATCCACCGTATCCTTCGCGCCGTTGACCAGGTTCAGCACACCCGGCGGCAAGCCGGTCTGCCCGGCCAGTTGGAAGATCTTCTGCATCGTCATCGAAACCTTCTCGGATGGCTTGACGATATAGGTATTGCCGCAGGCCAGGGCGTAGGGCATGAACCAGAAGGGAATCATGCCAGGGAAGTTGAACGGGCACACCGCCGCGCAGACCCCAACCGGCTGGCGGATCATCATCTCGTCAATGCCGCGTGCAATATCCTCGTTGTTGTAGCCCTGCATCAGGATCGGCATGCTGCTGGCGATCTCGACGTTCTCGATAGCCCGGTGCATCTCGCCCCTGGCTTCTTCGAAAGTCTTGCCGCATTCCATTGTGATGGTTCGAGCAAGATCGTCGAAGCTTGCCTCCAACAGATCCCTGAGTTTGAATAAATACTGGATGCGCTCCTGGACGGGTGTGCGCCGCCACTCAGAAAAGGCCTGGCTGGCTGCGCCTGCGGCCGCGTCCACTTCGGTTTTCGAGCTGAGTGGCGTCCGGCCCATCAGCTCCGCGGTTGCTGGGTTTAAAACGTCAACAAACTCAGTCGCCTTTGATTCCACCCACTCGCCGTTGATGTAATTCAAGATCTTCTCCATTTTCCATGCTCCATTTTCAGGCATCACGTATCACGTTTCACGCTTCACGCATCACGCATCACGTTTTTCTCCGCGGTTATTCGGTCATCTCATCCGTCGTCTCGGCCAATGCCTTCTCGATGATCGCCAGGCCCTCGTCGAGCTGCGCCTCGGTTATGCACAGAGGCGGCACGACAAACAAGACGTTGTGGAAGTTGAACGTGAACAGGCCCTCCGCGCGCAGCACCTTCTGCGTCTCTGTCAGCGGGTCAATCGGCTCTTTGCTCTTTCGATTCTTGACAATTTCCAGCGCAGAGAACAGGCCGATGTAACGCACATCCCCAACGGAGGGATGACCGGCCTTGATCACCTCCAATCGCTCGCCCAGATACCTGCCCACCTTCGCAGCGTTCTCGATCAAGCCATCTTGCTCGTACACTTCCAGCGTGGCGACCCCGGCCGCGCAGGCCAGCGGGTGGCCGCTGTACGTCAGGCCGCACCACAGCATCTTATCCTCGAAGTAATCAGCGATCGTGTCGGTGACGATGACCGCGCCCAAAGGCACATAGCCTGCCGTCAGGCCCTTGGCCGTGGTGATGATGTCGGGCGTCACGTTCCAGTTATCCACTGCAAACCACTTGCCGGTGCGCCCCCAGCCGCTCATCACCTCGTCCGAGATGAGCAAGATGCCGTACTTATCGCAAATCTGGCGGATGCGCGGCCAGTAGTCATCCGGCGGGACGATCAGCCCGTTCGAGCCGGTCACGCCTTCCATGATGATCGCCGCGATTTTATCGGAGCCTTCATAGCCGATGACTTCTTCGACATGCTGGATGCACTCGCGGTGACAGGTCTCACGCCTCCAGCCGAACGAACAGCGGTAGCAAAACGGATCAAGGAAATGAACCACGCCCGGCATGGCCGGTTCGACCGGCAGACGACGGTAATCGCCGGTCAGGGCGATTGCGCCGTGCGTCGCGCCGTGATACGAGCGGTAGCGCGCCAGAATCTTGTTCCGGCCAGTGTAAAAACGCGCCATTTTGATGGCATTCTCGTTGGCCTCCGCCCCACCCAGGCAGAAGAAAGTCTTCTTGAGATTGCCGGGCGTCACCTCGGCGATCTTCTTGCCCAACAAGCCGCGCGGCTCAGTAGCCATGGACGGATGGGCGTAAGCCAGGGTTGCGGCCTGATCCTGGATGGCTTTGACCACCTTGGGGTGCTGGTGGCCAATGTTCAGGTTCATCAATTGGGATGAGAAATCCAGATAGCGCTTGCCGTCCGCATCCCAGAAGTAAATGCCCTCGGCCCTGACCATCGGGATCGGGTTCATCTGGGATTGCACCGACCAGGAGAAGAAGGTGTATTCCTTGTTCAGCGTGACGATTTCTTGGGAGGTAAGTTTGGTCATGATTGCTCCTTGGGAAGGTAGACAAGTAAACAGGTAGACAGGTAAACAGGTAGACAGGTAGGTGTGTACTTGTCTACCTGTTTACTTTATGTACTACCTCCATCATCACGTTCAACGTCTCGTCAATATCGGCGTCTGAGTGCGAATAGCACAAGAACCACGGCTCGCGCGCATCGTGATCAGGCATCACGCCGCGCTCGATCATCGCGTCAACTAAAGCAAGGTAATAATCCTGCTCGCTCTCGCTCCAGCTCCGCTGGTCGGTGACCTTTTCCATGCCGATGGCAAACGAGAACATGGCCGGATAGCCGTTCATGCAATGCGGAATGCCCTTTTCGGAGAAGATCTTCGAGATGCCCTCCATCAGCCGCTTGCCGCGCTGGTTGATGGTCTCGATGATCGGCTGGCTCTGGAGCAGGGTCAACGTGGCCCAGGCGGCTGCCACGCCGGGCTTGTTGTTCGTGTACGTACCGCCTTGCGCCACGCCGTGACCGATGATGCTCATGATCTCCTTCTTGCCTCCGAAAGCGGCCACGGGGTAGCCATTGCCCATCGCTTTGGCATACGTCGCCAGGTCCGCTTTGATGCGGTAGTACTCCTGCGCCCCACCGTTGGCGATGCGGAAACCGGTCTTGACCTCGTCGAGGATGAAGACGATCCCATACTCGTCACACTTCTTGCGAATGAGATCGAGAAAACCTTTCTGCGGCAGGATCGCGCCGCAATTGCCCATGCACGGCTCGGCGATGATGGCCGCCACCTGTTCGCCGGCCGATTTGAGCGTTTTCTCGAGCAGCAGCGGATCATTGAACGGCAGCGTGATGACCATTTCAGCCAGCGGGCGCGGGATACCGGAACTGGACGGGACCGGAACCGGGCTGCGCGGATTGCCGTATGCCTCCACTGGCGCATAAGTGGACCACAGCGTGTAATCCTGGAAACCGTGATACATGCCCTCGAACTTGATGATCTTCTCGCGCCCGGTATAGGCGCGCGCCACGCGCAGCGCGTGCATAGTCGCCTCGGTGCCGGAGCAGGCCAGCCGCACCATTTCGACGCCGGGACACATCGCCACAATTTTTTCGGCAACTTCGATTTCCAGCTCGCAGGTCATGGCTGCCAGCGTACCGAGGTCAATCTGCTCTTTGACTTTTTCGTTCACCTCGTCATAAGCGTGACCGAGGATGATCGGCCCAAAAGCCAGGCGGTAATCAATGTACTTGTTCCCGTCGGCGTCCCAGAGATAAGCATTCTTGGCTTTAGACAGGTAGGGGGTGGCGCCTTCGCCCCAAAACCGGAAATTGGAATTGACCCCCAGCGGCAATACTTTGAATGCGCGCTTCTGCAAAGCCGCATTCTTTTGCCAAGCGATATTCATGGGATGTTCTCCTCATTCTTTGACATTATTTTCCACATGACCATCACCGCGGGAGACAGCCCCAGGCGGGATGCGCCACTCATAGACATCCTTGAGGATGACCGGAACGATGGAAGTGGTCGTCTTCCGCACGCCCGGGATCTTCCCGATCACCTCCGTCACGAAGCGATATACCTCCGCCGTATCCCTGGCGTAAACCTGCACGCTGACGTCCGTTTCGCCGATGGAGCAGGCCACGTAGCTGACACAATCGTATTTGGCCGCCTTGCAGGCTACCTCCTGGATCGAATCCGACTCGACTTCCAGGAAGACATCTGCGACAATCGTATACCCGAACACCTTCGGGTTGACGATTGGCCTGATTTGAATTACTTTCTCAGCGACCATCCGCTCGATGCGATAACGGACAACGCGCTCAGAGAGATTCCCCCCAACGCGCCGCGCAATTTCTGCCGCCGGCATGCGGCCATCTTCCATTAGAAGCTCGACAATTCTCAGGTCAATTTCGTCGCTTTCGTACATTATCTCACAAATATTTTTCCATTTCCAACTGGGCTATATCTACTTTAGCCTCTTTTCTATGAAATTCAAGTAACATTTGTCATCTCTCGGTCATCCTCGGCTTGTTATCATTGCCACTTTTTTAGCCAGGGTGCATCTAACCCATTGAAATACATACCCATGTTCAAAAAATGGAGAGAAAAATGAAAGCAAATGAATCCAATCTCGATCGTATCATCCGCGTCATCGTCGGCATTGTCTTGCTGGCGCTCGGCCTGTTGGGCGTCGCCACCGGTGTCTGGATGTGGCTGGCGTACATCTTCGGCGCCATCCTGCTGTTGACCGGCATCATCGGCTTCTGCCCGCTGTACGCGCTGCTCAAGTTCAGCACCAAGAAAAACTAGAACGAGTCAAGAACACCGCAACAAAGACGACCCGCGTGGGTCGTCTTTGCTTATATTCCTTGATACCCTGTATTTCGGAGAGGGTATAATTCAGCCATGCCCTCTCACCCTGCTCCACTGGTCATCGGCATTGCCGGCGGCTCCGGCTCTGGCAAGACGACCGTCGCACAAGTCATCCTCCAGCGCGTCGGCCCGGAACGGATCGCGTTCCTCCAGCACGATGCCTATTACAAGGATCTGAGCGGCCTGCCTCCCGTCCAGCGCGCCGAAGTCAACTTCGACCACCCCCATTCGCTCGAATCCGAACTACTGATCCGGCACATTGAGCAACTCAGAAGCGGACGGGCGGTTGATGTCCCGATCTACGACTTCTCCACTCACAGCCGCACCGAGCGGACGTACACTGTCCAGCCGCGCCCGGTTATCCTTGTTGAAGGCATCCTGATCTTCGCCGAAAAAAACCTGCGCGAGATGTTCGATGTCAAGCTCTTTGTAGATACCGACTCGGACATCCGCTTCATCCGCCGCTTGCAACGCGACATCGCCGAACGCGGCCGGACGACCGACTCGGTCATCCACCAGTACCTGACCACCGTCCGCCCGATGCACCTGGAGTTCGTCGAACCCTCCAAACGTTACGCGGACGTGATCATCCCCGAAGGCGGGTTCAACACCGCCGCGCTGGATATGGTCGTGGCGCGCATCGAGACATTGTTACGGTAACGCATGAATAAGCGCCGTCTCACCCTCGTTCGCTGGCTTACACTGGTCGGGGTGATCACGCTCATCGGGGTATTGTTCATCTTTCGCGACCAGGTCAAGAGATTAGAGAAGTACGGCTACGCAGGCATCTTCCTGATCTCCATCGCTGCCAACGCCACCATCATCATCCCGCTCCCCGGCGTGGCGTTTACCACCGCCATGGGCGCGATTTTCAATCCGGTGGGCGTCGCGGTGGCAGCCGGTTTAGGCGCCTCCCTGGGTGAGTTGACCGGCTACCTGGCCGGCTTTAGCGGACAGGCGGTCATCGAACGAGTCACATCCTACGAACGTCTGACCTGCTGGATGCGAAGACACCAGCGGCTTAGTTACCTGGTCATCGCCGCTTTGGCTTTCATCCCCAATCCGCTCTTCGACCTGGCCGGGATGGCCTCCGGCGCGCTCAAGATCCCGCTTTGGAAATTTCTGATCGCATGTAGCGTAGGTAAAATCCTGAAAATGCTCTGCCTCGCCTACGCTGGCTACTATTCACTCAACCGGCTATTCCCAAATTGATCGCAGACCCTCCTCCCTCCTCCCTCATCCCTCCTCACTCATCACTCATCACGTTTCATCTTTCATCTTTCATCCTTCCGAACTCATCCTTCATCTTTCATCTTTCATCCTTCCGAACTCATCTTTCATCTTTCATCTTTCATCCTTCAAAGGAGCCTTCCATGACCGACTTCAAGCAACTAGACGTCTACCTCGATGCTCACCTGGACGAAAGCATCGCCGAGCTATCCAGATTGGTCGCACAGCCCTCGGTCGGCGCGCAGAACTTGGGAATAAAAGAGTGCGCTGAACTGGTCGCCGGGATGCTGCGCAAACGCGGCTTCGCGACTGATGTCATGCCCACCGACGGCGCGCCGGTCGTCTTTGGCGAGCGCAAGAGCAAAAGCGACAAAACGCTGTTGTTCTACAACCACTACGATGTCCAGCCGCCCGAGCCGCTGGAGCTGTGGGAGACGCCGCCCTTCGAGCCATCCCTGCGCGGCGGCAAACTCTACGGGCGCGGCGTCAGCGACGACAAGGGGCACATCACCAGCCGCCTGTTCGCCATCGACGCCTTGCTGGATCAATATGGCGACCTGCCATGCAGCGTCAAGTTTATCATCGAGGGCGAAGAAGAGACCTCCAGCCTCCACCTGCACGAGTACGTGCTGGACAACAAAGAGCGGCTCGAAGCCGACGGCTGCATCTGGGAATTCGGCGGCGTGGATCACGAAGAGACGCCCATCCAGTATCTCGGCCTGCGCGGCATCTGCTACGTCGAGCTATCGGTCGAGACGGCTGCCACCGATGTGCACTCCGGCATCGGCGGCTCGATCTTTCCCAACGCGGCCTGGCGTCTGGTCTGGGCGCTGAACAGCCTCAAAGGGCCGGACGAGCGCATCCGCCTGCCCGGCTTCTACGATAAAGTACGCAAACCCTCCGCCCGCGACCTCGAGCTGATGGCCGCCCTGCCGGAAACGTCCGCGGCCTACAAGAAACAGTACGGCGTCAAATCCTTCATCAAGGGGCTGACCGGCGGCGTGGAGCTGCGCATCGCCGAAGTCTTCACGCCCACCTGCACCATCTGCGGGCTGACCTCCGGCTATCAAGGCCCCGGCTCGAAGACGGTGCAGCCCGCCAAAGCCTCGGCCAAGGTGGATTTCCGCCTCGTCCCGGAGCAGAGGCCTGCGGACGTGCTCGAGCAGCTTCGCCGCCACCTCGACGCGCAAGGCTTCTCGGATGTGAAGGTCGAATTCTTGGGCGGGGAGGCCCCGGCGCGCACCGACCCGGACGATCCCTTCGTCAGGCTGGTCTGCGATACCGCGCTCGCAGTCTACGGCAAGCCGATGCTCCGGCTCCCGCTCGTCGGCGGCTCCGGCCCCAACTACCCCTTCGTCCACGACCTGGGCTTGCCGGTGGCGACCGCCGGTCTCGGCCACCCGGATGGGCGCGCCCACGCCCCTAACGAGAACATACGCATTGATTTGTACCTGAAACATGCCAGGCACATCGCCCGCATCCTGACCGCTTTTGCTGACTAACTTTTCAATGCTGACATTATGGTGTAGAATATAAGCAAAGGTAGACCGTTGTCGTCTACCAATATTTTCAACGAGGAGGTGACTTGACCAAATATCACAATTTGCGCACCATCCATCTATCTCTTACTTTCCCAAAATCCTCAGGAGGAGAAATTCATGAAACGCACACTGTTCGCTCTGGGTACTTTGCTGGTGCTTGCTGGCCTGTTGCTCTCGGCCTGCACACCAGCCGCAACACCGACCCCCACGGCTGTAGTCACCGAAGCCCCCACCGAAGCGCCCGTGGCCACTGAAGCGCCCACGCAGCCACCCCCGCCCGTAGAAAAGACCGCCGTCATTGGCTTTACCGCCTCGCTGACCGGTAAATTGAACGTCGAATCCACCCGCCAGAACGACGGACTGAAACTGTGGATGGACCAGGTCAATGCCGCGGGCGGCATCCCACTTGCTGATGGCAGCGTGGTCAAGTTTGAGTCCAAGTTCTACGACGACGAATCCAACAAGGACCGCGTCCAGGAACTGTACACCAAATTGGCTACCGAGGACAAAGCCGATTTCCTGATCAGCCCCTACTCCAGCGGCCTGGCTGATGCCGCCGCTGTCATCGCCGAGCAGTATGGCAAGGTGATGATCACCACCGGCGCGGCCTCCGACGCGACCTACAAGAAGGGTTACGCCCTGGTTTATCAGTCCTACACCCCCGCCAGCCACTACCTGACCGGCGCGCTGGACCAACTGGCCAGCCTGGACCCCAACATCAAAAAGATCGCCATCGTCTATGAGAACGAGAAGTTCTCCGTCAGCGTCGTCGAGGCGCTGAAGGCCTATGCCGAGGGTAAGGGCTATGAGATCGTGCTGTACGAAGGTTATGACACCGGCACGACCGACTTCGGTCCTCTGCTCAACAAGATCGCCGAAGCCCAACCCGAGTCGATCATGGGCGGCGGTCACTTCCAGGATGGCAGCACCTTTGCCAAGCAGTTGTTCGACAAGCAGGTGGCTGTCAAATACCTGGCCCTGCTGGTCGCCCCGCCTGAACCGTCTTTTGCTGAACTCGGCGATGCCGCCTTGGGCGTGATCGGCCCCAGCCAGTGGGAACCCCTGGCTGCCTTCACCCCGGACTTCGGCCCGACCGGCGTCGAATTGGTGGACGCCTACACGGCCGCTTTCGGCGAGGATCCTTCCTACCATTCAGCAGGCGGCTACGTCGCTGGCTTGATCCTGCAAAAGGCGATCGAGACTGCCGGCTCGCTGGATACGGCCGCCATCAAGGCCGCTTTGGATGGAATGGACATGATGACCTTCTATGGCCGTATCAAGTTCGATACCTCCGCCGAAGCGCATGGCCTGCAAATCGGCCATGACATGGTCTATATCCAATGGCAGAAGGACGCCGCAGGTGCGCTGGTCAAACAGGTTGTCTGGCCGACCGCTGGCGCGACCGCTCCCGCCCTGTTCCCCCTTCGATAAATTTCCATCGCTCCATCCCTGCAGGTGCGTTGCCACCTGCAGGGAATTTTTATAATGGTTGCCGAAGGCGCAACCATAATTCGCTGATGAAAGGAATAAACCATGGGGAATAGCGGCCTGATTACCTCCCTGGTGGACGGCGTCCTGATCGGGGTTATTTACGGCCTCGCCGCGATGGGTATGACACTCATTTGGGGTGTGATGAGCGTGATTAACCTGGCGCACGGTTCGGTCATTGCACTTGGAATGTTCGGCATCTATCTGCTCTTTACCAGCCTGGGGTTGAACCCCTATCTGGCTTTGATCCTGGTTGCGATCCTTGGCCTGTTGCTGGGAGTGATTATTTATAGCATTGCCATCCATCGGGTGGTCAACGCGTCGCATCTTTCAACCCTGCTGGCCACTTTCTCTGTCAACATGATCGTCATTGGCCTGGGCACCGCCATCTTCAGCACTTCACCAAGAAATGTGAATTACTCCCTGGGCAACCTGACCCTCGGCCCGGTGACATTGCTCAATGCTCGCCTGGTCGCCGCGCTGGCTGCAGTGCTGGTTACCAGCGCGCTGTACCTGTTTCTCTACCGCACCCGGCTCGGGAAATATGTGCGCGCAGTTGCCAACAACCGCGCCGCGGCGGAATTGATGGGCATCCCCTCGGCGCAAATTCTGGCCCTCAGTTTTGGTTTGGGTACCATGCTGGCTGCTATCGCCGGCGGGTTGATCGCCACATTTTTCCCCTTTACCATCCTCTCCGGCGGCGTGTATGAACTCAAATCCTTCGTCATCGTCGTGCTCGGCGGGCTGGGTAATCCGCTCGGCGCCCTGGCTGGCGGTCTGATCCTCGGGATGCTGGAAAGCATCATTCCCATTTTCCTGCCCAATACCTGGGTGCCGGTGCTTGAGTTCCTGCTCTTCGTCCTCATTCTGCTGGTTCGTCCCAGCGGCCTGTTCGGAGTAAAGAAATGAAAAACTGGCTAAATCCCGGGCTTTGGTTCACGCTGCTGCTAATCGCCCTCCTGGGCATCTGGCCAATTCTGGGGCAGAACGCGGCAGCTCGCGAGGTTATTTTCACTGTTTTGCTTTCGGTCGTTTTCGCTTCCAGCCTGAACATCCTGCTGGGATATACCGGCTACGTCAGTTTTGGTCACATTGTCTTTTACGGCCTGGGCGGTTATGTCGGAATGTTCCTGATTGAACGGTACAACGTATCGCTCTGGATCGCCACCCTGGCCGGCGGCGCCGCAGCCGCCCTGCTGGCCTTCCTGCTTGGCAAGGCCATTTTGCGCCTGCGCGGCGCTTATTTTGCCCTGGCGACCATTGGCATCAACGAGGCTATGCGCGCTTTCGTCAACAACTTCGCTCCGTTTGGTGGGCCAACCGGCATCGAGTTGAAATTCCAGGTTTATAAAGCCTATGGCGGCGCAGCACAGGCTCTCTGGCTCACCTATTACACCATTTTCGCGCTGGCAATCCTCGTCGTGCTGGTAAGTTTCTTCATTAAGCAAAGCAAGTTTGGCCTGAGTCTGATGGCCATCCGTGAAGATGAAGACACCGCCGAGGTCATGGGCGTGGTCACCCCCAACGCCAAGACCTGGGCCTATGTCCTCTCCGCTATCCTGCCGGGCATGGTGGGGGTGTTGTTCTTTTTCAAGAACGGCAACGTCGAGCCGGGGGATGCCTTCCGCCTGCATTTCTCCATCGAAAACCTGGTGATGGTCATGCTGGGTGGACAGGGTACGGTGCTTGGCCCGGTGCTTGGCGCGGTGGGCTACCAGCGCCTGCGCGGCTTCCTGCTGACCAACCCGGTATTCAAGAACATTCAACTCTCGGTGGCCGGTGCACTGCTCTTGCTTATCGTGCTCTTCATTCCGGCGGGCGCAGTGGGTTGGCTGCGTAATCGCCTCCCCCGACTGCGGAAGGTGCTGCCATGAGCGCAATCTTGAACGTAGAAGGTATCACCAAACGATTTGGCGGGCTGCAAGCCCTCACAAAAGTCACCTTTGACTTGCCGGAAGGCCAGATCCTCGGTCTGATCGGCCCCAACGGCGCCGGCAAAACGACGTTATTCAACGTCATCAATGGCATATACTCGCCCGAAGAAGGCCGCGTCCACTTTAGAGGCAAGGATATTACCGGACACAAGCCCTACCACCTGTCCCGTATGGGACTGGCGCGCACCCACCAAATCGTTCGCCCACTGAATGGACTCACCGTGCGCGAGAACGTCACGGCGGGGGCCTGTTTCGGACGCGAGAACCAAAAGCTTGGCCGCGCCGTGCAGATCGCCGACGAAGTGCTCGAATTCATCGGGTTGGCCGAACGGGCCGAGCAACTGGCCAGCAGCCTGAACGTGGCGCAAAAGAAACGGCTGGAAATGGCACGCGCCCTGGCTTCCCGCCCTTATCTCCTGCTGCTGGATGAAGTGCTGGCCGGGCTGAACTCCTCGGAAATTGACGGAATGATCGCCATTGTCCGTAAGATCCGCGATCAGGGTGTGACCATCATCATGATCGAGCATGTGATGAAAGCGGTGATGAACATCTCCGACCGCATCATCGTGCTCGATTACGGCCAGCAAATCGCCGAGGGTACGCCGCAACAGGTCGCCGCCGATACACGCGTGATCGAGGCCTACCTGGGCGACCCGAAACTGGCCGAGCGGCTGATGAAGGAAGAGTGAGCCATGGCTATCCTCGAAATATGCGATGTGACCTCCGGTTACGGAGAAGTGCAAATTCTCTGGGGCGCCGGCCTCACCCTGGAGGAAAACAAACTGACCTGTCTGGTCGGCGCAAATGGCGCTGGCAAGACCACACTGCTGCGCACGGTGATGGGTCTGCTCCGTCCGTGGAGTGGATCAATCTTGTTCGAAGGCAAAGACCTCAGCCGCGTTCCCGCGCACACCAAGGCCGAGATGGGACTGGTGCTGGTCCCTGAAGGCCGCCAGTTGTTCACTGATATGACGGTGGTCGAAAATCTGGAAATGGGCGCCACCAACCGCCGCAGCCGCCCCAAGTTCAAAGACAATCTCGAACGCGTTTTCGAGATGTTCCCGCGCATGAAGGAGCGCGCCAACCAGAAAGCCGGTACGCTCAGCGGTGGCGAACAACAAATGCTGGCCGTGGCGCGCGGCATCATGGCAGAGCCGCGTGTACTGATGATTGACGAACTCTCCCTCGGTTTGGCCCCGCTGCTGGTGCTGCAACTCTTTGATAGCCTGAAACAACTCAAAAAGACAGGCATCACCATCCTGCTGGTTGAACAGAATGTGCAAATGGCGCTGGCGGTAAGCGATTACGGCTATGTGCTTTCACAGGGACGCTCCGAACTGGAAGGCCCAACTCGGCAGTTGATGGACAACCAGCACGTTCGCACCGCTTACCTGGGTTTATAATAGACATTACTGGTACTAGTCTTTCTGGTATCGAATGACTAGAACTTACCGTTGCGCTACTTTCAAAGGAGGCTCCTATGCTAGTCGGTGAGAGAATGTCACACCCCGTGATCTCCATCACGCCAGATATGCCGATCCACGATGCTCTCAGCCTTTTCCGGCAGGAGCGCATCCGCCGCGCGCCGGTAGTCAAAAATGGCAAACTGGTGGGTATCGTCTCGGACAAAGACCTGTTGAACGCTACTCCCTCCAAAGCGACCTCTTTGAGCATCTGGGAGATCAACTATCTGCTCAGCAAAGTCACGGTTGCCGAGGTAATGACCAAGAAAGTCCTCTCAGTGGCCGAGGACACACCGATCGAAGAAGCCGCCCGCATCATGGCTGATAATAAGATTGGCGGTCTTCCGGTGATGCGCGATGGGCACGTGATCGGGATCATTACCGAGACCGATCTATTCAAGATCTTCCTGGAATTGATGGGAGCGCGCGAGCGCGGCGTCCGCGTCACTGCACTGGTGACTGAAAAAGCCGGTCAACTGGCAAAGATCACGCAAGCCCTCTCCAGCCTGGGCGGGAATTTCATCGCCTTTGGCGTATTCACCGGCGAGGATCCTTCCAACCGGTTGATCACCTTCAAGATTACCGGCCTCGAGAAGGAAGCTGTGAAAACCGCCGTCGAGCCATTGGTCGAGACGCTGGTGGATATTCGCGAATGATCCAAAGCAACTCCCAGTAACCACAGCCGGCCCGAATGAGGCCGGCTTTTGGTTTCCAGGTTTCATCCACTTTGCACGGAAAAGGTATAATTCAGCCATGCCCAACGGCGCCCTGCTCGTCATCGGCATTGCCGGCGGCTCCGGGCCCAACTACCCCTTCGTCCACGACCTGGGCCTGCCGGTGGCGACCGCCGGCCTGGGTCATCCGGATGGACGCGGCCACGCCCCCAACGAAAACATACGCCTGGATTTGTATCTCAAACACGCCAAACACATGGCGCGACTGATGGTGGCGTTTGGGAAATAAAATTGAAGCAAGACCTCACAGGTCTTCAAGACCTGTGAGGTCTGAGAATTCGGTATATAATCAAGCCAGGAGATGATACGGTCATATGGGAACTTGCAATAACAGGTATCGCCGATATGCAGGACGAGATCAAGCGGCTCAACGCGCTTTCGATGGACTTGCTAGTTATTGAAGAATGCCGCAACGAGCCTGGCCAACCATTGCATGAATATTTGAAAGAAAAGGCAGGTGCAAAATGGTAATCAATGTAAGTTATGACGATGTAAAAACAAAAATCGCGGACTTGATCGAAGCTGCCATGCGCGGGGACAAGGTTGTCATCACCAAGAACGGACAGCAGATCATTCAACTCGTGCCGATGAAAACCGCGCATAAACCAAAATTTGGGAGCGCGAAAGGAAAGATTAAATTCGCCAAAGACTTTAATGAGCCTCTGGCAGATTTCCGTGAGTACATGCCATGAATTTGCTGTTGGATACGCACGCTTTTCTTTGGTTCATTGCAGGAGATTCAAGCCTGAGCCAATCGGCGCGTTCAGCCATTGAAGACCTGAACAATAACCGTTACTTGAGCGTGGCAAGTTTATGGGAAATCGCCATCAAAGTCAGCATTGACAAGTTGACGTTGAGCGAACCCTTCGAAACCCTGATCCCCGAACAACTTGCTGAAAATATAATTGAGTTGCTGGATATTTCCTTTGAACACACCGCATTGATCGCGTCCATGCCATTTCACCACCGCGACCCTTTTGACAGACTCATCGCCGCGCAAGCAAGAATTGAGCAAATGACATTGGTCAGCGTGGATGACGTATTCGACGCGTACGGGGTCACCCGCCTCTGGTAATTCCTTCAAATCAACAGTCGCCTCTGAGACCTATCCATCATCAGGGGCGATTTCTTTTCCGAAGTAGATTTCATTTCAATGACCAGCCCCCTCCGCCTTCACCCTTCGGGTACTTCGCGGCGCCTCCCCCAAATTCGACACCAGAATTCAGGTTGGCATACCAACTCTTCATGTCGAATTTGCCCTTACAGGGTGCTTCGCGAGGGGAGGACGGGTGGGGGCGGCCTAACCACAAAAGGCGGACACCATGGCGCGTGACAACAACAAAAGACCTGGGCGTGGATAAAACCTGTCAGGTCTATAACCACGAAAGGCGGCGGACATGGCGCGTGATAACAACCCAAGACCTGACAGGTTTCCGCGAGCCGCGCGCATTCCCGAATCCACGTCCCCGCACGCGACTCGGTTGACAGCGGCGCGGATAAAACCTGTCAGGTCTGGTACCACGAAACGGAGACCTCACAGGTCTTGGAGACCTGTGAGGTCTCCCTAGTCACGCAGCGCCTTGACTTCCTCCGCCGTCAACCGCCGCCAATGTCCCGCCTTCAGCGAACCGAGATGCAGGCTGCCGATGCGCACGCGGATGATCTTCACCACCGGCAAGCCCAACAGGGAACCGATCTCGCGTATCTGCCGTTTGCGCCCCTCCTGCATGATGATGCGCAGCCAGGCACCCTTTCCCTTCAATGACTCTATCCTTACTTCGGCAGGTGCAGTTTTATAGCCATCTGCCAACACGATACCGCGCTGCCATGCCTCCAGTTGCTTTTTATCCGGATGGCGCGCGATCAAGACTCGATATTCTTTTTGGTGACCAAAGGAAGGATGAGTGAGTTTTTGCGCCAAGTCGCCATCATTGGTCATTAAGACCAGACCCTCACTATCGAAATCGAGACGGCCAACCGGATAGAGGCGCGCCCGGATCGGGATCAGATCGCGCACGGTCTGGCGCGTATCGCCCGCTTCAGGCTCGACGGTAGATAGAACATAGCGAGGTTTGTGCAGCGCAATATAGATCTTCTGCTCGGGGGGCTGGATAGTCCTTCCGTCCACGGTGATACGATCTTTAGTGATGTCAGCCTTTTGGCCGATCACAGCCACGACGCCGTTGACTTTCACGCGGCCTGCGGTAATCAGCTCTTCGCAAGCGCGCCGCGAGCCATAACCAGCCTGGGCCAGGATTTTTTGCAGTCGTTCTTCTGTCATGCCTCCCCCCTCAACAACTCATCGCTGACCTCGTCCAGCTTCAGGCTGATTACCTGGCTGGTCGAATCGCGGCCCATCGTCACGCCGTAGATAACGTCCGCGGCCTGCACCGTGTTGCGGTTGTGCGTGATGATGATGAACTGCGTATCCCGGCTGAGTTCCAGCAGCAGACCCCGGAAGCGGGCCACGTTGGCCTCGTCCAGCATGGCGTCCACCTCGTCCATCACGCAGACCGGCGTCGGCGAGACCTTGAGCAGGGCAAAGACCAGGGCAATCGCCGTCAGGCTGCGCTCGCCGCCGGATAAGAGCGCCAGTCCCTGCTCGCGGCGTCCGGGCAGGCGCGCCTCGATGTCAATGCCGGTCTCGGTCAGGTTGTCGGGGTCGGTCAACAGCAGTTGCGCCGACCCGCCGCCGAACAGCCGGTGGAAGATGACGTGGAACTCCTCCGCCACCGCAGTGAAAGTCTTTTGAAATTCGCGCCGGGTCAGCTCGTCCAATTCGGAGATCACCTTGTGCAGGTCAGCCTCGGCCTTGTGCAAGTCGGTCAGTTGTGCGTTCAGGAAATCGAGGCGCTCCTTGACCGAATCGTACTCCTGCTGGGCTTCCGGGTTGACCGCGCCCATGCGCCGCAGTTGCGCCCGCTGGCGGGTCAGATTTTCCTCCAGGTCGGGCGACAATTCAGCGACGGCCGGCAGTTGCTCCACCATGCCATCCAAAGGCAGCGGCAGCGGGCCGGCCACATCCGCGGCGTACTCGAAAGCGACCAGGCCAAAATCATCTTCGACCCTTTTGCGCAGGTTGTCCAGGGATTCCTGCTTGCGGGCAAAGTCAAGCTGCACCTGCGTGTAACGCTGCTCGACTTTTGTCGCGGCCTGCTGGCTGGCAGATTCCTGCCCTTGCAGCGCCGCCTCTTGAGCCTCGGCAGTCTCCAACTCCTTCTCGGCTGGCTCGATGCGCTTGCGCATTTCTTCGAGTTGGGCGCGCAGCCCGCCTTCCTGTCCGTGCAAGGCTTCCTTTTCGGCCTCCAGCGCGGCCAGCGAGCGCTCGAACTCCGCCAGGCGGTTTTCCAGGCTGGCTTGCTGTCCCTTCGAAGCAGCAACGGCTCCTTGCCGTTCCGCCTGCCGATTGTGCGCGTCCGACAGCGCCCGCTCGGCCACCGCCAGGCGCGTGCCCCAATACGCCGCCTGCGATTGGTGTTCTTCCAGCGTCAAACCAGCCAGTTCCAGATTGCAGGTGCGAACCTCCTCCAACGTCCGAACAGATTCTTGCTCGACGTCGGACAAAGCCGCGGCTGTTTCCTGACGTTCGGAATCGGCCTGGGCGATTTCGGCCTTGAGACTCTCTCTCTGGCCGATCTGCCAGTCCCGCTGCCGCCGCGCCGATTCGAGCCGGACCTGGGCCTGCTGCTCGTCCGCCAGGGCCGCTTCCAGGCTGAGACGTTCCTGCCGCACGGCTTCAGCCTGGGCATTGACCTCGCGCCGCGCGGCATTGATCTCGCCTTCCAGCTTTTGGATGCTTTCGTCGAAGGCTTTGATCTGTCGTTCCAGAGCGACTAACGCGTCCTGAAGCTCGCGCCGCTGGCGCGGACGGCTCAACGCGCCGCTGCGCGCTGGCTTGCCGGCCAGCACCGGCCCGCTGGCGCTGAAGACCTCCCCGCGCAGCGTGACCGCCCGCACTGTGTTCGCCTGACCGGCCAGGATGCGCCGCGCCGCCGAGCGATCGCGCACGACCAGGGTATTCCCAAGCAGCAGATCCACCGCCGGGCGCAGCTCCGCGGGCGCCTTGACCAAGTCGGCGGCCAGCCCGAGGCAATCCGCGTCTCGTGGGGCAGTGAGTGTTCCAGCCGGGGCCAGCCAATCCAGCGGCAGCAGCGAGGCGCGCCCGGATGGATCCGCATCCAGCAGCGCCAATGCCCGCTCCGCCTGGCTCCCCGATTCGAGCAGGATGGCATCCACGTACTCGCCCAGCGCGGCGGCAACCGCCGATTCCAGTTCCGCAGGCACATCCAGGGCCGCGCTCAACGCCCCGTTTATCCCCTCGAGGCGCGACTGCCGCGCCGCATCCAGCAGGATGCGCGCCCCATCCGCGTAACCGGCCAGGGCTTGCTCGGCCTGTTCCAACACTTCCAGTTGAGCCTTCAGGCGCGCCTGTTCGGCTTCCTTGTTTGCACGCGCGGCCTGTTCCTTCTTGAGAGACTCGTCCAATTCCGCCAGCCGCTTCTGCGCGGCCAATAAACCGGTCTCAGCCTGCTTCGAGGCAGCCTCCGCCTTTTGGCGCGCCGCCCATGCGGATTGGTGTTTAACTTCGGCCTCGTGGGCTTCTTCTTCCGCGCGGACTATCGCCTGCGCGGCCGCCTCCAGCTTTTGCTGCTGGCCTGCAGCGCGGCTGCCCAATTCATCCAGGCGGGCCTGCCATTGGGCGCGGTGGGTGTTCAGCGCATTCGAATTCTGGCGCACGGCCTGTAAGGCTTGCTCGACCTTCGTCCTTTCGGCTTGGCGCGCCTCCAATGCCTCTTGCGCGGACTTCATCTGGTTCTGCGCTTCGTTGTATTCGCTTTGCAGGCGGGCAGTTTCGGCCTCGGCTTCGGCCTGGCGCTCCCCGGCCACGCGGACTTCCTCTGTCAGTCGGGATTGCTCGCCCAGGGCGGCTTGACGGTTGTCCAACAGGGCGCGGCGGCGTTCGTCCAAGACAGCCAAGTCGCGGCGTATGGTTTCGTGTGTGTTGTGCAACTGCGCCGACTGGCGATGCCAGGCATTCAACTGTCCGCGCAGGCCTTGCAGCTTGTCGCGAAAGCTGACGAAGCTCTGGCGGACGCTCTGGTAACTCTGCCGCGCATCCTTCAATTGCGCTTCGGAGGAATGAGCAGCCTCGCGTGCAGCGGTCAACTCGCTTTGGGCGCGGTGCCAGTGATAGCCGTACCAATCCAGCAGCAGGAGGCGCAAGTCGGCCTGCACCTGGGCAAATTCCTGCGCCTTTTTCGCCTGCCTCTCCAGGCTGCGCAGGCGCGGCTCCAGCTCGGCCAGGATGTCGAGCACGCGATCCAGGTTGCGCCGCGTGGCGTCCAGGCGGCGCAGGGACTCCTCGCGCCGGGAGCGGTACAGGCCGATGCCGGCCGCCTCCTCGAACAGGCGGCGGCGTTCGTCGGCTTTCAGGGCCAGCGAGGCGTCCACCAAGCCCTGGCCGAGGATCGTATACGTCCGCTCGGATAGCCCCGATTGCGCCAGCAGCTCGTTGATCTCGCGCAGGCGCACGTGCTGGCTGTTGAGGAAGTATTCATTGCGCCCGTCGCGGTACGCGCGCCGCGCCAGAACCACCTCCGAGAAATCAACCGGCAGCCAGCCGGTAGAATTGTCGAAGAGCACATCCGCCGAGGCCATGCCAGCCCGCGGCCGCTGCTCGGAACCGGCGAAGATCAGATCCTCGGTCCTCTTGGCGCGCAGCAGGCTGTACGACTGTTCGCCCAACACCCAGCGCAGCGCGTCGGCGATGTTGGATTTGCCGGAGCCGTTCGGCCCGACGATGGCCGTGATCCCTTCGGAAAATTCGAAGGTCGTCTTGGCGACGAAGGTTTTATAACCGTGCAGTTCGAGAGATTTCAGTCGTAGAGGCATAGGGAGTGACGAGTGATGAGTGACGAGTGACGATTGACGAGTGACGAGTGACGAGTGACGATTTACGTTTCACGCATCACGCTCCACGCTTCCCTTCGATGCGGTCGAGCGCAGCTTGGGCAGCGGCACGCGCCGCGACCTGTTTGCTGTGACCCGAACCCCGTCCGTACACCTGGCCATTGATCTGCACCTCCACCTCGAACAGCTTGTCGTGGTCAGGGCCGCTGGTCTGGACGGTGACGTAGCGCGGCAGGCCGTATTTCTGCGCTTGCGACCATTCCTGCAGGCGGCTCTTCGAATCGTGGATATCTGGCTGGAACATAAATTGCTCGGCGGCTTGTTCCAGTAATGGATACACAAAGTGCTGGATTGTCTCGATATTCGTCTGCAAATAGAGCGCCCCGACCACCGCCTCGAAGGTGTCGCAAAGCAGCGCGTCGTGATCCCGGCCGCCAGCCTGGGCTTCGCCGCGTCCGAGACGCATGGCCGGCCCGAGGTCCAGTTGGCGGGCGAAGTCAGCCAGTTCTTCGGTGCGGACGAGCGCCGAGCGCATCTGCGTCAGCTCGCCCTCGGCCATTTCCGGGAAGTGAGTAAACAGCCACGCCGCGACGATGAAATCGAGCACGGCGTCGCCCAGGAATTCCAGCCGCTCGTTGTCTTCCAGAGCCTCCGGGTGCTCATTGATGTACGAGCGATGGGTCAGGGCGCGGGTGAGCAGCAGCAAATTGGTAAACGGCAGGCCAAGACGTTTGGCCAGCCTGGCAGGGGATATTTCGGTTTCACCTTCCGGGTAGGAGGACATAGCTTTCTCCCGGAACTCAGGGAACGCCAGCCCCTCACCTAACCCCCCATCCCCCTTCCCTCTCCCATAATTGGGAGAGGGAAGGGGGCGCAGGGGGTAGGGTGAGGGCGCTTGCGATCCATGCGTTCCTAAAAATGATGTGTGCTCGATTGTAATCGGATTTGCTCCGGATGACCACCCCGCCCCCTCTCCTCCCCATGTTTTTCCCGCTTTATTCGTTCCATTCGTCAATTCGTGCATTCGTGTTGATTCTTTAGGAGCAACACTGTTTAGTTAAGAGGGTCGGGTTCCCATGCCCGACGGCGTGCCCGCAGGGTGCTTCGCGAGGAGCCGTCTCTGCGACTTTATCTAAACAGTATTGGCTTTAGGGGGCGGTGTGATAGAATATTCCGAGTTTCAACGAGAAAGGATAAACCAGTCATGACCGGGCAAATTGCGAAAGAAACGCTATTCCTGCATAATGCGGAAATGGGCCTGGGTACCTGGGCCTGGGGCGACCGCCTCATGTGGCACTATGGACAGGGGTACACCGACAACGACATTCAGGCAGCCTTCCAGACTTCCCTCGAGGCTGGCGTCAACCTGGTAGATACTGCCGAGATCTATGGCGCGGGACGCTCCGAACGTTTCCTGGGTCAGTTCATCAAGGCCACCGATAAACCAGTCGTTGTAGCAACGAAATTCATGCCTTTCCCGTGGAGGTTGAGCAAGCGGGCATTGATAAACGCACTTCGCCGCAGCCTGGAACGGCTCGGTTTGGAACACGTTGACCTTTACCAGATTCACTGGCCTTTCCCGCCTTTTCCAGTCGAATATTGGGTGGAAGGACTGGCCGAGGCTTTCAAGACCAGGCTGACTCATGCGGTCGGCGTCTCGAACTACGATAAGAGCCAAACGCAGCGCGCTTACAACGTGCTTGCCGGGTACGATATCCCCCTGGCCTCCAACCAGGTCGAATATCACCTGCTCGACAGGACAATCGAGAAAAACGGCCTGCTGGAACGCTGCCAGGAACTGAACGTCCGCTTGATCGCCTACAGTCCGCTGGCAAAAGGCCTGCTGACCGGCAAGTACACGCCGGATAAGCTGCCGCCCGGAATCCGGGGGCGCAGGGCGGCAGGGATATTGGGGCGCATCGGTGCGCTGCTCCAATTGATGACCGAGATCGGCCAGGAGCATGGGAGCAAGACGCCCGGCCAGGTCGCGCTGAACTGGATCATCTGCAAGGGCGCGCTGCCCATCCCGGGCGCGAAGAACGCCTCGCAAGCTGCCCAGAACACCGGCGCGGCCGGCTGGCGGCTGACGCCAGAACAAGTGAAAGCACTGGACGAAGCCAGCGATCAGTTCGCCAGGTAAATTTCTCCATGTTCGGCAAACTACGCGACCCCATCAGCGGGCTGACGCATCTTTTCGGCAGCGTTGCCGCCCTTGCCGGTCTGATCGCCCTGCTGGTGATCGGCCGAGGCGACGTGGGCAAGCAAATCTCGCTGTTCATCTATGGACTGAGTCTGATGCTGATGTTCTCTGCCAGCGCCGGATACCATCTCACGCAGGCCGGGCCAAAATTCCTTCAAATCTTACGCAAGCTCGACCACACGGCGATCTATCTGTTGATTGCTGGAACCTACACGCCCGTTTGCTTTGTCATGTTCACCGGCTTTTGGAAATGGGGGATGTTAGGAATCATCTGGGCGCTCGCCCTTATCGGGGTCATCGTTAAAATCTTCGTGATCAATGCGCCGCGTTGGGTCACCGCAGGCGTCTACCTGATCATGGGATGGCTTGCACTGGGGGCGATCACAGAAATGCTGCACGTGATGCCAGTCGGAGCCTTACTCTGGCTGCTGGCAGGCGGGATTGCGTTCACACTTGGGGCGATCATCTACATGACCAGGATCATGGATTTCGTGCCGGGCGTTTTTGGATTCCACGAAGTCTGGCATATCTTCGTACTGCTTGGCTGTGCGGCGCACTTTGTGCTGATCCTGGTCTACGTTGCACCCCACGTCCGGTTACTCTGACTCGAAACTCGCTGCCGGACACTTTTTGTATAGTCGTGCGAATTTTAACGCGAATGGCGCGAATGGGCGAATATCGCGAATAAACCCATAAAAAGCAATACCGCAAAAGTCACTCGAGAGTGAAAAACCTTTTCAAGAGACCCGCCCCTTCCTTGTCATTCTGAGGGCGTACTTCCCTGGCACCGCCCGCCAGGGCAGGTGTGCCCGAAGAATCCCCTCCA
>Ga0210058_1001008_pt1 | contig 25605 bp, 17 predicted proteins | sample CryGeymeta201511_FD_183979 | JGI IMG/M metagenome (GOLD analysis project Ga0210058, IMG submission 183979) | Groundwater microbial communities from Crystal Geyser aquifers in Utah, USA - Crystal Geyser metaG 2015-11 (SPAdes) (version 2) | ecosystem: Environmental > Aquatic > Deep subsurface >...
CGGCGGCGTCGATGGTGCCTTTTTCCAGCGCGGTGTAGATTTCGCCACCCGGAATGTTTTGCGGCACCGTGCCGAGCTTGGCCAGCACCTTGCCGCCAAAGCCACCGACGCGGAATTTCAGACCCTTGAGGTCGGCCACAGTCTTGATTTCCTTGCGGTACCAGCCGCCCATTTGCGCTCCGGTGTTGCCCATGGGAAAGTTGACGATGCCCACTTTGGCGTAAAACTCACGGAACAGCTTCATGCCATTGCCCTGATACATCCAGGCCGTCATCTGGCGGCTGTTCAGACCGAACGGAATGGCGCAATCCATCGCGTAGGTGGGGTCTTTGCCAAAGAAGTAATAAGGCGCTGTGTGCGCCATTTCAACGGTGCCGTTGGACGCGCCATCGAGCACACCGCCAGCGGGCATCAGTTCGCCACCAGCGTGCACAGAGATGGTGAACTTGCCACCGGACATTTCGCCGACTTTTTTGGCGAAGGTTTCGGCGGCACCATAGATGGTGTCCAGTGCCTTGGGAAAGCTCGAAGCCAGACGCCAGCGAATGGCTGCGCCTTGGGCGTGCACCACGGGTGCAGCACCGGCTGCCAAAACGCCAGCGATACCAGCGTTTTTAATGACGGAACGACGATCCATTAAGTTACTCCTAATTTGAAAATTGATCCACTCACCGTGCCAGATGGTCGCGGCAACGACTCATAAAAGTCAACTCGTATTCTAGGAAGTCGCACCCGCGACAGCGTGCGGGTTTTCCCTTGGGCATCGCCTGGAAATTTTCGCGGGACTCGGTCAAATTCAGAGGTGAATCAATCTTGTCACAAGGAGTGTGAAAATAATTCAGGGGTTACAGCTTGGCAGAACTCATGTAAGCGTCAAAGCGCATTTCTGAAAAACGACCCCAGAGAATTTGGCCCTGCTGAAACGCCCTCATGTCCTGGTGAATTTTTTTGAACTCCGGTGACTTGGCTTCGTGCTCGGCAAACACTGCCATAGATGCCTTGAAGCCAGCGTCCATGACGGCATTGGGGAACGCCTTGAGCTTGGTTTTGGCGGCTACCAGACCCTTCAAAGCAATGGGATTGAAAGCGTCGTATTTGGCAGTCATGTCACGCGCGGCAACGTCGGTTGCGGCATCGACCATGGCCTGGTATTCGGGCGACAACGCAGCGTACGCTTTGGTGTTGATGAAAAACCCCAGCTCGGCGCCACCTTCCCACCAACCTGGGTAGTAATAGTACGGTGCAACCTTGTTGAACCCCAATTTCTGGTCGTCAAAAGGACCAACAAACTCGGTCGCGTCCAGTGTGCCTTTTTCAAGCGCCATGTACACATCGCCAGCGGGCATGTTTTGCGACACCACGCCAAGCTTTTGCATGGCTTCACCAAACAGACCGCCGCCCATGCGCATTTTCAGACCCTTGAGGTCAGCCACTGTCTTGATTTCCTTGCGGTACCAGCCACCCATTTGCGTGCCGGTATTGCCAGCGCTGCGGCTCTTGATGTTGTATTTGGCGTAAAAGGCATCCATCAGCTTGCGGCCGTTACCGTGTTTCATCCAGGCGTCCATCTGGCGCGCGGTCAGGCCAAACGGCACCGCGCAGCCAAAGGCAAAAATCGGGTCCTTGCCGGTAAAGTAATAGGACGCCGTTTGCGCCATCTCGACGGTGTTGTTCTGGATCGCGTCGACCACACCAAAGGCCGGCATCAATTCGCCAGTGGCGTGCACCGTCACCTCAAACTTGCCACCTGACAACGCCTTGACGGTCTTGGCAAACATTTCGGCGCTGCCGTAAATGGTCGTCAACGATTTGGGGAAACTCGACGCCAGGCGCCAGCGCACAGTCGCGCCTTGCGCATAAACGGCCGGGGCAGCGCCTGCGGCCAAAACACCGGCCAAGCCCGCGTGCTTGATGATGGAACGACGATCCATGGGGTTTACTCCTGGTTGATGATCGGCTTTCATTGTAGGAATGAAACCCATCAAACCAAGGGTTAACCCTAGGTCATGACCTCTCAACTGACCTTTCTTTGCGATGGATCAAGCGGGAACCAGCATCGCAGCGAAGCGCTGCCGGAGTTTCGCTTCGATGCCGGGCGCATCCAGCCCCTGCAACGCCAGCAGTTTGGCCGGATCGCCATGCTCGATGAACTTGTCGGGCAAGCCCAGTTGCAGCAGCGGTTTGACCAAGCCAGCGGCGGCCAGTGCCTCCAGCACCGCACTGCCGGCTCCACCCATGACCGCGCCCTCTTCCAGAGTGACCAAAGCGTCGTGGCTGCTGGCCACTTGTAGCAGCAGTTCCACATCGAGCGGCTTGGCCCAGCGCATGTTGACCACTGAGGCACCCAGCTTGTCGGCCACTTGCAGCGCCGGGTACAACAAAGTGCCAAACACCAGAATGGCCACACCCCTGCCCTGGCGACGCAGCTCGCCTTTGCCAAACGGCAATGCATCAAGTGACTTGTCCACAGGCACGCCGGCCCCCGCGCCGCGCGGGTAGCGCACCGCCACAGGTGTGCTTTGCGCGTAAGCGGTACTCAGCAATTGACGGCACTCGTTCTCGTCGGCCGGGCAGGCCACGCTGAGGTTCGGGATACAGCGCAGATAGGGTATGTCATACGCACCGGCGTGGGTGGCGCCATCGGCACCGACCAGGCCAGCGCGGTCCAGCGCAAACACCACCGGCAGGTTCTGGATCGCCACATCGTGAATCAACTGGTCGTAGGCACGTTGCAAAAAGGTGGAATAAATTGCCACCACCGGTTTGAGCCCTTCGCACGCCAACCCGGCGGCAAAGGTCACCGCGTGCTGTTCGGCAATGCCAACATCAAAAAAGCGGTCGGGGAAGCGCTGGTGAAACGCCACCATGCCCGAGCCCTCACGCATCGCCGGGGTGATCGCCACCAGCTTGGGGTCGGCTGCGGCCATGTCGCACAGCCAGTCGCCAAACACCTGGGTAAACGTCGGCTTGGTCGCTGTGCCAGACTTTTGCAGACCCACAGCGGGGTCAAATTTACCCGGGCCGTGGTAGGCAATCGGGTCGGCCTCGGCGAGCTTGTAGCCCTGGCCTTTTTTGGTGACCACGTGCAGGAACTGCGGGCCTTTGAGTTGCTTGATGTTCTCCAGCACACTCACCAGCGTGTCCACGTCGTGGCCGTCGATCGGGCCAACATAGTTAAAGCCGAATTTTTCAAACAGTGTGATCGGCTTGACCATGCCTTTGGCCGATTCTTCAAAGCGTTTGGCCAGCTCCCACAAGGGCGGCGCACCCTTGAGCACAGTTTTGCCAGCATTTTTGGCGGCTGCGTAAAACTGGCCGCTGAGCAGTTTGGCCAGGTAACGGTTGAGCGCGCCTACCGGCGGGCTGATCGACATGTCGTTGTCGTTGAGGATGACCAGCAGGTTGCAGTCGGACACGCCGGCGTTGTTCATCGCCTCGAAGGCCATGCCGGCGGTCATGGCGCCGTCGCCAATAACGGCAATCGCGTGGCGCTCTTCGCCCTTGAGGCGGCTGGCCAGCGCCATGCCCAGCGCGGCCGAAATCGACGTGCTGGAGTGCGCGGTGCCAAAGGCGTCAAATTCGCTCTCGGCGCGCTGCGGAAAGCCACTCAAGCCACCGAGCTGGCGCAAGCTGGCCATGCGCTCGCGCCGGCCGGTCAAAATTTTGTGGGGGTAGGTCTGGTGGCCCACGTCCCACACCACGCGGTCGTTCGGTGTGTTGAAAACATAATGCAGCGCCACCGTCAATTCGACGGTACCCAGGTTGGAGCTGAGGTGGCCCCCGGTCTTGGCCACACTGTCGAGCAAATAAGCCCGCAGTTCGGTGGCCAGTTGCGCCAGTTGCGGCCGCGCCAGGCGCCGCAGGTCATCGGGCGAGGCAATGGTCTGCAACAAGGAATACGGCAAATTCATTAACATACGCTTTACTTTTAATAGCTACTTGCGCTTATTAAATAAGGGCCAAGGGCATTTTTTACCACAATTTTTAAGTCGTTTCAGTGTGACCGCTCGACGACCATGTCAGCCAGCGCACGCAGGGCGCGCACGTCGTTCAGGCCGCTTTGCGTCAGCGCCGCCAGCGCCTGGGCGTGCAGCTCTTGCGCGTAAGCACGGGCGCGTGGCAAGCCCAGCAGCGACACATAGGTGGGCTTGTCGGCATCGGCGTCCTTGCCCGCGGTCTTGCCCAGCGTGGCCGAGTCGGCCGTCACGTCCAGAATATCGTCCACCACCTGAAAGGCCAGGCCAATGGCGCCGCCATAGTTTTGCAGCGACGACAAAGCAGATGCGCTGACGCTGCCGCTGCCGCAGGCCGCGCCCATCAGCACGCTGGCTTGCAACAATGCACCAGTTTTTAGACGGTGCATTTCACGCAACTGAGGCTCGGTCAGCCGCAAGCCCACACTGGCCAGGTCAATCGCCTGGCCGCCGGCCATGCCGGCGCAACCCGCGGCACGCGCGAGCAGGCCGCACAAGGCCGCCTGTTGCGCATCAGGCACCTCACCACCGGGCGGCGTCAACAACTCAAAAGCCAGCGCTTGCAAGGCGTCGCCCGCCAGCAAGGCCACCGCTTCACCGTAGCGCACATGAACGGTCGGCTTGCCCCGACGCAGCACGTCGTTGTCCATGCACGGCATGTCGTCGTGCACCAGCGAATAGGCGTGGATCAGTTCCACCGCGCAGGCCGCACGCAAGGCCGCTGGGTGATCGGCGGTGCAGCCGGTGGTTTGCGCTGCCGCCAGCACCAGCAACGGACGCAGGCGCTTGCCACCATCGAGCACCGCGTAGCGCATCGCCGCCATCAGGTCAGCGGGTGCCTGGTGACCTTGCGACAGGGTCGCGTCAACGTTAACCCAAGCGTCCAGTGCGCGCTCTACTGCGTCAAGCTGGCCGGTCATCCAGCGCGTGAAATCAAAATCAGGGGTCATGCGGCGTCGGGTGTCCAGGCTTTGAGCACACCTTGGTCAAGCACCTGTACCTGCGTCTGCACCGCTTGCAAGCGCTCGCGGCAGAACGCCAGCAACTCGGCACCGCGCTGGTATTGGCTGAGCAACTGTTCCAGCGGCAGGTCGCCCGATTCGAGCTTGGCCACGAGCTGCTCAAGCTCCTGCAGCGCCGCTTCGTAGCTGGCGGGCGGGGTCGGCCCGTGGGGGGTGGCTTTGGCCATGGATTGCAATGCTCCCGGGTGAAAAACGTGCATTTTAGGCGTGCCTTGCGCGACAGACCGGCAGATACAATAGCGACCCTCCGACCGGCCTTGGCCGGTTTCTTTCTCACTGCACCGTTGGTGCATCTCCCTGTGGGGAGTCTTTAGGTCAGGTCACCCATGTCTGATTTAAGTCTTCAACTGCAGCAGGCCACCGGCCAACTACCAGTTATTTCTTATTTTGATGAAGCGCTGCACCAGCGCGAACTGCAAACACTGTTCCAGCGCGGACCCCGCTACGTGGGCCATGCCCTGAACATACCCAACGTGGGCGACTTTTATGCCTTACCGCAAGAGGGCGAAGGCCGTGCCCTGCTGCATACCGAGCGTGGCATCGAGCTCGTCTCCAACGTCTGCCGCCACCGCCAGGCGGTAATGCTCAAAGGGCGCGGTAGCCTGAACACCGACGGCACGGCGGGCAATGTGGTCTGCCCGATCCACCGCTGGACTTACGCGGCCAACGGTGCGCAACCCGCAGGCCGGCTCATTGGCGCGCCGCACTTTGCCCAAGACCCCTGCCTGAACCTGACCAACTACCCGCTGCAAGAGTGGAACGGCCTGCTGTTTGAAGCCAACGGCCGCGACGTGGCCGCAGACCTGGCGGGCATGCGCGAGCGTACTGATCTGGATTTCAGCGGCTACGTGCTTGACAAGGTGGAACTGCACGAGTGCAACTACAACTGGAAGACGTTCATCGAGGTCTATCTGGAGGACTACCACGTCGGCCCGTTTCACCCGGGGCTGGGCAGTTTTGTCACCTGTGATGACCTGAAGTGGGCGTTCAGTGCGCAGTATTCGGTGCAAACCGTGGGCGTCTCGAAGGCCTTCGGCCGGCCCGGATCCAAGGTGTACCAGCGCTGGCACGACGCGCTGCTGGCCTACCGGGGCGGTGCGCTACCGCAGCAAGGCGCCATCTGGCTCACCTACTACCCGCACATCATGGTCGAGTGGTATCCGCATGTACTCACCGTGTCGACGCTGCACCCGATGGGCGTGGACAAGACGCTCAACATGGTCGAGTTTTATTACCCTGAGGAGATCGCCGCGTTCGAGCGTGAGTTCGTCGAAGCACAGCAGGCCGCTTACATGGAAACCTGCCTGGAAGACGATGAGATTGGCGAGCGCATGGACGCCGGGCGCCGTGCCTTGCTGCGCCGCGGTGACAACGAAGTCGGGCCGTATCAGAGCCCGATGGAAGACGGCATGCGTCATTTCCACGACTGGTACCATCGCCAGATAGGCCTTTGAAAAATCCTACATTGATAGCTGCTTGCGCTTATAGAACAAGCGCTAGAGGCCAATTTCTTATATAAAAATGCAAGCCTTGTGGATGGTGTTGGCGTCGTTCTTTTTTGCCACCATGGCGGTCGGCATCAAAGTCGCATCGACCAGTTTCAACCTGTTTGAGCTGGTGTTTTACCGCGGGCTGGTGAGCATCGTCTTCATGGTGCTGGCCTTGCGCGCCCGTGGCATCCCGCTCAAAACGCCTGTCCCCTGGATGCACGCCTGGCGTACGGTGGTCGGTGTCACCGCCATGGCCGCCTGGTTTTATGCCATTGCCCACCTGCCGCTGGCCACCGCCATGACGCTCAACTACATGAGCGGCATCTGGGTAGCGGCCTTTGTCGTCGGCGGCGCCGTGCTGTACGGCAAAGCCACCCCACAAGGACCGCTGCTGGGCGCGGTGCTGGCCGGATTTGTCGGCGTGGTCATCATGCTGCGCCCGACGCTGGACCAAAGCCAGTTGTTTGCCGGGCTGGTCGGGCTGCTGTCGGGCTTGACCGCGTCACTGGCCTATTTGCAGGTCACTGCGCTCGGCAAGGTCGGTGAACCCGAGGGACGCACCGTGTTTTACTTTGCCGTGGGTACCGCGCTGATTGGCCTGGCAGGTGCCAGCTGGGTCGGCTGGAGCGACTGGGCGAACGTGCGCTGGCAAGCGGCGGCCTGGCTGGTGCCGCTGGGCGTGCTGGCCTCACTTGGGCAATGGAGCATGACGCGCGCTTATAGCCGCGGTGCCACGCTGCTGGTGGCCAATTTGCAATATTCGGGCATCGTCTTTGCCGCGTTCTACAGCCTGTGGCTGCTGGGCGACCCGATTGACCCGCTGGAAGGCCTGGGTATGGCGATCATCATCGGCAGCGGCTTCGTCGCCACCGCGCTTCGCCGCCGGGTGTTGCCTGGCGCCAGCGCGGAAGAACATTGACTATTTTGATTGGAGAGCGCGCATGTACACCACCCTGATTTCTGTTGCGCAACTGCAAACGCTGCAGCGCGATGGCCAGCCGCTGATGGTTTTTGACTGCAGTTTTGAGCTCAGCCAACCCGCCGCCGGCGACGCGCAGTACGCGCAAGCGCACATTGTCAAGGCGGTGCGCGCCGACCTTGATCGTCACTTGAGCGCCCACGGTGCGCCCGATGCCGCCAGCGGTGGCCGTCACCCGCTGCCCTCGCGTGGGCAATTTGCCGCCTGGGTCGGCAGCGTCGGCCTGACCCCGGGCATGCAAGCCGTGGTTTATGACCGCCAGGGTGTCAATTACTGTGGCCGCCTGTGGTGGATGCTGAAATGGCTGGGCCACGAAGCGGTGGCAGTGCTCGACGGTGGTTTTGCTGCCTGGCAAGCGGCGAATGGCGCGGTGGAAACGGGTGCCGAGGCACGTCAAAATGCGTCTGGCAGTTCAACATCAAATTACCCTCTAGCCCAGGAAGATCATGCGCTTGTAGCTACAAATACTGTAGTGAATAACCTGGGTAAGCCGTGCCAGACCATCGTCGACGCCCGCGGCGCGCCACGTTTTCGCGGCGAGGTAGAGCCGCTGGACCCGGTGGCTGGGCACATCCCCGGCGCGCTCAACCGGGTGTTCAGTTCCAACCTGGATGCGCAGGGTTTCTTCAAATCGCCAGCGGCGTTGCGCGCCGAATTCGACGCCCTGCTGGCTGGCCGCGACCCCGCCACTGTAGTGCACCACTGCGGCAGCGGTGTCAGCGCTGTGCCCAACATCATCGCCATGGAGTTGGCCGGTTATGGCCCGAGCGCGCTGTACGCCGGCAGTTGGAGCGAGTGGTGCAGCGACCCGAGCCGACCGATGGCGCAAGGGTAACTCGCGCCGAACAGTCGCTCTGTACGCGCAACAGTGTCGACCACCCTTAATCCGAGCACGACCCCTTTTCTGCTACCGACATCGCCAGGCGGGGTGATCTGGACATGTGACCGGGCTTTGGGGCGAAAGGCGCGCGCCGACCGTCGCTGGCGTGCTGCACTCTCCGTCTCGCGCGTGTTTTTGCCCCAAAACCGCACGCACATGGCCCGGTCGCCGCGCCGGGCTCAAGGCGATATCTCGAATATTCCGAGCACGGCCCCTTTTCTCCTCTCCTTCAAATAATTCGAGCCTGGCCCCTTTTCTTTGGCCTCTTTTCTTAAAGGATTTCGAGCGCCAGCAACTCAGCCACGGTTTGACGACGCCGGATCAGGCGCGGTTGGTCGTTCTCCACCAGCACCTCGGCGATCAGCGGGCGGGTGTTGTAGTTGGAAGACATCGACGCACCATAAGCCCCGGTGTCATGCAACACCAGCAAATCACCCACTTGAGCCGGTGGCAGGGGCCGTTGCAATACCACACCGCCCTCACCTTGCGTGAACACATCGCCCGACTCGCACAACGGGCCGCCAACCACCGTGTCTTGCAGTGCGCCAGTCACAGGGGTGCCGTTGGCATGGATCAGTTCCATGCCGTGAAAGCTGCCGTACATGCTGGGCCGCATCAAGTCGCTAAAACCGGCATCCACCATGACGAACGCGTTGTTGCCCATGCGCTTGGTGGCGCGCACCTCGGTCACCAGCACGCCACTTTCAGCCACCAGATAGCGTCCCGGCTCGATCTCCAGCACCACGGTGTGCCCCAGTACCGCAGCGATCTGCCGACGCGCTGCATCCCACAAGCTGAAGTAATGCGCCGTGTCCACCGTCGGCTGATCGCTTTGGTAGGGAATGGACAAACCGCCCCCGGCAGACACCGCGCGCAAGTCCAGGCCCTGCGCCTGCACAGTCTTGACCAAGTCCACCATGGCGCCACAGACCTCTTGCAAGTGCGCGTAATCCACGCCAGAGCCAATGTGCATGTGCAAGCCCAGCAACTGCAAGCCATTGGCGCGAATGCGTGCACACGCCAAGGGTAAATCGGTGTGCCAGATGCCATGCTTGCTTTGCTCGCCGCCGGTATTGGTCTTGTTGCTGTGGCCGTGGCCAAAACCGGGGTTGATGCGCAGCCACACCGAATGGCCTGGGCTGACGGCGCCCAGTTGGTCGAGCATATCGATGGAGCCGCAATTGGCCGGCACACCGAGCGCAGCCACGCGCGCCAGCGTGGCACGGTCAAACAGGTCGGCGGTAAACACAATCTCGGCATGGTCGCCCTGCACGCCGGGCTGGTAACCCGCCGCCAGCGCGCGCTCAAGCTCACCCAACGACACCGCGTCCACCTGCACGCCCTGCGCGCGCATCAGGCGCAGGATGTGGGTATTGGAGTTGGCTTTTTGGGCAAAGCGGATCACGTCAAACTGACGCAAACTGGCGATCTGCTGCACGATGCGATCAGCGTCGTAAACCCACAGCGGTGTACCGTGGGCGCGGGCCAAATCGGCCAAAGTGGTGGGCGTAAAAGGATTCATGGCGGCACAAGTTTAGCGGCACACCCGCTGCCCACACCTCACGCGTGGCCAAACTTGGTATCAAACTGGATGCCAATTTTTTGCAGCAGCGGCGTGGGCAACAAGCCACCGGCGCAGACGATGACCACGTCATTGCGATGGGTCTGCGTTGTCCCATCGCATTCAATGTCCACCGAGTCTTCGGCAATGCGCTTGACACTGGAATTAAGCATCACCTTCAGCCGCCCGACCTGTTGCTGTTGTTCCAGCAGCGTGCGATTTTTCTGCTTGACGCGCGAAAAAGCAGCGCTGCGGTACGACAAGATGACATCGGTGCCCGGCTGCTCGGACAGCGCAATGGCGGCTTCCAAGGCACTGTCGCCACCGCCCACCACCAGCGCGGCCTGGCCGGCAAACTGCGCCGGATCCACCAGCCGGTAAACCACTTTGGGCTGATCTTCACCGGGCACGTCGAGCTTGCGTGGCGTGCCACGCCGACCCATGGTGAGCAGCACGTTGCGCGTGCGGTAACGGCCCTGCGCCGTGCACACTACATAGTGATCGCCGTCCTTTTCAATGGCTTGCATGCGCTCTCGAAAAGCAATCTCCAAACTGGTTTTGGCCACCACGTCTTGCCAGAACGCGAGCAGTGTTTCTTTTTGAACCTCATTGAACTTGACCTGGCCAATGATGGCCAGTTCCACCGGCGCTGTCATGGCGATTTTTTGTCGCGGGTAGTGGTATACCGCGCCCCCCAAAGAGTCTTCTTGTTCCAGAACTTTGTAGCGCAGCTTGTGCTCCAGCGCCGACAAACCAGCGGAAATGCCGGCTGGGCCACAGCCCACAATCACCACGTCAAAGTCGTCACCGGGCCCCGCACGCTTGCGGATGGCATCAATAGCCTGACGGCCTTGTTCGGCGGCTTTGCGGATCAGCCCCATACCACCCAACTCACCCGCAATGAAGATGCCGGGCACATTGGTCTCAAATTCCGGGCTGATGTTGGGAATGTCAATGCCGCGTTTTTCAGTACCAAACACCAGTTTGATCGCCTCCACCGGGCATGCAGCCAGGCAGGCACCATGACCGATACAGTGCGCGGCGTTGATGAGCACCATCTTGCCGTCAACAACGCCCAACGCCTTTTCCGGACACGCCTTGGCACAGGCGCCCGATCCCATGCAGCGCGTCGGGTCGACTACCGGGTGCAGGGATGGCGGCTCGTTCAAGCCGGTCTGGATGGCTTCTTTCAAGACAGCCACCTGCTGGGACTGCAAGCGCTTCTGCCGCTTGAGATACAACAGCATCACGACGCCAATGGCGATCAGGTAGATGTACAAATAATTCACAGGGGCAGCCTCAGGATCGACCAGCGCTGTATTGTGACGTGGGCGATCGATGGCCCCACCTCCGACAGCATTTGAAATCCCCACCGCGCATGGCAGCGGCACATTCGCGCTAAAAGTCGTAGCGCGCGCCCAGGTAGTAGTTGGTGCGCGCTGCAGAGGTGACCGCACCAGGGCCGGCCATTGTGGGTGCAGCGCGGTTGTCCGAGCGTTCATAAGTCAGCTCGGATTCCAAAGATACCCGGTTGAGAACGCGGTAGGTGGCACGCAAACCCATCGTCCAGATCTCATTGCCGCCACCACCGGCGTCGCTCTGGGTGTAGTACTTCAGAGACGGCTCCAGTTGCCATTTTTCACCCAGGCTGCTGAGGTTGTTGTACGACAGCAGTGTGCCGTGGTACGTGGGGCCACCAAGCAGACTGACGTTGAAGACATGGGTGTCACGCGCCGAATACAGGTTGGTGCCGATCAATTGCGAGCTCACGCCCCACAGGTTACCGGTAGCGGGCTGCTTAGCGAAATTCAGACTTGGCACAGCCGGGACCTCATCAATACTGGTCAGGCTGAAATCTGCACCCGTCTGCCAATTGGCCGACAACGTATGGGTGCCGCCGACGCGGAACTGGTTTTGGTAAGCAGTGATGGCCTTGCTTTGCTGACGCAGCGCTTCAATAGGCGTCACACCGAGTAACTCGTCGATTCGCGTAGCAACCATCGGGTTTTGAAAAAACAACACATTGCCAAGCGCCACCATGGGCGTCGTACGTCTGTCCAACATGGCATTGAAGGCGGTGGCCTCAGACAGTTGCCAGTTACCCTGCACGGCGGCAATGTTGACCGCACGCAGGACCGTGTCGTAGTCGAACTGACCCGACACCGACACCGGTCCGCTGAAATAGCGCAGCTCAGTGCCCAGGCCACGGCGGTCGGTGGTGCCGTCAATGCGGTTTTCGATCAGGTACAAGCTACCACTGAGCGACTTGGTCAGCGCCTCGGCGTCCACCGACACGCCATAAAACATGCGCCGCGTATCGAGCAAATCGTCGGTGGGTTTGCCTACCACGGCGTTGACCTTCCACTTGGGCTGAAACGCGTAACCGGCTTGTACGCCGTCAAAGCGGCTCATCACGCCGCCGCCCGTGGGTGATTGGCGGCCCACGCGCACATTGCCTCCCAGTGTCAACGAGCGGTAGTCAAAGTACAAAGCATTCAACCGATTCTTGTCGGTGCCCTTGAGGTAGTCACGCGTGAGCGCGTCGCGAAAGACAAAACGCATGTCTTTTTCGGTGTCACGGTAGCGCCAGTTCAGGTCCACATTGGTTTGCAACTGCTTTTGGTCGGTCGCCGACAGATTGGTCTCTGACTGCAAAATCGGCAAGCCCCCCAAAGGCGAATCCTGGAACTCCTGGGTGCGGGTATCCGACGCGCCGCCGTAATAAAACATCGACACTGAACCGGTGGTGGTAGAGGTGGCGGCGGCGGCCGCTTTGACTGGCTCTGGCACCGGTGCGCCAGGCGCTGGCAAAATGGCCAGCAACTGGCGCACGCGGTCGCTGTCAGCGCCCTGCGGATAGAGCTTCAGAAACACATCAAATTCAGCAGCCGCACGCGGCTTGTCACCGGCATTCAAACGGGCCAGACCCGCAAGTTCCTGGGCGCGCCGTGATGACTGGTTGGGGGGCAAATTGAGCAACGCATTGAGCGACGTGGTTGCGCCATCGTAATTACCCCCATCAAAGGCCGACTGGGCTGTAGCCAGCAAGGAAGCGGCCTGCGCCTCGATGTCGGACGCTGCCAGGCCAGTCGGCGTCTGCGATGCCTCTGCCGCCGGTTTTGCAGGCTTGGCCTTGGCCGATGCGGCGATCACCTCAGGAACCGAACTGCCCAGCCCTGTCAATACCAGCTCAATGCTGCGATTGGTGCGCCCGGGCCGCACCCGAAACTTGGCAAAAGACGCCAGGTTAATCACCAGTTTGCGGTTGATACTGGTTGGCAACGCATCATTCGCCGATACATCGCGCACCGACAACGACGGGATCTGGCCCCCGCCAGCCAGCCGGCGTTCGCTGGATTCCAGGCGAAGCGTCTCACGGCGCGGCAGCACACGGTAAAAAACCTGCACCAGATCGCCCGAGCGCGCGATCGTCGAACGGGAATACTGCACCGGGGTGACAAAGCGGATGTCGACAACCGCATTGGCACCGTCTTGCCGTAGCTCCAGTTCTTCTATCACCTGCGCCTGGGCGCCCGCAGTGATAAAGGTACAGACGCAGGCGGCAATGGGCGCCAGGGAATGGGATTTGAAATTGAACATGGCTGTTTGGAGTATTTGCGGTTTGGAAAAGTTGATCGGATGGCAATGTCTGAGACTCAGTCCCACTTGGAGTAAGCGGCACCCTTGTTACCCAGCGGTCGGTGGCAGCCAGACATCGAGCAATCGGTGGGAACGGTGCCGGCTTTCGCTTCATGGCTCAAGGATTTTTTCTCCATGTCGCCAAGATAAGCACTGCCCTTGACGTGGCAAGTTTTGCACCAGCCAGCGCCATTGCCCAGGCTCGCGTTGTGATTCATCTTGACCGTGCTCCACGTGGTTTTGCTCGTGTGACACGCCATGCAGTAAAGCGTCGCTCCGCCTTGTAATGCCGATTCAGGAATGTGATTTCCAGGCTTGCCAGACGCAGTGCCGCCGTTGTGACAACTGCCACAGTTGGTAGCCGTGGTGAACGTACTGTGGTCCACTTTTGCACCGCTCCAGGTACTGGTCGATTTGTGGCAACTCTCGCATTGCGTCACGCCGGTGTGGGTGGCGTTGTTGGGCTTGGCCGTCTGGCCAAAGGCCGATGTGCCGTGGCAGTTGGCGCAGCCCGTCACCACGGATACATTGCCGTGAAATTTGGCTGGCGTCCAGCCGGTAAAGGTCTTGTGGCACGTCATGCAATTGGCCGTGGTTGGGATGTGGTTGCCCGGTTTGCCGGTGGCGCTGCCGCCGCTGACGTGGCAGCTGGCGCAATTGGTGGCGATGGTGAACGTGCTGTGGTCCACCTTCGCCCCGCTCCAGGTACTGTTGGATTTGTGGCAGCTCTCACATTGCGTCACACCATTGTGGGTGGCGTTATTGGGCTTGGAGGTCTGACCAAAGGCCGATGTTCCATGACAGTTCGCACAACCGGTAACCACCGACACATTGGCGTGGAACTTGGCAGGGGTCCAGCCGGCAAAGTTCTTGTGGCATGTCATGCAATTGGCCGTGGTTGGGATGTGGTTGCCAGGTTTGGCGCTAGCTGTGCTGCCGTTATGGCAGCTGGTGCAGTTGGTCGCACTGGTAAACGTGCTGTGATCCACCTTGGCACCGCTCCAAGTTGTGGTCCTGTGGCACGAACCACAGTTGGCCGTCGTTGGGATGTGATTACCGGGTTTACCGGAGGCCGTGCTGCCGTTGTGGCAGCTGGTGCAATTGGTGGCGCTGGTAAACGTGCTGTGATCGACCTTGGCCCCGCTCCAAGTCGTGGTTTTATGGCACGAGCCGCAGTTGGCCGATGTCGCCACGTGATTTCCCGGTTTGCCCGAAGCGGTGCTGCCGTTGTGGCAGCTTGAGCAATTGGTTGCACTGGTAAACGTGCTGTGATCGACCTTGGCACCGCTCCAGGTGGTCGTCTTGTGGCACGAACCGCAGTTGGCCGACGTCGCCAAGTGGTTACCTGGTTTGCCAGTGGCCGTGCTGCCGTTATGGCAATTGGAGCAGTTAGTGGCAGAGGTGAAGGTGCGGTGATCCACCTTGGCGCCCGCCCATGACGTAGTGGACTTGTGACAGCTTTCACAAGTGTCAGTCGTCGGAATATGACCACCCGACTTGCCGGTCGCCGTCGCGCCGTTGTGGCAACTGGCGCAATTGCCCGTGACCGTCACGTTGACGTGAAACTTGGCAGGCAGCCAGTTTGGATACCCCGATTTATGACACGCGATGCAATTGGCCGACGTCGCTACGTGCCTGGCTGATTTGCCGGTCGCGGCGCTTCCGTTGTGGCAACTGGCACAGTTGGTCGCCGCAGTGAACGTGCTGTGATCCATGCGTTTGGCAGGCAACCAACCGGTCGTGCCGTGGCAACTGTCACAAGACGCTTGGGTTGGCCAGTGGTTGGCCGACTTGCCCGGTGCCTTGCCGCCGTTGTGACAGGTGGTGCACGATCCGGCGGCAACACCGACGTGGTTGAACTTGGCACCGCTGAAGGACTGCGCCGAATGGCAGGTTTCACACGCGGCCGTGGTTGGGATGTGCATTTGCGGTTTGACCACGTTGCCGCGCGCCAAACTCAGCCCGCTGGTATGACAAGTAGCGCAGTCCCGCGGAGTGCCTTTGAAAACACCGTTGATGTGACAAGACTCACAGCGCGCAGTCGTATGCACGCCCTGAAGTGCAAACCCCGTCTTCAAATGGTCAAAGTTGCGCGGCACACCCTGCGCTGCTGCAAATCCCCCCAGTGTCAGCAGCGCAAACGCCAGCGCCCACCGAATCGTCCGGCCCCATAACGTGTTGATCGTTGTTTTCATCGTAAACCCCTTTTGCATGTCATTGCGTCAACCCACTCAAACGGCGTTGAAATTTTTTCCAGCTCTCAGACACGTGGCACTGTTCGCAGCGCTGACCAAACTGCCCATCGTGAACATCCGCAGCGCGATGGCACGACACACAGGTGTCCCCCAGCGGGGCTGCATCCTTGCCCTTGGGCGCCTCTTGCGTATGGCAGCTCTCGCAGCGAACTTTGCGGTGCGCGCCGTCGAGCACATACTTGGTGCGCTTGTCGTGATTGAAGTCCCACAACGGCCATGAGCGGGTGTTGTGACAGCTCTCGCAGCGCACACCCAGCTTGAGCTTGTGCCGGTCTTCCTTCTTGTGGCATGAATAGCAGTCTTTGGCGGCGTCCTTGAAACGCAACGTCAGGTGGCAAGTCTTGCACGCCGCAACCAGGTGTCGACCTGTCAATGCAAACTGCGTCAGCCGGTGGTCGAATTTGTCGACTTTCCAGGTGCGGTCGGTGTGGCATGACTCGCACTTTTGACCCGATTGGCCTTCGTGCTTGTCATCTTTTTTATGACAGGCAATGCATTCAAGCGGCGTTTTGCGAAAGCTCTGCAAGTCCTTGTGACAAGCATCGCACTTCACCTTGGGCGCCGCGTGCGCGTTGCGCAGCACAAACTTGGTCTTGTCGTGGTTGAAGCGGCCTTTGGTGGTCTTCCAGTCACTCTCGCCGTGGCAATCGGCGCATTTGTCACCCAAGGTCTTGTTGTGTTTGTCGTCCTTCTGGTGGCACGCAATGCACTCCTTGGGCGCTTCCCTGAACATGGGGCTCATGTGACACGCCTTGCACTCGGCTTTGGCGTGTTTTCCCACCAGCGGGAAACGGCTCTTGTCATGGTCGAACTTGGCGGGCTCTTTCCAGCTGCGCTCGCTGTGGCAGCTTTCGCAATCCTTGCCCAGCGTACCCTTGTGCTTGTCATCCTTGGCGTGACATGAATTGCAGTCCTGTGCCAGTTTCACCTTGTACAAATGACCGGTGTGGCAAGACACGCAGGTCGCGGTGCGGTGTTTGCCGCGCAAGTCGTACTTGGTGTCAACGTCGTGATTGAAGATTGCCGGCTTCCAGGCCCTGACGTTGTGGCAGCTCTCACATTTTTCGCCATACTGGCCTTTGTGCCCCTTCGCACTGTCGTCGTTTTTCTTGTGACAGCCAATACAGGCGCGTGGCGTTTCTTTGTAATTGGTGGTTTTGTGGCAGGCGTTGCACTTCACGTCCACGTGCTTGCCCTCCAGGGCAAAGCGTGTCTTGCTGTGGTCAAAGCGGGCTTCCTTCCAGCTGTTTTCGGTATGGCAGTCGGCACACTTGTCACCCAATGAACCTTTGTGGGTGTCGTCTTTTTTGTGGCAGGCAAGGCATTGCGACGGTGCCGCGCGGAATTTTTCGCCCTCAACGTGGCATTTGACGCATTCCAGCGGCTGGTGTTTGCCCTTGAGCAGGTAGTCGGTTTGGCTATGGTCAAACTTTTTCTTGTCCAGATGCACCACGTCGGCGTCGCGGCCCTTGTGGTCGGTATGGCAGCTGTTGCAAGCCTGGGGCTTGAGCTTGCCGTGAAATCCGGTTTTGGCGCGCACGTCAGTGCCTACCGGTCTGTGACAGTCCATGCACAGCCCTGACTGGGCTTTGCGGTCGAACTTGACGTGACACTGCTTGCAGTCGTTTTCCTGCTTGATGTGCCCCTGAATCAGTGGCCCGGGCGCCAAAATTGATTCGATGCTGTCGGCCAGGGCAGATGCCGGCAGCGCACTTGCGGCCTGCCACAGCAACGCGACAAAAACGCTGCGCAAGGTGGTGACGACGGTGTTGTTCCATAGCATGCGCAGGTTCACTCCATCAGTACGCGTGGACAGCAACCACGTGCACCACCGCACTGATGACCAGCAAATACACAAACGGAATGTGCGCCACGTGCCACAGGGAAAACAGGCGCTCGTAAGCCTTGAACTGTGCCACCCGTGCGACAGCATTCAAGTACTGGTCGATCAGCTTGTTGGCGTTTTTCTTGCGGGCAATATAGTCCCGCTTGTGCCAACGCTCTTGCTTGGCCAGGGTCAAAAGCACCTGGCGCAATTGCGACGCGCACTGACGGTATACCAGCCACTGGTGGATCGGCAACCAGAACACCTGGCGCAAATAGGTTAGCCAGTTGGTCTGCGCGTGTACTTCGTTTTGCTCAAATTTGGCCAAAAGTTCTTCAACTTTTGGAGCAAAAGCCAAGCGGGACCGGGCCTCGGCTTCATCGAGTCCGGCGCGCACCTGCATATCCTGCAGGGTAGCGCGTTCGGAATGCAGGCCACGGTTGACACGCGCGTACAGGAAACGCCCAACCACGCCGCTCAAGGCCACCACAATCATGCTGTACATGGCCACTGCAGCATTGAGCGAACCGACATGGAAAGTGGAGTGCAACAAGATCAGCGTCGGGCCGCCCACGCCCAGAACCATGTGCACCAAAAACCACCACTTCACACGGCCCCAGTTCCGGGCAAATCTGAAATGCTTGCGCAACGGGTAGCTGAACAACAGCAACATCATCACGCCGCCAGCAACGCCGATCCAGTAACCGGTATCGTCACCCGCCTTGAACCAGCCCATCCGGCTCACTTGCCAGCTCAGCCCCACCAGCGCCGCAATGGTCAGGTAGACAACGATGTCTTTGGACAACGTTTTAGCAGGCGCACGCGCTTGACCCTGACGGACTTTTGGCGGTTCACTCACCAAGGCCGTGTCAGGAAAATCAAAAATCGCTTCACCGCGAACAGTCATATCAAATTGGAGTGGAATGGCAGAATCGAACCGCCGGACAGATAAAAGGCTGGGACGGCCTATTATCAAAACAGAAGCTTAAGATCAGATTAAGAAAGCTGTAACGTTCTGTAAGTTGCTCTGATCTGCAACGAAAAAACCGCCTTTCGGCGGTTTTTCTTAAGGCAAGTGGGTGCAGCAGTTTGTGTATCAGAGCACCCCATGGGTTTTGAGCCACGCCAGCGCCCGGGCAAAACCGTCGACAGCGGCTTCTTTGCGGTAGCTCGGCCGGTAATCTGCGTGGAAAGCGTGCGGCGCGTCACGGTACACCACAAACTCGCTCATCTGTGCCGCCTTGTTACCTTTGGCACCCGCTTCGGCCAGTGCGTCTTTCATCTGGTTGATCGTGGTCAACGCAATACCCCGATCTTGACCACCGTACAAACCCAGCACAGGCGCTTTCAATTCAGCGGCCAAGTCCAGCGGATGCTGGGGTGTCAGCGCCGACGGCGTACCAGTAAGCCGACCGTACCAGGCCACGGCGGCCTTGACGTTTTTGCTTTGCTGCGCATACAGCCAGGTGATGCGCCCACCCCAGCAAAAGCCGGTGATACCCACTTTTTTCAGGTTGCCGCCGTTTTCACCCGCCCATTTGACCGCGCCATCGAGATCACCCAGCACTTGCGCGTCGGGCACTTTGGACACCAACTGGCTCATCAACTTGGCCATTTCCCCAAAGGTCGACGGATCGCCCTGGCGCGCATACAACTCCGGCGCAATCGCCAGGTAGCCCGCTTTCGCAAAACGGCGGCAGGTATCGGCAATGTATTCGTGCACACCGAAAATTTCATGAATGACCAAGATTACCGGCAGATTCTTTTTCCCTTCTGGGGCGGCAAAGTAAAACGGCACCGAAAAACCGTCCACGTCGTAAACACCCTCGCCCGCGTGCAATCCCGCGCTGGCTGTCTTGATGGCGGTCTGCGCCATGATCGGCATGGCCGCTGCCGCGTAACCCACGCCCAGCGCGACTTTGAGCGCGGTGCGTCGGCTGGCACCAGCCTCGGTGGAGTCACCGGGCAACAGGGACGAAAAATCCTGGACTTGATCTTGATTGAGCATCATGGTTCCTTGGTAAAAAATGCGGAGCTTAGAGAATCTGCAAAATCAGAAAACTTTTAAGGATTTGGCGCCAGAAATGATCAGCCGCACCGTAGAAACCGTACCGTCCACAGGACAATCAGGACAGATAGAATTCAAATGCTTGTCGGGGTGTCCAGAACGATCTTTCTGGGCTGAGACCACGTTTGTGGAACCCGCTGAACCTGATCGGGGTCATGCCCGCGTAGGGAACATCGCTTCTTGGGTTGGTCCGCACTGCGCTGTGTGGCAAACCCCTCCAGACAGGCCTGGCCCACCCTCTGGAGACCTCATGAAACCCACCCATTTTGCAAACTCTTCGGCTGGCGTTGACAGCCATGCACTCACCAATCGCATCACGAGAACACCGTTTGCCGGATCAAAAAAGATATACATCTCTGGTAGCCATCCCGACCTGCACGTGCCTTTTCGCGAAGTCAGCCTGACCGACACGCCGGTGGCACAAAGCGACGGCAGCCGCCTTGTTGAACCCAACCCGCCGCTGCGCTTGTACGACACCTCAGGCGTTTACTCCGATTCAGACGTTGCGATTGACATCACGCGCGGGCTCGTCGGCCTGCGCTCGGGTTGGATAGAACAGCGCGCCGACACCGACCTGTTGCCAGGCATCAGCAGCAGCTACGGACAGGAACGTTTGCGCGACCCGGCGCTGCAGGCGCTGCGCATGGCCAGAAAAACGGTCCCACGCCGCGCCAAGGCCGGGGGCAATGTGTCGCAAATGCACTATGCCCGCCAAGGCATCATCACCCCGGAAATGGAGTTCGTTGCCATCCGCGAAAACCTGGTGCGCGCCCAACTGGCCGAGCGCCTGACCACCGAGCGGCTCGCCAAACCAGGGCAGTCGTTCAATGCGGCCATCCCGGCAGACATCACGGCCGAATTTGTGCGCAGCGAGGTGGCCCGGGGCCGCGCGGTGATGCCTTGCAACATCAATCACCCCGAGAGCGAGCCAATGATCATTGGTCGCAACTTTCTCATCAAAGTCAACGCCAACATTGGCAATTCAGCAGTGACTTCGTCCATTGAAGAGGAGGTAGACAAGCTGGTGTGGTCGATTCGCTGGGGTGCCGACACCGTCATGGACTTGTCCACGGGCGACAACATCCACGAAACCCGCGAATGGATTTTGCGCAATTCGCCGGTACCCATTGGTACCGTTCCCATCTATCAGGCATTGGAAAAGGTCCACGGCAAGGCGGAGGACCTGACGTGGGAAATCTTCCGCGACACGCTCATTGAGCAGGCAGAGCAAGGCGTGGACTACTTCACTATCCACGCCGGGGTGCGCCTGGCCTATGTGCCATTGACCGCCAACCGGTTGACAGGCATCGTCTCGCGTGGCGGTTCAATCATGGCCAAGTGGTGCCTGGCGCACCACCGCGAGAGCTTTCTCTACACGCATTTTGAAGATATTTGCGCCATCATGGCCGCCTATGACGTCAGCTTTTCTTTGGGTGACGGCCTGCGCCCGGGCTCAATTGCCGATGCCAACGACGAAGCCCAATTTGCCGAGCTGCACACGCTGGGTGAGCTCACCCAAATCGCCTGGCGGCACGATGTTCAGGTAATGATTGAAGGCCCTGGTCACGTACCGTTACAGCAGGTCAAGGAAAACGTTGACAAGCAGTTGGTGGCCTGCCACGAGGCCCCGTTCTACACCCTGGGCCCGTTGATTACCGACATCTCACCAGGCTACGACCATATCTCGTCGGCCATGGGCGCGGCCAACATCGGCTGGTATGGCACGGCGATGCTGTGCTACGTCACCCCCAAGGAACACTTGGGCCTGCCCAACCGCGACGATGTCAAACAAGGCCTGATCGCCTACAAAATCGCCGCCCATGCCGGCGACCTGGCCAAAGGCTTTCCCGGCGCACAAATGTGGGACAACGCAGTAAGCAAGGCGCGCTTTGAATTCCGCTGGGAAGACCAGTTCCGCCTAGCCATTGACCCTGACACGGCGATGGCTTACCACGACGAAACGTTACCCAAGGAAAACGCCAAGGTGGCGCACTTTTGCTCCATGTGCGGCCCAAAGTTTTGCTCCATGAAAATATCGCAGGAAGTGCGCGAATTTGCCCGACTCAACCCGGCATCGGCAAACCTCGCTACACCGATCGTCTCCGAGGGCGAACTCAACAGCGCGCTGGCCCAAAAATCGCGTGAGTTCCAGCAGGGTGGCGGCGACCTGTACATCTGATTGACTGTCCGACTTGGTGCAAGCAGGAGCACGGTTCAGGCGCTGGAGACTGCAAAAATCCGCTATGCTCTGCCCCGCAAGTCCGGCCGCGGTGATCCCGCTGCCGTGACTGCACGGTCTGACAGCGCCGACGGCTACCCGCCAAAAGTTGCGGTCAGGTTTTTGATTCTGAAGCAAGACACAAACTTGCAAGGAGACATTTTTCATGCCACAGCGCAAGCCGCTCCATCTGCACGTGCCCGAGCCTACCGGGCGTCCCGGCCACGATACTGATTTTTCATACCTCCCCCTGTCTGCTGCGGGAGCCAAGCGCCGCCCGCCGGTCGACGTGCCCGCCGCGCAGACCAACGACCTGGCCTTTGCGCTGATTCGGGTGCTGGACGACAGCGGCCAGGCCGTAGGCCCCTGGGCACCACAAATTGATAGCAAGGTGCTCAGGCGTGGCCTGCGTGCCATGATGCTCACGCGCGCCTTCGACGCGCGCATGCTGATTGCCCAACGGCAGAAAAAAATGTCTTTCTATATGCAATGCCTGGGCGAGGAAGCCATTGCCTGCGCCCACGCGCTGGCCATTGGCCAGGGCGACATGTGCTTTCCGACCTACCGCCAGCAAGGCCTGTTGCTCACGCGTGAAGACAACAACATGGTCGACATGATCTGTCAGCTCTACAGCAACGCGCGCGACCCCATGAAGGGTCGCCAACTGCCGGTGATGTACAGCAGCAAGAAGCAAGGCTTTTTTTCCATCAGCGGCAACCTGGCCACGCAGGTCATTCAGGCGGTAGGCTGGGCCATGGCCAGCGCCATCAAGGGCGACGACAAGGTGGCCAGCGCCTGGATTGGCGACGGTGCCACCGCCGAGGCCGACTTTCACACCGGCCTGACCTTTGCCCACGTCTACCGCGCGCCGGTGATTTTGAATGTGGTCAACAACCAGTGGGCCATTTCCACCTTTCAGGCCATCGCCGGTGGCGAAGGCACCACCTTTGCTGCGCGCGGTGCCGGTTGCGGCATTGCCTCTCTGCGCGTGGATGGCAACGACTTTCTGGCCGCTTACGCCGCCAGCAAATGGGCGCTGGAGCGCGCCCGCTCCAGCTTTGGCCCGACACTGATTGAATGGGTGACCTACCGCGCTGGCCCCCACTCCACCAGCGACGACCCCAGCAAATACCGGCCAGCCAACGACGTTGCGCGCTTTCCGCTGGGTGACCCCATTGCCCGCCTGAAACAGCATTTGATCGTGCTTGGTATCTGGTCTGAAGAAGAACACCAGAAGGTACAAAAAGAGGTCGAGGCTGAAGTGGCAGCGGCCCAGAAGGAAGCCGAAAAATACGGCACGCTGGCCGACAGCCACGCACAAAACATCGGCGAAATGTTCGAAGACGTTTACAAAGACATGCCTGCGCACCTGCTGCGCCAGCGTGCCGAGTTGGGAGACTGATCATGACAACCGAAACGCAAAAAACGACGCCGATGACGATGATCCAGGCGCTGCGCTCGGCCATGGACGTAATGCTTGCGCGCGACCCCAACGTGGTCGTGTACGGCCAGGACGTGGGCTACTTTGGCGGTGTCTTCCGCTGCACTGAAGGCCTGCAAGCCAAGTACGGCAACCAGCGCGTGTTTGACGCGCCCATTTCTGAGGGCGGCATTGTCGGCACGGCAGTGGGCATGGGTGCTTACGGCCTGCGCCCGGTGGTGGAGATCCAGTTTGCCGATTACGTGTATCCAGCCACCGACCAGATCGTGTCAGAAGCGGCGCGGCTGCGCTACCGCTCGGCCGGTGACTTCACCTGCCCGATGACGATCCGCATGCCCTGTGGTGGCGGCATCTATGGCGGGCAAACGCACAGCCAAAGCCCCGAGGCGATGTTCACCCAGGTCTGCGGCTTGCGCACCGTGCTGCCGTCCAACCCGTACGATGCCAAGGGCCTGCTGATTGCTGCCATCGAAAATGACGACCCCGTCATCTTTCTGGAGCCCAAGCGCCTGTACAACGGCCCGTTTGACGGCCACCACGACCAACCGGTGGTGCCCTGGAGCAAACACCCGCAGGGCGAGGTGCCCGAGGGTTACTACACCGTGCCGCTGGACAGCGCACGCATCACCCGGCCCGGCAACGCGGTGACGGTCATCGCCTACGGCACCATGGTGCACGTGGCCGAAGCGGCCGCCCGTGAAAGCGGTGTCGACGCTGAAATCATCGACCTGCGCAGCCTGTGGCCGCTGGACCTCGACACGCTGGTCACCTCGGTCAAGAAAACCGGGCGTTGCGTCATCGTCCACGAGGCCACGCGCACCAACGGACTGGGTGCTGAACTATTGAGCCTGGTGCAAGAGCACTGCTTCTACCACCTGGAAGCGCCGATCGAGCGCGTCACCGGCTGGGACACGCCCTACCCGCACGCGCAGGAGTGGGCCTACTTCCCCGGGCCCGCGCGCGTAGCGGCAGCCCTCAAACGTGTGACGGAGGCTTGAGCCATGACAATCCAAAATATCAAGATGCCCGACATTGGCGAAGGCATTGCCGAAGTGGAACTGGTCACTTGGCGCGTGGCCGTGGGCGACGTGGTCGCCGAAGACCAGATTCTGGCCGACGTTATGACCGACAAAGCCACGGTCGAAATCCCCTCGCACGTGGCAGGCACCGTCGTGTCGCTCGATGCCGCACCAGGTCAGGTGGTCGCGGTGGGTACCCCGATTATTCATATAAAAACGGCTGCAGCCCATGAGGACTCTGCTCAAGCAGCTATTAATACTGAAGTTCCAGCAGCATCCGACGTAGGTCCTAACGTAGCTTTCCCTGCCGCCGCTGAGCCCGCACCCCCGCCCACGCCCAGCAGCAGAGAAAGTGACGCACACCCCTTAGCCGCCCCCGCCGTGCGCCAGCGCGCCAAAGCATTGGGCATTGACCTGGCCAGCGTCACGCCCACCGCAAGCGATGGGCGCATCACTCACGCCGATCTGGATCGCTGCGCCAGCAGCTCCAAATTGGGTAGCAGTTCACGCTTGTCTAGTAAGGACTACCAGCCTCTGGAGTCCACAGAAACGATCCCCGTGATCGGCCTGCGACGCAAGATTGCGCAGAAGATGCAAGAGGCCAAGCGCCGCATTCCGCACTTCACCTATGTGGAAGAAGTTGACGTCACTGAACTCGAAGCGCTGCGCGCGCAGCTCAACACCGAGCACGGCAAGACGCGCGGGCGGCTGACGCTGCTGCCGTTCCTGATCCGCGCGCTGGTGCTGGCGGTGCGCACGCACCCCGAGGTCAACGCCCGTTATGACGACGACGCCGCGGTGATCACCCGCTACGCCGCCGTGCATCTGGGACTGGCCACGCAAACCGATGGCGGCCTGATGGTGCCGGTGATTCGCCACGCCGAGGCGCTGGACTTGTGGGGCTGCGCGGCCGAAGTCAAGCGCTTGGCGGACGCGGCGCGTAGCGGCAAAGCTGCACGAGAGGAACTGAGCGGCTCGACCATCACGATCACCAGTCTGGGGCCGCTGGCGGGCATTGCGCACACGCCCGTCATCAACCACCCCGAGGTCGCCATCGTCGGCCCCAACCGCATCGTCGAGCGGCCGATGATCAAGGACGGTCGGGTGGTGGCGCGCAAGATGATGAACATCTCGTCGTCATTTGATCACCGGGTGGTGGACGGCATGAACGCCGCCGAGTTCATCCAGCGCGTGCGCGCTTACCTGGAGTGCCCAGCGACGCTGTTTGTTGACT
>Ga0210058_1001029_pt1 | contig 25299 bp, 30 predicted proteins | sample CryGeymeta201511_FD_183979 | JGI IMG/M metagenome (GOLD analysis project Ga0210058, IMG submission 183979) | Groundwater microbial communities from Crystal Geyser aquifers in Utah, USA - Crystal Geyser metaG 2015-11 (SPAdes) (version 2) | ecosystem: Environmental > Aquatic > Deep subsurface >...
TGTCCAGCGGTGGAGACATCGCTGCCGCCACCACAGGCTGTCACCATGACGGCACTCGCCAATGTCAAAGCAGTCCATAGGTTGTTCACCTTAATTTGATGCATTTCAATTCCTTTAAGTTAAGTGGATTTGGTTCAACAGCAAGGTTCATTAGAGTTTGCGAGGCTGGCAAACAGTCTCCCAAAATGATCGCCAAGCTGCAACCAGCATTCAAACTGGTGCGCCTCAACGACTAACGAACAATCGTGGTTTAAGTCAGTGCATGTCGTGCATCTGGGCTTGTGGCAACTTTAAAAAGAAAATATTAAGTCAAGCTTAAGAGTTTCGAAACGAGTGATCTGCGGTGATTTTGAACTGTCTTGGCACAGTCATGGCTGTGCTATAAACGTTCGTGGTCGTTCAGTTGGTTCGCACTTGCCGTACTGTCCGCTGTGCCCGAACGGTCTCACTTGGTTGCTTCCTGCTCTCAAGGCGTTGTCGGTGTTGTCACAAATTACTTTCTGATTTTCATGCAAGACTCTGAAATAAGTCCGTTCAAGGGCAAGACCGGGCTGAGCCGGCTTTTTGCAGCTGCGGGCAATTCCATGAATGGATTCAAGGTGGCTTGGCTGGGCGAGGCAGGGTTCCGCCAAGTCTGTCTGTTGGCTGTGCTTGGTATCGGCATCATGTGGTGGTTGTCGTTACCTGGTTTGACCGGTGCGGTGATTGTTTTTGCCCATCTTTTAAGCATTGCGGCAGAACTTATCAACTCTGCGGTGGAAGCGGCGGTAGACCATACATCTTTGGCGTGGAGTGAACTGGCCAAACGCGCCAAAGATTTGGCCAGTGCGGCTCAGTTGGTCACATTGATCAATATTGCTGCGGTCTGGCTGTTTGTACTGCTGGGGTGAGCCGTGCGCTTGTGCCCTGCAAACGCCTATTTCTTGAGCGACGAGCGCACATTCCAGTCGAGTAAGCCGTAGCGGGCTCGCTCCTCCAAATCATCCTGAGCATTGAAGTTACACGGGGCCGCTGCTTTTTGCGCTGAGGTGCAAAAGAACGAATGCGGGTTGCCAAGCTGCCAGGTGCCTTGCGCATTGCGTGCCTCACCGGTGAAATACAAGGTGCGTGGCGCGTTGAGCGGGCCAGGCTTGCCCGTCATCGGTTTGAGCAGATTGCGACCTGCGTCGACGTAGGGGCCGGTTACGCCCACCAGAGGCAGCAGGGTGCTGAACATGTCCCGGTGACTGGCTGGCAAAGTTTGCTGGTTGCCGCAGGCGAGATCTTTGCCCCAGATGACGAACGGTACTTGACGCAGCATGTAACGACGCTGTTCGTCGGCATAAATACCGAACGAGCGCACATTGTGATCACCCGTAGCAGCAAGAATGGTGTTGTCGTACCAGGGCTGTATTTGCATGTCCTGGACAAAGCCTCCCAGAAGATCGGTGGCATAACGGTAAGTGTCAAGGTTGGGCTCAAGTGTGTCTGAGTTGGTTTCACCCCGCCACAGGGTCATGTCGCGTGGCACACGCTGGTAATCTGGAGGCAGGTCATAGGGGGGATGGTTGGTGGATGTCAAAACAAAGACAAACAACGGCTTGTCTGCGGGCTGCGCGGCCAGGCGCTTTTCAAGGTAGTCAAAGGCAAAGCTGTCCCACACCCCCCAGATGCCCAGTGTGGCATCTGGATAGGCCTCTTTAAGGGTGTTGGCATCCACAACCTCGTCAAATCCTTGCACTTTCAGTACCCGGTTGAGATCGCGCCAACCGGATCGTCCCGATGTCAGGAAGAGGGTTTGATACCCCGCCTGGCGTACCACCAGGGGGATCGACCAGGCAATCGGCTTGCGACCCACATCACCTTGAGTCAAGGGTGTGATGGGTGTGGACAGCAAGATGGCCTCTAGCGACGGGTGCGTTCCCCCTTGTGCCGAGTCAAAGTTGCTGAAATGGCAGGCTGTTGCCATGGTCGCTGCCATACGTCCCATCACATCAAAGCGTTTGCTTTGGTAAAGCAACGGCTCTTCGCTCCAGGACTCCATCAAGAAAAAAATCAGATTTTTCTTCTTGTTACTCGGTATGGATTCATGAGTGACCAAGGCTGACTTGAGTGCGGCTTCGCTGTCGTGGGGTAAGCCCAACACGGCTGCTGCCGCAAGTGGTGAATCAAACCCCATGGTTTTTAGCCCAACTAAAGGATTTTGCAAATTTTGGGAAAGTCCGCGACTATCCCAGGCGTATTTGAGGGCAATGACCCCGTTGGGCACCATGTCGTTCAAAAACTGGGATGTGGTGACGGTTAAATGTTGTCGCTGCAAAGCCATTGCACGCAAGGTGCCTTTGCCGGCAAACAAGATCGCCAGCAGCGCGATCACGATGACACTGAGCTTCAATACCAACGGTTTGCTTTGCAGCAAAGTGTCAGGCTTGGTTTGTCTGACCAACCAACCGTGAAACCAGGCCATGCCAGCGGTCAGACCGATTGTCAAAAGCACAGTCCAAAGTACCGGAAAATCGCGCCAGATGGTTTGCAGCACCGCCAGCGTGTCGTCTTCTATCAATCCGAATACCGTAGCGTCAATGGGTGTCTTGTAAAAACCAAAGTAATGCAGGTTGATCAGTGACAGAAAGATAAAGCAAAAGGCGATTAGCGCAACCAGGCGAGCGTTGATTTGCTCTGTGACCCACGGCAACACCAGGAGCAACAAAAAGCCAGTGATCGCGCTGACTTTCAGGTCAAACCGAAGCCCTTGCAAGATCACGGTCGCAATGTCTGACGCTGTGGCTTGATAGCCTGTAGGCCAGAAATAGGCCAGTTGCCCAAGTCGCACTAAAGACAAGGCCAGCACAAGAGAAACAATCAATAGCCAGGCACGACCAAGCCCGCTCAGCGACGCATTTATAAATCTTGTTGACTTCATTGGGTGATTCCATGGTGGGGCAGTTTTTAGTCAACCACCCCTTTGTCAATCAGACAAGCATGCTCCAGCGGAATGTTGTTCAGACTCCACCATATTCGACGCCGAGTTCTGTGGCGCGTTCGCGGGCGGCGTACATGGCATCGATGAACAAGGCGCGCACGTCGTTGTCTTCCATGCTGGAGATGGCGGCAAAGGTGGTGCCACCTTTGGAGGTGACGCGCTGGCGCAGCACTTGGGGTGATTCGCTGGACGACTGGGCCAGGGCGCTGGCCCCAGTAAAGGTGGCCACGGCCAGCCGGTGCGCCTGCTCACGGCTCAAGCCCATTTCGATACCGGCCATGGTCATGGCTTCCATGAAGTAAAACACGTAGGCCGGGCCGGAACCCGACAGGGCGGTGACCGCGTCGAGCTGGTCTTCGGCGCTTAGCCACAGCTGTTGCCCGGTGGTCGCCATGACCTGCTCGATGCGTGTTTTGTCGGCAGCGGTGACGGCGGCACGGGCAAACAGGCCGCTGATGCCTTGGCCAATCAGCGCCGGGGTGTTGGGCATGGCACGCACCACACGCTCAGTGCTCAGCCAGGTGGCAACGCTGCTACTGCGGATGCCAGCGGCCACACTCAGGTGCAGGGCGTGCGTGGTGTGCGCGGCCACGCCTTGGGTGGATGCTTTGAAAGTTTGTGGCTTGACGGCCCACACCACAAGTTTGGCTGCAGCCAGAAAAGCGCCCGCCTGCGGCTGTGCGCTGAGCCCAAAAGCGGCCTGCAATTTGGCGCGCGCCTCTTCAAAGGGCTCCACCACGGTGATGTGTTCAGGTGCGTGGCCTTGTTTGATCAGGCCGCCGATGATGGCGCTGGCCATGTTGCCCCCGCCGATGAATGCAATAGGTTCGCTCATAAGAAGTGCGCAGCTGGATGCGCTGCGAAAACGTTGTGGAAAACCCTGAGTCTAATCAAATGTGGTGACGATTCGCCATAACGTCCATGTTCAACAAGGACACCCCAAAGCATGAAACACGCGTGCCCTGCGTAGGGCGGACTTCAGCCCGCCATGGCCGACTGAAGTCGACCCTACGACACGCCATTCTTGTCGGCTGTGGGCGTTGTTTCAGGTTAAAGGGCAGGCAGAACGGTTTGTTGCACTGCGTGCTCCCAGCGTGCCATCAGCGCGTTGGCGTGTTCGCGTGTCATGCGGGGCTCAAAGCGACGCTCAACTTGCCAAAGGGCACTGAGTTCGGCCGTGTTTTGGTAAACCCCCGTGGCCAAGCCCGCCAGGTAGGCAGCACCCAGCGCGGTGGTTTCTATCGCCGCCGGGCGCAGCACCGGGATGCCGAGCAAATCGGCCTGGAATTGCATCAACAGGTTGTTGACGCAGGCGCCGCCATCAACCCGCAGCTCGGTCACCGCCGCGCCTCCGGCTTGCAGTGCATCGCGGCTCATGGCTTGCAGCAGCGCGGTGCTTTGAAACGCAATGCTCTCCAGCGCGGCGCGGGCAATGTGCGCCAGGGTGCTGCCCCGGCTCAAGCCCAAAATGGCACCGCGCGCGTCTGGCTTCCAATAGGGTGCGCCCAGGCCGGTAAAGGCTGGCACCAGCATCACGCCACCGGCGTCGGGCACGCTCTCGGCCAGCGCTTGCACCTGTGCGCTGCTGGGAATGGCCTGCAAGCCGTCGCGCAGCCACTGCACCACGGCACCGCCGACAAACACGCTGCCTTCGATGGCGAATTCAGGTTGCGCCGTGGTTTGCGCCGCGCTGGTGGTGATCAGCCCGTTGTTTGAAGTTTGAAACGTGTGGCCGGTGTGCATTAGCATGAAGCAGCCAGTGCCATAGGTGTTTTTGACCATGCCGGGTTGGAAGCAGGCTTGGCCGAACAGGGCACTTTGCTGGTCGCCCGCCACGCCGCCAATGGGGATCGCAGCGCCCAGCAGGTCGGCACTGACTTCGCCAAACAGCACGCTGGAGGGTTTGACGTTGGCCAGCAGGCTGGGCGGGATGTCCAGCGCCTGCAGCAGCTCTGAGTCCCATTGGTTGGTGTGCACATTGAACAGCAGGGTGCGCGAGGCGTTGCTGACATCAGTGGCGTGCACCGCTTGGGCGCGTGTGTGTGCCTGAGCCCCGCCGGTGAGTTGCCAGATCAGCCAACTGTCTACCGTGCCAAACAACAAGTCGCCCTGGGCCGCTTGTTGGCGTGCACCGCTGACGTTGTCCAGTATCCATTTGAGCTTGGTACCGGAAAAATAGGCATCGACCAGCAAGCCGGTTTTGGCCTGAATGGTGGCTGCCAGGCCGCGTGCGCGCAGGTCGACGCAGGTAGGCTCGGCACGCCGGTCTTGCCAGACGATTGCCCGGTGGATGGGTTGGCCGGTCAAGCGGCTCCAGACCACGGTGGTCTCGCGCTGGTTGGTAATGCCAAGCGCCTTCACCTCATGGGCTTGGATACCGGCTTTGGCCAGCGCCTCGCGCGCGGTTGCCAGCTGGGTGCGCCAGATTTCCAGTGGGTCGTGCTCGACCCAACCGGGCTGCGGGTAGTGTTGTGTGAGTTCCTGCTGCGCCTGGGCCACCACCTGCCCTTGGCCGTTGAACACAATGCTGCGTGAGCTGGAGGTGCCCTGATCCAGGGCGAGGATGTAATTCATGTGGATACCTCAAAACGAACTTGCGCCTCAGCCAGCAGGGCCGGGAATGGCTCCGGCGGCGGGGCGTCGGTGAACAGCCGGTCGATCTGGTTCAGATGACCCACTTCGACCATGGCCGGGCGGTTGAATTTGCTGCTGTCGGCGGCCAGCCAGACCTCGCGGGCGTGCGAGATGATGGTTTGCGACACCTTGACCTCACGAAAGTCATAGTCACGCAGCGAGCCATCGGCCTCAATACCGGAGATGCCGATGATGGCGAGGTCGACCTTGAATTGGCCAATGAAGTCCACTGCCGCTTCACCGACGATGCCCTGGTCACGCCCGCGCACCACGCCGCCCACCACAATCACCTCGCACTTGGGGTTGACACTGAGGATGGTGGCCACGTTGAGGTTGTTGGTGATCACGCGCAGGCCGTTGTGGTGCAACAGGGCGCGGGCAATGGCTTCGGTGGTAGTGCCAATGTTCAGTATCAGCGAGCAGTCTGACGGCACCGCTGCCGCCACCGCTTTGGCGATGCGATTCTTGCCCGCGGCGTGCAGGGTTTCGCGCTGCTGATGGGCAATGTTCTCGACGGTGGAACTGGGTACGCGCACGCCGCCATGAAAGCGTGTCAACAGCTCTTCGTCGGCTAAACGCTGCACATCGCGTCGCACCGTCTGCAGGGTAACCCCCAGCTTTTCGGCCAGATGTTCTACCGTGACCGAACCTTGGCGCTGCACGGCGGCAAGCAAGTTGAGCTGTCTGGGGTTGGGTTTCATGACGGTATTTTGGCTGGGAAAAAAGGATGCCCTGACTTTAAAACGAATCAAAACGAATGTTTATAGGGTAAATACCGATAAATAAAGAATCAAAACGAACAATAATTCGACCCATTCCAGATTTCATCTTACGGTAACTTGATTCGCAAAGGTGGTGTGATGCATTTGACGCTTGAGGGCATAGACAAAGTGGTGGGCAGTCAGACCTGGCTTTACCCCATGCGTCTGCAACCGTGCAGTGGTGCGGTCACGGTGTTGTTGGGGGCAACCCAGGCGGGCAAGACCAGTCTGATGCGCATCATGGCGGGCCTGGATGTGCCCAGCCATGGCGAGGTACAGGTCAACGGGCACAGCGTGGTGGGCGTGCCCGTGCGCAAGCGCAATGTGGCTATGGTGTACCAGCAGTTCATCAATTACCCATCGTTCACTGTACGTGAAAACATTGCCTCACCGTTGAAACTGGGCGGCGAAAAGAACGTTGCGCAACGTGTCAATGCGCTGGCTGAAAAATTGCACATTGAAATGTTCCTGGATCGTTACCCGGCTGAACTCTCGGGCGGTCAGCAGCAACGCGTGGCTTTGGCACGCGCTCTGGCCAAAGGGGCACCGTTAATGTTGCTCGACGAGCCGTTGGTTAATCTGGACTACAAGCTGCGCGAAGAGTTGCGCGATGAGCTCAGCGCCCTGTTTGCCGAAGGCAATTCCACAGTGATTTATGCCACCACCGAGCCGGGCGAAGCGCTGTTGCTGGGCGGCTACACCGCGGTGTTGGATCAGGGGGAGTTGCTGCAGTATGGCCCGACGGCTGAAGTTTTTCACAAACCCCAGTCGCTGCGTGTGGCGCGAGCCTTCAGCGACCCGCCGATGAATTTGCTAGCGGCCGTTGCGGTGGCATCGGGGGTGCAGCTGGAGGGTGGCCCCTTGCTTGCCGTGCATTTGCCAGAGAGTGCATCGCGAAAATTGACCGTGGGTGTGCGCGCCAGCGCCCTGCGTGTCACGGCGCAGGAGGGTGATGTGGTTTTGCCGGGCAAAGTGGAACTGGCGGAAATTTCCGGCTCGGACACTTTTGTGCACGTGGCGACCTTGGTGGGGGAGGTGGTGGCGCAGCTGACGGGGGTGCACTACTTTGAACTGGGGGCGCAAGTGACGCTTTACCTCAATCCGGCGCAGGCGTATGTGTTTGATGGGCAGGGGCTGCTGTTGCTGGCGCCGGTTCGGGGCGGGGGGCGCTGACATGGCACGCATTGAACTTGATCTGGCGCATGCCTATGCGCCTAACCCCAAACAAGACAGCGACTACGCCCTGTTGCCGCTGAAAATGACTTTTGAAGACGGTGGTGCGTATGCGTTGCTGGGGCCTTCGGGCTGCGGCAAGACCACCTTGCTCAACATCATGTCGGGTTTGCTGATGCCGTCGCAAGGTAGCGTGAAATTTGACGGTGTGGATGTCACCCAGGCCTCGCCGCAGGCGCGCAATGTTGCGCAGGTGTTTCAGTTTCCGGTGATTTACGACACCATGACGGTGGCTGAAAACCTGGGCTTCCCGTTGCGTAACCGCCAGGTGCCCAAGGCGCAAATCCATCAGCGCGTCGGTGAAATTGCCGAGATGCTGGAGATGAGTGGGCAGCTCAATCAATTGGCTGCGAATCTGTCGGCAGACCAGAAGCAAAAAATTTCCCTGGGGCGTGGTCTGGTGCGCCCGGACGTGTCGGCGGTGTTGTTTGACGAGCCGCTGACGGTGATTGATCCGCTACTGAAATGGCAGCTGCGGCGCAAGATCAAGCAAATTCACCATGAGCTCAAGCTGACCATGATTTATGTCACGCACGACCAGGTCGAGGCGCTGACCTTCGCCGAGCAGGTGGTGGTCATGACGCGCGGGCGTGCGGTGCAAGTGGGAACGGCTGCCGAATTGTTCGAGCGGCCGCGGCACACGTTTGTGGGTAATTTCATTGGTTCGCCAGGGATGAATTTTCTCAATGGTGTGGCATGTGCCGGGGGGTTGCGAGTGGCCGACACGGTATTGCCCTGGTTGCCGGGGCAATCCTTGCCGCCGGGCGCGGTCAAGTTGGGTGTTCGGCCGGAATATGTGACGCTGGTGGCAGCGCAGACACCGGGTGCGTTGCCGATGCAAGTGGCGCAGGTGCAGGATGTCGGCACCCACGTCATGCTGACGGCACGGTTCGCCGGGCAAACCGTCAAGGCTCGCCTGTCGTCGGATGCGGCTCGCATGGCGCAGGGCGATACCGTCTGGTTGCAGGTGCTGGGTGAGCACAGTTGCTTCTATCAAAACGAGGAGATCGTGGCATGAGTACGACCATCAAGCCGGTCAACCAGAAAGCCTGGTTCTTGATTTTGCCGGTGCTGATTTGCGTGGCTTTTTCAGCCATTGTTCCGTTGATGACGGTTGTGAATTATTCGGTGCAGGACATCATTTCGCCCGAGCGGCGGGTGTTTGTGGGTATCGAGTGGTTTGCCGCCATCATGCGCGACGAGGAGTTGCACAGCGCGTTGCTGCGGCAACTGACGTTTTCGCTGTCGGTGCTGGCGGTGGAGTTGCCGCTTGGAATATTGCTGGCGCTCTCCATGCCGGCGCAGGGCTGGAAGGCGTCAGCGGTGCTGGTGATTGTGTCGCTCTCCTTGCTGATTCCGTGGAATGTGGTGGGCACCATCTGGCAGATTTTTGGCCGTACCGACATTGGCTTGATGGGGGCAGCGTTGCAAGGGCTTGGCATTGATTACAGCTACACCGGCAACGCCACGCATGCCTGGTTGACGGTGCTCTTGATGGATGTGTGGCACTGGACACCGCTGGTCGGCTTGCTCGGTTACGCCGGCTTGCGGTCCATTCCCGATGCTTACTACCAAGCGGCCAGCATTGATGGCGCCAGCAAGTTCGCGGTGTTTCGCTATGTGCAGCTGCCCAAGATGCGCGGCGTGCTGATGATTGCGGTGCTGCTGCGCTTCATGGACAGCTTCATGATTTACACCGAGCCTTTTGTTCTTACGGGTGGTGGCCCAGGGAATTCAACCACTTTTCTGTCACAGTTTTTGACCATCAAGGCGGTGGGCCAGTTTGACATTGGGCCGGCAGCGGCGTTCTCACTGATCTATTTTCTGATCATCTTGCTGCTGTGTTTTATTTTGTACAACTGGATGCAGCGCGTGGGTACGCAGGACAAGGACGGTAGCCATGAATAAGACTGGCTTTGAAAAACGCAAACTGTTCATGGTGCTGTACATCGTGTTTGCTTTGCTGCCGGTGTACTGGATGGTGAACATGTCGTTCAAGACGAATGAGGAAATTCTGGCCAGTTTTTCGCTGTTTCCGCAGCACTTCACCTGGGCCAATTACAAGACCATTCTGACCGACCCGTCGTGGTATTCGGGCTACATCAACAGCCTGATTTATGTGGGCATCAACACCGTAATTTCCATCACTGTGGCGCTGCCGGCTGCCTATGCGTTTTCACGCTACAGCTTTCTCGGTGACAAGCATGTATTTTTCTGGTTGTTGACCAACCGCATGACACCACCGGCTGTGTTTTTGCTGCCGTTCTTCCAGCTTTACTCCACCGTGGGGCTGATGGACACGCACATTGCCGTGGCGCTGGCCCACCTGCTGTTCAATGTGCCGCTGGCGGTCTGGATTTTGGAGGGGTTCATGAGCGGCATCCCGCGCGAAATTGATGAAACCGCGTACATCGATGGCTACTCGTTTCCGGCATTTTTCGTCAAGATATTCCTGCCCTTGATCAAGGCCGGTGTGGGGGTGGCCGCGTTCTTTTGCTTCATGTTCAGTTGGGTCGAGTTGTTGCTGGCGCGCACCCTCACCAGCGTCAACGCCAAGCCGATTGTGGCCATCATGACGCGCACCGTGTCGGCCTCGGGCATGGACTGGGCCACGTTGGCAGCTGCTGGTGTGCTGACGATTGTGCCGGGTGCGATCGTGATCTGGTTTGTGCGTAATTACATCGCCAAAGGGTTTGCGATGGGCCGCGTTTGACCCCAGCGCGCGACCTCAACTGATTAGGAGAATGTGAATGTTTGAATGGATGGCCTGGACGACACCTGTCGCCGTTTTCTTCATCTGCATCGCACTCATGCTGTTTGGCATGACGCTGTGGGAGATCAAGTCGCCGACCGTCATGCGACGTGGCTTTTTGCCGATCGCCACCACGCGCGGAGATCGGCTCTTTATTGGTCTGCTGTCTGCGGCCTACATCAACTTGGCGTTCGTCGGGCTTAACGGTCGTTTGATGATCTGGTTCAGCCTGGCGTCTGAGCCGTCGATCTGGGTCAGTTTTGTGGTTTCCATGGCTGCACTGGCGTTGATCATGCACAAAGGATAGCTAACTGTGTATTAAGGATCGGCTTGTTGTCCCCTGGAGCCGAAGCAGCCTTTGAATCAGGGGCCATACAAAGCAGAGGAGATTGATTATGAAGTTGCGATATAGCGTTTTGGCAGTGGCTGTCGCCTGCAGCGCGATGTTCAATCTGGGTTGGGCCGATGAGGCGGCAGCCAAGAAGTGGATTGACAGCGAGTTCCAGCCATCGACCTTGTCTAAAGACAAGCAGGCCGCTGAGATGAAATGGTTCATTGATGCCGCCAAAAAGCTCAAAGCCAAAGGTGTGAACGAAATTTCGGTGGTGTCAGAAACCATCACCACCCACGAATACGAATCCAAGACGCTGGCCAAAGCGTTCACCGAGATTACCGGCATCACCGTCAAGCACGACCTGATACAGGAGGGCGACGTGGTTGAAAAACTGCAAACTTCGATGCAGTCAGGCAAGTCGATTTATGACGGCTGGATCAGTGACTCGGACTTGATTGGCACTCATTACCGTTACGGCAAGATCATGAATCTGACCGACTACATGGCCGGTGCAGGTAAGGCTTACACCAATCCCGGACTGGATTTGAAAGACTTTATTGGTACCAGTTTCACCACAGCGCCGGATAAGAAACTCTATCAATTGCCGGATCAGCAGTTTGCCAATCTGTATTGGTTCCGGGCGGATTTGTTTGCACGCAAAGACTTGCAAGCTCAGTTCAAAGCCAAATATGGCTACAACCTGGGGGTTCCATTAAATTGGAGCGCTTATGAAGACATTGCAGCGTTTTTCAGCGAAGATGTCAAAACCATCGATGGCAAGCCGATCTATGGTCACATGGATTACGGCAAAAAAGACCCCTCTTTGGGTTGGCGTTTTACCGATGCCTGGTTGTCGATGGCAGGCACGGCCGATAAGGGTATTCCCAACGGCATGCCGGTCGATGAATGGGGTATCCGGGTTGCTGCAGACAAGTGCACGCCCGTAGGTGCTTCAGTGGCGCGCGGTGGTGCTACCAACTCACCAGCGGCGGTCTACGCATTGACCAAATATGTCGACTGGATGAAAAAGTACGCACCCAAAGAGGCGAGCGGCATGACGTTTGGCGAAGCTGGCCCCGTGCCTGCCCAAGGCCAGATTGCACAGCAGATTTTCTGGTACACCGCCTTCACCGCAGATATGGTCAAGCCGGGTCTGCCGGTGGTGAATGCCGATGGCACGCCCAAATGGCGCATGGCACCCGGTCCCAATGGTCCGTACTGGAAACAAGGTATGCAAAACGGCTACCAAGACGTAGGCTCCTGGACATTCTTCAAAAACCATGACGCCGACAAGACGGCTGCGGCTTGGCTCTATGCCCAGTTTGTGACGGCCAAAACGGTGTCGTTGAAGAAAACCATTGTTGGGCTGACACCTATTCGCGAGTCGGACATTCAAAGTAAGGCCATGACCGATATGGCTCCGAAGTTGGGTGGTCTGGTGGAGTTCTATCGCAGCCCGGCCCGAGTTGCGTGGACGCCGACCGGCACCAATGTGCCAGACTATCCGAAGCTGGCGCAGTTGTGGTGGAAAAACGTGGCGGTGGCGGTCACGGGTGAGAAGACGCCGCAACAGGCCATGGATAACCTGGCCGACGAAATGGATCAGGTGATGGCGCGCCTGGAACGTGCGGGTATGGCCAATTGCCCGCCCAAGCTCAATCCCAAAGGTAACCCGGCCAAGTATTTGAGTGATACCGGCGCGCCATGGAAGAAGCTGGCCAATGAAAAGCCCAAAGGCGAAACCATTGCCTATGACACGCTGTTAACTGCCTGGAAGAGCGGCAAGGTGCGTTGATCGCAGCCTTGAGATTGAGGATGCTTTGAAAGATGGCCGTGTGCGCAACTTAGCCACACGGCCATTTTGTTCAATAGGAACGAATCGAAATACAACTCTTAACGAGTTTTGAAAACCAAAGTTAATGCACTTATGAGTAGCAATGCCCCCACTCCCTTGACAACCCATCGGTCGGATTTGATGGCACGGTTGAGCGCGTCATGCCAATACGACATCGCTATTGTGGGCGGGGGAGCCACCGGCCTGGGTATTGCGTTGGATGCAGCAGCACGTGGCTTGCGCGTGGTGTTGGTTGAGGCGTATGACTTTGCCAAGGGCACTTCTTCGCGTTCCACCAAGTTGGTACACGGGGGTGTGCGATATTTGGCGCAAGGCAATATTTCACTGGTGAGAGAAGCGCTGCACGAGCGCACGCTGCTGCTTCACAATGCGCCGCATTTGGCGCAGCCGCTGCCTTTTGTGATGCCGGCCTATAAATGGTGGGAGGCTCCCTTTTACGGCACGGGTCTGAAAATGTACGACGCGCTGGCAGGCAGCGCAGGTTTGGGAGCAACCGAGTTTTTAAGTAAAGCCGAAACCCTGGCCGAACTACCCATGGCAAAGCCAGAGGGGCTCAAGGGCGGTGTGAAGTATTGGGATGGCCAGTTCAATGACGCACGTTTGGCGCTCGCTTTGGCGCGAACAGCTGCACAACATGGCGCTTTGCTGGTGAATTACTGTCGTGTGGATGGCTTGATCCATGACCAAGGTCGTGTCGCCGGGTTGACGAGCATCGATCAGATCAATGGGCAGCGTTATACCGTAGCAGCTCATTGTGTGGTCAATGCCACGGGTGTTTGGGTCGATGAGTTGCGTGGGCTGGACGGTGCTGCTGATGGCGGCGCGTCACCAGTGATCACCCAGCCGATGGTTGCGCCCAGTCAAGGGGTGCACATGGTGGTTGAACGCGAGTTTCTAGGGGGGGCTGCGGCACTGATGGTGCCCAAAACGGCCGATGGCCGAGTGTTGTTTGCAGTGCCCTGGTTGGGTAAAGTCATTTTGGGGACGACGGACACACCCAGGCATGATCTGGCGCTGGAGCCCGTGGCCTTTGACGAAGAAATCAGGTTTATTTTGGAAGAGTCCGCGCGTTATTTGCGTCATGCCCCTCAGCGCAAAGATGTCAAGAGCATCTGGGTTGGCCTGAGACCGCTGGTCAAGCCGCCAGACGATGCAGGCGGCAACACCAAAGGATTGAGCCGTGAGCACACCATAGTGGTCAGCAAAAGTGGATTGGTAACGGTGACAGGTGGAAAGTGGACGACGTACCGAGCCATGGCTGAAGATGTGCTTGCCCAGTGCGAGGCGCATGCCCTGATTAAAGCGACTGTAGTAGGCTTGACCAGAACGATGCCTTTGGTGGGCGGCGGCGCGGTGGGGACTGCGGCGCGTCCGATGCATGAAGCCGAAGGCTTGCACCTATATGGAAGCGAGAAAGATTTTGTACAGCGTTTGCCAGGAGCTAAGCGCTGGCTCAGTGAGGGATTGTCGGAAGCTATGGTCAGGTTTGCGGCGCGTTACGAATACGCATCAAAGGTGGAGGATGTGCTGGCGCGCAGGTCTAGATTGTTATTTCTTGATGCCAGACAGGCTCGAGTCGTAGCAAATGTCGTGGGGGAAATTCTTAAGGAGGAGACAGCGCAAGACCCTGCAGTACATGACTTTGAGGCGTTGACTAAGCAATATTTTCTTGAAAAACAATAAAAGGCTTGAGCAACGACTATTTTTCGTGCATAATACAAGGCTTCGCGTTAAAAACGAAGTGTCTGCCCAAAGCTAACAACGTGAGTGGTTCATGTTGGGTGTAACGGGCCCAAGACTGACTGAGGTCAAAGTTTGCATCGTGCAGGCTGTAATTTCAGTGCAAGTTGGGAATTAAACAAATGATCCAAACCGAATCTCGACTCGAAGTCGCCGACAACACCGGTGCCAAGTCCGTTCTGTGCATCAAGGTGCTGGGCGGATCCAAGCGTCGCTACGCCAGCGTAGGCGACATCATTAAAGTCAGCATTAAAGAAGCTGCACCACGTGGACGCGTCAAAAAAGGCGATGTTTACAGTGCGGTGGTGGTTCGTACTGCCAAGGGAATTCGTCGCAATGATGGTTCTTTGGTGAAGTTCGATGGCAATGCAGCAGTGTTGCTCAATGCCAAACTTGAGCCTATTGGTACACGTATTTTTGGACCAGTGACGCGCGAATTGCGCACTGAAAAGTTCATGAAAATCGTGTCTTTGGCACCTGAAGTTTTGTAAGGACATCACATGAACAAAATTCGCAAAGGCGATGATGTGATCGTGCTCACTGGGCGCGACAAGGGTAAACGTGGCAAGGTCACGTTGCGTAAAGATGACTCCCATCTGGTGATTGATGGTGTGAATGTTGTTAAAAAACATACCAAACCCAATCCCATGAAAGGCGAGTCGGGTGGTATTGTGGACAAGACAATGCCGATTCACCAGTCTAATGTTGCGATTTTCAATGCTGCATCGGGTAAGGCTGATCGCGTCGGTATCAAGTTGCAGGCTGATGGCAAACGCGTTCGCGTTTACAAGTCAAGCGGCGAAGAAATCAAGGTGGCATAAACATGGCTCGTTTGCAACAAATCTACCGTGAAAAGCTGGCTCCTGAGTTGATGGCCAAATTTGGCTACAAATCGCCTATGGAAGTTCCGCGATTGACGAAAATCACGCTGAACATGGGCGTGAGTGAAGCAGTGGCTGATAAAAAAGTGATGGATCATGCGGTGGGTGATTTGACCAAAATTGCGGGTCAAAAACCTGTGGTGACCATGTCCAAGAAAGCCATTGCCGGCTTCAAGATTCGTGAAAACCAGGCCATTGGATGCATGGTAACTTTGCGCGGAGCGCAGATGTTTGAATTTCTGGATCGCTTTGTAACCGTGGCGCTGCCCCGGGTGCGTGACTTCCGTGGTATTTCCGGTCGATCGTTTGATGGCCGGGGTAACTACAACATCGGTGTCAAAGAGCAGATTATTTTTCCTGAGATTGAATACGACAAGGTGGATGCCTTGCGTGGTCTCAATATCAGCATCACGACAACGGCCAAGACCGACGATGAGTGCAAGGCACTCCTTGCTGGCTTCCGTTTCCCCTTCAAGAACTGAGGTGATCTGTGGCTAAGATGGCTTTAATCGAGCGCGAGCTCAAAAGAGACAAACTGGTTGCCAAGTACGCAAAAAAACATGCGGAATTGAAGGCGATTTCAACCGATGCCAAGCGCACCGATGAAGAGCGCGCGGCAGCACGGCTTGGTTTGCAAATGTTGCCTCGCAACGCTAACCCGACTCGTCAACGTAACCGTTGCGCGATCACCGGTCGTCCACGTGGCACATTCCAGCATTTTGGTTTGGCACGTGCAAAGATTCGCGAAATGGCGTTTGCGGGTGAAATACCTGGCATCGTCAAAGCAAGCTGGTAATCGGCAGGAGATATAGATATGAGCATGAGTGATCCGATCGCCGACCTGCTGACACGCATTCGAAATGCGCAAATGGTTGCAAAAACGTCAGTCTGTGTACCTTCGTCAAAAGTGAAGATTGCAATTACCCAAGTCCTCAAGGATGAAGGCTACATTGACGACTTCAAGGTTACGACGGTTGACGGCAAGTCTGAACTTGAAATTGCCTTGAAGTATTACGCAGGCCGCCCTGTGATTGAGCGCATTGAGCGTGTCAGTCGTCCTGGCTTGCGCGTTTATCGTGGCAGTGATGCCATTCCGCAAGTCCAGAATGGCCTGGGTGTGGCTATTGTTACGACCCCGAAGGGGGTTATGACAGATCGCAAAGCACGTGCTACCGGTGTCGGTGGCGAAGTGCTCTGCTACGTCGCATAACGCGTGGCATTGAGGAGAAACATAAGATGTCCCGTATAGCAAAAATGCCCGTCACCATTCCCGCCGGAGTGGATGTGACGATGAATGATCTGAACTTAAGCGTCAAGGGTTCAGGTGGTGTGTTGACTTTGGCTAATAACGCCATGGTCAAGATCACCTCTGATTCTGGCAAGTTGAGTTTCAATGCAGCCAATGAATCTCGTGAAGCTGATGCCATGGCAGGTACCTTGCGCCAGTTGGTCAACAACATGGTGATTGGTGTGACCAAAGGCTTTGAAAAAAAGCTGACCTTGATTGGTGTGGGCTACAAAGCACAAGCTCAAGGTAAGAAGCTCAACCTGGTGGTTGGGTATTCGCACCCGGTAGACAAGGAAATGCCAGAAGGTATTTCTGTGGCCACCCCGACACCAACTGAGATTGTGATCAAAGGCGCTGATCGTCAGCGCGTGGGTCAGGTGGCAGCTGAGATTCGTGCAATTCGTCCGCCAGAGCCTTACAAAGGCAAGGGCATTCGCTATGCGGATGAAAAAGTTGCAATCAAAGAAACCAAGAAGAAATAAGGATCTGCATCATGTTGAGCAAAAAAGAGCAGCGTCTTCGCAGAGCCCGTCAAACTCGTATCCGTATCGCCAATCAAGGTGTGGCACGGTTGACGGTAAACCGTACCAACTTGCATATTTATGCCAGTGTTATTTCTGGCGATGGCACCAAGGTGCTAGCCACAGCCTCTACATCCGAAGCCGCGGTTCGCCAATCATTGGGTGGGTCGGGTAAGGGGGGCAACGTTGCTGCTGCGCAAGTGGTTGGCAAACGTGTGGCTGAAAAAGCCAAAGCCGCCGGTATTGAAAAGGTGGCGTTTGACCGTGCTGGATTTGCGTACCATGGCCGCGTCAAAGCGTTGGCTGATGCGGCACGTGAAGCTGGGTTGCAGTTCTAAGCAGATCGGAAATTAAGATGGCTAAAGTACAAGCGAAAATGCAAGGTAAGGCTGAAGGGCCTGAGGATGGTCTGCGCGAAAAAATGATCGCGATCAATCGTGTCACCAAAGTGGTGAAAGGTGGTCGGATTCTTGGTTTTGCAGCGCTGACAGTGGTTGGTGATGGTGATGGTACCGTTGGCATGGGTAAGGGAAAATCTAAGGAAGTTCCCGCTGCCGTGCAAAAAGCAATGGAAGAAGCCCGTCGAAACATGGCCAAGTTTGCTTTGAAGAATGGCTCTATTCACCACAAAGTCTTTGGTCAGCATGGTGCGGCATCAGTCATGATGGCTCCAGCTCCCAAAGGTACAGGCATCATTGCTGGTGGTCCCATGCGCGCTGTGTTTGAAGTGCTGGGCATCACGGATATTGTGGCCAAAAGCCATGGTTCGTCGAACCCCTATAACATGGTGCGTGCAACGCTTGATGCGTTGTCGCATGCAACGACACCTTCGGTTGTGGCTGCCAAGCGCGGTAAGTCAATTGAAGAGCTGTTTGCTTAACTGGAGTTCTGAAAATGACAACGCAAAAGAAAGTTACCGTGAAACTGGTGCGTAGCCCGATTGGTTGTGCAGAGTCTCATCGTGCAACAGTTCGTGGTTTAGGTCTGCGCAAGGTGCATAGCACCAGCGAATTGGTTGATACGCCTGAAGTGCGTGGCATGATCAACAAGATCAGCTATCTGGTCAAAGTGCTTTAAGAGGTAAATGATGGAACTCAATGGCATCAAGCCGGCTGACGGCGCAAAACATTACAAACGACGTGTTGGTCGTGGTATCGGTTCAGGTTTGGGTAAGACCGCTGGACGTGGTCATAAAGGGCAAAAGTCTCGTGCAGGCGGATACCATAAAGTTGGCTTTGAAGGCGGTCAGATGCCTATGCAACGTCGTCTGCCTAAACGTGGTTTTAAATCATCACAACTGAAATTTAACGCCGAAGTTACATTGACAGCGCTAAATCAACTTGATGCGACTGACATTGACGTTTTGGTGCTTAAGCAGGCAGGTTTGGTTGGTCAGCTTGCCAAGGTGGTTAAGATCATTAAGACCGGTGTAGTGACCAAAGCATTCAAACTGAATGGCGTAGGTGCGACATCAGCAGCGAAGTCGGCTATCGTTGCAGCTGGTGGCAGTGTTGCTTAATTCTCGATTTGGGACTTGCATCAGTGGCAACATCTAGTTCAACATCATCAACCAAGACGGACAAGTATGGTGACTTGCGTCGCCGTCTTGTCTTTTTGCTGTTGGCACTCGTGGTTTATCGTGTCGGCGCTCATATTCCTGTGCCGGGCATAGATGCGGCTCAGCTGCAACAGTTTTTTAAAGGACAGCAGGGTGGCATTTTGGGCATGTTCAACATGTTCTCGGGTGGTGCCTTGTCCAGATTCACTATTTTTGCGCTGGGTATCATGCCTTATATCTCGGCATCGATCATCATGCAGTTGATGGGTTATGTTTTGCCTTCGTTTGAGCAGCTAAAAAAAGAAGGCGAAGCCGGGCGTCGCAAAATTACACAATATACCCGATATGGCACTCTGGGCTTGGCATTGTTCCAGTCCTTAGGTATAGCTGTTGCGCTTGAAAGCTCAGCTGGTTTGGTAATTTCACCCGGTTTTGGTTTTCGTATGACAGCTGTGGTGACCCTGACAGCAGGCACTTTGTTTTTGATGTGGCTAGGCGAGCAAATTACCGAGCGTGGATTAGGAAACGGTATCTCGATTCTGATTTTTGCTGGTATTGCAGCTGGTTTGCCCAATGCGATTGGTGGACTGCTTGAGTTGGTTCGCACTGGAGCTATGAGCATCATCGTTTCGCTGTTTATTGTTATTTTGGTTGCTTTGGTAACTTACTTTGTTGTATTTGTTGAACGTGGGCAACGAAAGATTCTCGTGAACTATGCACGTCGTCAAGTCGGTAACAAGGTTTATGGTGGCCAATCCTCGCATTTACCTTTGAAACTCAACATGGCTGGTGTGATCCCGCCAATTTTTGCATCATCAATTATTCTGCTTCCTGCGACAGTGGTGGGTTGGTTTAGTGCTGGTGACTCCATGCGATGGTTGAAGGACATGGCAGGATCATTGACCCCTGGACAACCGATTTATGTGATGTTGTATGCAGCTGCTATTATTTTCTTTTGCTTTTTTTATACAGCACTGGTTTTTAATAGTCGTGAAACAGCGGATAACTTGAAAAAAAGTGGTGCTTTTGTTCCCGGTATACGGCCAGGTGACAACACAGCCAAATACATCGACAAAATTTTATTGAGATTAACGTTTGTGGGTGCAATTTACATTACTCTAGTTTGTCTATTGCCTGAATTTTTGATCCTTAAGTACAACGTACCGTTTTACTTTGGTGGTACATCATTGCTGATTATTGTTGTAGTGACCATGGATTTCATGGCGCAAGTACAAAATTATTTGATGTCTCAGCAATATGAATCCTTGCTTAAAAAAGCTAACTTTAAGGCTACTTGAGGTTAACTATGGCAAAAGATGATGTGATTCAAATGCAGGGAGAGATTGTTGAAAATCTCCCAAACGCTACCTTTCGGGTCAAACTTGAAAACGGGCATGTGGTGCTGGGTCACATTTCCGGAAAAATGAGGATGCACTACATTCGAATTTTGCCAGGAGACAAGGTAACAGTCGAGTTGACACCCTACGACTTGAGTCGGGCACGTATTGTGTTTCGGGCTAAGTAGTTTTTATTTATCAGGAATTAGGAGAACGCAATGAAAGTTTCTGCTTCGGTGAAAAAGATTTGCCGTAATTGCAAAATTATTCGACGCAAGGGCGTGGTTCGTGTGATCTGTACAGATCCTCGTCACAAACAGCGTCAGGGTTAAGCGCAAGAGTTATAGAGGACCAAAATGGCACGTATCGCTGGTATTAATATCCCCCCGCAGCAGCACGCTGAAATTGGCTTGACAGCAATTTTTGGTGTTGGTCGTAGTCGCGCTCGCAAAATTTGTGAATCGTGCGGCATTGAATATTCCAAAAAAATCAAGGATCTCTCTGATCACGAACTGGAAAAAGTTCGTGATGAGGTCGCCAAATTCACCATTGAGGGTGATCTCCGTCGTGAAACAACGATGAATATCAAACGATTGATGGATATCGGCTGCTATAGGGGTTTCCGTCATCGCCGCGGTCTCCCTCTGCGTGGCCAGCGCACACGCACCAATGCGCGTACGCGAAAAGGCCCTCGTAAAGCAGCGGCTTCGCTCAAGAAATAACCGGTTCTGAAAGATCACTATGGCTAAAGCACCTGCTAATAACGCATCTCAGCGTGTTCGCAAAAAAGTACGAAAAAATGTTGCTGACGGTATTGCACACGTTCATGCATCCTTCAACAACACCATCATCACAATCACCGATCGTCAAGGCAATTCTTTGTCATGGGCATCTTCTGGTGGTCAAGGTTTCAAAGGCTCACGTAAATCAACTCCTTTTGCTGCTCAAGTAGCTTCTGAAGTGGCTGGACGTGCTGCGATTGAGCAAGGCATCAAAAACCTTGATGTGGAAATTAAAGGCCCAGGTCCTGGTCGTGAATCGTCTGTTCGCGCTTTAGCTGCCTTGGGTATCCGCATCAACATGATCGCTGATGTGACACCGGTACCACACAACGGTTGCCGCCCACAAAAGCGTCGTCGTATCTAATTTTTATCAAGCCCACCGCCATGATCCAAACGGGTTGTGGCTCCTGCGCCATGCGCAGCAGATGACTAAAAGGAAACTCAAGTGGCACGTTATCTAGGCCCGAAGGCCAAACTTTCACGCCGTGAAGGCACAGACTTGTTTCTCAAGAGCGCACGCCGTTCTATTGGTGACAAAGCAAAATTTGACTCTAAACCTGGTCAGCATGGACGCACTTCAGGTGCTCGCACCTCTGATTACGGTACACAACTGCGTGAGAAGCAAAAAGTCAAACGCATGTACGGCATCCTTGAAAAGCAGTTCCGTCGCTATTTTGAAGAGGCTGATCGTCGCAAGGGCAACACAGGTGCTAACCTTCTAGGCCTGCTAGAAAGCCGTCTGGACAACGTCGTGTACCGTATGGGCTTTGGCTCGACACGTGCTGAAGCTCGTCAGTTGGTTTCACACAAGGCCCTCTTGGTTAATGGCAAATCAGTCAACATTCCATCGTTTATGGTCAAGGCTGGTGATGTGATTGCTGTGCGTGAAAAATCCAGCAAGCAGACCCGTATTGCAGAAGCCCTGCAATTGGCTCAACAAGTAGGCATGCCGACTTGGGTGGAAGTCAATGCTGACAAGGCTGAAGGTGTCTTTAAATCTGTACCAGATCGTGACCAATTTGCTGCCGATGTAAATGAATCTTTGATCGTTGAGTTGTACTCGCGCTAATTGGATCTGTTGGTTTTTTTCTTGCTGGGAAGGCCTTGGTTGGCCTTCTGGCGTTTGTCAGCCTTACCGATGTAACGAGTCGGGGGTATTGAGAGGGTTATTTCATGCAAAGTAGTTTACTGAAGCCAAAAGCAATTCATGTGGAACAACTTAGTCCAAATCGGGCCAAAGTTGTCCTAGAACCCTTTGAGCGCGGTTATGGCCATACACTTGGAAATGCTTTACGGCGCGTTTTGTTGTCGTCCATGCCAGGCTATGCACCTACAGAGGTAACCATTGCGAGTGTGTTGCATGAGTATTCATCCATTGATGGCGTTCATGAAGATGTGGTTAATATTTTGTTGAATCTCAAAGGTGTGGTGTTCAAGCTTCATAACCGTGATGAAGTTACTTTGAGTCTGCGCAAAGACACCGAAGGTGTTGTCTGCGCTCGTGACATTCAGACGCCACATGATGTGGAAATCATCAACCCTGATCATGTCATTGCTAACCTCTCGCAAGGTGGTCGACTGGACATGCAGATCAAGGTTGAAAAAGGCCGTGGTTATGTGCCAGGAACCATGCGCATGCATGGTGACGAAGCCACCAAATCAATTGGCCGTATTGTTCTGGATGCTTCGTACTCCCCCGTTCGACGCGTCAGCTATACCGTTGAGAGTGCTCGCGTCGAGCAGCGTACTGACTTGGACAAACTCATTGTTGATATTGAAACCAATGGTGCTATTACTGCTGAAGATGCTGTGCGTGCTTCTGCAAAAATTTTGGTTGAGCAATTGGCTGTCTTTGCGCAACTCGAAGGCGGGGAAGTTGATGCAATTGTCTCTTCTTCGTCTCGCAGCAGTTCACAATTTGACCCGGTACTTTTGCGCCCAGTTGATGAACTTGAACTCACAGTTCGTTCAGCGAACTGCTTGAAAGCTGAGAATATTTACTACATTGGTGACCTGATTCAGCGCACTGAAAATGAACTTCTCAAAACTCCGAATCTAGGCCGTAAGTCTCTCAACGAGATCAAGGAAGTTCTTGCTTCCCGTGGTTTGACCTTGGGTATGAAGCTTGAAAGCTGGCCGCCTGCGGCCTTGGAAAAACGTTAATTTTTAACCACGCAAATAGCAGTACCTTGTACGGCTGCCATCATTCAAATTAAGGAAATAATATGCGTCACGGACTTGGTCTGCGTAAGCTGAATCGGACATCTTCCCATCGCCTGGCGATGCTCCGTAACATGATGAATTCTTTGATCGCTCATGAAGTGATTAAAACCACTCTTCCCAAGGCAAAAGAACTTCGTCGCGTGATTGAACCCATGATCACTCTGGCCAAAGAAGCCACAGTGGCTAATCGCCGTCTGGCGTTTGACCGCCTTCGTGATCGCGACAGCGTCGTTAAGCTGTTCAATGAACTCGGTCCCCGCTTCAAGGCACGGCCAGGTGGCTACACCCGCATTTTAAAAATGGGTTTTCGTGTGGGAGACAATGCGCCCATGGCTGTGGTTGAACTGGTAGATCGATCTGTAGTAGAAGAAAAACTTAATGAACCTGCAGTTCCTTCAGAATAAGTTATAATACGGATATCGCGCGATGGAGCAGTCTGGTAGCTCGTTGGGCTCATAACCCAAAGGTCGGAGGTTCAAATCCTTCTCGCGCAACCAATAAAATCAAGCACTTAGCTTGAATAAACGCCCACTCCAAGTGGGCGTTATGCATTTTTTGGCTCAAATTTGCCACACGCTTTTTCCCCTTAGTGAAATCTGAGCATTGGGGGTTAGTCCACAAAAATTGCTATTTTGGGAATACTAGACAGTGACAAGTTCCCCGTATCTTCTCACGCCGCCATCCGCTCCCCCTCATAGGGCTGGTCATGGCGGCGATATTTCTCCATGATTTTCGTCAGATCAGGGGCCAAAGCGGGAACCGCTAAAAATGCGGTGAGGGTGGTGCGCAGCGCACTTGCGACAATCAACTCAGAGGGTGGCATGGCCGGATTCATGGTGCGCAGCCAACTGCGAAAGCAGCGCCAAACCTCTGCTGTGTGGTTAATCGCCAAGTGCTGCATCAAGCCTTGAGCGATACAGCCGAGCTGGACATACACATGGTAGGCGCGCAGCTTTCTGCGTATCGCAGTCCGGTACTCCGGGGTTCGACAGATATCACCCTCCAGTCGTCCCGAACCCCAATGAGATCAACGGGTTTCACCGCTTAAAATCAAATCCTGTAATGGCGCGATTATAGGTTTTAGTCACAATTTTTCTGTGAAGCCATGTGATAAAGTAGTGGCGTGTTCATCAAACTCACCCGTCGAGGCCCCAATCGCTACGTCCAGCTCGTAGAGGCGTACCGTGATGCTGCTGGTAAACCCAAGCAGCGCACCGTTGCCAACTTGGGGCGACTCGACCAACTCAACACCGAGCTCAATTCAGTCATCGCTGGCTTGCAGCGCGTCACCGGACAAACGCCGACTGCCCCCGTGGCTGCGGTTGTTCCACCCACCTTGAGTTTCGATGCCGCCCGTGACTTTGGTGATGTCTGGACGCTCACAGAGCTCTGGAACGCTTTGGGCTTTGATGGCCTGCGTGCGGTGTTTCGCCACACCCGCCACAGCATTGATGTCGAAGCCCTGATCCGGGTCATGGTGTTCAACCGCCTGTGTGACCCCAACTCCAAACTGGGCGTGCTGCGCTGGCTTGAAACCGTGGCTTTGCCAGGCACTTCCCTGCAGTCAATTGATCACCAACACCTGCTGCGCGCCATGGACGCGCTGGTGGATCACAAGGCAGAGGTGGATGACGTGATGGCCGCTCTGCTACGCCCCCTGGTTGATCAAGACCTGGCCATGGTGTTTTACGACATGACCACCATTCGGGCTGAGGGCTTGTCTGAGCAGGAGGGGGACTTGCGCCACTACGGCATGGCCAAAGTGGGTGTCGTCGAGCGCCAGATCATGCTCGGTGTGGTGCAGACCGCTGAGGGCTTGCCGCTGTACCACGAGGTGTTCAAAGGCAACACGGCTGAGGTGACCACCATCAAAGCGGTCATCGAAAAGATTGTGGCGCGCTTTCCCATCAAACGCATTATTGCGGTGGCGGATCGGGGTTTGCTGTCCACCGAGAACCTGGCTGATCTGCAGGCTATCCTGCTCCCAGGGGGCAATAAGCTCGAATTCATTCTGGCCGTGCCGGGCAGGCGCTACGGAGATTTTGTTGAATTGCTGGAGCCGTTTCACTCTGAGCAGTGTTTGCCGGCTAAAGAAGAAATTCTGGGCGAGGCCGCTTGGAACAAGCTGCGCTTGATCATTGCACATGATCCACAGGTGTCGCTGCAAGCCGGTGCCAAGCGTGACAAACGCATTGACGAGTTGAAGAAGCAGGCAGACCAGTGGGTGGGTAAGCTCAATGATCAGGATGCGGGCAAGAAAAAACCCGGGCGTAAACTCTCTGACGGTGGAGCCCGGGCCAAGTTTTACCGAGAGGTGTGTGAAGCCCATCTGGGGCGTATTGTGAAGGTCGATCTCAAGAGTGATCTGTTCACCTATGAGATTGATGAGCGGGCTTTGAAGCACGCACGGATGATGGACGGCAAGCTGCTGCTGGTAA
>Ga0210058_1001039_pt1 | contig 25124 bp, 24 predicted proteins | sample CryGeymeta201511_FD_183979 | JGI IMG/M metagenome (GOLD analysis project Ga0210058, IMG submission 183979) | Groundwater microbial communities from Crystal Geyser aquifers in Utah, USA - Crystal Geyser metaG 2015-11 (SPAdes) (version 2) | ecosystem: Environmental > Aquatic > Deep subsurface >...
CAACCCTTCGATTCCAAGATGATTATTGAGTTCTACTCACGTTAATTCTTCCCAGCCCTTTTCTTACCACGCCTATGGAGCCTATTCTTCTTCCAAATAAAATTCAGTTCGAACATGGTGAACGCCCGCACGAAGGTGTTTTAACCGTTCAACCTTGTGCCCAGGGATACGGCACGACGCTTGGAAACGCCTTGCGACGTGTTCTGTTATCTTCTTTGCCAGGTGCCGCTGTTACGGCGGTAAAAATCAAAGGGGCAGATCATGAGTTCTCAACCATCCCGCATGTCAAAGAGGACGTACTTGAGATTATCCTCGCTTTGAAAGGTCTTCGTCTGAAACTTCATTCCGAAGAGCCGGTGAAGCTTGTGTTAAAAGTAAAAGGCGAAAGTACGATTACGGCAGCGGACTTCGAAAAGAACGCGGAGGTAGAAATCGTGAATTCAGATCTTCACATTGCGACGACGACTGATCCATCTGCAAGCTTCGAAATGGAAGTTTCCGTTGGTCCTGGACGCGGTTATCGCTCGATAGAAGACCGCGGAAAAGAAAAGATGGAGCTTGGAACAATCGCGATTGATGCATTGTTTAGCCCGGTCGTAAATGTGTCTTATAAGGTCGAAACCACCCGTGTGGGTGAAAAAACCGACTTTGATAAGCTCGTTCTCCGTGTTGAAACGGACGGAAGCATTGACCCGCTTGAAGCGGTTCAGCAGACGGTATCGCTTCTCACGGACTATGTTGGCGTTTTGAAAGACTTGACGTATAGTGAAGAAACAGCTTAAATTCTCCCGATTCTCCCATTGATGTATGAGGCACCGCAATAAGACAAAAACACTCGGCCGAACGGCCAAACCACGTAAAGCATTGATGCGCAATCTTGCGACATCGATTATTTTGTATGAACACGTGAACACGACTCTTGCAAAAGCGAAAGCTGTACGTCCTATCGTGGAGAAGCTCATTACCAAGGGAAGGGCGAAGTCGCTTCATGCCCGCCGTGAGCTCATGAAAGATCTTATGACCGAACCCGCCGTTCTCAAGGTTCTTGAAGAGCTTGGTCCGCGCTACGCCACCCGTCCGGGCGGTTATACGCGCATCATCAAGCTCGGAAAGCGCAAAGGCGACGGAGCGGAAATTGCTCAAATTCAACTTTTGAAATAACTATGGCTTGGAAAAATACAAGGGGAATGCCCACCGTTGAACGTGAAGTCATCGAAATCGATGGTTCCGGAAAAATCGTCGGCCGTCTCGCGAGTGAAATCGCAACCTACCTCATGGGCAAAAATCGCCCAGACTTCGAACCGCATATCGATCGCGGGGCTGTTGTAAAATTGAAAAATGCAGACAAAATTGTGTTTACCGGAAAGAAAGAAGAGCAGAAGGTGCACTTCCTTTCCTCGAACCGCCCGGGTGGTATTCGCCGCCTTTCGATGCCAAAGCTTCGTGAAGAGCGTCCGGGAGAAATCATCCGCCACGCGGTAAAGTACATGCTTCCGAAAAACCGCACGCAGAATGATCGTATGAAACGTTTGATAATCGTAACCTAACCTATGGCGACTGAGACGAAGAAAAAAACAACGGCGAAAAAAGACCCCGAAGAGAAAGAGAAGAAACCCGTTGCAAAGAAGAAAGCGACAGCAACGCGCGCCAAGAAAAAGGAAGAAACTCCTGTGGTTGAAGCTGAGAAGGTTTCAAGTGGGAGTTCTTATATTTACGGCCTCGGACGTCGCAAAAGCTCTGTTGCACGCGTACGCGTCATCAAGAATGGAAAAGGGCTAATCACCATCAGTGGACGCCCGATGGAAGAATATTTTACAACTTACGAATTGCGTAACATCGTCGTCGACGCGTTGAAGCAAACGGGTCTAGAAGGCACGGTTGATGTAAGCGCTCTCGTTGAAGGCGGAGGACTTCGCGGTCAAGCGGAATCTGTTCGCCTCGGTATTTCACGCGCCCTCTGTGAATTGAACCCAACCTTTCGAAAGATTTTGAGAAAAGTTGGATATCTTACACGCGATCCGCGCGAGAAAGAACGTAAGAAACCAGGTCTCAGAAAAGCCCGTCGCGCTCCGCAGTGGTCAAAGCGTTAAGCGCTCAACGGTCACAGAAAATTTCAAAGGACGATCAAACTCTCCGGCATTTTTGCCGGAGAGTTTTTTCTTTTAAATAAAGGGAATACGCATAAAAGACCCTTGACAAAAGGGCTTTTTTGTGATATTTTGTTTTATTCAGACTACGGAACTGAACCTTACAATTCCAAGTGTCTACTTAGCTTCGGTCACGGATAGGTAAGCCTTGTGGTCCTGCATGATGCGGGATTAAGAGGTGAGCCGGAGAAACGGAGAATGACCATGCGACAGAACAAGAAAGATCTGGAGATCGGCAATGTGGTGAGTAACTTCGGCTTCGCGTTCGAAGTCTTCAAGGTGATCGCGCACGCGGTCATGGCGAAAGGCGGCAACATGCAGCACCTCAGCCGCATCGTGAAGGAGCCGGCGCTCCAGCGCGGCATCGCGGATCTCATCGTCCCGGCCGGCTCGGAGGTCGAGCGGCCGCTCGGTGAGAACGAGTACCTCGTGTCCGTCGGCTACGACATGCCACGCGACAAGGGGAAGCTCGAGAGCGAGTTCTCGAAGGACGGCGTCTCGGAGCTGTTCTACGGCAACTACGAGTGGCAGCCCCACTCGTCGTGCGCCGAGATCGACCAGACCCCGGGCAACCGCGTCATGCTGCTGAAGCACTTCGGCCGCAACACCGAGAGCGAGGCGAACATCGCCGAGATGGACAAGCTGGGCTACCGCCCCGCGACCCACCTCGAGGCGTACGCGTTCGCCAAGGCCAACCCCGAGCTGCAGCGTCAGTTCTGGATCGTGGCTCTCGGCTCGTCCCCGGTGCGCGGTGGCCGCCGTGGCGTCGCGGTGCTGCGCAGCGGTTCCGGCATCCGACACACAATCCTCAACTTGGATTTGTGCGTTGGACGATGGGGTCTTTTAATTTTTTAGGGAAAAGCTTGAGGCTTCTATAAATAAAAATAGCTTTTTGCGGTCGTTTGTTTTATATTAGATTATAGTATCGGACCTTACATTTTGAGTGTCTACTTCGCTTTTGTTACAAAGAGATAAACTTCGTGATTTTGCATGGTGCGAAATCAAGAGGTGAGTCGAAGAAAGGAGGTTAACCATGGAACAGGATAAGAAAGATCTGGAAATCGGTAATGTGGTGAGTAGGCTGGACTTCGCGCATGGAGTCTTCAAAGTAATTGCTCAGGCGGTTAAAGCTGAAGGCGGTAATACGCAGCATCTCAGGCGGCTGGTGAGTGATGGTAATCTGCAACAGGAGATTGCAAAGCTCATCATGCTCACGACTGAGGAAATGAGCCCCCCGCTCAGGGAAGACGAGTATCTCGTGTATGTTGATTATGACATGCCGCGGGACAAAACTGAGCTTGAAGCGGAGTTCTCAAAAGGCGGCGTCTCGGATATATTCTGTGGCGATGCCGAGTGGGAAAAACACGCCTCCTGTGTGCAAAGTGATGAGATGCCCGGCGATCGGGTGTTTCTCCCCAAGCACTTCAATCGGAAGATTGAGTCCGAGGAGGCTATCGTTAAGATGGGGAAGCTGGGTTATCGCCCCGCAACACGTCTCGAAGCCTTTGCCTTTATCAAGGCGAGGCCAAAGCTGCCTGGGCAGCCTCCAATTGTGGCTCTGGGCTCATCCACAATGTGTCAGGACGCCAAGCGTCAGGGAGCTCATGTCGTACTGCTGAGCGAGGATTTTCAAGGAAACTTCCTCTCCTCGGTTTTGTTCGATTCTATCTGGGGCTTCGAAACGGTACTCCTCTTCGTGCGAAAGGATACTTGAATGAACCGCGCTTAACCCCGTCCAATGTACAATTTTTGCGCATTGGGCGGGGCCTTTTCAATTCCACGGCGCATGCCCTTTGGGCTTTATATTTTCTCTAATTTCGGCTAAGATCAGAGCATGTCTTCAGGTGCGCAGGTTGCAAAAAACGCCGCATGGCTTATCGCCGCCACAACCGCTCAAAAAGGGGTTTCTTTCTTAAGTTTTAGTATTGTTGCAAGAGTTGTCGGCCCGGAAACAATGGGGATTTTCTTCTTCGCTATTTCCATTACTTCCATTTTTGTTACCTTTACCGACCTTGGATTAACGCCGGTGCTCATTCGAGAAATGGCTTCTGACGAAAAATCCGGCCGCGCCTTTTTAGGAAAAGCGCTCCATTTAAAATTTGTTCTCATTCCTACAGCGGTGCTTGGTGTTCTCTTATACGGATGGGTTACCGGATTGTCAGGCATGACCTATTTAGCCGTTGCGCTCGCTTGTTTTGTCATGTCGACGGATGCGCTTTCCCTGCTTTGGTATGGGGTCATTCGAGGGAGGCGTCTCTTGCGTTTTGAGGCTATGGGAATGTTTGTCGGACAAATCCTTACGGCAACCATCAGTATTTCAGCGGCCTTTCTGGGATGGGGTGTCATCGGACTTGTCTGCGCTCTTATGCTGGGAAGTTTTTGGAATGTGGGCTGGAGCTTCGTCCAGGGAAAAAAACTTGGTCTTACGCCTCTGCTTGGAGGAAATTGGACTATGGCGCGCATTTCAAAATCTGCGCTGCCATTTGCGCTTGCCGGGATTTTCGTCAAAATCTATTCCTATTTCGATACGCTGCTTTTAAAGCAATATCATTCCATAGAAACGGTCGGACATTATGCGGTCGCATACAAAGTGACTTATGCCCTTCAATTTCTTCCGCTAGCCTTCATTGCAGCTTTATATCCGGGGATGAGCGCCGCTGCATCAGCAAAAAAAACGCATGAATTAAAGGCGCTCCTCAAAGGCTCGCTTCGACTCATGATGTTTGTCTCGGTTCCGCTTACGGCATTGCTTTCCGGTCTTGCGGAACCGATCGTACAGATTGTTTATGGTGCAAGGTACAGTGGCTCTATCATTCCGCTCTCAATTCTTCCTTTGGTTTTGATTCCAATCTTTTTGGATTTTCCGATCGGGTCGCTTCTCAATGCAACGCATCGAGCTTCGTTTAAAACAACGGCCATGGGCATTGCCATGGTGGTAAATGTAACGGCAAATATTCTTCTCGTACCGCCTTATGGCGCGATGGGAGCGGCTTGGGCGGGTGTTATCAGCTTTAGTATCCTTCCTCTTATCGGTTTCTGGTTTATCAGAAAAGATCTGCAAGGGGAGTGGATGTGGATGAGTACATTACTTGTTCGAGGTCTGTTGGCGGCCGCGCTTATTTGGTTCTCCATTCGCCTTGCTCTTGCAAGCGCGCCTTGGGGCTACACACTTGTCGCTGCACCGCTCTACGCGCTTCTTGTTTTGTATCTTTTGAGGTTGTTCCAGAAGGAAGATTTCCAAAGAGTTATTGGTTGGCTTCAGCGTAAAGCGGTGATGCCGGATAAAATGGAAGAAGACTTCCATGAAAACCCATGAAGAGAAAACCCATGAAGAAGAACATTGCTCTCGTTACGCTTGATTATCCGCCTGAGACAGGCGGTGTTGCGCGCTACCTTGGAAGCTTGGTTCGACATGCGAACGGAGAAATGGATGTATTTGTAAATGAAACGCATCCAGCGGAGGGACCCGGAAAAGTTGAGCCGGTCTGGATGTTCTCACGCGGTCCAATCACATGGCAGCCGATGATCGGTCTGATGCGTTTGCTGAAAAAACGTGGATATCAGCACGTGCTTGTAAGCCATGTCCTTCCGGTGGGAACTGCGGCGTGGATTGCACGGATGTTGGGCGGTTTGAAGTATTCCGTGATCGTACACGGCCTCGATCTTCGTCTGGCGCGCATGTCTTCAAAAAAAACTTGGCTTACAAAACAGGTGCTCCGAAGAGCGCATACTGTGATCGCAAATTCCGAAGCGGTTGCAAAGGAAATCCGCCAACTTGATCCGAGCCTACAGCCGGAAGTGCTCACACCGGGCGTGGAGGCTTTTCACGCGACACTACAAAGCGAGGCTCGCCAAAAGCTTCAGATTAGAGAAGGGGATAAGCTCGTTATTTCAATAGGGCGTCTGGTCTCACGGAAGGGCTTTGATCAATTAATAGAGGCAATAGCGCTTCTATCGGCTGACATAAAACTCGTTATTATTGGAAGAGGAAATGATGAAAATCGTCTCCGAGGGCTTGCAAAAAACAATAAGGAGCGCGTGCGTTTTGTAACAGACGCGGATGACGAACAGCGAAATATGTGGCTCTCAGCCGCCGATGTCTTCGCGCTTCCCGCGCGCGATGAGGGAGCTGATGTCGAAGGATTCGGCATTGTTTATTTAGAAGCAGCTGCGCATGGGCTTGCTTGTATCGGTGGAAACAGCGGCGGCGTTCCGGAAGCGATTCTGAATGGGAAAACAGGCATGCTCGTTGATCCTAACCATGCAGGCGAAATCGCCAATGCTATTCAAACATTATTTGAAGATCCGAATCGCCGCATTGCCATGGGGCGTCTTGGGCGAGAACGTGTGCGCGCAGAGTTTCGCTGGGAAACGCGAACCGAGCGTCTTCTTGCATTACTCAAATAGTATGCCAACAATTTCTGTCATCATTCCCGTTTATAATCACGCGGACGAGCTCAAGCTCTGTCTCGCTTCTTTACGCGAACAAAATCTAAAAAATTTTGAGATCATCGTTATCGATGACGCTTCAAAGGATCCGGAGGCTGCAAAAGAAGTTGTTGAGCAATGTAACCTACCGATTCAGTTTATTCGTTTTAAAAAAAATAGGGGAGCACCTCATGCAAGAAACGAAGGCTTTCGAATTTCAAAAGGAGAGCTCGTTATTTTTCTGGATGCGGATGCGGTTCTCGATCCGGATGCCCTTTCAATTATGGCGAAAACGCTTGAGTCAAACCAAGGTGTCGATTTTGTCTATCCATCATTTTATTGGGGACAAAAGTTGTTCAAAGGAAAACCATTCGATTCGGAGGCGCTGGAGGAGGAGAATTATATTCATACGAGCGCGCTCATCCGTCGAAAAGTCTTTCCGGGCTTCGACGAAACGCTTACCAAATTTCAAGACTGGGATCTTTTCTTGCGCCTGGCACATTCCGGGCAAAAAGGCGCATGGATTTCCCAAGCGCTTTATCGCATAAAACCGCGTTGTAACGGAATGAGTAAATGGCTGCCAAGTTTTGTGCAGCACCTTCCTTGGGAACTGATCGGCTGGATGCCGAAAACGGTTCGAGAATATCGGGAGGCAAAGAGAATCGTCCAGGAAAAAAATGGGATTTCCGTTGCATATCAGGGCGCGTTTTGGGCCTTATTCCGTTCTGCGTTCATGGGAGTGCTTCTCATTGAACTTCTTTCATTTCTTGTTATTTTTCATCCGGGGATAAACAGCGCCTTCGCATTGCTTATCGGGGCGTTCATGCTCATTATAGCTTGGAAAAATCCGGCCTTAGCTCTTTCTTTTTTAGCGGTTGAGCTTGTCATCGGTTCAAAGGGCGCTCTCTTCAAGTGGGGAGGTAATGCGGTAAACGATGGCGGGATTTCGCTGCGCATGATTCTTTTTGCAGCTTTTTTTCTCGCGTGGGGTCTGAGAGTTCTTTTGGACAAAGCGTATCGGCACTGGTCAGGATTTTTGAAAGGGAGAAAAATGTATCTCGCCCTTGCCGCGCTTTTAGCATCCGCCTTCGTCAGAGGCCTTGTTCAAGGTTCATCCTTTGTTTTCGCAGATGCAAATGCTTGGGGATTTCTCTTGCTACTCCTACCAACGCTAGATCTTGTTCAAAGAAAAAGCCAGGAGTTGCAGCGATTTCTCCCGCCACTTGTTCTTGTGGCGCTGTTCTACGTCAGCCTAAAAACCATCGGGCTCTTCTACTTTTTCTCACACGACTTTGGCGCTCTCTGGGAGCCAGTTTATTTTTGGGTGCGGCGAACCGGCGTCGGAGAAGTGACGAGAATGAGTGAAGCTTCGAGTGCTTTTCGTGTTTTCTTTCAATCGCATATCTACGAAGTACTCGCTTTTGTCAGCTTTGTTTGGGCTGGTATGGTGGGACGCTTAAAAGCATCTTGGGCGAAGATATCGTTAATGCTCTGTACGGCGGTTATCCTCATTTCCTTTTCTCGAAGTTTTTGGCTAGGAGCCTTCGCGGGATCAATCGGAGCTTTTTTCTTTTTTCTACGCACAGAAAATAAAACGCCTAGTCGATTCATACAGATAAAAAACCTTATACGAAATACAGGGATTCCAATTGTTTTAGGATTATTTCTTGTAGCTGGCGCGCTCTTCTTTCCTCTTCCTCATTCAACGGGCGGTTCTCTTGCAGCTTTGCTGCGTTCCCGCGCCGACCTTGGAGAAGATGCCGCGGTAAGCCGCTGGTCGCTGTTGCCGGTTATGTGGGAGCGCATAAAAGAAGCGCCAATTCTTGGGCAAGGATTTGGAGCGACGGTGACTTATAAATCAAGCGATCCTCGCATTGTTACAGCGACAGGCGGAATGTATACGACCTATTCTTTCGAATGGGGCTGGATGGATTTTTGGCTTAAATTTGGCGTTCTTGGTATTCCGATAATGCTTTGGATTCTGTTCAGTATCGGTGGGCGACTGAGACGCGTGGCGGATCCATGGATTGGTCGCATGGGCATCATCTTATTAATCACTCTTGCTGTAACACATTTTTTTACACCGTATCTTAATCATCCGCTTGGCTTCGGTCTTCTTATTGCGGGGGAAGGATTGATGGAATTTTTTGGAATAAGAAAAGCCGACTCAGAGCGAGTCGGCTAAAAAGGAAGGGCGTTCAGTTTGTACCGAACGTTTTTGATCCATACCAGAGTGCGATGGCAGCTTCGAAGAACTTTTCTTGTATGACGGGGGAGGCGACATCCTGAGCGACGCGGATGATGAGGTTTTCGTTGCACTCTTGTTCGAGTGCATCTACGGCGCAATCGACGAGCATGTCTGCACGCTCCTTGCCTTCCGCCGTTGCCTGGTCGTCTTTGTCCGCCGCGGTGAATACGGCGAGAATAATCTCCGCTCGAGGCATTTCCGTAAGCAGGTCGCGAAGGAGGTTTGCCTTCAGATCAAGATTTTCGCAGCGATGAATAGCTTCGAGCAGTATTTCAAGATCTGTGTCGGCCCGCGCAATAACAGCCTTTACGATGTATTCGAGGAGTTTACGAATAAACTCTTCATCATCCATCGTTCCGTAACTATCATGATCCGCTGCGGCGATCGCGGCGAGAATGATATTGAGCTTCGGCACTGTCGTTGCAAGAAGGTCGCAGAAGATATCCATCTTCAGGTCAGGATCTGTGCAATGATCGAGAGCGCGGAGTAGTTCTTGGAGATCGGAAGCAAAACCCGTGAGCCGGTAAAGCTTTTCTCTCGTATGAGCTGCGACATTTTCATCAATGTCCGTGCATGCATTTCGTACAGCATCAATGTCGCGTGTCTTATGGGTATCCTCTGCAATAAGGAACAGAAGAAGTGCGCGATCCTCCTCGTTTTCCGAGAGTTCGACGATTTGTCTGGCAAGCGGAAATCGATTTGCTTGAAGGCAGGATTTACACATGAGATCGAGGACCTCATAGGTAAAACCCTCCTCAGCTTCTTCCAGAAGCTTCTGAACAATGACGAGCCGCGGGGGCTCCTCTTGAAGGAGATCTAGAAAGAAGCGTGAAATATAAGAAGGATTCTTCTTCTCCATGAGCGCGAAAAAGCGCTTACGCACATCTCGATCGTTCATAATTCCCTCTGTGAATGAGCATCCCCGAAGGGATGATATATCGTTGTCCAAAATGGAGTAGAAGTCAATAAGTGGCGCAGGGATTTATAAGCTGCTAGGATAATGTCAACCTATGACTATGAATACAAAATGGCTTTACCCCTTCGTTTTACTTGCTCTTATTGGAGCTGGTTGTTCATCGCCAATAACCACGCCGGAAGTTTCCGCGCCCACAGCTGCGCCAGCCGCAGGTACCCCAGCTGCTCCAACAGCTCTTGCCGGATGTTCGCATCCGTATTATCCGCTTCGCGCGGGAAGTTCGATTTCTTATCAAATGCCGACAAAAACCGGAATGCAAATCATGAAAGTGAGCGTAACGGAAAATACAGGCAATCAGGCAAAGCTGAACTATGTATTTCCGGACACGAATGTCGAATTAAAGCAGGCGCTCAAGTGCACATCCAGAGGCGTTTACCCGGAAAGTTATCTTGATTTAGCCTCTCAAATTTCTGGAGTAAGCGTAAACTCAGAAACCAAGAACGTCTCAGGACCACTTCTCCCTGCAGACGTGAAAGTCGGGAGTGAATGGGATACCTCATTTGATGTTGTTATTCATATTGATTCCGCACAGGCCGCCGCCATTGGAATAACCGAAATGAATCAGACGACGGTTATACATAGAAAAGCGGTAGAATTTGAAGATGTTACGGTTCCTGCGGGAACCTTTCATGCGTTGAAAGTTGAATCGCATATGACCAGCACGATTACGGGTATCCCGGGAATGAGTGTGCCTCGCGTTTCCGATACAACCGAATATTGGGTTGAGGGCGTTGGTCTTGTTAAGTCAGAGTCCGCATCAGGCGGAGGTTCTTCCACCATGGAAGCAACGGCAGTCGTCAAATAATAAAAACACCCTCCCATTTGGGAGGGTGTTTTTATTTCCAGTTTTTTGCGCCATTGAGATAAACATCTCCGCGCATGGTACTTTTTCCTTCGGGCTGAATTTCTTTTAGGACAAGTAGGGAATGATCTCCGCAAACAATAGCGGGATATTGATCGACGATTTCATGCGTTCCTGGAACCGCTTCCGATTCAGAGCCAAGGGATGCTGCGAGGATTTTTACGCGTTTTCCACTAAGTTCAAAAAAACATCCGGGCCAAGGTATATAGGCGCGAACGGCTCGTTCAATTTCCTTTGCGGATGTATTCCAATCAATGCGGCCATCTTCACGTGAGAGCATTTTAACAAACGTTGCCCTTGAGTGGTCTTGCTCTTTGGCAGCGATTTCCTTTTTTGCAAAACCAATCATGCTTTCGGGAAGCATTCCTGCACCAAGCTCCGCCAGTCGTTTTGAGAGCGAGGTTGTCGTATCACCGGGCTTTATGGCTTCAACAGCACTCGCTAAAACGGCGCCATGATCCATTTTTGCATCCATAAGCATAATGGAAACGCCGGTTTCTTTTTCTCCTGCTAGAATGGCTGCGGCGATAGGCGAAGCGCCTCGATATTTCGGGAGAAGCGAGGCATGTACATTTATCGCGCCAAGCTTTGAAAGATCGAGAATTCGTTGAGGAATAATTTGACCAAAACTCGCGACGGTGTAGAAATCAGCGGAAAGCTTTTTAAGCCCTTCAAAGGCTTCCTCGCTCTTCATATTTTCATATTGATACACTGGTATACTAAGAGCGACGGCCGCTTCTTTTATCGGCGGTGAAGTCAGAATGGCTTTTCTCCCAACAGGTCGATCGGGCTGCGTAATAACGGCAAGGAGTTCAAAACGATCGTCTTTTGCGAGACGACGGAGAATGGGGACAGCAAAGTCGCTGGTACCAAAAAAAACGATTTTATGCGAAGACATATTAAATATGTTTTCCGGTTTTAATCATACGTTCCGCTTTATCGACAAAAAGGATTCCGTTCACATGATCAATTTCATGCTGCCAAACAATGGCCGGAAAACCTTTTACATCCATTTCTTCCATGCGACCATGGCGGTTCATGGCACGGACGCGAATCTTTTTATGGCGCTTCACGATTCCATAAACGCCGGGAACGCTAAGACAACCCTCTTCGCTTTCCACCATCGTGTCAGAAGCCTTGATAATTTCCGGATTGATCCAGCTCTCTATTGTTCCGGTTGGATTGATAATGATCGCTCGAATATTGCGGCCAATTTGCGGACTCGCAATACCGACGCCATCTTCAACAAGCATGGTGGCGGCGAGCTTATCCAAGTACGCTTGAAACTCCGGTGTTAAAATTTCATCCATGCTTAATACGCGCGAATGTTCGCGTAAGCTCGGTGTTGGATCTTTGACGATAGGAAATGTTTCTTGATTCATGAAGGGGATACACTAGCGAAAAAAGGCGACTGGGTCAAGGTCTATGATGGCGGATGATGCCAGCGGGGTCAATGTGGAAATAAGCTTTGATTCAACCATGTCTTGAGGAGGAAGGATATGACAAATGAAGCGGGGCTTCATGCTCTTGGTCCGAAAAGATACGGGAAAAGGGCCACGCAGTTCGGCTGTATTTCCTAAAAGCGTCTGTGCCTGTTTCATCCATGTATCGGCATCGGATTTATCGCCGGTAATAATCACCTTTACAAGACGATACGCGGGCGGATATTTGAAGGCACAACGCTCTTCAAGTTCATGCGTTCTCCAAACATCATATCCGGACTCCGTAAGCCAGGGCGGCCATTTTTGATAAGAATCTTCCGGTGTTTGAATAATGAGGCTTCCTTGTTTTGCGGCGATTTGATCTGCCAGTCTTCGGAATGCAATTGCATTTCGCTCATCTCTGCGAATATCTTCGCTCGCGGCGGATGCGAGAAAATTCGGATCCGTTACCAAAACAAGGCAATGTTCAGGATAGGGGGCTTCAAGCTCCGCAGAAAGAGTTGTCCGCCACTCCAAAAGAAGATCGGGTAATGCTTCCTTTGCTTTTTTCTGGAGACGCTCAATACCGGGGAGCGCTTTCCCTAAGTCGATGCCTCCGCAGGTTTTACATGTCGCGGGAGCCGGTTCGTGAAATCCACAAAGTCGACACACGGCTTGTATTCCTTGCAGGGAAAGTGGAAAGTCACACTTTGGACATGTGGCGGTCCATCCACAATCTCGGCAGTTGAAACGCGATGCTGTACCGCGTACGCCGTGAATCACAATGCGCGGCCCTGCATGTTCTTGCAGAAGATTAAGAGCATCCGACTGAATAAAGGGAATGGGGGAATAGCCATTCGGATGTCGGATAATAACTTCCAGAGGACAGGTAATTACGGGAGCGGCTTCCTGCACGTGTAAGGGTGGTGTTAGTCCATAAGCGCGAACGGATGAGACTTCCTTCGCCCAGAGCGCGAGTTTACGCGAGTCGAATCGGGGAGAGAGCTCGTCGTTTTTATGATCGTCATTTTCCGGTTCATCAATAAGAACATCGTCGGCCAAAGGAGAAAGCCAGGCTCCGATACGCGTTGAAACAAGAATGCCTTCTTTTTGAGAGAGAAAATCATGCCAAGCTCGAAAAGCCGCGCCGCCGGCAAGATCGCTCGTGAGCACGGGTGCTGATGAAAGCGCGCGCGAAAGTTCCTCCGCGCGATGCTTCCAAGGCGTAAGTATAAGCACGCGCCTCGTCTTAGCTTGTTTTTTAGCAAAAGCCGCAAGAGCTTCTCTTGGCGTGTTTTTCCAGACAGCCGTTACATCAGCCACGGGAAGCTGTGTTTTATAAACGGGAACTTGGTTTACTTCTCTTTTAGGTAGTTGTCTCAGCCAGGATTTTAAAACGGCGGGCTTGGAAGTGAATGTATGTTTCGCCGTTTGAGAAAGGAGTTTAAGAAAAAGGGGAGGAAAGACGACGTCTTCTCGCACAGAAATAATTTCTGCGGCTCGATTGGCAAAATCACTCGTAGCATGCAGGGACTCCACGATGGCCAGATGTTCTTGTTTACGAAAAGGGATGCGAACCATCATTCCCGGTTTTAAAGAAAGCGTGTCTGGGATGGCATAATCAAAACCATCTACCCCAATAGGCGTTCGAAGAAGAGGGATGACGGTTGCGAACATGATTAGCCGAGCGTATAGCGAACGGTGAGATATCCGACGCCAAACGGTGCTTCATAGCAGAGCTCATTTGGCGTGACATTCATATCAGCAAGACAGCCAAAAAGCGTCAGAATGGGCTTGTATCCGCATTGGCCGGCTTTTTCAAGCAAGGACACGGGAATGCGCAGAAGGCTTTCAGCATCCCGCTTCACGACTGCTTCTCGGATGAGTCGATCAAATTCTTCGCCGCTCTCGGTATGTCCTTGCGGGGCATTCGTGTTCGTGTGATGAGACAGATCAGCCGAAGCGATCACGGCAACGCGAGATGTCTCAGAGTGAAGTATTTCTTTTAAAAGTTGGCCGAATTCATAGTGGCGTGCCGCATCAAGCCCTGACATGGCAATGGGAAGAATTCGTACGGAAGGAATTTGCGATGTCAGAAGAAGCAGCGGGACGGAAAAACCAAAATCGAGCTCCTCCGCGTCCGTCAGAGCAAAAGGAAATTGTTTCGATCGCATAAATCGATGGACGCGATCTAAAGTAAGAAAGTCCGGCTTCATTTCAAACGTGGTTCCATGATCTCCGAATTCCTTCAGACCCCCGTGGAAATCCTCTGCCACCAAAGCGCTCATCGCATCTGGATACATGGGTGCATGGGGCGAGAACATAACAATCGTGTCGACTTTCGAAACATACAGAGCTTTTTCAAGCTCGGAAAAAGCTTGTCGCGTTAAAGCGAGTTTTTCTGTTTGTTCTTTTCCGATCGTCGGAATAAGAAGAGGGGAATGGGGAGTGATGGCGGCAAAAACGATCATAGATCTGATTGGGTTGCAAGCGTTGTCTGAGGCGTCGCTACAGGCGCCTGCGTCAGATTAATTGGGAGGCCTTTTGGATATCCGTCAACGAAGTCATCAGCCAGGGTAATGACATTACGCCATTTCCAGCCCATTGCTTCAAAAACTTCTCCACTGAGTATCGGGCGAAGCGTACCTTGTTCAACGACATAAACATCAGGAGCCGTCGTTGCGCGAATAAGTTCGCCGTCTCGAAGCGTATAAACGCCCTTGTCTGAAAATTCATCAAACTGCGCTTGTGGAAGCTTCTTCGGAGTCCAGCCTTTAAAATACAAAGAGAGAACCGCCTGGTTTGGAATACGCTGCTTAAAACCATCTTCGAGATACCAAATAGTTCCTTTCGGATCTTGTGCAAGAATACCGGTTGGGAATTGCGTGGTAGAGGTAATATCGGCTCCATCATCATATTGAGTTGCATCATCATAAGACACGTCTATAACATCGTCTTCAAGAAAGCCGAGTGCACGAAAAACGGCCATGCTCGATATGTGGCGCTTTTTATCGCTCGTAATCAGATAAATGGCTCCGTCCGGTGTTTTAATGAGGGAATAATTAGGAAAGGCGATTTGTTTTCCCGTTGTATAGGAGCCGAGCTGGCTATCTTCAACGTCGAAGATTTTATCCGGATCCATTATGCTCGCGACAACAGCAATACTGTGGAATCGACGCTTTGTTCCAAAACGAATCAAGTAGATATCCTTTGAGGTTTTTCCTCGCACAACAGAACCCTCCGGTAAGTCAACAGAAAACCAGCGCTGCCAAATATGCCAAAGATTCAAATTACCATGAATATGCGGCGTATAGGTATAGAGCATGGCCGTAGCATTGTTTTGCGGCGTCACAGGAATGCCATCAATGGTTTTTAATATTCCGGGGGCATAGCCGGAGATGGTTGTTCCTCCTACCAGAATCTGTTGCAAATAACGCTCACGATGCTGCTTTGCCGCATACTCAAGCTGGTTTGAAAAACCTTTATAGGCTTGAATGCGGGGATCATCTTTTGAACAGCTATCACACACGGCAAAACCTGTTGCCCAATCAAGTTGTCTTTGTGAAGGATTTGGATCGTCGACGAGGCTTTGTTCTTTTTGAAGAAGGGCGAGAAGATATTTTGGATTTATTTGATAGCTGTTTGCAATACGCCAAATGATATCCGCCGGAGACTTCATGAAGCCGTCGATATCTTTCATGAGAATGTGGCCGAGCGCTCCATGGCTTGCGAGAAAAAGCTTGAGGTCTTCATAAGACATTTCAACACGAAAAATGTCATGATCGCTGAGAATGGCGTCCGGATTGAAACCTTGAACCATATCTTCCGGAGGAATGACGGCGACTTCTGCCGCGAGGGCATTGAGCGGTCCGGTGCCCAAAATCAGAAAGGCGAGAAAGACAAGAAAGAGACGCATGACAAAAGGATGCTTCATGCGGTAAGGTTAGCATGTTTTCCAAGACCACAAAATGCCTCTCATAAAAAGCTCCAGGCGCCTTGATACTCTCATTATCTCCTTATTATTTTTAGGGGCGGTTGCTTTGGCGTCCGTTCTTCCCTCGCTCAATTTAACGGTATTTTCTTCTCCTGATGAAACGGCGGCCTTCCTGGTTTCCGAACGTTTAGCCCATCAACAGCCGGTTGTCGTCGCGGAGCCTTTAGCCGAATTCTTTTCTTGGTTACATCCGCGAAGCTGGATAAGCCAATCGAAGAGCATCGCACCGGTTGGATTTCTCGGCTGGTCTTGGTTTTTAAGTTTTATAGGAATATTCGGCAGCCTATTGATTCCTTGGGCCGCTTCCATTATCACGGCTTCCGGCGTTGTCCCACTGTTTCTTTTATTAAAGTCACGGTTTGGCAGGGGAGCGGCGGTTATGGGCTCGCTCGTGTACGCGACATTTCCCACGATCGTGTTTTATACAAATAGAAGTCTCTTTTCCAATGGCGCTTTTATCACCTTCGGACTTTGGCTTTTTCTTTTGATTCAAAAACTTGTTCAAATGGAAGAGCGTGGAAAAGGAAGCGTACTCTATCGACGAGCGGCTTATGTGTTGGTTGGACTCATGACGGCACTCACGCTTTCTTTCCGACCCTTTGAAGCCATCTGGTTTCTTCCGTGGCTTTTATGGATGGGTCGCAAGCTCTCTCCAACAAAAGGGGAAACGTACGCACTTACATTTGGAGTTTTATGCGTTGCACTTCCTTTAGCTTTGCAAGCAAATCTTGCCTATGGCTCTCCTTGGCTATCGGGCTATCTCGTTCATGATAATCCGGTTGCGCAAGTTCTTCATCTACAGGCCACCGAGCAAACAGCGGCGCAGGGGAGTAACGTCCTTTTTCGGTTTCTCCCATTCGGCCTTCATCCGAGAAACGCTATCTGGAATATCAGACATTTTCTTCTAGAATTTTTGTGGCCGTGGATTTGTTTGTTTGTCGCTGCGACTATTGTTTATGTACGCTTGCAAAGGCGTGCCGGAAAGAAACTTATTTCCGCGCCGATCATTCTTATGGCATGGACCACGGGAATTCTGTTTGTCGTCTATGGGAGCGGTCTCTATCTAGACAATGTTCGTGTGGGCGCCATTACCATTGGAAATTCTTTTTTACGTTATCTCGTTCCGCTCGTACCTATTCTCGCTTTCGCCACAGCCTTCCTCTGGAAAGAGGCTATTCGTTTTAAATATGCACGTCCAATCATTGCACTCTTTATTCTTCTGCTCTGCCTCTACGGTCCCTTTAAGGCTTACATAGAAGATGACGAAGGTTTATTTTATACGCGACCGGAGCTCATGCGCTATGCCGAACTTCGTCAAGAAACCGCGAAATGGTTTGGAGAGAAAGATATCATTCTATCGGAACGTTCTGATAAAATATTTTTTCCAAATTTCCGTGCGGTTTCTCCCTTGCCCAGCCCGGAGGAAATTGGACGCCTGATAAAAGACAGCGGAGTCAAAGCCGCGCTTTATGTCAGACCTCTTTCGCAAAAAGATCGTGACAGTTGGAGAGAGCAGGGAATTGAACTCGACGATCTCACTTCATCCGGGAGGGAACGCCTCTATTTACTTCGTTCAATACGTCCATGAAATCTTTAAGTTCTTTGCGCGTTATCGCAATCGCACTTCCTTGGTTAGCGGCTCTCTGTGTCGCGGGCTGGCTGTTTACGATTCATTATCCCGCAAGTGGCATTATTCATTTCTCAGGCACGTTTGATGGGAGCAGCCCCTGGTTGCACGCATTTGAACCTGGGGAGCGTGTTAATTCTCCCGGGCCGCAGTCAGATGGATGGGTTGGGCAACGAATTTTTGATCAGCCGGTATATAATTCCGCGCGCGTTCCAGGGGCATTTGATGATGTTCAAATAGCCTTGGAACTTCGCTCATTGCGTCAGCCGCTTGTTGAATTAGGTATGTTGAGAGACCCGGAAACGTTTTCTTTTGAAATGCAGCCGCTTTGGAGCGAGGCTCTTTCTTCCGGTTGGCGCGAAGTAACGACGGAGGGTCTTCATGGATACGTCCTCGAAAATCAGCCCGACAGCGCTTTGTTCAGCTCTGATCTGAATCAGATTATGACCTGGGATGCGACAACCACTCCGCCGGCATGGAATGACGAGCCGAGAGCGCTGCACGGATACGATGTTTCTTTACGCGGACAACATGATTTTCATATTATTCCGGTGAATGGTTCTATCCATTTCGAGTTTCTCCTTCAGGACATGAACCGCTCGCGTGAAGGAAAAAATATCGCTGCATTCAGACTAACGAAAGGGGATGAACTTATTTGGACAGGGGCGGGAACGGTGAGCGGAATCACGGACAATCGCCCGAGTATTGTTTTCTCAAGAACCATTGATGTCCAGAATCTTGATCCGGGAGTCTATCATCTTTCCTTTGTCGCAGATGATGACCTTTTTATTCGTGAAATAAAAACGACGGCACGTCATTGGGTAATCGGCCCTCGCCTTTATTTTGGCGATGAAGTCGGATTTCATACAACGAGCACTCCAAGCTTAGCTTGGTCGAATTCTCTGCATATTGTTGCAGACACATTTCACACGGAGGGGCTGCAAACAATTTCCTTCGGTTCGAACACGGCGCAACTTCGTGAAACGCATACGCCCTATGCGCTTGCCCGCGATCCGGAAGAACAGAGCGGAGCCGTACGCTTTTCAGCGCCAAAGGGGAACGTTCGGCTCATTGCGGATGGGTATTTCGCCTTGGAAGAGAGTGCGCTCTTTCTCCCGAGTCCGCGCAGACTGACGGCGGAAAGCCATCCGAAAGAAGAGGGCATTATTGCGGTGATCACGCCCTATAAACAACCGCAAGAACTTTTCGATGGTTGGTATCGAGCAAATGCGAACTATCAAATAATAGGGGATCCGGATACGCTAAAATTTTCTCTTGCAGCGCCGGGTATCGCAAGCCGAAGCGGAGCCATCGACATTCGATCCTTCTCTCTCACCTACGAAAGGCCGGCTCTGTCATGGAAAGAATGGCTTCAATCGGTACGCAGAGAAATCAGTTCTGCTTGGAGACGTCTGTAGTCTTTATGAATGACCTCAAAAACTTTCTTTCTCTTTTATTGGAACACACGGGAAAAGCCTTCTCGATCTTAACCTTGCTTCTGGTAGGCGCGGAGTATCTTGTACCGGGTTCCATTTTACCTTTTCTTAACCTATACTTTTTGGGTGCGGGCTCCGTTCTTTTATTGGCTGCTTTTCCAGGGCAAGGCATTTCTTCCAAATGGAAAACACGCGCGCTTATTTTTTCCATGGGGCTCATCTGTATTCTAGTAACGGCACAGGTTTTAGCTCCCTTTTCAAAAACAAAGAGTCTTCTGATCGTTGTTCTTGCGGGCATTGTCATCACCTTGCCATGGTTGCATACTGAGGGAGAATCTTTAGAGCAAGAGGACTAATACGGTCTTATTTTATGGCTATGAACGATCAAACAGAAACCATTTTTGCAAAAATTATCCGAAAGGAAATTCCGTCCATCGCCGTTTACGAGGATGATGATGTCTATGCATTTTTAGATACGCATCCCGTTAACCCGGGACATACGCTCGTTGTCCCGAAAAAACCAAGTAGAGGTTTTTTAGACGCAGAGCCTGACGTGCTCAAAAAACTTATCGTTGCGGTGCAGAAAATTTCAGAGGCTGTAAAAACCGGTGTGAAGGCTGACGGAATAAATCTTCACCAAAATGAAGGCGCAACCGCGGGCCAAAAAGTCTTTCGTCTCCACATCCACATCATTCCAAGATTTGAAAATGATGGATATGAACACTGGCATGGAAAACCTTATGCCTCCGAAGAGGAAGCGGAAAAAACGGCAAACGAAATACGAAAAAATCTCGTGTGAAGTTACAGGAATTACCCGTTCTTATGCAGCGCGGTTCTGTCCGCCGCCTTACAGCTTGCGTAACCGCCAAGGGGCTTATTGTTCGTGCGCCCACGCGCATGTCTGAAAGACAGGTAGAGACCTGGCTGCAACAAATTCGTCCAAAACTTGAACGGCGTCTAGCGCGCACGCCCTTTCATCTTATTCATGTTCCGCGTGAAATGAGCGAGGGGAATTCGGTAAGACTTTTAGATACGTATTTTCAAATAGCATGCGAAGAAAAACCGCGTTCATTCGTTCGGGTTCTTGCGGATACCATTTACCTAAAAGGTCCTTCTGATTTGAAGAGGAAGCGCGCGCTTGAACGCTGGTGTATTCGTTGTCTTTATGAGGAGGCGGAACCGCTTGCGCAAACATTCGCGAAACAGTTAAACGTCTCTTTTGAAAAACTGCTTATTCGAACGTATCGAAGCCGTTTGGGAGCCTGTTCATCCGATGGGAGACTTCAGCTTCATTGGGGCATTATTTTCCTTCCACGCGTCTATCGGGAAGCGATTATCGCACATGAAGTTGCGCATATTCGAGCACCGCATCATCAAGCGGATTTTTGGAAAACGGTAGAAGAACTCGCGCCCGGAGCACATGCTTTGCATAGTGACCTGCGAAAAATTGGACCGTTTCTTTTCTTTTGATTATTCAAGCGTGATTTGCCAGAGGCCATGCTTCCCGTCTTTTTCAGCTGCGACATAGAGAAGTCCCTGGTCGACGGAGATGTTATAGACATGATCAAACGAGCCAAGCTCCGTTATTTGATGGCCGCCTCTTGAGTCGAGTTCGATAGCAAAGACTTTTATCTTGCTCGCGACGAATATAGAAAGCCCGTTTCGATGCCAAGCGGCGCGAACAACAAAATCACTTTGCCGCCAGAGCGTTTCCGGCGCCTGATCTAATCGCCAGAAAATAACTTCGTTTTCATTCAATACGATCGCTGTGGGCTGGCTTGCACTTGTGAGCCAGTCGGGCCAGCTGCCTCTTGTTTGATTACTGCTTGGAGTGGACGAACCGAGTTTAAAAGAGAGCCATTGAACCCCATCCTTTAAAAGAGCGTATCCATTTTTCAATGCCGCAAGACGCCAGTCTCCTTCCGGAAGAGAAAGACGACGCTGATTAAAATTAAATTCATGCAAAAGAAGCGCCGAAGTACCCGTTGTCTTCAGCAGGGCGAGCGTATCACTTTGATCCACGGTATCAGCAGCGAGAGGCATTCTTACAAGCGAACCTGTTTGCGGATCAACTTCATAAACCGCATCATCTGCCGCTCGGTGCATATGAGCTCCATTCCAGAAATAGAGGCCCGCGGGAAGCGGGTTTACCTGGAGGGGAGCGGTGTCTGTGCGAGCCCACCAGGTAAGGGCTTGCGTATCTTCTCCTCCGATAAGAATTGTTTTTCCATCTTCGCTCCAACGCAGCAGCGGATGTGATCCGCTGCTGCTCCCTTTGAGCACAACGGGGGAGGATGCTCCTGTGCGCGGAGACCATGTGGAAAACGTTGTCGTTGCATCAAATGTTGATACAATACCAAGAAGTCCTCGCTGGGCGCTGCTTGTGAGCGCTGTGACAGGATTTGAGAGAACAAGTTCCGGTTCTATATCACGCCAAAGCCAAACCGTATTTGCAAAGGTAACCTGCTCAGGTCGGACGGTAAGTCGTTTTTCCCATGGACGATAGGTATCGCGTTCTAGACGAATCGTGTGATCGCCTGGAGCCACGTTTTGAAAAGTAACCGGCGTATATTTATCGGTAAACGCGCCATCAATATAAACGCGCGCTCCGCGAGGCGTTGAATCCACAATGAGCGTTCCATTGCGTTCGATGACGGTTTTTTTTGTGTTGAGACGGTAGCCACTCGTGTAAAAAATCAATACAGGAGCTGTGGCAAAAAAGACGGCGGCAAAAATCCAGGGGATAATCTGTCGGTGAAATGGGGCGCGATAAACGGATCTCGACATAGCGTTGAAGAAAGGATACACTCAAACCCGTCGAGAATCTAGAAAAAAGAAAATTTTGACGGATTGAGAATCGGAGAACAAAGCTCTTCATTACCCTCAATCCGTTTCATTGCTATATGAAAATGGTTATACAAGGTGGCAACAAATTGAAAGGCCGCGCACATATCAACGGAGCAAAAAATGCCATCGGGCCGCTCGTTGCCGCTACATTGATTGTAAAAGGAGACGTCTATTTCAAAAATGTTCCAAAGCTTACGGATCTTCAAAACCTTCTGGAGATCATCGAAGGCATGGGCGCAAAAGTGGAATGGATAAAAGAGCATGAGCTTCGCATCAATACGAAGGACATCGATCCGGGCAAACTTGATAAGAAAAAGATGAAGCGCATGCGCTTTGCAATTCTGCTTCTTGGGCCGATGCTCGCTCGTTTCAAAAAAATCCTCGTGCCGGAACCGGGCGGCTGTTCCATCGGAAACCGCCCGATTGATACGCATATCTTCGCTTTGAGTTCTCTGGGTGCGAATATCGAAACGGAGTCAGACGGAAGCTTATGTATGCGAACAAAAGAGCTGAAGGGAAATTACATTATCCTTCCCGAATTTAGCGTAACGGCAACGGAAAACCTTGTGATGGCTGCCGTGTACGCAAAAGGGAAGACAAGTATTCGTCTTGCAGCCGCCGAACCGCATGTACAAGATCTCTGCCGCTTCTTAAATGCTGCCGGTGCAAAGATCAAAGGCGTGGGAACGCATGAAATTGAGATCGAAGGCGTTTCGTCTTTGAAGGCTCCAAAAAAAGCATGGACGGTCGTTCCTGATATGCTCGAAATTGGCACATTTGCCGCTGCAGCCGCGCTGACAAAAGGAGACATCGAAATTGGCCCCGTTGTACCGGAACATCTTGATGCGGTCGTGAGCGCGATGCGTCGCGCCGGAATTCCTTTTGAGTTAACCAAAACGACGCTTCGCGTAAAATCACCGGGTCGGATGAATGCCTTTCATAAACTCCAGGCGCTTATTTATCCCGGATTTCCCACCGACCTTCAAGCCATATTCGGTTTGATCGCAACGCAAGCGCATGGAACGAGTTTAATTCAAGATCCGCTTTTTGAAGGACGAATGGGATATGTAAACGAGTTAATCAAAATGGGCGCGAATGCCGTCATTGCGGATCCGCATCGCGTAATCATTACCGGACCAACGCCGTTACGTGGAACAGAGATTCGAAGTCTTGACCTTCGCGCGGGCGCGACTATGGTGCTCGCCGGTTTGATCGCGGAAGGGGAAACCATTATTCACGATGCTGAAATGGTGTATCGCGGATACGAAGCTCTGGATACGCGTCTAAGAGCCTTGGGAGCAGACATTCAAATCTCGCATGAATAATTTATGATTCAAATTTTATCAAAACAAAATAAAGCGCATGGTCGCTTCGCTGTACCGCTTCTCATTATAGGGGTTGTCTTTGGCATCTTCATTGGACGTGCTTGGACGCAGGCGCAGGCATCGACTCTGCCAATTTCGGGGAGCTACTCAGCAAGCGGGACGGTTGTCGGTATCGGCCAAACCCCTCCATCGGATATCGCATCTCAAGATGTAGAATTTCGACAGTTCTGGGATATCTGGCGGCTTTTGAAGGAGAAGTATTATAAACAGCCCATCAGTGACAAAGAATTATTCTATGGAGCGATGCAGGGTTTGGCGGCGGGCTTGAAAGATCCATATACCAATTATTTCCCGCCTGTAGACGCGGAAGAGTTTCAGAAAGCTTTGTCCGGAAAATTCAGTGGCATCGGGGCTGAAATAGGCGTGAGAAATGATCATCTGACCATTATCGCTCCGCTTCCGGAATCACCAGCAGAAAAGTCCGGCGTGAAATCCGGTGATCTTATTACCGCTGTAGACAGCGTTGATACAACGGGATGGAGCGTGGAAGAAGCTGTTTCAAAAATCCGCGGAGAAAAAGGAACGGACGTTGTTCTTAGTATCTATCGTGAAAAGGCAGATAAACCTTCATTCGACGTAACGATCATGCGCGATGAAATTCAGATCAAGAGCGTGAAAAGCGAAGAGCTGGATCATGGCATTATTAAAATCGACGTCACGAATTTCAACGAAGACACGCGTGCAGGATTTGACACAGCTGTACGCGATGCCGCGCAGAAGAATCCGAAAGGCATCATCTTGGACTTGCGCGGTAATCCTGGCGGCTTTCTCGATACGGCGCTTTTCATGGCCGGCGAATGGGTGGGTGAAGATGTCGTTGTGAAAGAACGTCGACAAGGTGAAATTGTGGAGACCTTAAAAGGAACGGGGCATGGTCGCTTTGCCGGTATTTCGACGGTTGTTCTCGTAAATGGCGGATCAGCCAGCGCTTCAGAAATTGTAGCGGGAGCTCTTCAGGACTATGGTCTTGCAATGATTGTAGGTGAAAAAACATTTGGAAAAGGTTCCGTTCAAGATTATGTGAACCTTCCAGACGGATCGGCTTTGAAAGTAACAATTGCGGAGTGGCTTACTCCGAAAGAACATACGATTAACGGCACGGGCCTTGAACCGGACCTTGTCATTGAAAGAACCACAGCTGACTATGAACAACAAATCGACCCACAGCTCGATCGCGCGATCGGGATCCTCGACGGGACGGCACCCGCGCCCGCAAAGGACAAGGCGGGGGAATAATCAAAAACGGGCAGCCCATTTTCGCACGGAGCTTTCTGCGGGCGGTATTATTTATCGCAGGCGGGGAGGACATGTAGAGATTTTCTTCATTAAAGATCCGTACAATAGATGGACGTTTCCAAAAGGACATCAAGAAAACAAAGAGACGCTTGAAGAAACGGCTGTTCGTGAAATTCAAGAAGAAACTGGTCTCGAGAATCTAAAGTTCATTGCTCCTATCGGGAGAACGCTTTTTCGATTTCGACGTGAAGGAACCATCATAGAAAAAACCGTTCACTTTTTTTTGTTCGAAGCCTCTCCAGAAGCAAAGGAAATAATGACGGGTGAAGGCGCGATTTGGGAGGCGACATGGGTGAAAGCGCATAAGGCGTTTTCCACAAGCGGATATCGTAATCTCGATCGTCTTCTTTCAAAGGCGCTTCGCCTTATTTCTCATGAAGAAAGACAACAAAAAGGGATTGGCATGAAACCGAATTTGCGCTCAAGAAGAGCATAAATAGCGAAGTTCTCCACTGGA